>Ga0073928_10004151_pt1 | contig 21850 bp, 15 predicted proteins | sample PaiPotPPA55metaG_FD_76969 | JGI IMG/M metagenome (GOLD analysis project Ga0073928, IMG submission 76969) | Iron sulfur acid spring bacterial and archeal communities from Banff, Canada, to study Microbial Dark Matter (Phase II) - Paint Pots PPA... ...
GCATATATTTTGGCGAGTTTCCATTGGGCCAGCACTTCCCCCCCCGCCGCGGCATATTTCAAGGCCTCGATCCCGGAGCTGGCGTTGCCGGCGCGAAACCCTTCGAGACCCGCCTGCAACGCCTCCCGAGGCGTCGCGAAGGTCGGGAGCGGCGCCTTTTCGACGCGCGCGCCCTCGCCCCCCTCGAAGGCGCCGATGCGGGAACCCGGCAAGCACGCCGCCAGAGCAAAAAGCACAACCGCGGTGACACAGTTAGCCGTCATTACGGACATTTGTTTCCCTCAAAGCTCGGGTCCAGGTTGGTTCGCCGGCAAATGCGGGACAATTCTCGCTTATGGCTCATCGTTGAACCAATCCAAATTCGGATCCCCGAGGCCTCCAAACCGTTCACCAAGCCATTGAATCAAAACATGGTTACTAAGGTCTTAACCCTAGTTTTGCTCCGGCGTGGAGGGCCGGCGTCTCTTCAAGGTTGTACCCGCTATTGGTGAACGCTGAGTCGTGACCTGCGTGAACAGCATAGCCGGAGCGACCCCGGTTATAGTGACGAGCGAAGAGCGCACCGAACTTGAGAGCCCGGCGCGCTCGATGAAAACCGAGGTGGGCTTGGTCGCGAAATCAATGAGGAAGAGGCCGAGCGCTCCATCGAACAAGTCAAGGATCGGAGGTCATGCATTTGGCACACGCCGGTGCACCAGCTGCATCGCTTGAGTGGCCCCGATGCGCTCGCGCGGATCGGTTAGGCGAGGCGCCGCTCAGTGTTATTATGAACGATGCCGTAAAACCGCGAACGGCGAATCTGTTCCGGACGCTTCGCCGCCAACATTCGTGTCTTCGAAGATGGCCCCCGGCTTGCGCGGATAAAGATCGAGATTCAGGACCAAAAATTCTGCCGCCAGTGCGCCAAGATCGATTTGGCCATTGATAATCGGATCGGGCGGGTCTTGCGGCCCGGCAAACATTGCCGCGCCGCCCGCCGTCCTTTTCGGGCTGGCGGGCTCGCCCGAGGGCTGACAGCCGAGCGCGAAATCCACGTCAACAGAAACGCTCACCAGGGTCTCGAAAGGCTCGAGACTGACGGCACAGGTTTGCGTCACCAGCGCGTGCAAAACGCCGCTGACCTCGTATCTTTGCGGACCTTGTTTCCGGACATGGAAACCGGCCCCGAACGTTTGAACCGCGACGAGGCCGTAGGCGTCCGCGAGCGCGGCGCATTCGGTCTCGTTGGCGCAAAGCCTTATGTCGAGACCGGTATCCGGCACGGTCTCGACCGCGAGCATGCGCATGAATTTTGCCGCGCCCGGCTTGGCGCCTGTCTTGCCGGGACCGCGCTTGCGGGGTTTCGGACCGGGAACGGTGCTGGCTGTCATCGCCACCCCTGTTTGCGGATCACTAGAACATCAACGCCGGCAAGGGGAAACAGGTTTCTCGCGAGGGTTCGATCCAAGCCGGCCGCGCTCAACGAACGGCGGCGGGCTCCGGAAACGGAATCGGACCAAGGGTGAAGGCATCGAGCGAGACCTTGAACAAGCCTTCGTTGGCCGCGTCCACATAGCGCGCAAGCCGGTCCGGATTTTTGCGGCCATCGTAGACGTTTCGCGCCAGCGCGGCTTTGAGAGTTGGCGCGCCCCCGCGCAACGCCAGGTCGTAGGCCGCGGCGCGCCCGAGAAACGCCCCGGCGATGGTTCTCATCTGCTTCGGCACGCTTATGTCGCCAACGCCCATTTCCCGCAAGGCAGTCTCAAAGGAGCGAAAAATGGCGTCGGTGAGATCCTGGGCGATTTCGGGCGCGGGCTGGTCCATGCGATTGAGGCGCCTCAGGACAAGAACCGCATGCAATGTCACCGCCTCGAAGCGGCCCTCCAGACTGTCCTCGATGCCATACTCCGTGAATAGGACAGGATCACGGGCGGCCGCCACGATCTCGCCGGAAAGCCGGTCGATCATTTGCCGATTGGCGGAGCGCCGGATGAGCCGGAAAACCATGCTGTCCGCTTCCAAAGGGAGCCCCGGCCGCCGTAGCCCGGCGATAAAGCGGGCCTTGCTTTTGGTTGGCCCGGAGGCTAGGCATCGCGCGGCGAAACGCAAGGATTTTTAGACATAGGTGACACTGCCGCTCAGTTGTCCGTCGCGGTGGCACCAATTGCGCAAACTCGGAGACGTGCGGAATGGAGTTTTTGAGGGCGCGAGCTCGGGGCGGAAACCGCCGGGCTCCGGGCCGCGTGAAACTGGCCTTGACGGCAGCGCTTGCGCTGGGGCTCGGCGGCTGCCTCGGCTATGACGGTCAAGTCGTCCATGGGTACCAGCTCGACCCGAAATCGGCCGAACAGGTCAAGACCGGGGCTTCCGCGGAGCAGATCCTGGTGCTTTTGGGGACGCCGACGACGACTTCCACAGTCGGTGGCGACGCCTGGTATTACATTTCGCAGGTCACCAATCGCAGCGTGCAGTTCATGCCGCCGAAGATCACCGACCAGAGGGTCTTCGCGGTCTATTTCACCAAGGACAAAAAGGTCGAGCGCGTCGCCAATTACGGCATGAAGGACGGCAAGCTCATCGATTTCGTATCGCGCACCACGCCGACGGCCGGCGCCGAATCGACCTTCCTGAAAGGCATGTTCATCAACCTATTGCATTTTTGAGCGCATCGGCGGCGCGTCCTCAACGCGCGGAGGGGCCGCGCAATGCCGCCGTGTGCAGTTAATGGGTGCCGTGAAGCCTTATTCCAGACAGATCGCCGCCGCGCCGGCATTTTCGCGCGGCGTTTCCGCATTGCGGACTCGCCATCGAAGCGGTTCGACGAAACGGCCATTCAGCCAGGCGAGCGCCGCGGCCAAGATGACAATGACCGGAGCAGACGCGAGCACGAGCTCCCATCCACGCGGAATTGTGGAAGACAGAAGCACATAGCCGGCAAGGCCGCCTAACCAGTGAACAAGGAAAATCGGATAGCTCAGATTGCCAAGAATGGTGTCGATGCGACGCGCGAGCGGTCCCGGCCGCAGCGCCGGTTGCGAAGCGACGACAAGCGCCGCCAATGTGACATTGACGTAAAATCCCGCCTGTTTTGCATAGCCGTCTGGCATGAGCGTGCCCTCGGCGAAAAAATTGATCAGCCAGGCAAGGCTCACGAACAAAGCAAAATCTGCCCGCGTCTGCAGCGTGCTCCGCTTGCACCAGAAATAAATCAAAGCGCCTGCAGCGAAGCTCAGCAGCGCCGATTCCAATGCGAAATACCTTTCTTCGAACGGCGCGCCGGTGAATAATTTGTAGCAATGATAGGCCGCGCCGTTGGCGAAGCAAATGAAGGCTCCGCGAGCGCTTCGCCCCATGCCAATCCAAAGTATGGCATACATGATAATTTCGACCGCAAGCGTCCATGCAGGCTCGATGTAGCGAAACTGCAGACCACCGAATGCGAGCGGCATTTCGCTGAGGTTTTCCGCGACATCGGCTGCCGTCGCCGGATATGCCCATCGTGGCATGAACCGGGCGGCTTCGAGAGGGCAGCAGCGAATGGCGAGCGCGGTGAGGAAACACACCGTCAGATAGGGCGGAGCCAGTCTCAAGAACCGATTGATCCAGAATCGCTTCCCGTCGAAACCATAAACTTCGTTCAGGGCGGCAGTCATGGCGAAACCGGACAAGACAAAAAAAGCTCTGACCGCGTAATATCCGAGGTCGAGATAATAAGGCGTGTGGATGAGATGCGCTAGCACGACAGCCACCGCTAACAAGAAACGAAAAGCGCCAGGCATTTTGTATTCAAGTTGAATGGTCCAGTTTTCTCGGCGTGCGATTCACCTCCCCGATTTTGAAGCATATGGGTTAAGGCGTGGTTGGAAATTCGCCGCGATTACGACTCATACAGCGGTTCGGGTTAGGAGGACGCGGGTTGCGTCCGGGCGAGCAAACCCGGCGCGGACGATCGAACCGCATCCGCCACTTGCCCTGCTCGACAAGACGAACACGGCAAGCCAAATTTGGTGGACGCGAAAGTTTAATGCCCGTAGCCAGGATGCTGCTCCAGTCCCGTCATCGCGCGAGGATGACGAGCAGCAGCAGGGCGACGATATTGGTGATCTTGATCGCCGGGTTGACGGCGGGGCCGGCGGTGTCCTTGTAAGGGTCGCCGACGGTGTCGCCGGTCACCGACGCCTTATGCGCCTCGCTGCCCTTGAAGTGCGTGACGCCGTCCTTGCCGACGAAACCGTCCTCAAAACTCTTCTTGGCATTGTCCCAGGCGCCGCCGCCGGACGTCATCGAGATCGCCACGAACAGCCCGTTGACGATGACGCCGAGGAGCGACGCGCCCAAGGCCGCGAAGGCCGACGCCTTCGAGCCGGAAATCAAGAGTGCGCCAAAATAAACGGCCAATGGCGCAAGCACCGGCAGAAGCGAAGGCACGATCATTTCCTTGATCGCCGCCTTGGTCAGCATGTCGACCGCGCGGCCGTAATCGGGACGCTCCGTCCCTTGCATGATGCCGGGCTTTTCGCGGAACTGGCGCCGTACTTCCTCGACGACCGAGCCCGCCGCGCGGCCGACCGCGGTCATCGCGATACCGCCGAAGAGATAGGGAATCATGCCGCCAAATATTAGCCCGGCCACGACATAGGGGTTCGATATGTCGAAAGACACCGCGCCCATCCCTTTGAAGTAAGGAAATTGATCCGGGTTCGCGGCGAAAAAGCCAAGATCGTGGCTATAGGCATTGAAAAGCACCAAAGCGCCGAGCCCGGCTGAGCCGATCGCATAGCCCTTGGTCACCGCCTTCGTCGTATTGCCGACGGCGTCGAGCGCGTCGGTCACGTGCCTGACCTCCTTCGGTAGGCCCGCCATCTCGGCGATGCCGCCGGCATTGTCGGTCACCGGCCCGAAAGCATCGAGCGCGACGATCATACCGGCAAGGCCCAGCATGGTGGTCACCGCGATCGCGGTGCCGAAGAGCCCGGCGAGTTGACTGGTCGCGATGATGCCGCCGATGATGACCAGCGCGGGCAGCGCGGTTGATTCGAGCGAGACCGCGATGCCTTGGATGACATTGGTGCCGTGTCCGGTGACGGAGGCCTGGGCGATCGAGACCACGGGCCGCTTTCCGCTGCCCGTGTAATATTCCGTGATGACGACGATTAATCCCGTCACGAGCAGCCCAACGAGACCGCAGAGGAAAAGATGCGAGCCCAAGACCGGGGTGCCGCGCGCCGTGCCGATGGTCCCCCAGCCGACGGTGAGAGAGGTCGCGACGGCAAGACCCGCGATCGACAAGATTCCGGCGGCGATCAGGCCTTTGTACAGTGCTCCCATGATCGAATTGCTCGACCCGAGCTTGACAAAGTACGTTCCGGCGATGGACGTGACGATGCAAGCCGCGCAGATCGCCAGCGGATAGAGCATGGCGGCATCAAGCACCGGCTGGCCGGTGAAGAAAATCGCGGCGAGCACCATGGTGGCGACGACGGTCACCGCATAGGTTTCGAAAAGATCGGCCGCCATTCCGGCGCAATCGCCGACATTGTCGCCGACATTATCGGCGATCGTCGCCGGATTGCGGGGATCGTCTTCGGGTATCCCGGCTTCGACCTTGCCGACGAGATCGGCGCCGACATCGGCGCCCTTGGTGAAAATGCCGCCGCCGAGGCGGGCGAAGATCGAAATCAACGACGCGCCGAAACCGAGCGCGACCAGCGCGTCGATCGTCTCGCGGCTGTTCGGCGGATGGCCGAGCGGCCCGGTGAGAATATAAAAATACATCGCGACGCCAAGGAGCGCGAGCCCCGCGACCAAGAGCCCGGTGACGGCGCCCGCCTTGAAGGAAATGTCGAGGCCCGCGGCGAGCGAATGCATGGCCGCCTGGGCGGTGCGCACATTGGCGCGGACCGAGACATTCATGCCGATGAAGCCGGCCGTCCCGGAAAGGATCGCGCCGATCAGAAATCCGGCCGCGAGCAGCCAGGAGACGAGGAAGCCAAAGGCGGCGAAGATGGCAATGCCGACAACGGCGATCGTCGCATATTGGCGTTTCAAGTAGGCTTGCGCGCCCTCGGCGATAGCCCCGGCGATTTCCTGCATGCGGGGCGAACCGGCATCGGCGGCGAGGAGCTTCGAGGACGTCATCACGCCATAGACGACGGATAATAGACCGGCGAAAATCACCACCCAAATGGAATTCATGTGTTGCACCTCAAATGGTTGGAAGGGGAATTGACTCGAGCCTCGCGCCCAGGGGCAGGGCCTATACGAAACCGCCGCACCGCGCAATCGCGATTGGACTCGCACAGACGCGGCCATGTTTGGGCGACCATCTTCGACGCGAGCCACGACATTGCGGATGATGCGCATTCCGTGCTCCACCTTCCCGGCATCATGGAACCGAGGGTGACTTTATGGTGGTGGGACGCCTTAGCCTGGATAAACCGAAACCGACAACTGGCAAACGGTTTCGAGGCCCAATTGATGGCATATCCGCCGGCATGGCTCTCAAGGCGACGGAGTTGGAATAGTTCTGTCCCTCTAAGGCTGCGCGGCCACTCCCGCGGCCTCGCCTCTCGCCTTTTAAGATCCCTTCTGGGGCAGCGTAAACGCTTGCACGCCGCCACCTTTGCCATCGACGGAATTCCCCGAAGTGACGAACAGCATCTTTCCGACCGGAGTGGCGGCAGAATTGACCGACCCTGGCATATGGAAGGTATGGAGCAGCGCTCCACTCCGGGCATCATAAGCCTTTAGTGCCGGCGGCTGTATGATCGGAATGCCGACTAAGCCGGAGAAGACGACGCCGTCACTCAACGAGGTCGCTCCGAAGCTATGATTTTGCCGCTCTTCCCAGCGGATACCGCCATTCGCCGCATTCAGCGCATGGATACTGGGCTCTTCAAAAACGTTGCGAGGATCAGGATCCGAGCTGCAGCGGCCGGTCTTACTGACATCACCGACGCCAGTAGCGCTGAAAATGTGTTGTCCATCGAAGGCGGCCCCACCAAAGAAGCCGCCGATAAAGCCGCCGAAGACCACGTTCCTTGTCCACACGACTTGGCCAGCCGGATTGCGTGTCAAGGGATCAAGAAGATAATATGTACCGTCCTTCCCGCCAATGCCCAAATAGCGTGAATTCGCCAAATCGATGATATTGGCGGAAGCACCGAAATCAAAGTCACAGGTGTCCGTTTTGCGCGGACGGAATACCCATCTCAGTTGTCCTGTCTTTGATTCCAGCGCAATGACTGCCTCGTGATACGGCGGTGCCGCATCTTCATGACAGTCACCGGTGCCGAAGATGACAAGCCGGTCTTTGGTGTCGACAGCCGCCGACGACCATACGCCGCCGCACCCTCGGTTATTGCCGCCGGCGGCTTGACCCTGACTGTTCATTTTAGGGTCGATCTCAAAGCGCCAGCGAAGCTCGCCGGTGGCAGCATCGATGGCCTCAAATCCACCGCGATAACCATTTGCGCCATCTACTGTATGTCCGACAAATACAAGACCGTCGAAGATCGCGGGGGAGGAGAAGATCCGATTTGGGTCTCGCGTGTCTGCGGTGCAGTTCAATGCGTCCGGATTGCCGCAAACTACCCGTTTCCAACGGAGCTTCCCATTCCTCGCGTTCAAACTATAAAGTGTCTTTCCGCCAGCAAAGTAGACTTTGTTATCTATCACTGCTGCGGAAGAGGTAATGAGTCCCCCATCGGATAAGGTTCGGTCTGGCGGCACCATCCCCGCCGGAACGCACTGGGGGGGCCAAGGAAGAACCAGGGCCGAATTCTGGCAATCCACTTGGAATTTCCAGATCAGCTTGCCCGAATGGGCGTCAAGCGCGTAGAAGTAGCCATCCCAAGAGCCGACATAAACGACCCCGTCGACCACGGTCGGCGACGCGCTGACCGCATCTCCTGTCGCAAAAGTCCAAGCCAGCCGCAAGCTTGATACGTTTGAAGGATTGATCCGGGAATGCTCGTTGCTGAAGGTATGACGTAGATTCCGGCCGTACATCGGCCAGTCCTCTTCAGCGGTTATCGGCCGGTTTTCTTGAGCGTACAGGTTCCCCCACACCAGCACGAACAAACCAAAAGCCATCTTCGCCGCGGAAGCTCCTAAACGCATTACGTCCACCTATATGACGGGGCCCCGGTTTCCACGAACATCTCGTGTCTCTTAGCACCCTCAGAAGGGAAATGTACCATTGAAAACCGCGTCCTCCGCTTGTATTGTTAATCGAGACGGCAAAGGCGGAACCCAGCGGGGGAATCGAGACTAAAAATGTCGGAAGGAGGGCCGCGCGAAGACCAAACTCCGCCCCTCCGGATCCTTGAACACGGGCGGCGCGGCCCCAGGCCGGGCCGTGGCGATGGGGTGCACCCCGATTCCGGCGGCGTCCGCGCGAGCTGCGAAGGCGGCGATTTCGGAGGGCGGCACGGCGCAGAGAATCTCATAATCGTCGCCGCCGGTCAGAATCGTTTCGAGGAGCGATGGGGCTTCGCGCAAAATGTTCCGCACGGCTTCCGAGAGCGGCACATCGGCGGTCATCACCTCGGCGGTCATTCCGGTCAGGCGCAACATTTTCGCAAGATCGCCCGCGAATCCGTCCGAAATGTCCATGGCCGCGTGCGCGTGCGCGCGCAACGCCGCGCCCAGGCAAAGGCGGGGGCGCGGTAGAAGATAGCGGCCGGCGAGATAGGCAGCGTCCGCTTGGCTGACGCGATGGGTCCACTCCGTGTCGTGCGCCACGTCGAGGCGGAATTTTAGCCCCAAGGCGGCGTCCCCAATTGTCCCCGTCACAAAAATGCGGTCGCCCGCCGCGACGCCCGGGCGGACGACCATTCTTTGCGCCGGGACGGTTCCGAAAGCAGTTATCGATACGACGAGAGGGCCTGAACTCTTCGCGGTGTCGCCTCCGAGGAGCGGACATTTGTAGGCCGCGGCATCTTCGCCGAGCCCTTGAGCGAAACCCGCGAGCCAATGCGCCGTCCAATCTTCGGGCAAGGCAAGCCCGAGGAGAAAACCGGAAGGCTCCGCGCCCTTGGCGGCAAGATCGGAGAGGTTCACCCGCAAGCCTTTGCGTGCGACCGCTCCCGGCGGATCGTCCGTAAAGAAGTGCACTCCGGCGATCAACATATCCTTGGTCGCGACGACATCATGGCCGGGTTTTTGGGCGAGAATCGCGGCATCGTCGCGCAGACCGAAGGCCTCCGGGCCGGCGAGCGGAGCGAAGTAGGTCGCAATCAATTCGTCTTCGGACGGCCTGTTCATGAAACCTACTCGCGCGCAAATTCCGCCGCACGGCACTGGCGCGCCAGGGCGTCCAGCACCGCATTGATCATTCCGGCTTCCTCCGCGCCGAAAAAGGCGCCGGCAATATCGACATATTCCTTGATCGAGACACGCGCCGGAACGTCGGCGCGCACTTTCAATTCATAGGCGCCCGCGCGCAAAATCGCGCGCATGACGGAGTCGATCCGCGCCAACGGCCAGCCCGCCGCCAACGCTTTGTCGATTGACCGGTCGATCGGACCCTGAGCGGAAACAACGCCGGTCAGAATATCGCTGAAAAATGCGGTTTCCGCATCCTTATATTGCACGCCCTCGATTTCATTGCCGATCCAAAACGACTCGAATTCGGCGCGGGTCTCCTTCAGGCCTTTCCCGGTGACCTCCATTTGATAGAGAGCCTGAACCGCGGCGAGGCGGGCGGCGGAACGCCGGTCGGCATTGGCCATCAAGACGCCCCGATTGCAAGCTTCAGCCGATGGATCGATAGAGCCGCCCGCGCGGCATCGCCACCCTTGTCGCCTTGTTGGGGATTGGCCCGCGTCAACGCCTGCGCCTCGTTCTCGACGGTCAAAACGCCATTGCCGAATGCGAGTTTTCGCGCAAGGGAAATCTGCATGAAGGCGCGCGCGCTTTCATTCGCGACGATCTCGAAATGATGGGTTTCGCCGCGAATGACGCAACCGAGCGCCACCGCCCCATCGAACGGGCGTTTCGCGACTTCGGCATGATCGAGCGCGATCGCAAGGGCGAGCGGGATTTCGAGCGCGCCGGGCACGCTGACGAGGTCGAAGGAGGCTCCCGCCTTGGCAAAGGCGGTTTTCGCGCCCTCCAAGAGCATCGCGGCGATATCTTCGTAATAGCATCCCTCGACAATGAGGAAGCGCGTTCCCTTGAGACTCGCATCGAGGATGGGCGGAGACCGCCTCGGCAAGGCCATGATGCTTACTCGAAACGAGGGGACGCGCGGGAAAGGTCGGCTTCACGTAACAAGCAAAATCTTCCGCCGCAAGGCCGGTCGGGGTGCCCACACCCACCAGTCGTGCCGCTAGGGGGCGATTGTCCCGCGCCGCCATCCTCACGAGGAAGCGCGATACCCGTGCTGTAGTTTCGTCGAACGAATGATCGCGCGCGCCTCGCCATCATGACCTGCCGCGCACGCGTTGGCCGCGCGGCCCAGATCGGTCTCGATCTGATCGTACACAGACCGGTTGACATTTCCGGTCCCGACGTCGGCGTCAAGCACGGTTTGATAGTGGTTGAGATCATTGGTACAGGCGGCGCCCTCGGGCAATATCGGCCAGTTAGGCCTAGCCGGCGCCTGAGGCGCCACAGCCGCGACAGGTGCGGAGGAGCCAGAGGTTTGATTGCAGCCGCCGAGGGCTATCGCGGCGAGAAAAACCCCCATCGAAATGGATGTGGTGCTGGATGTTGATCCAAATCTGGACGTTTTTCGCATTGCAAACTCCACAAGACGCGCGCGGCTCGAGTTTCGTCATTGCCGTCGTGTCAGTACACATGCGGCCAGGGATAATCAACCGGAATGGATTGCCGCCGGGAGCGCCGCGGGACGCTTTCCGCCCACCACCACTGAAGGTCTGGCTCGAGCCCGGCAAACGGCACCAGCCGCCGCAACCGTCGTTCACCTCCTCCTGTCCCGCAAGCTGGCCATTCCCGAATTATGCCCGCGCGCAGCGGACCCTGGAAAGGGCCGTCGTCAGCGCGCCGGCACGGGGCTTGGCCTTGCGATCTGTTTTCTGCGGTATGTTCGCGCGGCACAAGCGGCCTGCTGATTCCGGCGATGGCCCAAGGCGAGCACCTCGCCGCGTGAGGCCTGAGCGACAAGGAATTCGCTGCGAGATGCGCGGAGCGTCAAGCATTGCCGGTTTGTGCAGCCCCCTTTGCGATCCCCAACATTCGCGACGTCGCAAGATGCGGATAATATTACCTCGTTTGCCGTTCACCCCTCTAATCTTGTCGGGCGAAGTAGGAGAGACTATCTGTAGGGATCGCTCCCGCGAGGTTGGCCGCCGTCCCCGGCGCCGGGACGCGGGAGACATGGTAAAACCCTTTGCGCAAACCAATTTGCCGAAGGCCCGCCGCCAGCTAGATGTAGCCGTAAGCGCGGGTGCCGGCACTAAAGTAGCCCGGAGGACATTTTATGCCGAGTTACAAGGCGCCCGTCGAGGAAGTCCTGTTCCTACTCCGCGATGTCTTTCCGATCCAACGTTACAATAATCTGCCCGGCTTTGCGGACGCCACGCCCGATGTCGTGGAGGCAATCGTTTCGGAGGCAGCGAAACTCTGCGAAGGAACGCTCCAACCTCTCAACCAGACCGGCGACCGCGCGGGCTGCGTTCGCAACAAGGATGGCTCGGTTGCCACGCCGCACGGGTTCAAGGAAGCCTATCGCGCTTTCGTCGAAGGCGGCTGGGTCGGGCTCGCGGCCGATCCTGACTATGGCGGCCAAGGGCTCCCCTACGCGCTCGCCGTGATCGTCAATGAATTCGCAAGTTCGGCGAACATGGCTTTTGCCATGTATCCGGGCCTAAGCCAAGGCGCGCTCGCCGCCCTGCTGACGCATGGCACGCAGACGCAGAAAAAGATGTTCGCGCCGAAATTGATCAGCGGCGACTGGTCGGGCACGATGAATCTCACCGAGTCGCAGTGCGGCACCGATCTTGGCCTCCTCAAAACCAAGGCCACCCTGAATGGCGATGGTTCCTACGCGATATTTGGGGAAAAAATCTTTATCTCGGCCGGCGAGCACGATCTCGCGGAAAACATCATCCATCTCGTGCTTGCCCGGATCGAGGGAGCGCCCGCTGGAGTCAAGGGCATTTCGCTGTTTGTGGTGCCCAAAATCCTGATCGAGCCGGACGGCTCGCTCGGGCCGTCCAATAAGGTGACCTGCGGCGCAATCGAGCACAAGATGGGCATTCACGCCAATGCCACCTGCGTGATGAATTATGACGGCGCCAAGGGCTGGCTGGTCGGCGAGCCGCATAAGGGCTTATCCGCCATGTTCGTGATGATGAACGAGGCTCGTCTCGGCGTCGCGATCCAGGGCTTGGCGGTTTCGGAGGCTGCCTATCAGAATGCCGCCGCCTACGCCAAGGACCGCTTGCAGGGCCGCGCGCTGGCGGGGCCGAAATACCCCGAGAAGTCAGCCGATCCGATCATCGTCCATCCGGACGTACGGCGCAATTTGATGACGATTCGCGCTTTCAACGAGGCCGCGCGGGCCCTTGTGATTTGGACCGCACTCAAGAGCGATATCGCGCATCGCTCGAACGCCAAGGCCGAAGTCCAGGCCGCGGCGGACAACTTGGGCCTTCTCACCCCCGTGTTGAAAGGCGTGTTGACCGACATCGGCTTCGACAACACGGTCAAGGCCCAGCAAGTCCTCGGCGGCCACGGTTACATCGAGGAATGGGGTATGGAGCAATTCGTCCGCGATGCCCGCATAGCTATGATCTACGAAGGCGCCAACGGGATTCAGGCACTCGACCTCGTCGGCCGCAAGCTTCCCAAGGACGGCGGCCGCGCGATGATGGGGTTCCTCGGCGAAGTCAAATCCTTCATCAAGGACAACGAAGCCGATGCTTCCCTTGCGCCCTATCTCTTGGGTCTCAAGCAAGGCCTCGCGCATCTCGAGCAGGCGACAATGTGGTTCATGCAAAACGCGATTGCCGAGCCCGAGAATGCGGGCGCCGGGTCGTACGATTATATGCACCTTTTTGGGCTGGTCGCGCTTGGCTACATGTGGGCGCAAATCGCCAAGGCGGCTGTCGCCAGCAAGGTGGCCGGCAATGGCGCCGCCGCCGCGATGGAAGCGAAACTGCTCGCCGGCAAATATTTCATGGAGCGCATCATGCCCGAGACAAGCGCCCATCTCGCCCGCATCTCCACTGGCGCCGGAACGATGATGGCGCTGCCGGCCGAGCAGTTTTGATTTTGGCGCGCGACTGACCAACCACGCCGAGGAGGACAGACGTGCCCGAAGCTTTCCTTTACGATCATGTCCGCACCCCGCGCGGGCGCGGCAAGCCCGACGGCGCGCTGCACGAGGTCTCGACCCTTGGGCTCGCCACGACAGTGCTGCGGGCGATCAAGGATCGCAGCGGTTTCGACACTCAATTTGTGGACGATGTCGTGCTCGGCTGCGTCGATCCTGTCGGCGAGGCGGGCGGCGACATTGCCAGGGCGGCGGCGCTCGCCTCTGACTATGGCGACCGTGTGCCGGGGGTTCAGATCAACCGCTTTTGCGCCTCGGGCCTCGACGCGGTTAATTTCGCCGCTGCGCAAGTGATGGCAGGCCAGCATCATCTGACCGTCGGCGGCGGCGTCGAATCGATGAGCCGCGTCGGCCTTGGCGCCTCGGGCGGGGCCTGGCCCGTCGATCCCGCCATCGCGATCAAATCCTATTTCATGCCGCAGGGCATCTCCGCCGATCTCATCGCGACAAAGTATGGATTTTCCCGCGACGACGTCGATCAATACGCGGTCGCGTCGCAACAACGCGCGGCAAAAGCCTGGAGCGAAGGCCGCTTCAAAAATTCGGTCGTGCCGGTGCACGACATCAACGGCATCCGTTTGCTCGATCGCGACGAACACGTGCGGCCTTCGACCGATATGCAGTCGCTCGCCGCGCTGAAACCCTCGTTCGCGATGATTGGAGAACAGGGCGGATTCGACGCGGTCGCTATCGACGCCCACCCCGAAGTGGAAAAGGTCGTACACGTTCATCATGCCGGCAATTCGTCGGGCATTGTCGATGGCGCGGCGGCGGTTCTCATCGGCTCGGCCGAGGCTGGCGAGGCGATGGCTCGGAAACCGCGTGGAAAGATTCGGGCCTTCGGAAATATCGGTTCGGAACCGGCGATGATGCTGACCGGCCCGATCGATGTCACTAAGAAAGTTTTGGCCGGCGCGAAAATGACGCTCGCCGACATCGATCTTTTCGAGGTCAACGAGGCTTTTGCCTCGGTCGTGCTGCGTTATCTCCAGGCTTTCGATCTCGATGCGGCAAAACTAAATGTCAATGGCGGCGCAATCGCGATGGGCCATCCGCTCGGCGCGACCGGCGCCATGCTGCTTGGCACCGCTCTCGACGAACTCGAACGCACCGGGAAGGGAACCGCGCTCATCGCGCTTTGCATCGGGGCGGGAATGGGCACCGCGACGATCATCGAGCGGGTGTAACGACAGTCGGCTCCTTGCCTTCAGGCGGACTATTTCCTATGTTTTTTAGTAAGTTTCTATCGAGCCCGCCTAAGTTGGAAATTCAGTTTCAAAGGGCGCCCGAGAGGTTCAATTTTACGACGGATTGGTTTTGCGGAAACGAAAAGCATTTTTGCAAATATCTCGCCCATCTCGAGGACACGCCATGCCGGATATTGGAGATCGGGTGTTATGAAGGCCGCGCCACGGTGTGGCTGCTCGAAAACATTGCAACCCATCCGGATGCAACGGTGCACTGCATCGACGTTCTCGAGCAGCCATCTTTCCGGCAGAACATTCTTGCTGCTCGATCGCCTGAGAAAGTCCGCCTAGAAATTGGGCGTTCGCGAAATCTGCTGCGGTTATGCCCGGCGAACGCATTTGATTTTGTTTATGTCGATGGAGACCACGGCACGGTAAACGTGCTTGAAGACGCCATACTCTCGTTTCTCCTTCTCAAGCGCAACGGAATTATGGCTTTCGATGACTACGAATGGAAGGACCGAGGTTCCCCGGACGGAACGCCGAAACTGGCAATCAAAGCGTTCTTAAGGATCTACAAACGCAAGATTACGGTCCTGATGAAGGATTACCAGGTCTGGATACGAAAAGATGACGAATAATCCCGACATCGAAGAGTGAGGTAATGCCGAATAAATGCGCCGGCCATCCTTTCCGCAGATCAATGCATCGGCGGATTGCTCGCGAGGCCAGTAATAATCGAGTGATCCTTCGCAACGCCGCCATCGTCCGCGTGAGGAAAAAAAGCATCGCCTGGAGGAGAGACAGATGAACCTCACGAACTTCCGCTTCGAGACCGATGCCGGCGGCATCGTCTTGCTCACCTGGGATATGGCCGGGCGGTCGATGAACGTCATCACGCCGGACGTCATCGACGAGATCGAGCAAGTCATTGATCATGTCGTGGCCTCAGCCGCGATCAAGGGCTGTGTCGTCACTTCCGGCAAGGACACGTTTTCGGGCGGCGCCGATCTTTCCATGCTCCAGACGGCGGCGGCCGAATATCTCAAGGCCAAACAGGAAAAAGGCGAGGAAGCGGCAACAAAGCTCTTTTTCGAGCGCGCGAGCCGTCTCTCGCAGGCATATCGTAAGCTAGAGACCTGCGGCAAACCTTTCGCCATTGCGATCAATGGCACTTGTCTTGGCGGCGCCTTTGAACTCGCGCTGGCCTGCCATTACCGGGTCATCGCCGACGACGATAAAGCCAGGGTCGGCTTGCCCGAGATCAAGGTTGGCTTGTTCCCGGGCGCCGGCGGGACGCAACGTGTCGCCCGTCTCATGCCCACCGGCGACGCGCTGCAAATGCTTTTCAAGGGCGAGCAGATCAGGCCGAAAGCGGCGAAAACGATGAACCTCGTGCACGAGGTTGCGCCCGCGGGCGACATCGTCGCGAAGGCCAAGGCCTGGATCGCGGGCGGTGGCAGGGGCGTCGCGCCATGGGACCAACAGGGCTTCAAGCTCCCTTCAGGGAAAGTGTTTTCGCCGCAAGGGATGATGGTATGGCCGGCCGCCAACGCAATCTACCGGCGCGAGACGCATGACAATTATCCGGCCGCCAGGGCGATTTTGCACAGCGTCTACGAGGGTCTGCAATTGCCGATGGATTTGGCACTGCGCGTCGAATCGCGCTGGTTCGCCAAGGTTTTGCGTTCGCCGGAGGCGGCTGCGATAATCCGCACGCTCTTCATTTCCATGGGCGAATTGAACAAAGGCGCGCGCCGGCCCGCGCATGTTCCAGCGAGCACGATTAAACAGGTCGGCATCCTGGGTGCGGGATTTATGGGCGCGGGCATTGCCTATGTCACCGCGAGCGCCGGAATGGAGGTGGTACTGATCGACCAGGATCAGCAAGCGGCGGAAAGAGGCAAGGAAATTTGCGAGAAGCTTATTTCGGCGCAGGTCTTAAAGGGCCGCGCGAAAACCGCCGACAAGGAAGCGCTTCTGTCAAAAATCAAACCAACCGCCGATTACCAGGGTCTTGCGGGCTCCGATCTCGTGATCGAGGCGGTTTTCGAGGATCGCGCGGTCAAGGCCGCCGCGACACAAAAAGCGCGTGCGGCGCTCGGGCCCGACACGATCTTTGCGTCGAACACGTCGACCCTGCCGATAACCTCGCTCGCGCAAGCCTATGCCGAGCCCGAAAACTTTATTGGGATTCATTTTTTCTCGCCGGTGGAAAAGATGCTTCTCGTCGAAGTGATTCTCGGTGAGAAAACCGGGAATCGCGCGCTTGCCATGGCTTTGGACTATGTCCGCGCACTCAAGAAAACGCCGATCGTCGTGCATGACGCGCGCGGCTTTTACGCCAATCGCTGCGTTGGCAATTACATTCACGAAGGCCACATCATGCTCCTCGAAGGCATTCCGCCAGCTATGATCGAGAACGTGGCCAAAATGGCGGGCATGCCGGTCGGGCCGCTCGCGCTCAACGACGAGGTCGCGCTCGATCTCGCCCTCAGGATCCTGGAGGCGGCAAAGCGTGATCTGGGAGCTGCGGCGATCGACGTTGCGCAGGAAAATTTGCTCAAGGCCATGGTCGCCGATCATGGCCGACTTGGGCGCAAGAACGGCAAGGGCTTTTACGACTATCCGGTGCAGGGACCGAAGACCCTATGGCCGGGGCTCGCCGCACTTCAACAAACCAAGCTCGATCCGGACACGATCGATGTCGCCGAACTCAAACAACGGTTCCTCGTGACCCAGGCGGTCGAAGCCGCGCGGGCGATAGAGGAAGGTGTTGTAACGGACCCGCGCGAGGCGGACGTCGGCTCGATCATCGGCTTCGGCTTCGCGCCCTTCACCGGTGGCACGTTGAGTTATATCGACGGAATGGGCGCGGCAAATTTCGTCGCGCTTTGCGAAAAGCTCCGGCAAAAATACGGAGAACGTTTTGTGCCGCCGAAAATCGTCGTGGATATGGCACGTGCGCAAGAATCCTTTTATGGGCGCTTCGCCGGGCGGACCAACCGCGTTGCTTGAGCTGGTTCGCGCGGCTCTTGGCCGGGGCCTTTAGTATTTTGCGGTAACGGGCGCCGCTAAAGGCGACAGCCAATTGGTAGTTCAAACCAACCCGGGCGATATGATACATCGTGCGCGGGTTGAATTGGATCGAGGATCCGGGTACCGCATTGAACGTCAGGTGGCGGGCACCGATGAAATCGTACAAATATTCAACCTTCACCGTGACGTGTGGAGCGATGGCATATTCGGCGCCGATGCCGACGGCCCCAACACGGGGAAATACCCCCGAGTGCGCCACCGTAGTCGATCCGGTGTTAAAGAACCCTGGCGTGGCGACGCTGTAAAAGGTTTCAACCCCCCGCGTAGCCGAGGCGAAGCCGCGCCGAGCCAAAGTCCTCGAATTTGGAGCCGAAGACGGCGCTTGCCGGGGCGCCGGAGAGGAGTGTTCCATTGACGGTGGTCTGGCCTCTGATGCCGGACGCGCTGTTGTCGATTTCAATTCCGGCGACGATGTGGAAGAACGGAAGCTCGTAATTGAATCCGGCCTGGAGGCCGCCGATGGGTCCAGTCGCGGTGATGCCGTCTGTTCCTTTAACGAACCCTCCGCGTGCCGGCACGAAGATGGCGAACGGAAACCCGAAGTGGTCGACCCCGCCGCCGGCGTGGACGCCGAGATAAAAACCGGTCCAACTGAATTCGGCGGGCGGCGGCGGTTCGAAAACCGGCGGTTCTGTTTTGGAGGCAAATCCGCGGCGCGCGCCGCGCCAGCGCCCGCGGAGAGAGCCCCGAGCAATAAAAGCCCCGCAATGCAACTGCCACGGCGCCGGCGAGCGGAACCTTTGTTGGCCCGTTGCAGTCCGGTGCCGCCGCCCATACGGGTTTGCCCCCATTGTCCAAGTCTTGCCGGCCAGTAGAGGCTTGGAGTAAAGCCTGCGCAAGTTCCGACAAGGTTTCGAACAGCGAAAACGCGACCGCTGTTGCAAAATGGCCACTCTGATCCTGTCCCTCTATTAAGCCGTTCACAAAGAAGCGCACATTTTTCTTGATGTGACCGTGCGGCCTCGCGAGCGCGTCGAAGGGGCCGGAAAACCGCCGCGAGGTTGTTCTGGGCTTTGCTGGCGTCAGGGCAAAAAACCATCCGCAAGATCGATCGCTGGCGAAACCTCGCCGAAAAGCCCTTTGATCAGATCGTTGACCTTGCCGCATGATAGGGTAACCCCATCCCGCTGGAGATCGCGCCAAAACAAATTCCATCTACTTCTGCGGCCTCACTTCAGAGGGTGCAGCAAGACATTTGGGGGCCGACTCCTCGAATTCAAAACGAGAGCCGGTTTTCCTCCGCTTGAAAGGACGCCGCGCATAAGCTAGTGTTGCTGCGCCGCATCATACATATTGCGTTGAGCCCTCTTGCATGGCACGCCAGGCTCGCCGCAACGAACCTAAGGAAAGCAGCCTTATGAGCGCGACGACCGGCTCCTTTAGCATCGGCAATTCCACCGTCCAAATGCCGGTCAAGGATGGTACGATCGGTCCTTCGGTCGTCGATATCGGCAAGCTCTATGCCCAGTCCGGAATGTTCACTTACGATCCCGGTTTCACCTCGACGGCGAGTTGCGAATCGGAGATCACCTATATCGACGGCGACGAAGGTGTGTTGCTCTACCGCGGCTATCCGATCGAGCAGATCGCCGAGCACGGCGATTTCCTCGAGTCGTGTTATCTCCTGCTCTACGGGCAATTGCCTACTGCCGTTCAGAAGAAGGACTTCGACCATAGAGTCACGCGGCACACGATGGTTCACGAGCAGATGGCTAGGTTCCTGGGGGGCCTGCGCCGCGACTCCCATCCGATGGCCGTGCTGGTGGCGAGCGTGGGAGCGCTCTCGGCCTTCTATCACGATACGACCGATATTTCGGATCCTAAGCAGCGCATGGTGGCGTCGTTTCGTCTCATCGGCAAAATGCCAACCCTCGCCGCGATGGCGTATAAATATTCGCTCGGCCAGCCCTTCATTTATCCAAAGAACGAGCTCGATTATTCCTCGAATTTCCTGCGCATGTGCTATGCCGTGCCGACCGAAGACTATAAGATCAATCCGGTTTTTTCCCGTGCCCTCGATCGCATCTTCATTCTCCATGCCGATCATGAGCAGAATGCGTCCACCTCGACGGTGAGGCTCGCTGGCTCGTCGGGCGCAAACCCGTTCGCCTGCATCGCCGCGGGCGTGGCTTGCTTATGGGGACCGGCGCATGGCGGCGCCAATGAAGCCGCGCTCAAAATGTTGATGGAAATCGGCACGGTCGAGAATATCCCGACGTTCATCGCCCGTGCCAAGGACAAGGACGATCCGTTCCGGCTGATGGGGTTTGGCCACCGCGTCTACAAAAACTATGATCCGCGCGCCAGGATCATGCAGAAGACGTGTCACGATGTCCTGAACGAACTCGGCATCAAGGATACCCCGTTGCTCGATGTCGCGATGGAACTCGAGAAAATCGCTCTGAGCGACGAATATTTCATCGAGAAGAAGCTCTATCCCAATATCGATTTCTATCCCGGAATCACCCTGAAAGCGATGGGCTTTCCGGTGTCGATGTTCACCGTGCTTTTCGCGGTGGCACGCACCGCCGGCTGGATCGCGCAATGGAAGGAAATGATCGAGGATCCGAGTCAGAAGATCGGCCGTCCGCGCCAGCTCTACATCGGCTCGCCGAGGCGCGACTACGTCGCGATCGACAAGCGCTCGTAATGGCAGTTAAGCGGTGGGAAAATTGTTTGACATTGCAATGCGGATATATCGTTCCAACGATTGCCGAGGATCGCTGCCGGTAAAAAAGATCGCTCCCTTTGTGCCACCCGCCCGATCCTTATCCAGCTCCCCACGCGACCATCGCGCCCAACAAAGCCCGCGCGAAATTTTTCGCGCGGCTTGAAGGTCCGCCGACAGCACGGTCGGCCTCGCTTTTAAGATTTATTCCAATTCGTCCGTCGTGCCCTTCGCCCCCTTGTTGGGTACGTCCTCGCGCGCCTTTAGCGCGGCGCCGAGAATGTCGCCAAGCGAAGCACCGGAATCGGCCGAGCCGTATTGGGCGATCGCTTCCTTCTCCTCGGCGACTTCGAGCGCCTTGATCGAGACGGAAACCTTGCGGGCGCGCCGGTCGAACACGGTGACCCGCGCATCGACCTTCTCGCCGACGGCGAAGCGTTCCGTCCGTTGAGCGGCCCGGTCCCTCGCGAGTTCGGTGCGTTTGATGAAGGCGGTGAAATCGGTCCCGGCGATCTTCACGTCGAGTCCGCCATCCTTCACCGCGAGCACCTCGCAAGTGACGACCGAGCCCTTTTTGATGCCGGCCGCGGCCTCGTCGCCTGGCTTGGCGCCGGCCTCGCCTTGCGGCTTCGCCGCGAAGGGATCGGGGCCGAGCTGCTTGACGCCGAGCGAGATGCGCTCTTTTTCGATATCGACATCTAGTACCTTGGCCTTGACGGTATCGCCTTTCTTGAATTCCTCGATGATTTGTTCGCCGGGCTTGCTCCAATCGAGATCGGACAGATGGACCATGCCGTCGACATCCCCGTCGAGGCCGATGAACAGACCGAATTCGGTCTTGTTCTTGACCTCGCCCTCGACCTCCGCGCCGGGCGGATACTTCGCGGCGAAGGCTTCCCATGGATTGACGAGCGTCTGCTTGAGGCCAAGCGAGATGCGCCGCTTGACCGGATCGACTTCGAGAACCTGAACCTCGACCTCCTGGCTCGTCGCGACGATCTTGCCCGGATGCACGTTCTTCTTGGTCCAGGACATTTCCGACACATGGATCAGGCCTTCGATCCCTGGTTCGAGCTCGACGAAGGCACCGTAGTCGGTGATGTTCGTCACCCGGCCCTGGAACCGCGCGCCGGCCGGATATTTCGCCTCGATGCCTTGCCAGGGGTCCTCGAGCAATTGCTTCATGCCGAGCGAGATGCGGTGGGTTTCGTGATTGACCTTGATGATTTTTACCCGCACCGACTGGCCGATCGCCAAAACCTCGGTCGGATGATTGACTCTCCGCCAGGCGACATCGGTCACATGCAAGAGCCCGTCGATGCCGCCGAGATCGACGAAGGCGCCGTAGTCGGTGATGTTTTTCACCACGCCGTCGATCACCTGCCCTTCTGCGAGGTTGGCGACGATCTCATTGCGTTGCTCGGCGCGGGATTCCTCGAGCACGGTGCGGCGGGAGACGACGATATTTCCCCGGCGGCGGTCCATTTTCAAGATTTGGAAGGGCTGCGGCGTCTGCATCAAAGGCGTTACGTCGCGGATCGGGCGGATATCGACTTGGCTGCGCGGCAAGAACGCCACGGCACCGTCGAGATCGACGGTGAAGCCGCCCTTGAC
>Ga0073928_10004152_pt1 | contig 21847 bp, 19 predicted proteins | sample PaiPotPPA55metaG_FD_76969 | JGI IMG/M metagenome (GOLD analysis project Ga0073928, IMG submission 76969) | Iron sulfur acid spring bacterial and archeal communities from Banff, Canada, to study Microbial Dark Matter (Phase II) - Paint Pots PPA... ...
ACTCCGGTCTCGATAACCCTATCGGGAGTCAGGTGTCGAACGAGACACCAAATCGACCGCACAAATCCGGTATCGCCGTCATTCCAATATTTGAAGCTCTCCGGACCGGGCCGAATTCCCTTTGCCTCGATTTCTTCTATTACCTTCGGCCACAAGCTGCAGAACTCCGCAGTCAATTTGCATGGCCACTCAACCCCCAAGCGGTCATGGAGCCAGTGCTCCCAATTGTCGTCGGCTCTGTATCGGTACTGAGGCCCTCGGCGCTCACGCCGGTCCGCAAGAGTATCCTGAATCCGCGTCCACGCCTCAAGCGGGTGAGCGGCCAAATCCGAGGCGACCAACACGGGCTTCCGGAGTATGGAACGCAAAGCCGTTAACACTCGCTTCCCCTGTTCTTGAATCGCGCAATCATACGAAGGATAATATCGAGAAGGGGCGTACGACGCCACGGCAGGCAGACACTTCTCTGAATAACGAAGCAGACGCGTTACCCTAACGCAAGACGCTTCTCCTGCGAGTTGCTGGAGGCAGTCGTCATGGTCCTAAACATCGAAGTCTTTGTCTGACTCTCCAACAGAAACTGCAGCCAATTTCGATACACGCACGCGGCCGTTGAGCGCCATCCGCTCTGCAAGGCGCTGATGATTCCCTGTTCGGGGAAAAATGCCATAATCCCCTGCTGTCGATCGGCCATTGCACTCTTACGAAACTCATCTAGAAGGTAAGACGCAGACGCGTCAAAATACCCCGCCGGCATCGCGGGATACGTTTCCCGTTCGTTACTTAGGAATCGCTTGACATCTCTTCTATATTCTTTGAACAGCGTTTGGGCGCTATATTCCGGATGCCCTTGGAAGTGCACAAATAGACTCTCGCGCTTTTTCTTCACGAACACGTCAACGCCTGCACCTGCTGACTTCGTGAGGACAATATAACCTGCTGAGGTCAGCTCATCCTCGCGCAACTCATTCCACCTCGAATGCGGAAAGTAGACACGCTTCGGGACGACGTCCATCAACGCATGATTGCACGCCTTTTCGGACTCAAACACACCGAACTGCTTATCGGGCAAACGATGACGTTCGATACCATCGCCGTGAAGAACGCCTGCATGTGCCGCCAGGCAGGATAGCACCGCAGAATTCGTGTTGCGTTCTGCCCAATCGAACACGTCTGTTAGTAGACGCCAGTAGGGCTCATCCTTCAAGTTGGGCTGACGTGGCTCTGTACCTGTAACGATCACCCCATCCAAGCGGTCCTGCCAGAGTCCGTCGATGCTGTAGTAAAAATTATTCAAATGGCGCTGGCCGCGATCGGTCCGCGGAATTCCGTTTAGCGAATAAAGCTTGAGATAAACCGGGAGGTCGCCCGATGCGTCGTCGAGGAGGTCAAAAAACTGTAATTCTGTATCCTCCAGCGCGGCATCCGGCATGTTGTTGATGAGTGCGATATGCAATTGCTCCGTCGGCCTGGTTTTGACCACCGACCGGCGGTTCCCTTCCAGAGCCCAACGAGGCGGTATTTGTCCGCCTTCAATAATCAGTGGCATGTCATCTCTCCCCCATTACGGCTATGCGCGCCTGACCGGACCAAACTTATTACTTGGCACTCTCGAGAGCCTGACCAAGATCCTCGAGAATATCGTCGATGTGCTCAATACCCACGCTGAGCCGAATCATCTCTGGCGTGACTCCCACCTGCGCCTGTTCCTCGGGCGTCAGCTGCCTGTGTGTGGTCGACGCGGGATGGCACGACAACGATTTCGCGTCGCCCATATTCACCATCCGCTTGAATAAGCGGAATGCGTTGAAGCACTTCCTACCACCTTCGTAGCCGCCTTTCACCCCAAAGGTCAGCAGCGAGCAGAAGTTGGAACCCAGATATCTGTGAGCCATGGGATAGAGTGGGTTGTCCGGGAAGCCGACATAGTTCACCCAATCCACCATGGAATGAGCTCGCAGAAATTCGGCGACCTTGCGTGCGTTTTCCACGTGGCGCTCCACGCGAAGCGCGAGCGTCTGAATTCCCTGCAAGAACAAAAAGCCGTTGAACGGAGATAAAGTGGCTCCGGTGTTTCTTTGACACACTGTCCGACAGCGGGCGACAAACGCCGAATCCCCAAAATGGTCAACGTAGACGACACCGTGATAAGCAATCTCCGGCCGATTAAACATGTAAAACTTGTCCGGATATTTGCGCCACGGAAACTTACCGCTATCCACAATCATTCCGCCGATACTCGTGCCACCGCCTCCAATGAATTTCGTCATCGAGTGCACAACTACGTCGGCGCCGTACTCAATCGGCCGCAACAGAATGGGCGTAGCGACGGTATTGTCGACCACGAGGGGAACGCCGTGCTTGTGGGCCACCCGCGCCAGCCCTTCGATGTCGGCAACGTTCCCCGCGGGATTGCCAACGCTTTCGCAATAAACCGCGCGGGTATTTTCGTCGATCAACTTCTCCACGTCTTCGGGCCGGTCGCTTGCCGAGAAACGTGAGGTGATTCCCCGTTTTGGAAAGATGTGCGCCAGGAGCGTGTACGTGGCGCCGTACAACTGAGGAAGAGAAACGACATTATTACCGGCTTCAGCAATGTTGATGAGCGAGTATTCAATCGCGGCCATTCCAGAGCTGACGCTTAATCCATCAACGCCACCCTCCAAAGCGGCAACCCGTTTCTCGAGCACAGTGTTCGTGGGATTCCCGATACGGGTATAGATGTTTCCTTGAACTTCCAGGTTGAAGAGCGCCGCCCCGTGCTCGGCGCTGTCAAACTCGAACGCAACCGTCTGGTAAATCGGCACTGCGACGGCTTTAGTCGTGGGGTCGCCGTCGTACCCCGCGTGGATTGCAATGGTCTCTCTCTTCATCCCGTATACCAACTTAAAAGAACCAAGCGCTGCATATGCCTTCTGCGCTCCTTTGACTCTACGATCCGTTCACTTCGTCGTGGTCAAGACACCCGAAACTGGAACTGGAACGCGTTCCCGGGAGAGAGACTTCGCTAAAGCCCTCGTAACCGTGCGAGCGCCAAAGTCGGCACCGAAAGCGAACCGCATGACCGGCCCAAAACTATTTGCCGCAGCGACTCCCACGAAATAAAGACCAGGTACGGACGACTCACAAGTAGAAGAAAGCACTGGGGTGCGATTAATAGCTCGCAACTTCAAGCGAATCTCCGAACTCAAGAACGTCAGACGCTCAAGATTCACCTTGTAGCCCGTGGCGGAGATGATGTGATCGGCTCGAACTGTGCGCTCCCCGCCATCTTCAGAGCGCACGTGCAAATGCACCTTGCCGTCCCTGACCTCAGCCCTCTGAGGCGCGTGTCCTAGCACGAGCGGCACGTGGTCCATTACTTTGTCTCTGATGAACCATCCACCGGCCGGTCCCAAGGTTCGTCGCACAATTTCCAGGCGGAGACCTTCCGGCAAACGGTGAAATGCTCCTGGTGCATTGGCATAGAAACTAGATCGCCAACCCGGACCAAGGCCGGTTTGCGGATGTTGAATGCGCTTCCACAATGAGCGGTGTTTCCCCATTGGCTTACCGTGGAACTTCAATGTTGTTTGACGCGCAACCAACTGCACCTTCGCCCCCGCTTCATACAACAATGCGGCCCAGTCAAGCGCCGAAGAACCACCCCCGATGACAACCACCTCACGGCCTCGGAAGGGTTCGACCTCGTGATGCCGTGCGCTGTGGGAAAAGAATTCGGCCGGTAGATCTGCCAAATTTTCCGGGACATATTCGAAGTGTGTGATGCCGACTGCAAGTACCACGTTCCGAGCGCTGACGGTCTCGCCGTCGTCAAGTTTTAGAAGATATCCCTCTGAACAGCGCTCGATACTTTGGACCATTTTTTCTTCAAGCTCCGGCACTAACCGTTCTCTAAAGGCAAGCCCGTAATTCGTGAAAGTATCGAGTTGCACAGGTATCCCAGTGTGGGCGTACGGAATTCCTCGCTGGGCACAAAAATGCTCCAGGGTAAATTGATCATCCGGGTCGGAGATATTTGAAGCAAACCCATCTGACTTGAGCAACATGCCCTTGGGCATATGTGCTTGCCAGCTGTCCATGGGACGACCAAAGATGCGGAACGAGACGCCACGGCGTCGGAGATGCGCAGCCAATGAAAGTCCGTACGGACCTGCGCCAAGAATTACGGTGTTTGTCATGATCTTCGTATCCTCGCTATTTTCCTGTCAGGTACGGCAGAAAGATGCACTAAAGTACTAAAGTAATGTGGGGGAGAAAGGGGGGGCGATTTCAGAACGATATCATGTCAGCGGATTGAATGCACGTCAGAAATTCGCTGCTGTGGCTTGCTTGAGCCCACATACTAACGAACAAGGCGGGCTACCGTTGACTTGAAAGCATGACTTCTAGGCCTTGTCGCGAAGCTTTCTCTCAATGAAGGTGGTGGCATGTTGAACCGAGCCAAGGTTTTCTGCTGTCACTTCTTCATCATCCACTGTGATATCGAAGCGTTCCTGAAGGAAAACCACGAACTCGACCACCCCGGTGGAATCGACGACGTTACCCAGTAGCTGTTCGTCGTCACTTAGCTTTTCGTTGCGGCCAGAAAGGAAATTGTCCACAAGAAAGCTGCGAATTTCGTGCCCGATGTCATCCATTGTTTTCATTGTTCAGATTGCCTCCGTTTGTGTTGAATTGTGTTGTCAGAAGTTGAGTGAAAAGAAACGAGACCTCGTCCATATTGTCCTTCAAACTTCCGACTTTGCAACTACCAAATTTGCTGGCCGAGATGCGAGCCGCGCGGTTGTCGAAATCTCGGTCTATTCGCTAAGCGCAAGTTGATTTCTCAAGAGGCCCCAGGTCGAGTCGACTCCGCTTTTGCATCCGAAGATTCGATCCTCGAACGTTCAACTTTCGCGGCGGCAACAACTCGGTCTTCAGAAATGCAGGAACGAAGTTTCAGAGAGTCGCTATCAACAAAAGCTCGGATCGTAGCAATCAACTGCGGCGATGCCTGAGTGTCAATTCGATCTCTTTGGCCCAAGGTTAACGCGTACTCGAGCTTTTCCGGCAACTCCTGCTCGTCGCGGGCTACGATGATGCGGCCCTGTTCGCCGAAGTATCTTGCAGCCGCCACCTGATGGTCATTGCGAGTCTCCCGAAAACGAGCGAGCCGAGGCATTACTACAATGGGCTTGCCTAGTTCAAGAGCTGCGATGATCGATCCCATTCCCGCGTGGGCCACAACGATCTTGGCTTCTCGGATCAAATGCTGAAATTCCGGAGGGTCAAGAAAGCCTGTGAATCTGACGTGTTTGGGGCGGTAGGTTCCAGCGGCGATCTGGGCGAAAACGTCAGAACGCCCGCTTGACGCAGCCCATTCATCAACAGCGCTGATCAATCGGTCGAACGGTTCTTGCGAGCCAACCGTAACCAAGATCATAAGACGGCACCTCCGTAATGCGGACCTTCGCTCTTAGCGAGATGTGGCCATTGTGTAAGCCAAAGATCTGCGTGCCGACCGACGAGAGATCCCGACATGGAGAGTCGCTCGATGTTCGTTATGCTATCGATCCAAATTGTCTTCGCGCCGAATAAACGTCCAAGACGCAGAGCAAAATAACCCGGGGCAGCACCCGTCGATACAACTACGTCTGGTCGCTCCTTCCCCAAGATCCAGACGAGTTTGAGTGCAACCTGTACCAATCGTAGCTTGTTCCAGCGATTGGCGTCGTTGATTAGGTAGAATCGGTTCTTTGGAACTTGGGAACGATATGATTTTAGAACAGTAACGAATACGACCTCGTAGGATGTGAAGGCCGGGAGGACCCTCATTAATTGAGTCCAATGGCCACCGCTCGAGGCAACCGCCAAAACCTTCCTGCGATTATCTTTTTCTTTCAAATGCACAACTCACTTAACGGTACGATGCACAGCGCTTCGCGCTCAGCGAGATCGAGAAGGGCTTCAGTCAACTCGAGCACGAAATCGTTCCGTTCCTGCGCTCGGAAGTCGATGGAGCCATCGTGCATCAAAACGATCCCACCGCTTGCCTCTCGAACCTTGTCAGTTACTTTGACCGGGCTCGGAAGAACATTGTGAGTGTCGCCGGAATCGATGGTCCACCACCACACGGGAGCCCCGCGCCATCGGACAGCACAGTAAGTTGGGAGAGTCATTTTGCCGTACGGTGGACGGAACATTCCGCTGGGTCGAATCCAGGGAGAAAGCCGGTCGTAGCCGGCCTTGATATCCGCAATCGCCTTCCACGGGGTTGATTTCCAGGCATTGAGGTGCTGGTCGGAATGACAGCCTACATCATGACCTTCGCGAATGACTTGGTCGACAATTAGGGGATGTTGGTGCGCGTTCAGGCCTAGCATGAAGAACGTCGCACGGCAGTTACGCTTGCGGAGCATTTCAAGAAGCCGCGGAGTCAACCTACTGCTCGGACCATCGTCATAGGTCAGGCATATTGTTCGTTTGTCGGCAGTCTGCCTGCGAAGAGCATTTAGCCGATTGCGCTTCAACACCGCAGGCGAGAAATATGTCGCGGCCCCTAAGACTCCCAGGGCGGCTGCCGCCAAAGCTGCTGTTGTTGTTTGATCCATAGAAGCCGAGTTTTACGTTAACACTCGAGACGTACGATCCCGTTCCCAAGCGACTAAACTCCCACGAAGACGGTTCTTCGCACGGCGACGGGCAATGGTCGTCACTGCGCCGTAGATGGCAAGCTTGAGCCACAGTCGCGGATGTCTGAACAATCGCACAAGCGTTTTATTATTGCTCGCATTGCTGTTCTGCCAAAGGTCGGGAAACATGCTCATCAATTCAAATGTCCCATAATGAGCCCGAGTTTTTGTAGCAATTAGATCCTTGATCGTGCGCGCTGGAAATACCGTCGATCGTACGAAAGAAAGTGTCTCGCGTTCCTCTGGACGGAACTGGATCCGCACATAACCGTCGTCAGCCGTCAGTGCCGGGAACAATTGAAACCGCCGGCGTCCCGCTTCAGACAAGGCGTAAACACCAGAGCCGCCAATTCCCTCCTTTGCGGACGGAAGGTAAGATCTGATCTCAAAAACGGCCCGAACTAGCCATGAACAATCGTCGAGGTTGTAATCCCCAGTGGGAGCAACGGCCAGCACGTCTCCGGCTTCCAGTCGACTGCCCAATTGCCGGATCCCATCAATCGTAATCACGATATCTGCATCAGCGTAGATACGCGGGAAGCTCTGGGCAGCTTCGTCCCCCAGGTTAAGAGCGTGAATTTTACTAGCAACGCTAGTTTCGACTACATGTACGTACGGCCGAAAACTACGCGCGACCTCAGCAGTGTCGTCGGTACATCCATTACAAACAACAATTACCTCCAGCTCGCCCCGTTTAGCGCCGTCTGTCATTGCCTTCAAAGTTCGCGCAATGACCGCGCCTTCGTTGTGCGCCGGGATGACAACGGAAATCATCATCTACTTGCCTCTGGCAGCTGGTAACGCAAAGGAACTGGAGCCCAGCACCCACTGTCCCTTAGAAGGGTCGAACTGTTTCACAACCCTGCCTGGGTTTCCGCTAACCACGGAGTTAGGAGGCACACTGCGGGTCAGAACCGTGTTTGCTCCGATTACGGAGTTTCTCCCTATGACGAGCTCACCCTTACTGCAGACAACCGCCGCTCCGTAGCCTATCCAGGCCCCTTCCTCGATGCGAATCGTACCTCCGGGCGTAGTACCCTGCTCCGAAATGGGAGCAGTCACGTCCTCGAAGGCGTGGTTATGATCCATGACGAGCACGGAGGGACCAAAAATGACATTCCGTTCGATGTCGATGCGATTTTGCGCCGAAATCACGCAGCGGCGGCCAACCCTGCAATAGTCGCCGATCAAGATTACGGGATCCGTGCTGACGGGAATAGCTGGAACGTTTAGCCATACGTCACGGTCCAGGATTACCGAATTCCCAAGTTTGACTCGAGACGCCGTCGGCCTGCGCAGATCGCATGTGTAGTCTGCACTCAACTTGCGACCGACCGAGATGAAAGGGTAAGTCCAGCTCATCCACAAGCTGTGCAGCTTATTCACAAAACGTCGAGTTGACATAAATTAAGTGTTCCGACAAACCGCATATCCCTCAGCGCGCGCCGAGGCCAATAGACGGATAACACGTTGCCACTTCCCTGCCGTCTAACGAGATACGGCCTTTCGGAAAACCACTTCCATGCTCGGTCCGGCGCCAGCAAGAGAAGCAAGTCGGGCGACAGGCGAAAAAACAGACATACGCAGCCCCTTGCGGATAGCTCTCGAGGGTAGACCGCGCGGCTTGGGCCTCGCCTGGGCTGTAGGCGTCCCTCCCAGCTTCTCGACCATACTCGAACCGATGTATCTCATACTGCGTTCCACGTACGATACTGGAGGCGTCTTAACTGAAACTTCCTCGAAACCCAGTTCAGTCATCAGGTAACGAAGCGAATGGGGCGAGAAATGTGAAAGGTGCCGCGGTAACTCGAGACCGAACCAATATGTCCCAAACAGCCGCGCCTCCCACGAATCAATGTTCGGCATCATCGCATAGAAAATCCCGCCGGGCTTCAGCCATTCCAGCGCCTTCGCCACGAACTGGCGCGGAGAGTAGACGTGCTCCAAAACATCAAAACAGGTGATGACGTCGAAGCTCTCGGGCAAAAAAGGAGCCTCTACCGCGTCCCCGACGAATACTTCCGCCCCGGTGCTAGTCCGAGCGCGCTCCGCCGTCGACTCCTCCATCTCAATTCCGTACAGATACCACCCCGGCGCCTTCATCGTGCTTAGGAAACCGCCAGAGCTGCAACCGATGTCAAGGAGTGCTCCTCCGGGCTTGTAGCGCGAAATAGTTCTTACCTGATCCTTCCAGCGACTCATGGCAGAACCTTCACCCGCTGTAACGATGGCTTGGTGATACTCCTCCGTGTAGTGGCGTCCCATTTCCGCAGGCCGCGGTGGACTCGTCTGCCAGACACCAGTGCAGGATTGGCATCGAACCAGGCGATACATCTCTTTGCGCAAATGGAACCTGTCCGGAGCGACTAGCAGGTCATCGGGCTGCCCATCCCCGCAGATTGGACATGTTCCATCTTGACTGGCTGCTGGAGTCTTCTTTTCCATTGTCTCGGTACCGCTCAACTTCTCAAGCATGCTTTGCATTCGGTTTCACCCATTTCGCGCTTTGCTCGTCGTACATTTTTACAAGTTTTGCCGGGTTACCAGCGATCACACTAAAAGGAGGAAAACTTCGGGTCACAACCGCATTCGCACCGACAACGCAATTGCGTCCGAGAGTCAGCTTTCCTGAGGCGCAAGCGATTACGGCCCCAATCCCGAGCCAGCAATTGCGTCCGATAAAGATCTCGCCGCCTTCGGCGACAGCGGGCGCGTTATCTGACGCGTTAGTTTTCGAAGACTCACGATAATGATCTGTGATCAAGACGGAAGGCGCCAACAATACGTCAGGTTCCAGAACAATCCGATTGCTGGCAGATATCGTCGAACGCCTTCCGATCGCACATCCACTTCCTATGACAACTCTCGGCTCGGTGTCCGCTGAATCGGACGCCACATCGATCCACACTTCCGGGGCCAGATAAACGTTGTCGCCTATCCGGATCTGCCGCGACATGGAGCGCCAAATATCACACGACGAATGGACCGACACACCCTTGCCGAACTCCGCGAAGGGATAAGTATGCCGTAGCCAGGCCCCGTGGAGCTTCGTTCTGATTCTCTGGATCGTCGAGAACGGACTCTCGCCCACCACGCTGTTCTCCCATGCCGTACTCATGTCGGCTACGTGACGCTTTCCGCGCAGGGCTGATCCGCCCGTGGCCGTCGCGGACGCACTATGCTAATCAGAGCCTGGCCCTCGGATCCGGTTACTGATTTAGTCAACGCCAGCGCCGGCCACGTGGCCAGCAAACATGCCAGGGACACCTTGCCTAGCTCCAGAACGGCTAGCCACCGAGTATTCGAAATCGGCGGAAGCGGTATACGCGTGGCGATCGCACCCGCCACGAGAACTATGGCGCTCGCCGCAGTCAATCTAAGGGCATCCGACATCAGAGATTTTGGCTGAAATGCGCGAAATGTCTTAGTGACTGCATACAGCATGAATACCATCCCGGTGAATTCGGTCGCGGCTAATCCTGCCAACACGCCGAAAAAACCCGTATGACGAGCGAAGGCCACAATCGACAGTAAGCACACGATTCGCAAACCTTGCCGGATATTGTCCAAAAGCGCTTTTCCCGAGACTCGGTACAGAACCAGCCCCAGCACCGAGAAGGCCTGAAAGAAGCCCGCCGCGCATACCAGCCAGAGCGCCACGCGCAGCGACGCACTAGCTTCCCCGGTCCACGCAAACACCATCGTGGGTCCAAACGCGGCGATGAACGCCAACGGGAACAGGCACAGGCCCAAGGTAATTTTGAATGACTTGGCAATGAGCCTCCGCATCTCTTCCTGAGAGCCGCATGCATACACCATGGCTCCGCCGGACAGAATGGGCACCAGAAAGGCATCGGATAGCATCACCGCAGACATCACCAGCCTGGTGGCGACTGCATATATGCCCGCCGAATTCGCGCCAAACACCCGCAGCACTGCGACCGGCAGGATGGAAACGTAAAGCACCTCCAGTACGTTGACAAGCTGATAGCTTCCCGCGAATCGTATGAGTTCCGGTATGACTTTGCTGGTCACGAGTGATCGACTTACCCGCACCTGGGGCAGAATTTTCTTCGAGGCGAAATAACAGCAGAGGACGAATCCAACTTCGGAAGCCGCCATCACCGACGCCATGCCAAATAGCCCGTAGCCAAAATGCAAGAGAACGACAATCGCTATGGCTTCAGCCACGGTAAAGAACGTCGCAAAGTTCCGGGCCAGGTCAATGCGGTGTCCGCCCATCACGATCGCTTCGTAAACCGCCCCCACATTGGACAAAACCATGATCACCGCGAGTACGGAGGTTGACTCCGCCGCGGAATGCAAAAATTCAGGCGGCACTCCGGCGGCCCGCGCCAGTGCAGTAGAGAACCACGCCACTGGGATTAACACCGCGACCGACAGGCCGAGCATGGCGGCGCATCCCGTGCTCAGCAGTTTGTTCGCTGTCTCGAAATCCCCATTGCCCGTCGCTTCCGCCACATATTTCTGGAAGGCTGACTTGATGCCTACGCTGCCGAAGCGCATGTAGGCAGCCGTGGTCATGATAATCGCCCAAATGCCATAGCCACCCAAACCGAGATGGGCGATCACAATCGGAATCGTCACCAGCCGCGTTGCCACCTGAGCGAATCGGGCAATCACTCCGAAGACGGTATTTCGCCCGATAGTATGCGCGAGGCTGCGAGCTGACGCCGGACTGGACGACGAAGATCTTAATTTCATGATTAGCTGTACTGCTCGAAACTGAGCTCAGAGGTTTTTTCTGAGAGTTGGGCGATCAGATGTGATTCGTAGGAAGGGACCGTGAGGGGCACTGGCTTCACCTCCGTTTTCTGTCGAACTGCAATCGCCGCCGGGATCATTGCCAACAACGCGTACCACGCTGCCATGGTTTGATCGAAATAAGAGATGCCAATGAACGCAATCACATTTGCAAACAGTGCCGACCCCAACGCCCAGATGAAAAGTGCCGCCTTCTTATCTTTTCCTGCAGCGCGGCGTCCGCGTCCCAAGTACTTGAAGCCGTAAACCAGAACGGCCAGAAACAAGAGAAAGGGCAGCAGTCCCGAGTTTTCACACACGGCGACGTACTGGTTGGCGGTATCCCACATATCCCAGCCCCAGACGCTCGTGTCTTTTATGCCAAACAGCCACCAATCCCCGAAATGGCGGATGCATTGGTCGACTAGCATATATCGGTGGTAGGACGACGAGCCGCCCGATATATCTATCTTCTCGATCAGGCTCCACACCGGCCCATGCATCACCACGTGGAGCGAAGCCAGCAGAACTACAATTCCCCAGCGTATGGTGCGCATCCATCGGCGGGCAGGCCATAGGCAGAGGGCAAGTACTCCGGCTGCATAGCCCAGCACTGGAGTGCTCGAGTTGCAAGTAAATGTGATTACCGTTGACGAGAGAATGCCGACCAATGCAATTATTCTGTATTTCTTACTCTTCCACCACAACCCCACGAATAGAGGGACGAGGACCGCACCGAAGGTTCCCGCCAGAATGGAGTGGGCAAACGGGCCCTGGGCACGAATTTTGTTGTCGCGCACCGCAAGCGATGCGTATTCAGCAACACGAGCTCCGCCGAAGATTGCGTAAGGATTATGTCCGGTCGCAACCTCGTAAGCCATGATCGGGGCAACTACGGCCGCGATACATGCTAGCGTCTGAATCGCGCGCACCACATCTTCCTCGTCCTGAATCAGGAATCTCAGAAGGAAGTAAACGCCGAAGACCGTATACAGAGTTCCTAGCTGATTGATGACCGCTCCGGAATCCTGGAACAACAGGATTCCATCGATCGCGACGAAGACAGACATCGAAATAACCGCGATATCAATCTCATTTATTCCGCCAGTAAACAGGCGCGCCTTCGAAGAGACCTTCTCTCTAATCATTCGAATGATGCCGAACAGGGCTAAGAGCCGCAGCATGGGAAAATGTGCCGGACCAATCAGCAGAATCTGATCCGTAGGCACGAGCAGGGCCGCCGCGAGAAACGTAATAATCACGTTACGTCTTGGCGATATGCATATCAGGACACCTGCGACGAGAACCAGGAGCAGAATGATCGGATGGATGATCGAGTCCGATACACCTCCACCGAATTTTATATGCTCGCGTCCCATGATCTATGTGGCTGTTGTCGCGGTGATGGGGTTGTTAGCGTCTTTAAGATTGACCCTCAGGGGAATCGTACTGCTAAGCCTCTCCTTACCGAGCGTATCGTCTTTCCCAATTTCATGTTTCTTCTTCAATTTCAGAAACAGGCGTTCAACGCAGTAGTAGGACACCGTCGCAAGGGTCAAGCTCATGGCCATACCGACAACAACCTTTACCGGGAGTGGGCTGGCCTCGATCCTTACGCGAAGTGGACCAGGAAGATAGTGAAAACTCAGCGCGTGATAAAGATATAGCGAATATGAGATTCGTCCGAAAAATCGAGCGACGCTGCTGTTTAGCCATTTCCAGGGCGCGTAGTGGCTGAGAGTGATCAGCTGAATCAGCAGTATAGCGACCGACAGTTCTTCGACCGGGAAGCCAATTGTTTGAGCGTAATTTTCGCCCAGCGAGCCGGACAGGTGCACTGTCAGAACGAGCGCCGCGATGGGAATGAGGGGAGCTGCGGGACTAAAGCAAGATGCCCTCACCAGCCCGCCCAATCGTTTTTGCTTCAACAGGATGGCTACGAGGCATCCTATGAAGAGCGCATCCAAGCGACAATCGAACGCATACTGCAGGTAATCGATAGAAGCACCAAGAGTGAAACGTAGAATCGGGCGATAGGCCCAAACCGCAAGAACCACCAGCCCCAGAAAAATTGCCAGCTTATGAAGATTGTTGCGTCCCTTCCAAAATATAAAGGGCCATAGCAAGTAGAATTGCTCCTCGATTCCAAGCGACCAGGTCTGCATCATGAATGTCTGCCCGTGCTTGAATAAAGCGAAATAGTAATCACTAAAATAAAAGAACGCGGCGAACGCGTAATCCCAAGGCACCGAATGGTGGCTAAAAATCCGCAGGCCGACAGTAAAAATCCAGTAGCCGTAAAAAGCTGGGAATATCCTCAGAGATCGGCGAATATAAAATTGTTTTAGCGAAACATCGCCGGTTCTTTCGTTCTCCTTGAGTAATAGCCAAGTGATCAGAAAACCACTAAGGACAAAGAAAATCATCACGCCCAGGTATCCAGGCAGAGGATAAAAACCAAGCTCAAGCCCGAAATGGTAGAAAACGACCAGCATTACCGCGATGCCCCGCAACCCGTCCAGGGCGGGAATGTTGGGCATCGCAAGCCGCTGGTAAAGGGTGTCCTCTATGCGTTGTCGTTCTGGCATGTTGCTTGGTCTGGGTTTGTTGGTTCCAGGGTGCGAGGGGAAAGCGGCGGGGGCACCCGGTTGGCAAGGGCGCCGCCTGTGTAGGTTTTTATTGCTCAGCGTGACCGAACGAAACTACTGAACAGATGCCGACAATCCCGTCGGTGGGTTGGGTGCTGTCCCCCCCGAGCCAAGCTGGTAGGCTCCGATATCCCAGGAAGACGTGCGGGGAACCATGGCGATTGCCGGTGAAACGGCTATCTCGCCACCGTCTCCCGCTTGCGCTCTCGCGCCATCACTTGTTCCACCACATAGCTCTTTGTCGGCGGAATACGTACCGCAGGAGCTCGACAAACTCGTTCCATGACCGACAGTGGCGTTGCTGCCTGATGTCGGAGCGTAATTGTTTCCCGGCACGTAGCCTTGAGCGTTTGCTGCCGACTCCGTCTGGAACAAGTTCCCGCCCAGATCAGTGAAGGTGCAGCTACCTACGCTGCAATGTGTCGCCGCATTTGCAATCGTGGGGGATGGGTTTACGACGTCGTAGCTAATAAAATGGTTGTTCTCGAAGTACACGGTTCCAGACCAATTGCTCGTAATGGGGGGCAGGTCTCCTTGTCCCCCGTCGATCTGACAGCCGCCGGTGCCGGTGGCTCCCGCCAACCCGTTACCGTAATCAAAAGTGTTGTTTACGAAGTAAGCGGTAGAGCTGCCGTTGTTCGTACTGTTCAGAATCACGCAGTTTGAGGGAGCTACGTCCATCCCATAGTTCTCATTGTCAAACATGACGTTGTTGAAAAAATAAAGTGTGCGACCCTGCGGCACGGCAAGAAACATACATTCAGTGGCATTGATCTTGGTAATAACGTTGTTATAAAAGTAGTTGTCCATGCCCGCAACGTTGGAATCTTCGTTAATGCAATTGGTATGCTGACCGCCGGCTTGATACGTTACGCGCAGGTCCGTCACGTAGTTGTCGTGGTAAAGCACCGTATTTGTGGTGACGGCGGCATCGGAAAGATGACGGAAGACGTTGCCGTGGATGTCGTACATTGACTGGTAGATGCCGCCGCCAGAGTAACAGGCCGTTGAACTGTATCCTGAATAGTGACAATGCCCGGACCCGGCCGCTCCCCACGCCGAGTCTGAACCATCGACGACGTTATCGGCGAACACGTTAAAGTCGGCGTTTCCAGCTCCGCTGCCCAAGACCGCATAGATGTTGTCGTTCGTTGCGTCGGTCGTGCTCCAACCATGAAAGTAGCTGTTCTCAATCGTAATGTGTTGCACAGAAGTGGACGAAAGATAAATGCCCTGCGGGCCGCCGCCCGATGTCCAGCAGCTGCCGGTGAATTCAAAATTATCAATGGTGACGTACGTGGTTCCGCTATTAACGCGAATGTAGGACGACAGCGAAGAGTTATCGTGTGCACAACTTGAAACGAAGCCGTTGGCCGGGTTGTCTCCCGTAATGATGGGACGCGCCCATGAGCTTCCCGAGGACCAACTCTTGTCAACGCCAATATAGATCGGGCTGCCGTTAGATCCACTCCAGCCCCAACTCCAGCTGCCGGAGCCGACATAGGGTGACGCGGAGCTGTTTCCCCAATGCCAGGTGTCGCCGCCGCGGAAAATAAACTGGTCTCCAGGCCGGGGGCTGACCGAGGAACAGGAACCGGAACAATTGGGCATACCGGGCGCATGCTGCCAGGGCGATGCATTCGAGGTTCCACTGTTCGAGTCGCTTCCATTGGCCGCAATGTAGTAGGTAGTCGCGGAAGCCATTCCTGAAGCGATCGAGCTTATCGTTAACATGAGGATTGCAAGACGAACCAAACGATTCATGGCTGGGGGGTCTCCTGTAGACTCGCAAGCTTGCTGCTTGCCAATCTGAGAACAGGCTATACCCGGCCAAAAACCTAGCCAAGACACACAAGGGCAATGACCCTAATCATGAGGACAGGCACTCCTGGACTTGACCATTTGGATTCCCGTTTCGGACCCCCGCCTCGGCCAGGGCGTCCTGCACGGTCAGAATCCGGCAGCCGTTGCGAAGGGTGCTGGATACCGCCATCTCCAGCAGTTCTGGAGTGCAGCCATAGAGCGATGGCTGAGGACGGACGTCATGGGTGTAAAAAACCAGCCAGCTCTTGCGCTTCACATTCTCCAGGATCAATTCTTCGGCGTGCGCGGCCCCATTCAGATCGCCGTAGAGACTGTTTGCCCGAAGCAGATTCAAATCGATTTCCGGACCGTTGAAACCTGGGAAGATGCTTCTGGCGCTCGCGACGGTCAGGCCTCGCTTGGCCTGCAGGGTGACATGGCCGAACGGATATGCGAAATTGCTGGATTCAAAACCAGTCATTTTCTCTATTGCCTGCCTGCCCTTCTCGACGTCCTCGCGGAAGGCTGCGCCGGAAACGGAACGGCAGGAAAGATGGCTAAAGGTGTGGCTGGCCAGTTCGTGGCCTTTCTCCAGCAAGGAATCAATATCCTCGGAGCGGAACTGATCTCCGAGCTCGTTTGAGGTGTTCATCAGGCCGGCCGCCGCGTAATACGTCCCTCGCGCTCCAAAGTGTTCCAAAACGGCTCCCCCGACCGAATAAGCGGTGCGGGGAAAATCGTCGAAACTGAACGACACTATGGCCCCACGATTGCCGAAGGGGACTGTGCGCCGGTACGCCGAACATAGCAGCCAGCGTCGCCCCCCACCCAGCCTCGATCGGAGACTCATGTTGAGGGCACCAGGACGCGGTCCGGGACCGCGATAGCGATATCAATAACACCGTCGTCCGAAACTTCCCTTCCCTTGCGAAATACGAGGGATGAAACTCCGTCCTTAATTTCAATCTCTTCCATGGAAAGATCGTCAAATACCTTTCCTGACGGAGCATTCCGCGGAGTCTTTCGGTAATTCGCGTAGAAATCTCGGCCCGTTTCGGAGATATATTTGCGGATTACCCAGGATAGAAATGCGTGTTCTACCCGCTTGGACTGAATGCGGCAACTGAACATCAGATCGGTCATGCGAGGCTCAAGGCGATTTACCACGGAGAAGCCAATCACACCGTAGCTGCCGAACCGGTCCTCGCAACTTAGCACAAAAGTGTCGATGTGCGGGGCAGAGAGGAGGCCTCGCAACACTTCACGGTCATATCGATTGCCGGAGAAATTCATTTGGTTCGTACGCTGTGTTAACTCGTGAACGCGCTCTAGATTCTCTTCGGTCATCGGACGAATGCTGAGTTGAATCTGACAGTGCCGAAGGAAGGCCATGTAGTCGTTGCTGAAAGTCTGCGCCAACGACTGGCGACTCGCCTCCACTTTATAGAGCTCACGCCGCATGCGGCTTTCGGCAGTGATTGGAACCTCCAACTCATTTCGCTCGGTAAGCGTGCCGTACTGTTCAGCGTTCAGGAGTTGCACTTCCGGATAGACAGCCTTGACCTCCGCCAGTTCGAACTTGGAGTCATCGATAAACAATATGCTCTCCAGGCCAATATTCAATTGTTGGGCGATCGCTTTAATTCCCTGGCTTTTCGGCTCCCAGGAGATCTGAGGACAGAGGAAGTACTGATCGAGGTCGAACCTCTTGAGCACTCGGAGAGCATCTTCGGAATTGTTCTTGCTGACGATTGAGTGCAGAATTCCGCGCTGATCGAGGGTCTGGATGATAGTCGCGACGTTCGCTTTCAGACGCAAGCGGTCCGCCCCATCCTCGACCAAAACGCCGTCCCAAAGAGTATTGTCGAGATCCCATACCACGCATTTGATCTTCGTCCCAGCCTTTTCAATCTTCTTGCCTTCCGCCAATTCTGTGACAAAGTCCATCAATCCGAAATACAGAGTCGTTTCGTTGGCCTCGTCATTGGGAATAAGATCAATGCCAAACGCCTGCCGGACGTCGATCAAGGCAGTGATTTCCTCGATCGGAACGCGGATGCAGTGAAATCCCGGCGTCAGTTTAATCAGTTTCTGAAACGGTGTCTTGGACTGCTCATCAGTCGCGCGCATGGTCAGCGAAAGGTGGACATCATGCGATTCTGGGTTGTAGCACTCCACGAGGAAGCAGGCCGGGAGAGCTTCACCATTCGAAACCGGGCCGGCCATTCTCTTCTTAAACCCGTACCGCTTGGTCGTAGCCTTGATTCTTACCAGAGTTGGCAAAGGCAATCGTTGCAGGGCGCTCCCGATCCGGTAGTCTCTTCTTTCGAGCCTCCCGGCTTTCCCAGCCGAATGCAATCGGACATTACCTGGGGTCCATAGTTTCCCCCATCGCTTAAATCGAATTTTCAGGAGGTAGGAGTTCGCAGCCGCGGGAGATTCGACTCTTACCATTCCATCCACAAATCTGCGGCATTTTCCGTCCTGTCGGGGACTGTATAGATCGCAAGTTGTATAACATGTTGGCCAGACACACTCCGTGCAGTGTTCGCTCCAAGGCAGAACTGTTCTGGAATGTATCTCCGCTCTGAGGTGCTCGAACGATCGCCTCACCTCTGCAGGAATTTCAGCAGAACTCTTTATTTCGGTATTGGCTTCCGTCTCGTACATTTGTCTGAATTAACAGCTAAGTTCTTGGCAGGCTTGAGCGCGATTCGGTCAGGCCGCTCTTTTGTCGGTCTGTAAGCGTTCGAACTTCAAACCGCCCACCCACCGCAGGCAGGCGAGACTTCTCTTGAACCGCGCCACGGCATCGGTTCTTTTCGACGGAGCACAGAGATAGCGGAAAGCAGCGCCCAGCAGTCGGAGAGAATGATGGATAGCAAACGAAGAGAGAAACCCCAACTGGGGCAGAACGCCGTAATGCTTTTTCCAGTATTGCCAGCTCGCGCGATGCATCTCCAGATAAAACCGAAGAGGCGCATTTGCCGAGCTCGCCCCACCATAGTGAATTGCGCCGGACTCTGCGAAGAAAACGACTGCCTGACCGGCTTCGCGGAAGCGATAGCACCAATCCACATCTTCTCCGTACATGAAAAACTGTGGATCCAATAGGCCGACTTGCTGCAACGCGTTTCGACGAACCAAAAGAAACCAGCCGTTCAGCACTTCTACCGGAGTGGTGGTCTGGTGATCAAAATCGGACATCAAAAGGCCGCCGAACAAGCGGGACCCCTTGAACAAGAAATCGAATCCGATGGCTCTGCAGAAAATGTTCCAGACGTTCGGAAAGCGCATCGTGGAGCGTCTTACCTCACCATTTGCCGACAACATCTTCGGGCCCACCATGCCCACGGCAGGATGGTCAGCAAGGTAGCGGATCATCGGAGAGATGCAATCATCGAGGAACTTCACGTCTGAGTTCACCAGGCAAACGTAATTCCCCGTACTCTGCACGATCCCAATGTTATTAGCCTTAGCGAATCCAAAATTCTCCGAATTGCGAATCACTTTGAATTCAGGAAACATTTCCGTAATCACGTCCGGCGTTCCATCCGTGGAAGCGTTATCGACAACGATCACTTCAGAGCAGATATTCGCGCAATGTTCTCGTAAAGAGCCGAGACATTCAATCACGTACTCTTGGGCATTCCATACGACGATAACCACGGAGACGCGCACGGGCTCAGGACGGGACTGGGGCAATTGCAAGGGGAGGAGGCTAGGTTCGGCTATCTTTGACATTTCGAACTCGTTTCGTGCATACGCTCTGGATGCGCCCGTTGTTAAAACGGTCCTTGCACCGCGGCATCTCTTGACTCAGCAGCAGGCAACTTTTGTCTCTGCCAGGGCCAGATCTTGTTATCCAAGGTGTCTGTATAAAACCCTGCCGGCTATCGAAAGAGCGCCTGGCGGCACATGGCCGACGACGTATTGTGCGAGTTTGGACTTCCAGTTCGCCGCAGAGGGCTCAAAGATGTGAGCAACATTGCCCGAGGGTCCATATCTCGAATAAATCAACTCGGACTGTGTGGTACCCCATCGCTTCTTAAACGTTATGAGGCCTTGTTGGTCGGCATCCGTGCGTCCAAAGTCGAACCAATACAGGCCCAAATCTTTGGCTTCCCGGATCGCCTTCCACAGGAGCAAGTGCATACCTCCAAGATTGTTGAATCTGAGGTCACTGCCCCCGTACTTGTACACCATGGTGTTCTCGTGACGTATTGTCATAACCGCCGCTACCGGCCGATCGCCCTTGGACGCTATCCGAATTTTGAGGGTTGCGCCGAAGCAATCCATCAGATTGACAAACCATTTCCAGGGCTGTGGCGGTCGAGAGTGCCGTTTGCGTGTGATGGTATGAAGCCTGTAGAAATGACTTAGGAGTTCTTCCGTAGATCCTTCCCGATATCCTAAACCTTCACGTTCCGATCGCTGAATTTTCCTCTGTGTCGAATTCTTGTGACAATTACGGAACAGCGTATCGATGTCCGGCCCAAGATCAAGGTGATGGAAAGTATAAGGTACGGATGTTTGCTTGAGTGAAGCGGCAATCTCGAACGGTTGTAGAGAACGCATTTCGATGTAACGCCATCGTCCGCGCCCGGACTCTTTCTCCAGAGCTAAACTGATCGCCTGCAGGTCTTCTTCTGTGTCCACAAGCGGTTCACAGTGATCCGAAAATGGCAGCGAGACCAGTCGCCGGCCTGTCAGCCAGCTTTCAACCTGGCAAAACACAACGCCGTTTTCCAGTTCCGAACCGGCCGGCGAGGTAGTAAAGGCAATCGGCTTGTATCCGTAGGTGCGGGAAAGCACCCGCAGCCAAGCCGAAGAGTGAAAGAGGGAGGCATATGGATGCCTTTCGACGAATCTTTCCCAGCGACGATCTTCGAGGGGATCGATGCAATGGACCACACTTGGTCCGGAATCTGCCTTCCTCTCTTCCGTGAATTCAACGCCGGGGGCACATGCCATGAGTGTTCGCTGCTCTCGTCCTTGGATTGCAATCTCGGATCTAACGTCGGGTGTCATCAAAAAGCATCATCGCTAAACAGCGCTCCGGGGGTCTGCAACAGAATCTTTATGTCGAGCCATAAAGACCAGTTTCGAGCGTATTGCAGGTCAAGGCGCACCATTTCGTCAAAGCGCACGCGGCTGCGACCTTTTACTTGCCACAAACCGGTGATTCCGGGCTTTACTTCCAGAACTCGTCGGCGATGCCAGATGTCATACACTTCGCATTCGTACGCGATCGGTGGCCTTGGGCCAACCAGTGACATCTCACCTTTAAGGACGTTGATAAACTGCGGGAGCTCGTCGAGGCTCGTCCGTCGGATAAACCGTCCAATCCGCGTGATCCTCGGATCATTCGTCATCTTGTAAACAGCCTTGCTCCCGTCCTCCGACCTTCCATCGTGTTCACCTTTGATGACGCGTTTAATGAACGTCTGATGGATCTTGTGATCGTTGTTCACGTACATCGACCGGAACTTCAGAAAAGTGAAGGGCCTGCCCAAATGGCCGAGACGTTCTTGCTTGAAGAAAATCGGCCCCTTGGAACCCAGCTTTACCAGCAAAGCGACCAGAAGAAAAATCGGAGCCAGGAATAACAGCGCTGCGGCGCTTCCAACGATATCCATCAGTCTCTTGATGGTGCGTGCAGCGCTCTGTGTTTCGTGACGATGCAGAAGATCGGGATAAAGAGTCGGATTGCCTTGCGAAGTGTCCTGATTCCAATCCTCGGGAAACACATGCATGGAAATGCCGATCTGGCTGAAACTCTGGAGGGTAAGGCTGTGTCGCAGTGTCTCGCTGACGCGACTCATCACCGTGCTGAGAATTGAGCCCCGCTCGTCTAGGCTGATTTCCGTGAACATCACTCCTACGATCGACGGCGTCTTATACCAGCCGGTGACGTCTGTCTCTCGAGTGGCCAGCGACAGAGCGGACAGAACCTGA
>Ga0073928_10004153_pt1 | contig 21847 bp, 18 predicted proteins | sample PaiPotPPA55metaG_FD_76969 | JGI IMG/M metagenome (GOLD analysis project Ga0073928, IMG submission 76969) | Iron sulfur acid spring bacterial and archeal communities from Banff, Canada, to study Microbial Dark Matter (Phase II) - Paint Pots PPA... ...
CATTGATGGCTGGCTTCGTGGCAGTAGCCGCGGGCGCCATTATGCCGGGTGTTGCATCCAGCATCAGCACGATCTTCAGTAAGATCTCCAGTGTGATGACCGCTGCTTCAACGCAGAGCTAACCCCTTGTGGTGGGTAGGCGAGAAGATGACCCTCTTCCTCGCCTGCCCTCCTAAGGATTCCTGCCAGTGTTAGTGCGACCCCGTATTAGTGTGACAAGGCTCCGGCCTTTTCCGCCTGCCGCGTTAGTCCCTTCAAGTTTCCCGCCGAATCGAATTCCATCACTTCGGCTTCGCCAACAATTTCCAGCAGCGGATTTTTCCGGATTTCGCCCCGCAGGTTCTCGCTCAATTTCAAGAAACCCAGCTCCATTGTGTTTTTAATCCATCCATAGGTCACTTCCGACAGGTCCACTTTTCCGACAGTGGGTGCAATTCGTTCCAGGCACTCGCGGTCGCTCGCGAAGTGGATCGGGGTCCGGATAGCGGTCGGCGTGGATGCAGTGAGCGAATTGATCTGGGTCGGGTTCCAATCGATTTTCTGGAGCAGCCGGTCGTGGATCACTTCAGCCATGCCGACGCCGGCTGCATTGCCATAGCTGTTGGCGCTTAGATCGCGGGCGAAGATCCGCTCGATGCGGGCTTCATCCGGCCAGGGATTCGATTCGCCGTTGACGCTGCGATTCACTACTTTGGTGTCCATCCCGGCGCCGCTGATATCTTTGCCGATCTCATCCAATATCAGAATGTCGAGCGGCATGGGAATGCGGCCCATCCAGCTTTTGACCAGCGCTAGCAGCTCTTCTTCGGTGCGCTCCATATCTTCCACTGGGACAGCGGTCAATTGCGCGGTATTGTGATTGGCGTCTTCCAGGATCGCCAGGCCGCCCAGGATTTTTCCCGACTTCAGCACTTGCCGGCCGACGCTGCGGATCACATGCTCGAGCCCGAGCTTGTAGGCGTAGGTGTGGTAGCGCTGCGCACCGGCGAATTTGCCGAGCCCGATGGCCATCATCTTGAAGATGCCGCTTTCGATCTTGCCCGAGAAATCGGTGTGCCACTTGACGCGGCCGATGAGCATCACGCCGTCGCTGCCGAAAGCATTGCGGTCCATGAAGGCTTCGATGCCGTCGTTGGTCTTGCCGAGCGAAACCACATCCAGCGCGCTGACGATCGGGCAGCCCATCCCGGCCTGATGAATGCCGTACTTGGCCAGGACGTCGGCTTGTCCTTGGGCGGTGGCCGCGCCGTGACTACCCATGGCCGGAAAGATGAACGGATGACAGCCCTGCGATTTCCAATAATTCACTACGGCGCCGGCGATGGTGGCGATATTGGCGATGCCGCGGCTGCCGACACCGATGGCCACGCGAGATCCGGGCTTCGCGCGTAAACCGAATGATGAAGCCGCGAGCTGGCGTTCGACTTCGCCCGCGATGTCTTGAATCGCGCGATCTGGGAATTTTTGACGAACCGGGAGCAAGCGGGGAACCTGCATGTATTCAGGATACCCGAGTAGCGCCGCAACCATTTTTGGTACTGCCCAGGCATGGTACGCTTTGCTTTGCCGAAGACCTCCGCATGCTCGAATTCGTTATCTATCTGATCTCGGGAATCGGATACGGCTTTTACTTCGATCTGAACCCGCTCGAAACTTTGCTGGTTGCGCTAGCGATCTTGGGCGTATTCCGGGGATGGTGGCCACGTTTTCCAATGACACGGGTGTGGCGGGCATGGACCCGGCTGGCGCATCGCAGAAAGACCGCTGTCGCGGCCGTGTTCGCATTCGCTCTGCTGATACGCGCCGCGCTGCTGCCCGTGTTGCCGGCTCCGAATCCGGTGGTGAGCGATGAATTCAGCCATCTCCTGATTGCCGACACACTGGCGCATGGACGGCTGACCAATCCAACACATCCCATGTGGGTGCATTTCGAGAGCCTTCACATTATTCAGAAGCCGACGTATAATTCCGACTATTTTCCGGGCCAGGGAGCCGTGCTGGCATTGGGAAAAGTGATAGGACATCCGTGGGTCGCGGCCTGGCTATTGTGCGCGGCGATGTGCGCGGCGCTGTGTTGGATGTTGCAAGCCTGGCTCCCGCCCGCGTGGGCGCTGTTCGGCGCGATGCTGGCGGTTTTTCGTTTCGGGATCGCGAGCTATTGGGTGAATGGCTATTACGGCGGTTGCCTGGCGGCGCTCGGTGGGGCGCTGGTGCTCGGCTCTTATCCTCGCTTATGCACATCCGGCTTAATCCGCGAACCCAAGGTCACAACTTCGTTCCTGTTCGGGCTGGGACTGGCGATCATTGGATACGCGCGCCCGTTCGAAGGTCTTGCGGTAGCAGTTCCGGCCGCTGTGGGAATCGCGGTTGCGATGCTGCGCGGAAAGACGCCGGCGTGGGTTGGCGTCCCTGTCACGGCAGTCGTTTTGATGGCCGTGGCCGGCCTGCTCGCGTACTCGAAAGCAGTGACTGGCGATCCACTGAAGTCGCCGTACGCGGTTAACCAAGCCACCTATGGCTGGCCTATGACACTGCCCTGGTTTCATCCGCCCGAAGTGCAGTTCCGCCACGAAGAACTGCGCCGCTACTACGACTATGAAAAGGACGTGCACGACCGCAACGCGACTCCTTGGGCCGAACTGAAGAACAGTACCCTCAAAGCTCAGGAGATGTGGCGATTCTATTTCGGCCCCGCGCTGTCGATTGGTTTGATAACGCTTCCGCTGGTATGGCGAAGCCGCCGGCTGCGGCTGCTGTTGATCGCCGCGGCTCTCACGGTGCTGGCCGCGCTGATCGAGACCGGAAGTTCTCCGCACTATGCGGCGGCTGCCACGGCAGCATTCCTAGCTGTGTTGATGGAATGTTTCAGGCGGCTACGAGCGGACCGCCGTCAATTGGTATTTATCGCTCCTGCGATCATGCTGCTGATTCTCGGCGTTCGCATAAGTCTGGGCGTGATGCATCTTCCTTTCACCCAGAAAGTGAATTTTCAATCCTGGTGCTGCGTGAAGCCGGGAAATCCGAACAAGCCGCGAATTCTCGCTATATTGGATCGAACCGACGGCCGGCATCTGGTGCTGGTGAAGCCGAAGATCGATCCCGACAACCTTTTCCAGTGGATTTACAACGACGCCGACATCGACGGGTCCAAAGTAGTGTGGGCGCGTGATATGGGCGTCGAAGGGAACCGCGCGCTCCTGGAATATTTTCGTGACCGCACGATCTGGGTGCTCGATCCGAACGTCGACCCGGCAAAGATCTTGCCGTATTCGCCCCGGCGGTGACGCGGCAATTATGATATGAAGGAATCCATGCAACGATTTTCGGGCGGTCTCCTTGTAGTGCTATTGATCGGGACCTTTCCGGCATCGGCTCAGAGCACCACGGAACTCGAGAAGGGGAAACAGCTCTTCCTGGGAATGTGCTCGCGATGTCACGGAGTGGAAGGCGGCGGCGGAGAAGGTCCGAATCTCAACCGGCCGGTGTTGAGCCATGCGCCGGACGACCAGGCGCTCGCGGCGGTAATCCGGGATGGCATCCCGGATCGGGGAATGCCCAAAGTCCGGCGATTTACGGATGCCGAACTGCACGCGATGGTCATCTATATTCGTTCGCTGAGTCAGAACACGGCGGCCGCGATCACTGGAGATCGCGAGAAAGGCAAGGCCATTTATCAACGGTCAGGTTGCTCGTCGTGCCACATCATTAATGGAGAAGGCGGTAGTCTCGGGCCGGAGCTCACCAGCATCGGCGCGCATCGCGCTCCCGATTACCTTCGCGTCGCGATTGTCGATCCGGCCGCTGCGCTGCCGCGTGGAGTGATGGCCTTCCCCGGCCACGGTTTCAACGAGTTTCTTCCGGTACGAGTTGTCGCCCGCGATGGCCGGGAAGTCCGCGGCGTGCGAGTGAACGAAGACTCGTTCACGATTCAAGTAAGAGATGCCGGCAACCAGCTCCATTCTTTTCGTAAGTCCGATCTGCAGACCTTAGAAAAACAAATTGGCCAGAGCCTGATGCCCGAGTACAAGAGCAAGATTGCCGGATCTGACCTGAATGATCTGGTCGCTTATTTGTCCAGCTTGGGAGGTGCGAAATGAGGATGGCACGGTTCGGAATCCTGCTCATCTGCGCGGCGTTAAGCGCAACTTATGCTCAGGTGCCCTATCAGCGCATCGCTGCCGCGGACAGTAATCCCGGAACCTGGGTGACCTACTCCGGCAATTACCAGGCGCAGCGCTACTCGCAACTGGACCAGATCAACCGGCAAAATGTCACTCAACTGAAACCGACCTGGGTGTACCAAATGCGGAACCCTGGGATCGTGGAAACTTCTCCCATCGTTGCCGACGGTATCATGTATATCACCGAGCCGCCCAGCACCGCGACGGCGCTGGACCTTCACACCGGCCGTCCGCTGTGGACCTACACGCCTAACATACCGCCGGATGTCATCATCATCGGGTCGCCTCCAGTGAATCGCGGCGTGGCCATCCTCGACAACACGGTTTTCTTCGGAACGGTGAATTGCCATCTGATCGCGCTAGATGCGAAGTCGGGAATCGTGCGCTGGGACGTCACGGTGGATGACAACAAGAAAGGTTATTACGTTACCGGCGCGCCGCTCGCGATCGACGGCAAGATCGTCGTCGGTGTTTCCGGCGCCGAGACCGGCATCCGCGGTTTCCTCGATGCGTACGATGCCAAGACCGGCAAGCGAGTGTGGCGCACCTGGACCGTGCCTGGTCCCGGCGATCCTGGCGTCGAATCCTGGGGCGGTACAAGCTTTCAGCACGGCGGCGGTTCCACATGGGTGACCGGGTCGTACGATCCGGATCTGCACCTTGTATATTGGGGCACGGGAAATCCGGCGCCGGATTGGAACGATGACACGCGGCCGGGCGACAATCTCTATACTTGTTCGCTCCTGGCGATGGATGCGGACACCGGAAAGATCAAGTGGCACTTCCAATTCACTCCGCATGATGTCCACGACTGGGATGCTACCCAAGCCCCGATCTTATTCGATGCCGAAGTCAAGGGCCGGCGGCGCAAAGTTGTGTCGATGGCGAATCGGAACGGCTTTTTTTATGTGTTGGACCGTCAGACCGGTGAGTTCCTGGCGGGCGCACCCTATGTAAAACAGACTTGGACCGATGGGCTGGATGCGAAAGGCAGGCCGTTCCCTCGGCGCGACGCGGATCCGAAAGTGGAAGGGACGCTGGTCTACCCTGCCATCTCGGGAGGCGCCAACTGGTGGAGCCCCAGCTACAGTCCCAAGACCCACCTGTTCTACCAGCCCACTCGTGAAATGGCCGGCATCTACTACAAGGGCGACGCGGAATATAAGGATGGCACGGCATACGCCGGTGGCGGCGGGGAGGTGAAGAACGGCGATGATGCTTACGGCGCGATCCGCGCGCTCGAATCGACGACCGGGAGATTGCGGTGGGAGTTCAAGCTGCTCACTCCTCCGTTGGCGGGTCTGTTGTCAACCGCCGGCGGCCTTGTTTTTGGCGGCGCGGAAGAGGGTAATTTCTTTGCACTCGACGCCGAGACCGGCAAGCCACTTTGGGAATTGCAGCTCGGGGCCGCCGTTCGTTCGCCCTCGGTGTCGTTTATGATTGACGGCAAGCAGCAGGTCGCGGTCACGGCGGGTTCGTCTTTGTTTGTGTTCGGCCTGCCGTAGCTGGGTTGTGCTTATACTGAGTAATTCTGGAGGGCCACGATGCCACAAATGAGTCAGAGGATGTTCCTCGCCGCTTCCGCAGTCGCCGCGCTATCGGCTGGACAAATCTACGCCGCCGACGTAGAACCGAATTCCCATCCCAATCCCTATCGCACCATCGAGCACTGGGCGAAGCTTCCCGACGGCCGAACCATGGGGTCGAGCAGCGCCGTCGATATCGATCGCGACGGTAAGAGCGTCTGGGTGGTCGAACGCTGCGGAGGCAACTCGTGCGCCGGCAAAGACAGCATCGCGCCGGTTCTGAAATTCGATCCATCGGGCAATCTACTGAAGAGCTTCGGCGAAGGTATGTTTATATTTCCTCACGGCATCTGCGTCGACAAAGCCGGAAACATCTGGATCACGGATGGTCAAGGTAAGGATGGCAAGGGTCACCAGGTGTTCAAGTTCAGCCCCGATGGAAAAGTGCTGATGACGCTCGGCAAGGCGGGCGTCGCTGGCGACGGCGAGGATACTTTCAATGAGCCCAACGACGTCGCGATCGCTCCGAACGGCGACATCTTCATTTCGGACGGCCATAACATCGGCAGGGGCAACGCGCGCGTCGTGAAGTTCACCAAGGACGGGAAGTTCATCAAGCAGTGGGGTGGTCACGGATCGGCGCCCGGCCAGTTTGAAGTTCCGCACTCGCTGGCTTTCGATTCCAAAGGACGGCTCTTCGTCGCTGATCGTGGAAACAACCGCATCCAGATCTTCGACCAAGATGGAAAGTTTCTGGCGGAGTGGAAACAGTTCGCGCGGCCGAGCGGCGTCTTCATCGATAAGAAAGACAATCTCTACGTGACCGATTCTGAGTCGCAGCCGGTGAAGCTGGAGGGGCGCGGCGCCGGCTACGGATACAATCCTGGCTTCCAGAGAGGTATTCGAATCGGCAGCGCCAAGGATGGCTCGGTGGTCGCGTTCATTCCTGATGCGGACACGGTCAACAAGGAAGGCGCACGGCCCATCACGAGCGCCGCGGAAGGCGTCGCCGCCGATGCACAAGGGAATGTGTACGGCGCCGAGGTCGGGCCAAAGGATGTGAAGAAGTACGTCAAGAAGTAACGTGCGTCTTGGCTCAACTGGGTGTTATGGCCTGGGAGTTAGTGGGTCTAGCCGCACAGCGATCGGGGCGTCGCGCAGCGATTGGCCAACGCCGTCACCTGCGGTTGTTTGGTTACACACTTGCACGAGTAATCGGTGGAGGCCTACTATGTCTCAAGATCTTAGTCTGCGCGAAGAGGTGGAGCGTGAGCTGGGCTGGGAGCCTATTGTCCGCTCGGCTGAAATCGGCGTCGGGGTGAAGGATGGCGTGGTGACGCTTATGGGTACGGTGGCGAGCTATAGCGCCAAGCGCGCCGCGGAACATGCCACCGCTCGGGTGCGGGGTGTGAAAGCGATCAGCAGCCAGTTGGAGGTCAAGCCCGCGGGACCGGCTGAAAGGAGCGACGCCGACATCGCTTGGGCTGCCGCCAATGTTCTGGCTTGGAACACGTTGGTGCCGTCGGGCCGCATACAAGTGCAGGTCTCGCACGGCCACATCACACTCGAAGGCTCGGTGGATTGGCGCTTTCAAAGCACCGCCGCCGAAGATGCGGTGGCGAATCTCGCCGGTGTGACCCGATTAACGAACCTGATCACTGTGAGCCCGGCAGTCCCCGCCGAGGAGTTGAAGAGCGAGATCGAGGCGGCTCTCGCGCGCGATGTGGAAGCACTGGCGCGCCGCATCATCGTGGAAGTGGCGCATGACCGCGTCAAGCTGTGGGGTTGCGTCGGCTCCTGGGCCGAGCGAGAAGGTGTGGAACAAGCGGCCTGGTCGGTTCCCGGTGTCCATGAGGTCTCGAATCACATCACGGTAGAGAGCACATTGACGGCGACAGCCGCGACTTGATGGGCGTGATCGAGCGCCTGTTGAAGGCGAAGCCGCGCCGATTCAACATCCGCTGGATCGCGAAATTCTTCCAAGTACAGCGGCTCTTCGATGGATATCGCGACGCGCCCGAATGGCACTGGATTACGGGGCTTGTCCCATTTGTGCGGTTCCGCAATTGCCGGCCGGCACTCTGCGCCAATCGCCACCAGAGGAACATCCGCCGCGGCGGCCAGAACCAGCGCTCCGGCGCGGGCCGTGCGTCGAGGACCCCCGCCGTCTGGAGTGATTATCGCGCACGAACCCTTCACCACCATATCCGCCATCCGCGTCACGGCGGGCCAGCCGTGATGTTCCCAATCGCCGCGAATCACGCGCAATCCGAGCAGTCGGCACAGAACCATCAGGGCATCGCCTCTCGGCTCGGTGGCGACCATGATCGTGATGGGCGAACGCGGCTTAGATTTCGTCAGAGCCACCATTAAAGACGGAGCGCTGCCGTGCCAGATCGCCAGCACGCAGCGTTCGGGAAGTTCTGGCCACTTTCGCGCGCCGGCAGTGACTAACCGGCTGGTTCGCGCCACTAGCCACGCATAAGCAAACATCGCCAGTCCGGATACACCGGCGCCGATCCAATGCAGAGGCGGAAGGTAGCGCCGGATCCCCAGCAACAAGTGGTCTAGTGTGCGCGTGAATGCGTTCCGGCCCGAGGCTGGTGGACTAAGGTGCGGCGGCGTGCCTGTGTGTCGTACTAACTCCGCCAGCCGCGTGATTTTCGGCGTCATCCCCTGTCACTACTGTATAATTGAATTAATTGCGTAGTTTGCATCACCTTCAGTCCGCACGAGTCGGATTAGCTTTGAGCGGCGGCTCCGTGCGAGGCTTGGCTCACATCGGCGTCTACAAAGTGCTGACGGAAGCCGGCATCCGCCCATCGTTTATCGCTGGCGCCAGCGCCGGTAGTGTGATCGGCGCAGGTATCGCGGCCGGAATGAGCTGGCAGGATCTGACCGAGTTGGCGCAAGCCGTGTTCTGGCCGAAACTTCTGCATGGAAATACACTCGAGAGATTCTGCGCGCACCACCTGCCTCAGCGATTCTCGGATTTGCGGCTTCCGTTCGCGGCGATTGCGACCTCTCTACCGGAGAAACATGCTGTCTCGCTCACGTCCGGCCATCTCGCTTCGGCGATCAACGCCAGTTGTGCCATGCGCGTGGTTCGCGGACGTGTCTATCGAAACGGGCAGGTATTGAAAGACGGCGGGATCGCTTGCGTTCTTCCAGCGGCGGTCTGCCGTCAGATGGGCGCCGATTTCGTCATTGGTTCGGACGTGTGGGAGCTGAGTTCGATTCTGCGCGGCGTGGGTCTTGACGCCAGCCATCCCCAAGCGCATCGGCTGTATCCGGCCCACTACCGGAACTCGCTCCAGCACACCAATCTCTTGATCCATCCGCACGTTCCCTGGGCCGGCTATTGGCCGGGCGATTCAGGGATCGAGCGAATGATCGCCGCTGGCGAGCAAGCCGCGCGGCAAGCGCTGCAGTTCCGCTACTGAGCCCCCGCGGCCAATCTTCGCAGCGCCTCAACCCGTGGCGCACGGCTCCTCGGGCTGTCCAGGCTGAAAGACCGCGCGTCGCCCAGTTGCTCGCGCACATACTGCTCGGTCCGCGCAAGCGCTTCTTGCAGCGCCTTGTCCTTTTTCACGAAGGCCATCCAGGCGATCGAATTGGTGGCTGTGTCATACTCCCATAGCCCCACCACGCGCCCGCGATCGAGAATCGCGTGGCTCGGCAGATCCGCCAGCGCACCTAGCGGCTTGGTGTCTTTATCCACGAAGACCTGGCGGTCCATGTCTTTCCGATCCAGTATTCCTTTCAGATCGCGGCGCAGCAGCAGGTTGGAATCGAGGCCGGCCACCAAAACATAATGTGGATCTTTTGGCGTTTTGAAAGCATCTAGTTTCGCGCGATCATCGGGCAGCAGCAAGCGATCGTCACCGGTCTTCAGCGGCTCAAGCTTCAGAGGCTCGACGGCTGCCTTCGCCGCCTTAGCTCCCAGGCCAGAGAACCACTGGAACTCGGCGATGGTCGCGGGGCCGAGTCAGGAAAAGTATCGCCGCGCCAGTTGCGTGTAAGCTTCCTCCACCAGTTTGAAACCGCGCAATGGGTTCGGTCGCCAGATCGTGTACTTGTAGCGCTGCTGATCGAGACGGCCATTGATCGGAATCCTTCGGATATCACCGCTCGCTTGCAGCCTTCCCAGCGCCACTGGGAGCGTGGTGGTGAGGCCCTTCTTCTGTCCTTCCAAGCCCAGATTGCGAACAGCCCTTCCCGTCGCCTCGCGCAATCCTTCCGGATCGAGCGGCCCCTTGGCAAGCGCCGCGATCACCGCGCCGCACAGCTTGTCGATTTCTTTTTCCGTGACCCCAAGCTTCTCGGCGGTCTTCATCTCGTCGCTGAAACCAAGGCCGACGGTCAGGCCAAGAGCGAAGTCGCTGGCGGGCAAGACGTACGTACAACCCCGTGCGCTGGGAAGTTCGTGAATCTCTAGCTTCGCGACAGAAGCATCTACTTTTTCGCGGCTCAATCCGGCGCGCGAAAAAAGCGTCAAGTATGGGCCGGTACCGCCCACCGATCGCGCCCAGCCGGTTCGGCCCAAGACCTCAGCAGCGGATTTGCCGTCCAAGCTTCCGTCCAGGCCCTGGCGATGTGCATACCAGGCTCGAATCTTGGATTGATCCATAAGCAAGGTTTGAAACTCTAGTCTACCGGAGTCCTTTGCGAATAAGGTTCACTCAAGTCGTAAAATATCGAGTGGGTGAACATGCCGGCGAAAAAATACCAGCTCATCGGTTGCATGCTGGTTGTATGCACAGTTTGCCCAGCGCAGGAGTATCTTCCCGCAATTCCGGCCGATCACCCGGCTATCCAGTATTCTCAGGGAGCACTCGACGATCCAGTAACCCGCCTCGCTAAGCAACTTCAGAGTGGAACGGTGAAGCTCGAATCGCGCAGCGATGCATCGGGATACTTGGCAAGTCTGCTGGAACACCTGGGGATCAAAATCGATTCGCAAGCGCTGGTATTTTCAAAAACCAGTTTTCAAGCGCCGAACATTTCCCCCTCGAACCCGCGAGCAATCTACTTTTCTGACGACGTCGCCGTGGGTTACGTTCGCGGAGGCGAAGGGTTCGAAGTGGCAAGGACCGATTCCAAGCAAGGAACTGTCTTCTACACTTTCAACATCGATAAGTCCGGCGTGCCGTCTCTTACCCGCCGCGACGTGTGTTTGAAGTGCCACCAGGGACCGGCGACGCTCGGCGTGCCCGGCATATTTGTCGGCTCCGTGTTTCCCAGCCCGTTGGGAGTGCCCCAGCGCGATGGCGCGATCATTACCGATCAGCGGACTGCGTTCAAAGATCGCTGGGGAGGTTGGTACGTCAACGCCAAGCGCGGCGAGCAGCGCGACCGGGCCAACGCCGTAGCATCGAATCCGGCCGAGCCCGACGTTCTGGATACTGACGGCAAGCAGAACTTGACCAACTTGATTGGACGGTTCCCTCCCGCGGGCTATCTGAGCACGGTAAGTGACATAGTCGCGCTGATGACGTTCGAGCATCAGACCCAGATGATTAACTACTTGACGCGTGTGGGTTGGGAGGCGCGAGTCATCCAGCATGAGACCCAACATGATACCAGGGGTGATGATCCCACTGGGCTGCAACTCAACGCCGACATCGAAGCGCTGGTGACTTACATGCTTTTCGCAGACGAGGTTCCGTTGAAGGAACCCATCGAAGGCGTCTCGTCCTTCACGAAGACGTTTCCCGAGCGCGGGCCGCGCGATTCAAAGCGCCGCTCGCTTCGTGATTTTGATCTTCAAAAACGCCTGTTCCGTTATCCGATGAGTTACTTGATCTATAGCGCACAGTTCGACGCGCTTCCAGATAAAACTCGTGAGCGCATTTATCAACGGCTGTACGATGTCTTGAGCGGCCAGGATCAAGACCCGAAATTTGCGAGCCTCTCGGCCGATGACCGGCGCGCGATTCTGGAGATCCTGCGCGACACCAAGCCCGCCCTGCCGGCTTACTGGCTTGCCAAGCCCCGTTCGCGGACCATCGCCGTCGTGTCGTCGAGCGCACGCGAGAACCGCTCGAACATCAGATCGATCTCGTCCTCTTTGATGATCAGCGGCGGGCAGAACGCGATCGTGTCAACCAGTGGACGGACGATGAGGCCGTGATGCTGCGCGCGCTTGGCGAGAAATCCGCCGACGCCTGCCTTGGGATCGAATGGTGTCTTCGCGGCCTTGTCGGCGACCAGTTCAATGGCGCCGATTAATCCGATTCCGCGCACCTCGCCCACGAGCGGATGATCCTGGAAGCGCCGCAGCCAGCCCTGCATTCGAGGCGCAATTTCGCGAACATGTGAAATCAGGTCCCGCTCTTCGTAGATCTTCAAGGTCTCGAGCGCGACGGCCGAAGTCACCGGGTGCCCGCTGTAGGTAAAGCCATGCGCGAACACGCCGATCTTTTCCGACTGCTTAACCAGCGCGTCGTAAACATCCGCGGAAACCATGACGGCGCCGATTGGCAGATAGCTCGCCGAAAGGGCCTTAGCGCAGACCACCATGTCGGGCTTGAGATCGTAGGTGGTGCTTCCCCACATATTGCCGGTCCGGCCAAACCCGCAGATCACCTCATCGGCAATCAGCATCACGTCGTATTTCTTTAGAACCGCCTGGACTTTTTCCCAATAAGTGGCCGGTGGAAGCAGCACACCGCCCGCTCCCATGATCGGTTCACCGATCATCGCCGCTACCGTATCAGGACCCTCGCTCAAAATGCGCTGTTCCAACGCCTCCGCCATGCGGCTCGCGAACGCCTCCTCGGTTTCGCCCGGTTGCCCGAAGCGATAAAAATGCGGGCAGTCGACATGCAGGATGTTAGCGATGGGCAGATCGAAGTCGCGATGATTATTCGGCAGTCCCGTCAGGCTGGCGCTGGCGACGGTCACGCCGTGATACGCCTTGGCGCGGCTGATGATCTTCTTCTTCCGCGGGCGTCCGAGCGCATTGTTGTAATACCAGACCAGCTTCACTACCGTGTCGTTGGCCTCCGATCCCGAATTCACGAAAAAGACTTTGGTCATGGGAACGGGCGCGATGCTGAGAAGCTTTTCCGCCAACTCGATGCCGATGTCGTGCGCCTTGTGCGCGAAGGTGTGATAGAAGGGCAGCTTGCGCATCTGCTGGTAGGCGGCATCGGCGAGGCGGCGCTCGGAAAATCCGAGGCTCGCGCACCACAGCCCGGCCAGTCCTTCCAAATAGCTCTTGCCGTTTTCATCGCGAACGAAAACGCCGTCACCTTCCGTGATGACCAGCGGGCCTTCGGTCTCGTGCAGCTTTAGATTCGTGTAAGGGTGAATCGAAGTCGCAATATCGCGTTTGGCCGACTTGCTTGCGACCTGTGTCGCTGTCGCATTCGATGTGGATACTTCGGGCATATTCGACTATTGTGACACCTTGAGCGAACTCGCCTGCGACCGCTTGTGTCTCTCTCGCGACTTACTTGCTGTCGGTGAGCGCCAGCACTGCGTAGGCGGTCGCGGCATCACTCATGAACCGTCCAGCATCGGAGGCCGGATCGCGCTGCTTGTTCATCGAAGTCGCCCGCCACTGACCCTCGGATTTATCCTGATTTTGCGCCAGCCAGCCCAGCCCGCGCTTCAATTGAGGATCGGTGCGGGATACTCCGGCGCGCTCGAGAACGAACGAGACTAGGCCTGTGCCATACCCGTCGCTTTTCGATTCCAGCGGTGTTCCATCTCTTCGTTTCCAGGTCGAGACGACGATCGATGTCGTGCTCCAGCCGCCGTCTTCCTGTTGCTTGCTGAGCAGCTCTTCGATGATTGACTTCTGCTGCTTGGGCGTCAATAGGTCCGGTAGCTTTGTCGAAGCCCAAAGCAGGAAAGTACGATTTACCAACGATTGCTCGGCTTGTTCCCGCTGAACGTATTCACTGAGCAACTTAAGGTTTTCCTGAACGGCGGGTGTCGACCGATAATCTTTGGGTGTGTTTCCGGCAGCGAGTGCGCCGAGCGTCGCTCCCCAGAACTGCGAGTCATCCGCTTCCCAGGGCTCGTTGTGGAAGTTGAGCCAGGTCCACGCGCCTTTCTTTTCACCTGTCTTTAACTGAAGTCCCCACATGTTGTCCAACGCGAGGCGGGCATCATCGCTGAGCTTGCCGTCGCGCGCGTCGTAACTGGCGAGAATGAGCGCGTTGAGAACTACTTCTGTCCCCCGAGCTTCCGCGGTCTTGGGCGCGCCATTCTTTTCGTCGTTATAGAAAGGCAGAACTTCGGACCAAAGCCGGACGCGTTTCTTCACGTTGTCGAGAAGCTGACGCTCGTTAGAGGAAGGGCCTTGCTCACCCAGCGCCGCTCGAAGCGCGGGACGGCCGAGGGCATACGGCAGGGCGGTGTGACAAGAGATACAGAAGGTGTCGTGGTCGCGCGCAGCCGGCTGCCAAGTGATCCACCAACTTGATCGCTGATCGAGATAAGCGGCAGCACCTTTGCTGTTCCATGTGCCCGCATCATTAGTTTCGGCATGCAAACCGACTGCGACAAGGCAGGTTGCCAATGCAAAAAGTGTCGTTTTCATGCGCCTCCTGGGGTGTTTTCTACTCTAACATATCCCTGCACACGTTCATGTAAGCTTGATAGATTCGACCTACTTCGGCTCAAACACACAGCAGCCCAAGCGAGGAGCTGACTCGCAGCCTCGGGCTGTTCGATTCCACCATGATCGTCGCCGGGTCCATGATCGGGACCGGGATCTTCATCGTGTCGGCCGAAATGGCGCGCGAACTCGGGAGCCCCGGCTGGCTGCTGGTCGCATGGGTGATCACTGGCGTGCTAACCATCGCCGCGGCGTTGTCATATGGAGAGCTGGCCGCGATGAGCTTTGGCTTTGGCAGGCGCTTCTGCCCCTTGCCCGAGAGCATCGCTTGAGTGCCTACGATGCGGCTTATTTGGAGCTGGCCAAGCGAGAGGGAATGCATTTAGCCACGCTCGATCGCGATCTGTAGGAGGCCGGCAATACAATCGGAGTTCCGATCCTTGAGGTCCCATAATCGGTTGGGAGAGACTCTCGACGGATGCGGCCAGATTCGTGTACGCACGCCGGCGTTTTGTAAGTCGCTCGGGTGAAATCAGTTGGAGGCGAGGATCGGCTGGGCGGACGCAAGATTTTTGAAGATCCGTCAGCGTTGGCCTGTTGGATTTGCAAATCGTTGGGTTCGTTTTGAAATTTCATGTGTGTAGTTTGCAAATTGGTGGGTTTGTTTTGTAATTTCGCATGAGCCGCGCCGGGGAACGTCTTGCTTGTTGGAGCCGTTGGCATAATTGCACTCTCATTACGAGTGTAGCGAGGGGAGTCAAGCGAAACGGCGGTTTAGGAAGGGGAAGTCATTCATTTGACGGGACAGGAAGGGATATGACTTCCCCGTGGCATGTCTCAGGGTTTCAGCTCTATGTAGACGACGTCGCAGTGCTTGTCGCTCAGATTCTCGGGCAGGTGCTCCCACTGCTCGCCAAACCAAAGGTGGTCGCCCGCCTTTGCTTGAATATTCTCGGTCTTGCCGTCCGGATAGGTGAATTTAAAGCTGGCATCAGTCACGAACACTCCGATGCCGGGAGGGTGTTGATGCATGACTGACTTCTCGCGAGGGCCGTAGTGTATGCGGACTACGCGCACGCGGTCATTTTCTAATTCGACTTTGTAGTGTTTTGAGTCGAGCTTTACTGGATCTCGCTCGAATGCTGGTTGCGCTTTAGCTGAAGGCATGGATCCTTCTCCTTTCGTTGCGCTTCTGGTTCACGTCCCGGCTTGGTGCGGGGGTGAAGCTGGCCAGGTTCTCCTTTTGGCTTGCCTGGCCGGGATTCATTATACATCCGGCGCGCGTTGGGTTTGTTTTGTAATTTCGCATGAGCGGCGCGTCGGGAACCTTTCTCCCCGGTTGGAGCCGGTCGGCATGATTGGCTCTCATTTCGAGTGTAGCGAGGGGAGTCAAGGGAAACGGCGGGTTGGGAAAGGGAAGTGGTTGATTTGGTTGGCGCGCTAGAGTTGTGATTACGGCTTCCAACCGCTTGAAAAAGCGACGCCAAAACTATTGAGCGCCTGCTTCATGGAACTCGTTGATATTGTTGATTCATTATCTTCATCAGGTTGCTAACGCTCCGCGTTTGCCAGAATTTATGCGATGTATTCTATTCGTGAATGATTGCGAGACTTCAAAAGTACTTGGAGAATGTGGAACTTCTACTTTTCCGCCTCGCCCTCTTGACCTTGTTCCTTGTCGGCGACCGGCTCATCCGATTGGAACTAGCGTGGTGAAGATTTGCCAGGATCGGGGGATCTTCAGCGCCGCAAGGCCTCTGGCAAGATCCCGATCGCGCGTTGACTTGGATTGGCTCGGGAACTATACTTTTTTCTTGCTCAAGCGATGGGATATCCGATCGTATTGGGTCGGCCAGGGGGCCGACCGCGGACCTGGGGTCCGCCCTACGTACTGAGGTGATATGTTGACACGACGTGAGGCGCTGGTGGTTTCGGCGGGCGCGCTGATCTGCACCCGGACGGGGTTCGCGACGGCGGCACAGCCGGCGACGCCGGTGAACTTTGATGTTCCGGCGGGGGCGTGCGACTGCCACACGCATATCTTCGGCGATCCGAAGAAGTTCCCGTTATTTTCAGGGCGTGTCTACACGCCTGAGACGGCCTCGCCGGAGGAGATGTCGGCGCTGCATCGGGCGCTGCATATACAGCGCGTGGTGATCGTGACGCCGAGCGTCTATGGGACCGACAATTCGGCGTCTCTCTATGGCATCAAGGCTCGCGGCGCGACGGCTCGGGGCGTGGCGGTGATCGACGATAAGACCCCAGACAGCGATCTGGAGGCGATGAATCGCGCCGGATTCCGCGCCATTCGGATCAATCTTGGGGTAGAGCAGAGTGATGCCTCGCTTGGCCGGCGGCGCTTCCAGGCGTCGGTGGACCGCGTGAAGAAACGTAACTGGCATATCCAGATGTACGCGAGCCTGGCGGTGCTCGCCGGCATCAAGGATCTGGTACAAGCCTCGCCGGTGCCGGTGGTGTTCGATCATTTCGGTGGGGCACAGGCCACGCAGGGATTGCAGCAGCCGGGTTTCGCGGATCTGGTGGAGCTGGTACGGTCGGGAAAAGCATATGTGAAAATTTCGGGAGCGTATCGCGCGTCGACAGCGGCTCCGGACTATCCGGATGTCGCACCGTTTGCGAAGGCGTTGATCGCAGCCAACCCGGATCGCATTTTGTGGGGCACCGACTGGCCGCATCCAAACTCGACCACTCCGGAAGGGCATGAGAAAACGGAGGTGACGCCGCTATTCCAGATCGATGATGGAGCCTTGCTGAACCAACTTGCGGTTTGGGCGCCGGATGTGGGGATTCGGAAGAAGATTCTGGTGGATAATCCGGCGAGGTTGTATGGTTTCTAGTATGCGAGAATGCTTCTTATGCAAAAGTTGGCGTTGATTTTGACGGTCGCGGTGGCTGGAAGGGCCGCGGATGTGCATCCGTCGTGGGCGTTCCTGGTTCCTGACAAGGATCAGCCGAAGGTTGAGGAGAGCAACGAGCCGAGACACATTCCGGGAAGCACGAAAGCATACACGCCGGCGCAGATCGATGATCTTTCACATCCTCCCGAGTGGTTTCCGGATGAGCATGGCCCGCTGCCAGCGATTGTTCAGCACGGAAGGGGCGCGGCGCTGGCATGCGGCGCTTGTCATCTATATTCGGGGCACGGACATCCAGAGTCGGCCGACATCGTCGGGCTTCCGCTCGAGTATCTGATCCGCACCATGAACGATTTCAAGAGCGACGCGCGAATCGATCCGGCGCGGATGAATGCGATCGCGAAGGCGATGTCGGACGAGGAGATCAAGCAAGCCAGCGAGTGGGCGGTGTCGCTCAAACCGGGCCCTTGGGTGAAGGTGGTGGAGAGCAACAGCGTGCCGAAGAACTACGTGAGCATCAAGGGGCGGATGCGGCTTCCGATGCCTGGTGGCGGGATGGAACCGCTGGGCAATCGCATTATCGAGCTGCCGCAGGATGCTTTCCGGGCGACGAGCCGCGATCCGCATTCTGGATTTATGGCGTATGTGCCGGTGGGGAGCGTCGCGAAAGGTGAAGCGCTGGTGAAGACTGGCGGCGGCGGGAAGACCATCGCGTGCGGGGTCTGTCATGGTGACGCGCTGCAGGGCTTGGCGGATGTGCCGAGGCTGGCGGGGCTGCATCCGGTATATATAGTCCGGCAGCTATGCAATTTTCAGACTGGCGCGAGCAATGGGGCGTCGGCGGCGCTGATGAAGAAGGTGGTCGCGAATTTGAGTGAGGACGATATGATCGCGATTGCGGCGTATGCGGCGGCGCAGGGGCAATAGGGGAAGGGACCACAGGCAAGAATGCCTGTGCCACACAACAAACACAGGCAAGAATGCCTGTGCCACGTCAGAATTGTAGTTTGAAGCCGAGTTGGATCGAGCGGGCCGCACCGCTTCCGACTTCGGGATTCGAGATCTGCACGTCAGGCGTTGTTCTCGAGCTACCTAGAAGCGGATTGCTGCGGCTCGCGGGATTGCCGTTGACCGCGGGCGTATATTGTGTCTTGTTGAGGACGTTGAACACCTCGAAACGGAACTGACCGCCGAATCGCTCAGAGAACTTCACGTCCTTTGTCAGAGATGCATCCATCAGTTTGAGTCCTCTTCCGCGGAATAGGTCGCGCGACCCGGTCCCGTAGGTTCCGATGGCGGGCGGAATCAGGATCGATGAACCGGACGCATAACAGCCGTACTTGGCCAGAGCACTCGAGTAGGTATAGCCGGGATAGGCGGGCGTGCGGCTTGAATCTAAGGACGCGGCCTGGGATACACAGGCTGGGTTGGTGGTACCGGAGAAGTACGGCACTGTGGAATAACCGAGGCCGCTAAATGTCGACGGGTTGCCATAGAAATTCCACCCGTCCACTTTTCCGCCAACGCCGCTGATATCGTCGGTGGTGTCGATCACGCTCCACGGCAGCGCGCTTTGCACGTTCACAATGGAATTGATCTTCCAGCCCTCAAGCAAATGGGCGAAGGTCTTCTTTTCGGGAAGCGCATAGCTCACAGACGCGGTCATGCGATGCCGGACATCGTCGGCGCTGCTGGCGTAATCGGATCGCACGTTGAAGAGGTTGGCCGGAAGGGTCGTACCGTTCCAATCGCCACCGGACTCGTCCAAAGCGTGCGCCCAAGTATAGCCGACCAAGTAAGAGAGTCCATGCCAGGGCCGCTGGGTCAAGGTCACCTGCAGTCCGTTGTAGTTACTGATGTCCTGGTTGGAGATATTGTAGATGCTGGACAGATAAGGGAACTTCCCGAAATAGGGGCGATTCAGGTTCTCGCAAGTCGCGCTGGCGGCTGCGGCCGAGCCAACTAGCGCCGTCGGCGTGTAGGGAGTGTTGCAGAGTGATCCAGTCAGCCAGCCCGAACCGGGAGCAGGCGCGTTGATGTCATTCAGCCCGATGAGTCCTGTGCCGTGAGTTCCAACATAGGCGACCTGCAGCGAGAGATTGTTGGAGAGGGCATGCTGCACGCTCAGGTTCCAGGCAGGTGCATAAGGTCTGCGGAGGTTAGGACTAACTCCGGTAATTGCGCAAGGCTTGTTGGCTCCCGAGGGACTCGCGTTCAGTGGCGAATCGCAGCGGACCGTACTGGTGCTCGGAAATACAGGACCGGCGATGCTCCAATTAACTCCGGATGTGAACTGGACGGAAGCCGTAGTGATATTGCCCGGTCCTTGCACGCCGCCCAGCAGAGCCCCGGTGGGAATTGCGTTGACGCCGATGGCTGAGACGCCCTGTTGAGAGACGAATACGTTAAAGCCCTCGAGCACGTAAATGATACTGCTGCCTCCACGCACTACCCACTTGCCCTTGCCTCCGATGTCCCAGGCAAAACCCAGACGCGGCGACCAGTCGTTAGTACGCCTCCAAAGGGAGTTGAGGCCCTGGCCCACCTGTACTAAGCCGGTTGGTGCGCTCGGATTGAAATTTGCCAATTGGTTATTCGCGTCTTTAATGGGCGTGACGGTCTCGTAGCGCAGTCCATAATTCACGGTGAACGTGTTGGTGATGCGCCAGTCGTCCTGAACGAATCCAGCCCAGGCCCACTCTGTCAAGGAGCGCGCTGGTTGACCCAAAAGTAGCGTGGGGGGGCTGGCGGTGTTTACGGTGCCGGTAAGAAAAGTAGACAGGTTCGTAAAAGTGAAACTGCCGCGCGCACCGGAATACGTGCCGCCGGTATAGGAGAGACGCCGGCCTTCGGCGCCGAACTTAAACGAATGCCGGCCTCGGATGTAGGACAAGTTGTCGACGACCTGCTGGGTCCAGTCGGGACCTTGGATCTTGGGGAAGGTGCTGCAGCAGCCAGTGCCGCTGAAACCAGTGATGGTAATGACGGGGAAGCCGCAGTTGGCGGGGAGACCTGCACCGGTGAGCGAGGAGTTGGAGTTCATGTTGGCCAGGTAGCTGTAATCGGGATGGCCAGTAGCGCCACAGTCGCCCGGGTAGCTGAGTTGATTTTCGCGGTTGAATCCGCCGCGGAGCTCATTGACGATGCTGGAAGTCGGAACCCAGGTCCAGTGGGCGCCCATCACCATCGATTTGGCATGGGTAAACGTGTCCCAGTAATCCTGGGCGGCGGCATTATTCTGGGGTCCCAATCCTTCGTAATTGCCGACGAAGTACTCGCCGGTGATGGTGTGTTTGGGGGTCACGTGGTAGTCGATTTTGGCGAGCCCGTTGTTGAGTTTCGCGGTGCCGACGGGCGCCACCGAATAAGAAACGGTGTTGCGATCCTGAAAAACGCCGGTGTTGGCCGGGTCTTTAGCGCAATTTCCTGGGCCGTTATAGACGAGGCCGGCCATTTTGAGGCTCAGATCTTTGGGCGGAGTTGCGGCAGGCAGAGCATTGCAGGCATCCGATACGCTCTGGGCAGTGTTACCTATGGGAGCGCGGGTGGGCAAGGTCAGCGACCCCGATGGAGCACCTATGGTGTTGAGCTGGCCCTCGTACCCCAATAAGAAAAACAGCTTATTGCGAATAATCGGCCCGCCGACACTCGTTCCGAAATCTTGGATGTCGGTCACTTGCTTGGGCGTGCCTGCCTGGATGAAAGGATTCCGGGCATCCAATGCATCACTGCGCCCGAAGGCGTAGGCGGTGCCATGCAACGTATTGTCGCCAGAGCGCAAGCCGACATTCACGATGGCGCCGGGCTTCCAGCCGTACTCTGCCTTGGGAACCTCCTGGGTGTTGAACTCCTGGATAGTGTCGATCGGCACGATGGAGGTGGCGTCGCCGAAAATCGGAGTGGCGTTCACCACGCTTTGCGACGAGAAGCCTTCGACGGTATCCATGCCGTTCAAGATATATACGTTGTGCTCGCGGCGCATTCCGTTGGAACTCAAGCTCCACTTACCGCTTCCAGGGGCGAGGTAAGTGCCGGGGCGCAGCTCGAGCAGTTTTTGGAAATTGCGGCCCTGCACCGGCAGATCGAGGATCAGTTGATTGCTCATCGTACCGCCCAGCACCGCGTTGGTGCTGTCCACCAAGGGAGCCTCGGCGGTGATGGTAACGGTGGTGGTGGTGTCGCCGGGCTGGAGCGTCATGTCAATACGAACGTCCTTGGCGACTTCCACTTCGATGTTCCGGCGCTCGATATTTTTGAAACCCATGGCTGACGCGCGGAGGATGTAATTGCCCGCGATCAGGTTGGGGGCAACGTATTCTCCGGCATCATTGGTAGTGAGGGTTCGAGTGGTGCCGCGGTCGGCATCGGTGATGGTAACGATGGCGGTCGGCACGACGGCGCCGGATTGATCATAGACGCTGCCGAGAATACGGCCGGTGTCGGTTTGCGCAAACAGCGCGGAGGAAAGCAGAAATCCTGCGCATAAAATCCCAAAAGCCCTAATGACATTCTTCAAGGAATGCATACGGCACCCTATCTGGGGTGAAACGTTATCACAGGTGGAACTGGTCCTGTCAAGTCATTTAACTAGGTAACCGAAACGGCCGCTGGATGGGTCATCTAAAAAGGTAACCCAAGACGCGAGTAAGTCAGGATCAGATTTTCGCTCCAGTGTGCTTGTTTTCTCGAACA
>Ga0073928_10004154_pt1 | contig 21841 bp, 19 predicted proteins | sample PaiPotPPA55metaG_FD_76969 | JGI IMG/M metagenome (GOLD analysis project Ga0073928, IMG submission 76969) | Iron sulfur acid spring bacterial and archeal communities from Banff, Canada, to study Microbial Dark Matter (Phase II) - Paint Pots PPA... ...
GCGTCTTCCACCATGTCGCACTTGTTCAAAAACACGACAATCGCAGGAACACCAACTTGGCGAGCGAGCAAAATGTGCTCGCGCGTCTGCGGCATCGGTCCATCCGTCGCCGCAACCACCAGAATCGCGCCATCCATCTGCGCCGCGCCAGTGATCATGTTCTTGATGTAGTCCGCATGACCCGGGCAATCCATGTGCGCGTAATGCCGGTTCGGCGTCTCATACTCCACGTGCGAAACGGCAATCGTAATTCCACGCTCGCGCTCTTCCGGCGCGTTATCAATCGAATCAAACGCCCGGAACTGCACTTTCGGGTTGTGCTTCGACAACACCTTGGTAATCGCCGCCGTCAACGTCGTCTTGCCATGGTCGATGTGACCAATCGTCCCGATGTTGCAATGCGGCTTGTTGCGCTCGAATTTCTCCTTCGCCATTTTCCTTTGCCCTCTGCGTCAAGTCTTCTCTTATGCCAAATCCTGCCGATTCACTCGCTACTTCTGAAGCTGGAGCGGGGGACGGGATTTGAACCCGCAACCATCACCTTGGAAGAGTGAGACTCTACCGTTGAGTTACCCCCGCCCGTTTACCGCGAACTTTCCCCTCATTGCAACCATCTAATTCTGGAGCCTGGGACCGGGATTGAACCGGTGACCTCGTCCTTACCAAGGACGCGCTCTACCAACTGAGCTACCCAGGCCTAATCCGTGTTCCCCCAAAATCAGCCGTTCTTGGCGCACTATTCCTGAGCAGCGCCTTTGCCGCGAATTGGACCGCGCTCGAACATCGCTTATTGCGATTGCCCTGCGGTTTCCTGATCACGGACGATCACCCAAGGGATCGGCCGAATCGAACAGCGAGCGACTGGTGGACGGGGAAGGATTCGAACCTTCGTAGCCCGCAAGGAGCGGCAGATTTACAGTCTGCTGGTTTTAGCCACTCACCCACCCGTCCCGCGAAAACAAAAAGGACGCTAACTGCTTGTCCCTCAAAACTTTTCACGCAAACCTTCGCGACGCAAACCGAAAACACAAAAAGGACTCGTGTCAAAAGACACCAGCCCGTTTATTTTTCCTGCAAGGATTTGCTCCGCCTCACTCCCCCTGCCAATTCCTGGTGGAGCTGGCGGAGGGAATTGAACCCCCGACCCTCTGATTACAAATCAGATGCTCTACCAGCTGAGCTACGCCAGCGTCGCTCAAACCGGGTAAGAATAGCAGAAGGGGCAGGCAAATTGCAAGGGGGTGTACAGATTTTGGAGCACGTGGGGGGCCAGGTCTGTGGAAAAGCGAGTTCCCTGTGTCGCACTCCTAGCGGCCCTATCTTTCGATTCCTCTATAGCTTAGCATGAACCCCGCGTTTGTGCACTATGCCGATCGGGCAAATTCCGAAGGGCACACTTTATCCCTAAATTATGCCTGCTCCTTGAATCGGTCTACGTGGGCAGAAACGCAACAAACGTCTGAAGTCGAAAATACCTTGGCGCTGGGGCCGACCGGATGAACAGGCGAAGGCTTGCTGGAACAATGCTGGCTGTAATGGTGGCTGGCGCGATAGTGTTTTACGCCTACCAGCGCTGGAGCGGCCCAGTATCCAGCCCACGCGATGATGTGCTTGCACAAATGCCCGCCGCCGCAAGCACAGTCCTCTACATCGACCTGGATGCCTTGCGGCAATCTCCATTTCTTGCGGAACTTTACAAATGGGCGCCACAACCCAAGGCAGATCCGGATTACGCGCAATTTCTGCAAGCCACGGGATTCAACTACGAGAACGATCTGAACCGCGTCAGCGTCGCCTTTATGAAGCACGGCCAAGACACCGCTCTTTTTGCCGTGGCCGACGGACGATTCGACAGAAAAAAGATTGCTGCCTACGCATCGCAAACAGGAACGCGCGAAACTCGAGGTGGCAAAGAGATTTTTTCCGTGCCGCTAAGCGGCGGAACACGGCGAATTACGTTCACGTTTTTGCGCGACGACCGCATCGCGTTGACAAACGATGCGACTCTCGAATCATCCTTCTCTCAACCGTATTCCGACTCGGACGCGCAAGCGTGGGGCGAGCGTTTCCGGCGTCTCGCGGGATCACCGGTATTTGCCGTTGTTCGGCAGGACGCCGCTGCGGGCGCGGCATTGAGCACGAAAGCGCCAGGCGGCTTGCGATCGCCTCAACTCTCGGCTTTGATCGATCAACTTCAGTGGATCACCATCGCAGGAAAGCCGGAAGCCGACCACCTGCGCGTCGTGCTGGAGGGCGAAGGGGCAGCGGATGCGGCCACGCGGCAATTGTCCGATGTGATCAATAGCTTGCTGGTGCTGGCGCAGGCAGGACTCCACGATCAGAAGATGCGACAGCAACTCCAGCCAGAGGTGCGCGAGGCATATCTGGAAATGTTGAAGAGCGCGGATGTCTCGCGGATTGACCGCGGCGAAACAAAATCCGTTCGTCTGATGTTTGATTTAACGCCTAAGTTCCTGGAAGCCGCACGCACCGCTATACCAGTTGCGCCGGAGGCCCCACGAGACAAGGCTCTGCCAAACAAAAGCACTATCCGAAATTGATTCCACACAAAATAAAAAATGCCCCGAAACTCTGGGGCATCAGAGACAGCTGCTTAGGAAGGTGTATTAGTCGCCGACGCTATTCGCTTTCATGTAGCGCCACGGATTGATAGGCGCGTTGTTCATGCGAACTTCATAGTGCACGTGCGGCCCGGTGGAGCGGCCACTAATCCCCGTGTAGCCGATGACCTCGCCGCGCTTAATACGCGTGCCAGGCACGGCTGAAAAAGAAGAAAGATGCGCGTACCATGTGGTGATGCCGAAACCATGGTCAAGCACAACGAGGCGGCCGTAGCCGGCGTGATTTTCAGCAATCGTCACGATGCCATCCGCGGTAGCGTGAACCGGCGCGCCATAATCGGAGGCCACATCGACGCCCGTGTGGAACGCACCCTCACCGCTGAACGGATCCAGCCGTTCCCCAAACGCATCTGTAATATGTCCCATCACCGGCCAGATCGAGGGCGTATAGGTCGAGTCGGCAAAGCTCATAGCAGGCATCAGCCGCAAACCGCCGGAGGAGACGGCGATGACTGCCGCGTTCCTCTTCAAGAAGGTGTATTGCTCGATCGAGCGATCGAACGCATCTTCCGGCGTGACTTGACTGTCGGTCGTATCGAAGGCCGCAGGGTGGTAGCGCAGCACGCCATACGTCATGGCGACTTCGGTGGCCAGAGACTGGAGAGAATCGAGGCGCTGGTTAGTATCGTTGACCGTGCTCTGAAGCTGATGGTACTGCTTCTTAAGAGTTTCCTGATCGTGACGAAGGGCGTTGTAATTGCCGACCTTCCAAAGCATCCGGGAGTAAGAACCAATCGCGGCTGCGACAGTCACCGCGCCAATGATGGCCAAAACAGCGAGGCTATGAAGGACGTAGGTCGGAATAACAAGCTTTTGGAGCTTGCCAGGTGTCGTCGCGATATAGAACGTATAATTCTTGCTCGTAATCACGTTCTTGGCCCCTCTGGCCTTCTAACTTGTCAAAAGCGGGCTAGATGCCCTGGCGCCCGCGCAAGAGAACCACTTTGAAACCGGATGAAACCAATCAAAACCGTAAGCCTCGGTCCGCGACCTTCCTCATACTAAATTTTGTAGGGGTGCCCGTCAACCCTGTATTTTGCAGTTCGAAGAACAGGGTGTGAAAAACTGTCCACCTGCCCTGGAGGACAGGTCGCGAGGCTTCTTGCTAAGGACCGTCGGTGTTCGCAGTCACTTTTCTCCGGCCTCTAAAAGAGTGCTGGGAGCTATACTCAACGCCAGCTATGAAGAAAACAAAGCACCTATCTGGGAAACGGCCAAAGCGGGGGGAGGTTGACCTACTTGAACGGATCGAACGGATCGTCTCTTCGGCCGAGGTTCGCAATTCCCGACTGCGCGTGGGAATAGGAGACGATGCGGCGCTCTTCAAAGGTACGACCGGATTCGACCAGATTCTTACCTGTGACTGGTTCCTGGAAGGAACGCATTTTGTTCGACATCTGCATCCGCCCGATGCAGTGGGTTGGAAATGCCTGGCGCGGGCCGTGAGCGACGTGGCCGCGATGGGCGGCGTACCGCGCTGTTTCTTGCTGAGCCTGGCGCTGCCCACCTCGCACACGGGCGCCTGGCTCGATCAGTTTCTTCATGGCTTGCGTAGGGCCGCCTCGCGATTTGAATGCGTCCTGGCAGGCGGAGACACAACCCGGAGCAAGGACATCCTTATTAGTGTGACCGTGATCGGAGAGGTGCGAGCGGGCAAAGGCGTTTTGCGGTCAGGAGCGCGAGCCGGGGATGTTTTGTTTACGAGCGGGCGGCTCGGCGAAGCCGAGCTAGGCCTCCGGCTACTCCGTAAGAGCAAGCACCTCTCAGATGGCCGCAATCCGCTCCTTAGGAAGCATCTCTACCCTGAACCACGGCTGGCGTTGGGCCTCTGGCTAGCCGAAAAAGTTCTGGCTTCAGCGATGATGGATCTCTCCGACGGCCTTTCCACCGATCTACCGCGGCTCTGCGCCGCGAGCGGCGTTGGAGCGCGACTCGAGGGAACAAAGATTCCCGGGGCTCGAGTGCCCATGAATATGCGAGGGAGCGGTGACAATCCATTGAATTTAGCTCTGCATGGCGGGGATGACTACGAACTGCTCTTCACCGTGCCTCCAAGAAAGCTCAAGCAGATTCCGCGCTCGTTTCATGGACTTCCCATCCATTCGATGGGCGAAATCACGCCACGGCAAGAAGTGATGGTCATCGGCGAGGATGCACGCGAAGTTCTGCTTCCGAACCGGGGTTGGGATTCCTTTCGCAATTCTCGCTAGAAGCTGTTGCACAACCGGGTTTCGGCCTAATAGAATCAATAACTTAGATGGGTTGTGCAATACGCTCTAGCAAACGGTTCCGGCCTCTCCCGTCTGCTCGTAGCCTTCGTGAAGTATGCGTGGTTTTCGTTTCTTGGCGCAGCCTGGTGCAAACCGCAGGACAGTAGTAGAACCTGTCTATCTTGCTGCCCCATTTCCGTTCCTTAGAACAGTTGCCTTACTCCACTCGCGAGGCTACCTTGCTCTTCGAAGTGTAAGCGGGTCCCTTTGCTCCCCGGCCTTCCTCGCTTGAATTGCATTAAAAATCTAACTGCGTCGTGAGGAGCGATCGTGAAAAAGTTTCTTTATCTACTGCTGTTTGGTATGGGAGCGTGTCTGCCGGCAATAGCCCAAGCGCAGGCGCCCATTCGAGTAAATTGCGGTGGCCCAAATTACACCGATTCAAAAGGAGATGTCTGGCAGGCGGATTTCGGATTCAAACAAGGCAAGCCACTAGCCATCCGCAATCAGGTCACCGGCACACCTGACCCGGTGCTCTTTGCGACGTACCATTGGAATCCAGGCACCTATTCGTTCCAAGTCCCCGACGGAAAATACCAGGTAAATCTCTATTTCGTGGAGGGAACAGCGACAGATGAACGAATCGGAGCACGCGTTTTTAACGTGAGCGTGCAAGGAACCGTTGTTTTTCCAACGTTTGACATTTTCAGTGAGGTCGGCGCCAACACCGCTCTCATCAAGACCACCACCGCCTCCGTCACTAACGGAACTCTCACCATCGGACTGGGCTACGTCTCTGGCGCCGAACCTCAGGTTAGTGCGATCGAGATCCTTCAAGCGAATCAAACCGTTTTCGGCCCAAGCTTGACGTTGAGTTTTAAATATCCGGACGGCTCACCGGTTACAGGAGCGCTAAATTATGCCGTTTCTTCTTCGCTTCTCAGCTTTCAAGGGAGTCAATCCCTCGTAAACGGCTTCGCGGAGTGCAATCTTTTCGCGAACCCCAGCGCGATGGGCATCAGCACCCAATTCCAGGTGACCCTCAGTTTGACCGATACTTCTGGCCACACTCTTTGGCAAATGAACCTGGGGATGAATCCAGCGCAGGTAAATTTGACCGCGGTCCAAACTTCAGCGCTGAATGTAACCGTTCAAAAGATGTAGCGAAGCAGCACGAGGCGCCGGGTAGTCATCCTGGAGAAACGCCGGACGTGACGGGCGCGGCGATTGTCTTTGTTGGCGGCGTTGTCACCGGGGGCTTCACTTTGGGTGCGCCAGGTTCGTCTTCGGTCGGCGCGGTGTCGGGCGTGTCCACGTTCGAATGGTGTTCGAGCGCCTGCTGCTCGAGCGGGACAACATTGGCGAAATCGAGCGCCGGCTGACCTTCTAGCGCCGTCTTCATAAACTCCAGCCAGATGGGCAGCGCCGCTCGCGCGCCGGTCTCTTTTTTCCCCAGCGAAATCTGCTTGTCGTCGAACCCCACCCAGACGCCGCACGTGAGCTGCGGAGTAAAACCCATAAACCAGGCGTCGGTGTAGTCCTGCGTGGTGCCGGTCTTCCCCGCAGCGGGGCGACCCAGCGCTTTAGCTTGAACGCCAGTTCCAAATTGAATGACTTCTTCTAGCATCGCTGTCATTGTCCGCGCGACTTCGGGCGAGATGACGTCGTGCACTTCAGGGTGCGCCTCTTCCAGCAGCGCTCCGTCGTAACTTGTCACGCGGCGGATCATGTGCGGATCGATGCGAATGCCGTCATTCGGAAAAACCGTGAAGGCCGAAACGTGCTCGAGCAGCTTCATATCCGCCGCGCCCAAGACCAGCGGAAGATAGGGCGGGAGCGGGGTGGTAACGCCGAATCGCCTCGTCATATCCACAACGGAATTGATGCCCACTTTTTCCGCCAGCTTGACGGCGGGAACGTTGCGCGACCCGGCCAAAGCGCGCCGCAGAGTGATGGTCCCTTCGAATTTCTCGTCATAATTGTGCGGCGAATATGGCTGTCCGCCGCTGATAACCGTAAACGGCGTGTCCACGATCGTGTCGAACGGCGAGGCGCCTTTTTCGATGGCGTCGGCATAGAGATAGACCTTGAACGAGCTGCCCACTTGCCGGATGGCCTGCGTGGCGCGATTGAATTTCGAATCTTCAAAGCTGTAGCCGCCGACCATGGCTTTGATTTCGCCGGTCGAGTTATCGATCGCCATAATGGCGGCCTGCGGGGCGGGCTGCTGCTCGAGTTGCACGCGAGCCGTGGCTTCGTGGAGCTCCTGAATCGAAAACTGGGCAAGGTCGCCAACTTTCAAAAGCTCGCTGGGTTTCTTGCGCCCGGTCCACGCGAAATCCGGCGGCGAAAGAATTGCGCGGTAGGAGCCGATCTTGATCGTGGCGTATTTCTCGTCTACGGAAAGGACGAGACCGGTGACATACGAACCCTTTTCGATCGGATGCCGCCAGTCGTCGTCGTCATAGCTATCGAGCTTGCCGAGATTATCGCGCAAAATGTTGGCAGGCTCGCCGCGCCAGCCGTGGCGCCGGTCGTAGCTGTGCAGGCCGTCGCGGAGCGATTGATTGGCGGCTTGCTGCATCTTGATGTTCAGCGTGGTGTAAACGCGCAAGCCGCGCTCATGCACGGCTTCCGTGCCGTAAGTCGATTCCAGATACTTGCGAATCTCTTCGAAGAAATAAGGTGCCAGGTCGTTGCGCGGATATTGCAGGTGCAAGCCAAGCGGCGTTTTCCTTGCCGCTTCTTCTTCGCTTGGACTGATCTTGCCTTCTTCCTCCATGCGGTGGATCACTAAGTTGCGTCGAGCGAGGGCCCGCGCTGGATCGGACAAAGGCGAGTAAATCGGCCCGCGAATCATTCCAGCCAGCAGTGCCGCCTCCTGCAGCTTCAGATCGGTGACAGACTTTCCAAAATAAAATTGCGAGGCCGCTGCAAACCCATAGTTGCCATGCGCCAGATACACCTGGTTGGCGTACATAGTGAAAATTTGCGGTTTCGTGTAACGCCGTTCGATTTGCAACGCCAGCAAAATCTCCTGCATCTTGCGGCGGAAGCTGATTTCGCTGCGATCGAGAAAAAGGTTTCCAGCGAGTTGCATGCTGATCGTGCTGGCGCCTTGCGCCTTGCCGCCATGCAAAATCTTTCGCCATGCGGCTCCCGCTATGCGTGGAAAGTCGATGCCCCAATGCTCTTCAAAGTGCTGATCCTCGATGGCCGTCGCCGCGTTGTAGAGAACCTTCGGGCACTGCTCGTAGGTCATCAGGATGCGCCGCTGCAGCGCGAAGCTACCGACAAGTTGCCCGTCATCGGCATAAACTTCGGTGACAACGGTGGGACGATACGTTTCGAGCGCCCGAATTTCCGGCAAGTCGCTGGCATACACGAACAGCAACCCGCAAGCCGCTCCCAGCGCAATCGCGCAAAGCAGCAAAAACGCGAGCGCGACGCGGTCAATCAGTTTCCAGCCGCGCAGTCGCAATGTAATCGGGGGCAGGCTCAGCATCGAACGATAATTCTATCGCAGAACGATTTTCAGCATCGGATTTTGCGGGAATTAGGTGGCCTTTCAGGAATCAGCGGCCATCTCATAGTAGCGCTCGCCAGAGCAGGCGCGGCAGAGGGTTCTGCCTTCAACCACGACTTCGCGCTTGAAATTGATGCCTTCGCCGCATTCGGCGCACACCACGCGCGGACCCTTAAAACCGGGCAAGTCTTCGGGCTGCACCTCAACTTTTACCCATTGTTTGTCAAAGAGGACATCATCGGAGAGCGCGGCGTAGGCTTTCTGCTGTCCGGCGTCTTTGGCCATCTCCGGGAACATTTCACGGGCGGCTTGCTTCGAGGATTCTTTTGCGGCGATGCGGACGGCGCGGCCCGTCTTGAGATCAACGAACGTGGCAGCCACTTTCCCCCAGTCGCGGAATTTCAGGGCGCGCTTTCCTAACCGGCAGTTAGCGACGAGCGCCACAGCATCCGTCACGCAGCGATCTATCTCCACGTAGGTGACGATGCGCTTGCGCTCGGCGATTGGATCCTCAATCCCCAACTCCTGCAGCCCGAGCATCGCCAGTCGCACACCCAGCACTTGCCCGGCACAGAGATGCCCGTGGGCAACGGCCGCAAGGTCAAGGTATTCAGCCAAGGATTTCATTCAAGAGATTCTAGCCTAAGCAACGAATGGAAAGGCTAGTTTTGCAAAGCGGAGAATCTCGCGGCGAGCCAACCGCAAACTCTACAAGCCTTCGCTCAAAGGCTTGCCAATTTCCCAGTGATGTCCATACGGATCAACGATTCTTCCCAAGCGCCAGCCATATTCATTGCTCACCGGGTGAACCACTCTGGCACCGGCCTTGATCGCGCGCGCAAACGCCGCATCCGGATCGTTCACGACCATCACCAGCCGCACCGTCCCGCCGTTCAGTGTCTCGGGACTGAAGTTCAGATGCTCTGGCGACTCATCCGCAACCCAAAATTCGGCTCCTTCCACGGACAGTCGCGCCACCACCGACCCATTCTCGTCGTCGTGCCGAAACACCACTCCAGCATCGAACGCTTTCTTGTAGAACTCGATCGCCTTCGCCCCGTTTCGCACCGACAGCATCGGGGCTATCGATGTCCTATGCTCCTTTGCGCTCTGCGGGTGGCCGCTCATAAAACGCTCTCCCCTGTAGGACCTAAGCTTGCTTTTTCAGGTGACGACCACGGATGCGGCTGACGGGCTTCCATAAAGACGAAGACAGTCATGAGCAGTGCGAGTCCGAAGAGCGCCGCGTCTTCCAAGACCTTTCTGAGTCCAATCGGCTCAGGTGTCGCAAAGCAGCCGCAATTGATGTTCATGTGCAGGAGGTACGCACGCAAAACAACACCGAAGAATCCCAACATGATAAGCGTGAGCAGCGAAGCCCAGATGCGCAGTCGCCAGCCAATCAGAAGCAGCAGCCCGAGGATGATTTCCGTGAAAGGTAGCGTGTGAGCGACGAATTGTACTCCCCAGGGCGGCAGCATCTTGAACGCTTCCACTTGTGTCGCGAAGTTCGATAGGTTCAAAGAAATGGAAAATTTCAGTATGAAATAAGGCCACAAATTGTTGTTCGGCAGAAATATCTTCGAGTAGCCCGCATAAATAAAGATGCCGCCGAGCAAGAGGCGGCCGATCCACACGACGGCACGGCGTAGATTCCAGGGACTGGATTGCATCATACCTTGATTTCTCTCGAATGCCTTCTGCGCAGTCTTTCGAATTTTGGCTACTTCTGGCTCAGCAATTGATCCAGAAACTGGCGCAGGATTTCGTAGCTCATGGCGCTGGAGTAGGGATACGTCTGCCCTTTGGAATGAAAGACCGTCGTTGGTGTCTGGTTCACGCGGTACATCTGCCCGAGTTGAACATCCTTTTCGATAAGTGGTTCAAGCGTACCGCCCTTCACGAGCGCGCGGACCTTGGTCATGTCCGCAGACGATAGCACCGCAGCCACCGTCCCGTCGACGTCGCCGCTCTGCTCCCATTTTTCTTGATTCTCAAACAGCGCCTTCTCCACAGGCTCGACCTTGCCAAGATCCGCGGCGGCTCGCGCATAACGCGCCGCCACGCGCGAATACGCGTGCATGGGCAGCGGAAAATCGCGATGGATAAGATAGACCTTGCCGGTGCTAACGTAGTTGTCCATGAGCTGCCGGTTGGTGGTCAGAAAGAGCGTTTTGCACGCGGGGCACTGGAAGTCGCTGAACACTTCCATAACGATCGGCGCACTCTTCGAGCCGAACGCTTTGTGGGGATCAACGTCGGTGACGCCGCCTTCTGCCTGAGCAGCAACCGGCTGCGGCGAAGCGTTTCGCGATTCGGCCGCGCGCTCGGATGTCCCCGCAGGAGTCATTTCGCGACTCAGGCCATCTGCCGGAGAAACAGAAACACCACTTGCTTCATTCCCCGATGCGCCGACTTTTGCCTCCGGTGCAGGGGTAGCAACTGGCCTTGCGCCGTAACGCGCAGCGGCAACAGGATGGATGCTCCGGCTAACAAGAAGACGCCCACCGATCAAGGCCAAGACCACAGCTACAGCGATAACAGCGCGACGACTCACGCGACCCTCCAGCAAATTCCCTCAAAATAGTGAGATGCAATCTCTCGGTCAGATTATCACAGGTTTCTACTCCGGAAGCCCTCGATGCCAGCCTGCATTTTCTAAGTAACCAGTCCCCCTGATCCAAGCATCCGATAGGCATATCGAGAAGAAAACATCATAGTCTGTAAGATGCTAACAAATAGGCATTTACATGAATTTAACAAAACTTGACAAGGACACACTCAAGTTATATACTAGCCCTCGATTTGGACCAGGGAGCACGCCATTGACCTCGGCCCGCCCCGGAATCTTCGGCTTTCGGGCAGCCCGCGATGTAGACCGGTTCCGGAAAGAATAGGCCCGAAAGGAATAACAACGATGAGCAAGATTATAGGAATTGACCTGGGCACCACCAACTCGGTCGTAGCCGTCATGCAAGGCGGCGAACCAGTGGTGATCCCCAACCAGGAAGGCGCGCGCACCACCCCTTCGGTTGTCGCCATAACCAAAGGCGGAGAGCGCCTCGTGGGACAAGTAGCGAAACGCCAGGCGGTGACGAATCCCGAAAACACCGTGTATTCGATCAAGCGCTTTATGGGCCGCCGCTACGATGAAGTTGGCGATGAGATGAAGCGCATCCCTTACAAAGTCGTCAAGGGAGAGCACGACGACGCGCGCGTCGACATTTTCGGCAAGATTTACAGCCCGCCGCAAATTTCCGCGATGATCCTCGGCAAACTGAAGTCCGCCGCGGAAGATTTTCTCGGCGAGAAGGTCGCCAAAGCAGTTATCACGGTGCCCGCGTATTTTAATGACGCGCAGCGCCAGGCCACCAAGCAAGCTGGCGAAATTGCCGGCCTGGAAGTCGTGCGAATCATCAACGAGCCCACGGCGGCAGCGTTGGCCTACGGCTTGGACAAGAAGACCGACGAAACCATCGCCGTGTACGACCTCGGCGGCGGCACGTTCGACATTTCCGTGCTCGAAGTCGGCAGCGGCGTTGTCGAAGTAAAGTCCACCAACGGTGACACGCACCTTGGCGGTGACGACATCGACCAGCGCATCGTGGATTGGCTGATTGACGAATTCAAGAAAGAGAACAGCATCGACCTCGGCAAAGACCGCATCGCTTTGCAACGCCTAAAGGAAGCCGCGGAAAAGGCCAAAATCGAGCTCTCCCAAATGATGGAAACCGAAATCAACCTGCCCTTCATCACGGCGGGCGCGAGCGGCCCCATCCACATGCAGCAGAAGCTGACGCGCACGCGCCTCGAGCAATTAATGAACGACCTACTCGAACGCTCGATGAAACCCGTGAAGCAGGCCCTCGAAGACGCGAAGATGTCACCGAACGACATTCAGGAAGTCGTGATGGTTGGTGGCTCGACGCGTATTCCGAAGGTGCAATCGATCGTTCGCACATTCTTCGGCGAGAAAGAACTGCACAAGGGCGTAAATCCGGACGAAGTCGTGGCGGTAGGCGCTGCGATTCAGGGCGCGGTACTCGCGGGCGAAGTAAAGGACATCCTGTTGCTCGACGTGACGCCGCTTTCTCTGGGCGTCGAAACGCTCGGCGGTGTGATGACCGTGCAGATCCCGCGCAACACCACGATTCCGACCCGTAAGGTCGAAACGTACTCGACGGCCGCGGACAATCAGCCCGGCGTCGAAATCCAAGTGTTGCAAGGCGAGCGCAAATTCGCCACGGATAACCGTTCGCTCGGCAAATTCAAGTTGGATGGGATTCCGCCGGCGCCGCGCGGCACCCCGCAAATCGAAGTAACGTTTGATATCGACGCCAACGGCATCTTGAACGTCAGCGCGAAGGACAAGGCCACCAACAAGGAGCAGAAGATCACCATCACTGCTTCGAGCGGTCTAACGAAGGAAGAAGCCGAAAAGATGAGGACCGAGGCTGAATCCCACTCCGAAGATGATCGACGCCGCATGGAGGAAGTCGAATCGCGCAACCGCCTCGACGGCATCCTCTATCAATCGGAGAAGATGATCCGCGAAAATCGCGAAAAGATTGCGGAATCCGACGTCAAGACAGCTGAAGACGCCATCGAAGAAGCCAAGAAAGCCATCGCCGAAGGCGGTACGGCTCGCTTGCGCTCTGCCACGGAGAACCTCGAGAAGTCTTTGCACAAGATCGCAGAGATTCTCTACAAAGCGAACGACGCCAAGCCCGGAGCTGAACAAGCCGCCGGTGCAAGCGCAGGCGCTGGACCAAGCGGTGGCGCTGGCTCGAGCGGCGGCGCGCAAGACAAAAAACCCGGCGATGTGATCGACGCCGAATACGTTGACGTCGACGAAACTAAGCGCCCGAACTAAGCAACCGAAGCCTGTGGGGGCGGGCTTGCCCCGCCCCTACTTGCGTTGCTCCATCGTCGCAGAAGATGTGTTTTTAGACTTTAGACTGTCGCTTTTAACTGATTCTCATGGCCACAACCACCAAACAAGATTATTACGATCTCCTGGGCGTTCCGAAAAAAGCCAACGCGAAGGACATTCGCACGGCTTTCCGCAAACTCGCGCGCAAATATCATCCCGACCTGAACCCTGGCGACAAATCCTCCGAAGAAAAATTCAAGCAGCTGCAGGAAGCCTACGACGTCCTCTCCGATTCAAAAAAACGGCAGATGTACGACCAGTACGGCTTTTACAGCGACAACATTCCTGCCGGAGGCTCAGGGAGCGGGCCACAGCACGACAGCGAAGGCGTCAATTTCGATTTTGGCGGGTTTGATTTTGGCGGTGGCTCGGGCGCGCAAGGCGGCAACGCAAGTTTCCGCGATCTCTTCAGCCAGTTTTTTCGCGGCGGCCGCGGCGGAGGCGAGGAGCCAGAGCACGAACCCGGCGGCGACCTCGAGTATCAGCTCGAAATCGACTTTTGGGATGCCGTGCGCGGCGCCGTCAAGAAACTAACCATCACGCGCCTCGATACTTGCGACGCGTGTCGCGGCACCGGCGCGGTGGGTTCCGCGCAAACGTGCCAGACCTGCCATGGCTCGGGCACAATCCAACAAGCCGCCGGCAAAATGAAATTCAACGTTCCCTGCACGCGCTGCGGCGGCACAGGCAAAATCCGCAAAGTCTGCCCGACGTGCAGCGGCGAAGGACGCTTGCGCCGGACGGAAACCATCGACGTGCGCATTCCCGCAGGCGTGGCCAGTGGCTCGCGGGTCCGTGTTCCTGGCAAAGGTAACGCCGGAACAATGGGTGCCCCTCCAGGCGATCTATATTTGCGGGTCGACGTGAAGCCGCATTCCTTCTTCGAGCGCCGCGGCGATGATTTGTATACCAAAGTCCCGGTCACGGTGACGGAAGCCACGCTAGGCGCGAAAGTCGAAGTACCCACAATCGACGGCCGCTCGCTCGTGCGCATCCCCCCAGCCACAAACAGCGGCAAAACGTTGCGCCTGAAAGAAAAAGGTGTGCCCAGCGCCCGGAGCGGCGCGCGTGGCGATCAGTACGTGGAGATCCAAGTGATCGTGCCGCAGCCAACGGACGAGCGCGTGCGTACCCTCATGAAAGAACTGGAAACCATCGCGCCGGAAGATCCGCGCAAAGATTTATTCACGAAAGCGGGAGTGTAGGGGCACGATTCATCGTGCCCTCTTTCGAGAGAGCAACAAATGCCACAGCGAGCAAGAAAACGAGCCAAAGCCGGCTACATGATCAGCGCGGTAGCGGAGCTATACAAGCTCCATCCGCAAACGCTGCGCCTCTACGAGCGCGTCGGTCTTCTTAAGCCCTCGCGTTCACAAGGCAACACGCGCCTCTACACCGACTCTGACCTCGAGCGCCTCGACGTAATCCTGACGCTGGCGCGCGACATGGGCGTAAACCTCGCCGGCATCGAAATCATATTGAACATGCGCGAAAAAATGGTGGAGATGGAACGCCAAATGACCGAATTCGCCACCGTGGTCCAGCAGGAGCTCTCGCGTGTCGCGTCATCACGCTCGCAAGACAAAGAACCGCGCCACGCAATAGTGCGCGCCGTTCCGCGCCCGTTCCGGACTTCCTAAGGTTCACGCTTCCAAAGTTTTCCCAGAGCAGACAGCTTGCCGTGAACCCTCCACGAACGTATGCTGTCCGCATGGCGCTTGAGAATTGCACGCTATGCAGAGGAACAGGCTGGAAGCTTGTGCCACGGCCCGATGGAGCCGCTGGCAAAGTTGCGGTCGCCTGCGATTGCGGCATGGAGGAGCGTTCCGAACGCGTCATCGAGCGCGCCCATATCCCCAAGCGCTACGAGCATTGCGATTTTGAAAGTTACAGCACGGACGTCGGCGCGACGCCGCAACAGACCGACTCGCTGAAAAAAGCCAAGCTTTTGACACAGGGATTCGTTCGCGATTACCCTGGAACCGCGGAAAAAGGCCTGCTGCTAATGGGCCCGTCGGGTGTCGGCAAGACCCATCTCGCCGTCGCCGCGCTAAAAGATCTGATTCGCCGCGGACACGCCGGTCTCTTCTGCGATTACCGCGAACTCCTGAAAGAAATTCAAGCCAGCTATAACCCGGCAAGCGAGTCCACAGAAATGGGAATTCTTGAGCCCATCCGGACCGTCGAAATTCTTGTCCTCGATGATCTAGGCGCGAGCAAGCCTTCGGATTGGGTACGCGACATCGTCGGCATCGTTCTGAACGCCCGCTACAACGAACGCCGTACCACAATCATCACGACGAACTACTACGACAATCCCGCCCAGGAAGGCGAAGCCACACGCCTTCCCAGCGGAAAGCTCGTCATGCCCACCCGCGAAGATTCCCTGGAGCAAAGAATCGGCAGCCGCATGCGCTCCCGCCTCTTTGAAATGTGCCGCACGGTGGAAGTCATCGCCCCCGATTTCCGCCGTGAAAGCACCCAAGCCGGCCGCGCCCGCGCTTGAGGTCTTGACCTTCCAGTAGTAGAAGTATGGATATTACTCCCAGTAATTACTCCGATGTCTGACGACGATCACAAGAATGACGACTTGCAGGATGTGCGGGCGGAGGAGCAAAGCCGCGGCAGCCGGAGACGAAAGCTCGACACAAAGGAAAAACACCGCGCCATTCGACTGCGTCAGGATGTTTTGCAGGCTTATCGAAGTGCGGACGAAACGGGATTTAAGATCGCTTTGCTCGCCGGCGGGTGGAGCGAGGATTCGCCGGAGTTTGCCGCCGCTTTGAAGAAGTTCCGCGACGCGGTTTCCCGGCGCCCGTCAGAATAAGATGGATTCGGTTCAATCTCTCGTTGCGTTCATCCTCTGGGAACCGCTCGAGCCCCTTCTCGATAATCTGCGCGAGCTCTTCGACCACGCTTGGAACCTTCCCTTTGATTTCTCTTTTTTTGGACATCATGCTGTTCCCGGCCCGAGTGCGGGCACGCTCCGTCTTCAATACTATTCTACTATGGCTCGGGCTGAATCGCGTCCCTGATTCAAGGACCTGATTCAAGGATCGGAACAGCGCTCGGACGGTCGGACGAAGTGCGCCATCTCATGCATACCGGTTTCATTGACACAAAGCGGACGCGGCGAGTATCCTTTTGAGGTTGCAGCGCGCCTCGAAACGCCCGCAGCACCTTTGTCCCGAAAGACCGCTCGGCGGTTAACCTCCTTGTAAGAACCCTGTCAGGGAATTCGCAAGGAATCTTATCGACGTTTTGCGTAACCTCGGCGTTGCCGGGGTGGACAGAATAGAAGTTATCTTCCGGAGGCCAACAACCATGTTTCCCGACCACGACAACCAGTCCTCAGCAGCCGCAGCTGCACCCGCACCTGATTCAGAACCAACTCAGAACGCCACTCCAGAGGAAGTGAACACGGCGCAAGCAAGCGAAGCTGCGCAGGAACATGCACCTGCCACGCAAGCTCCAGCTGCCGCGGAAGCGCAAGCAGCGATCGCGCCTGCTCCAGCCGATGCCGAAGCCACGGCTGCCGCCGAAGAAGCAGCCGGCTCAGAAGAGATGAGCAAGCTGATGGAGCAGTACGACGAGCAGCACGAAGCTGCCTCGCAAAACGAAATTATCGAAGTAAAGGTCGTCGCCTACACGGAACACGGCGTGGTCGTGGACCTCGGCGGAAAAACTGAAGGTCTAATCCCCGCGGCGGAATTCTCGGAGACGGACATCCCCCGCCCCGAGCCAAACGCCACCATCGAAGTTCAGCGCACCGGCGAGCACAAAGACGGCTTCACGATTCTCTCCTATCAAAAAGTTCTGCGCCGCCGCACTTGGGAAAAGATCGAAGCCGCCTACAAAGCCAAGGAAACCATCACCGGCAAAGTGGTCGACCGCATCAAGGGCGGTCTCGTCGTAGACATCGGTGTCCGCGCGTTCCTGCCCGGCTCGCAATTCGATCTGCGTCCCACGCAGAATCTCGACGATCTGACAGGCACCGAAGTCCAAGTCCGCGTCACCAAGCTGAACCGCCGCCGCGGCAACGTCGTCGTCAGCCGCCGCGCCATTCTCGAAGAAGAGCTCCACGCCAAGCGCGCCCAGCTGATGGAAACTCTCACTGAAGGCCAAACCGTTCACGGCCACGTAAAGAACGTCACCGAATACGGCGCCTTCGTCGATCTCGGCGGCATCGACGGCTTGCTCCATCTCACAGACTTGAGCTGGGGCCGCGTGAAACATCCCTCCGACGTAGTGAAGCCGGAGCAAGAGCTGGACGTCATCATCCTGAAGTTCGACAAAGAAAAGCAGCGTGTCTCGCTCGGCCTGAAACAGTTGATGCCCGATCCTTGGGTGAACGCTGCGGAAAAATATCCCGCCGGCGGTAAAGTAAAAGGCAAAGTTGTCGGCGTTGTCGACTACGGCGTTTTCGTCGAGCTCGAACAAGGCATCGAAGGCCTGGTTCATGTCACCGAGATGAGCTGGTCGAAAAAAGCCCAGCATCCTTCGAAAGTCGCCAAAGTCGGCGAAGAAGTCGACGTCGTCGTACTCGACATCAAGCCCAGCGACCGCCGCGTCTCTCTCGGCATCAAGCAAGCGCTCCCCGATCCCTGGCTGCTTGTTGCAGACAAGTACCCCGTCGGCACTATCGTCACCGGAAAAGTCCGCAACATCGCGGAGTTCGGCGCTTTCGTGGAAATTGAAGAAGGCTTTGACGGCCTCGTTCACGTCGGAGACGTAAGCTGGACGGAGCGCATCAAGAATCCGCACGAAGTTTTCAAGAAGGGTGAACCCGTCACTGCCAAGGTACTGAAGATCGATCCGGAGAATCGTCGCGTCTCTCTCGGCATCAAGCAGGTAAACGACATCTGGGGCGAATGGTTCAAGCAGCACAAGGTCGGCCAAATCGTGAAGGGCAAAGTTTCCCGCATCGCCACATTCGGCGCGTTCGTCGAGCTCGGCGAAAACATCGAAGCTCTCTGCCACAACACCGAGATCGAGGAGCGCAAGCGCCGCGACGATGGCCACTCTCCCATGCAGCGCACCAGCACTGGCCCGCTGAAGAGCGCCGGTCCACTCGAGCCGGGCAAGGAGTACGACTTCAAGATCATCAAGATCAGCCCGGAGACGCGCCGCATCGGATTGAGCTATCGCGCCGCCGCCAAACAAATCGAGCGCAAGGAAATCGAGCAGTATCGCTCCACGTCGAAGACTTCCTCGACCGCGACGATCGGCGACGCGCTCAAGTCCAAGTTGTCGGCGCGCTAGTCGGGCGAACTTTTTTGTAACAAACCGGGCGGGCTTCCCAGAGCGCCCCGGCGGCCAGGTATCAGGGCAGCACAATTTTCATTTACCTGCGGGTCAATTTAATGATAGGAAGAGGGGCATCCGGGCGGGTTATACCCCTCTAAGCCGTTTCGCACCATGAACCTGCGGGCGCTGCTACTCTAGCTCTGCAACGAGGCATAGGCACGATGACCAAGCAACTGACGCTGACGAAGGCCGACCTCATCGAAGAGGTGCTGCGCATTACCGAACTCCCCCGCAAGGAGTCCGAGTCCATCGTCGAAACCATCTTCGACAGCATCATCGAGTCCATCCAGAAGGGCGACAAAATCGAAATCCGCGGCTTCGGCAGCTTCCGCACGCGCCAGCGCCGCGGCCGCGTCGGTCGTAATCCCAAGACCGGCGAAAAGGTTGAAGTCCCGCCAAAGAAAATTCCTTTTTTCAAGCCCAGCAAAGAGCTCAAGGATTTTGTGAACAGCTCGGAAGCAACAGCCTCGGCGGGAGCAACCTCTGCCTCGCCGGCTTCCGGCGACGCGAAGCATCCCTAAACGGTTCTAGCATTCCGCGCAAATCCGATTCTTCGCCGAACGCTCCCTGGCGCCCGCGTGGAACCCCGTGCGACTCGCATGGCATTTGCGTTATGCTGTCGTCCGCGCAACTTTTCTTGAGGACACTTCTCGATGGACTATCTCTGGACCCCCTGGCGCTATCAGTACATGGCCGAAGTCAGGGACGGGCAGCAACCCGGCTGTATTTTTTGCGATGCCGTCGCGAGCAAGGACGACGAAAAAACGCTCATCGTTTATCGCGGCGCGAAAATGTTTATCATCCTCAATCGCTATCCCTATACCTCCGGCCACGTGATGATCGTTCCCTATGCTCACGTCGCTGAACTCGCGCTCTGTGACGCCGATGCCCTTGCAGAAATGATGCAGCTTGCCCAGAGCATCGAAAAGTCTTTTGGTATTAACTACCGTCCCGACGGCGTGAATCTCGGCATGAACCTCGGACGCGCAGCGGGCGCTGGCGTTGCCGGACACCTTCATCTTCACGTGCTTCCCCGCTGGTACGGCGATTCCAACTTCATGACCGTAACAGGCGAAACCCGCGTCCACCCCGAAGAATTGAAAGTCACCTACGACCGCCTCCGCAAATCGCTAGCCGTCCATCCATAGATCCATAGCCCGTCCGTAGGGACACGGCATGCCGTGCCAGTCTTCGGCTCGCACCATTCCCGACCACGCATTGTCATTCCGAGCGCAGCGAGGAATCCGCTTTTCTCTGTGCCTTCTGTGTCCTCCGCGCCCTCTGTGTAAGTCTTTTTCTTCTTCTGCGCTAAACTATGCGCACGCCACACACGGAGCCATCGTTGAATCTCGATCTAACTGAAGAACAATCTCTTCTCCAAAAAACCGTCCGCGAATTCGCCGAAGCCGAAGTCCGTCCACTCGCCAAAGAACTCGACGAAACTGGTCATTTCCCGCGCGCCACGTTTCAGAAAGCCGCCCAGCTAGGCCTCACCGGCATCGCCATCCCCGAATCCGAAGGCGGCGCCGGCTTCGACCACATCGCCTACTCCATCGTCATCGAAGAAATTTCCCGCTGCTGCGCTTCTACCGGCGTGATCCTCTCCGTCCAGAATTCCCTCTACTGCGATCCCATCCACCGTTACGGCACCGAAGAACAAAAAAAGAAATTCCTCGAGCCCTACGCCCGCGGCGAAAAAATCGGCTGCTACGCCCTCACCGAACCCCAAGCCGGCTCCAACGCCGCCGCCCTGCAAACCAAAGCCATCCTTCGCGGCGACAAATACATCCTCAACGGCACCAAAGCCTGGATCACCAACGGCGGTGCCGCCGACGCCGCCATCGTGTACGTCAACACGCATCCAGAAAAAGGCGAAAAAGGCATCACCGCGCTGGTAGTAGAAAAAAACGCGCCCGGCTTCAAAACCGGCAAGGAAGAAAAAAAACTCGGCATCAGCGCCACCGCCTGCTGCGAATTAATTTTCATCGACTGCGAAGTCCCCGCCGCCAACCGCATCGCCAACGAAGGCGAAGGCTACAAAGTCGCGCTCTCCACGCTCGACGGCGGCCGCATCGGCATCGCCGCGCAAGCCACCGGCATCGCCCAAGGCGCTTTCGAAGCCGCGCAAAAATACGCGCAAGAGCGCCTCGCCTTCGGCCATCCCATCTCGCAATTCCAAGCCATCCAATTCATGCTCGCCGACATGGTCACCGAAATCGACGCCGCGCGCCTCCTCGTCCGCAAAGCCGCCTGGAAGCAAGACACCGGCGCCCGCTTCAGCATGGACGCCGCCATCGCCAAACTCTTCGCCAGCGAAATGTCCACCCGCGTCACCCACAAAGCCATCCAAATCCACGGCGGCAACGGCTACAGCCGCGAATATCCCGTCGAGCGCAACTACCGCGACGCCCGCATCACCGAAATCTACGAAGGCACTAGCGAAATCCAGCGCCTCGTCATCTCCTCCTGGCTCCTCCGCTCGTAGCGACGCCCTTTTAGGGCGTCATCTTCCGCCTTTGACCGCCTGCCCGTCAGGACTCTTAAGACTTACTGCAAATCCTGCACGGATTTCTTGTCCCATCGAGGTCACCCTTGATAAACTCATATTTGAGCGCTAAGGCTGGAGTCCTATATGGCAGCGAGAAAAAAACCGACCGACAGGCAAGTTGCTAACGAGTTAGCCGCGATGGCCATGAAGCACCTTAAAACCCTGCCGGAGGAAGAACGCGAAGCGCGTATCGCCGAGTTCGGCCGCCGCGTTTCTAAGTCTCGCGCCTCCCGACTAGCGCGCGCCACCTCTTCCGAAACTTCTCATACTCGTCCGACCCGGGTTCGTGCCCGAGCGCGGTAACCGCCCACAAGAAGCTTTCCTCATCGCAATTTCGTATTGCCTTCAACATGAACTGCCTCAAATCGGCTTCCTGCTGCTTGACGGTTTTGTGCTTCCGCTCCGCCCGCATCACCTCGCGGATTTCTTTCTCGTCGGACATCGCCGCAACTCCTGCTTTGCCGCCGCAGACTATCAGATACCAGGTTCTCTGGTCACGTACGTATCCGATGTGGTTATCTCAGATCGGCTATTCGGCATGGATCAACCAACGAGGAAAACCCTTTCGACCGACTCCGCCGGATTTGCGGTCCATCCGGCTGTGGCTTGATTGCAACTCTGGCAAAAGTGGGAACCAACCACAGCAACCGCCGATTCAACCTTGTCACCCACGCC
>Ga0073928_10004155_pt1 | contig 21832 bp, 17 predicted proteins | sample PaiPotPPA55metaG_FD_76969 | JGI IMG/M metagenome (GOLD analysis project Ga0073928, IMG submission 76969) | Iron sulfur acid spring bacterial and archeal communities from Banff, Canada, to study Microbial Dark Matter (Phase II) - Paint Pots PPA... ...
CCGCGGATTCTTCAAGGAGGTCTACAACGCCAAACGCTATCGCGAGGCCGGCCTCAGCGACCAGTTCGTCCAAGACAGCGTTTCGTTCTCATCCAAAGGCGTGATCCGCGGCCTGCACTACGATCCGGCGATGTCGAAGCTCGCAACGGTCCTGCGCGGGGCGGTGTGGGACGTGATCGTCGACATTCGCCAGACGTCGCCGACGTATCGCAAGTGGCAAGGGTTCGATCTTTCCGAGCGCAACCATCGCCAGCTCTACATCCCCATCGGGTTCGCGCATGGATTCCTCGCGCTCACCGACGACGTCATCTTCAGCTACAAGCACGGCGCGTTGTACGACTCTGCGCGCGAGGGCGCCATCCGGTGGAACGACCCGACGTTGGGAATCAAGTGGCCGCTCGATGGCGCACCGCGGCTGTCGGCAAAGGACGCGGCCGCTCCGTTCCTCGACGCTTAGCCGATAACGGAACGGGTTTTCGGCTTCGTGGGCGTGCGAAGCGACCCGAGCAAGATCGCTACGCCGGCTGCCGCGATCAATTCCGCGAGCGCGACGCAAGCCGCGCCCACTTCCAGTATCGTCACGCGCTCCGTTGTGGGGTGATCGGGCACGATCCATCCATTGACGACGCCGTCCACCCGGATGTGCGTGAGGCGAACGCCGCCGAGCCACGCCGTCCAATGCGGATCGTACGCGTCGTTCAACCGCAACATTTTGACCGTACCGTTCGGAACCGACGTGAAGGCGAGCCACGGGAGTGGATTGTCGAACGGAAGCGCAATCGATCGCCGGGTTGGCGGGTCGAGCGGAAGGGCGCTAGGAGGGTGGCCTTCCACTGCGACGGCGCACTCACCGGAGCACGTGACGCCGCCCGCGCCCGCGCCGAGCGTTATCCACCGATAGCCGCCGGTCGATTTCGTCAACAGCCCTCCGTCGGCGCGGTGCAGGCTGCCGCGCACCCAGACGAGTGCCTCGTCACCACCGGACAGCGGCAGCAACGCCGTGGCGTTGAGGGTGAATGCACCGCCGTAAGGTTGAGCGATTTCCGGCAGCTCTACGAACGCGAGCCGCGCGTCGACCCATCCGCTGCGGGCGTCGACGTACTCGTTCGGCGCGGTGACCGCAACCGTCGGGTCGTATGCCTGCCAATCCGTTGGAACACCCGGTCCACGGGCCGCGATCGCGTCGGAGTAAAGGATGTTCCCCGCGCCCAGGCGCGACCCGAGCGTCGCGACCGCCGGAAGGTCGCACAACGTCAGCGGCGCGAGCGCATCGAGCGGCTCGGCGTGCGTGCGGTGCGCGAAAAGCCAAGCCGGCGGCGGCCGAATCGCCAATTGGCCCTCGACGGTAGGATCGCTGCGTAGCCATGGCCGGTCGTACAGCCGCGCGACTCCGAGGGCAGCGAACGCTTGCGTCGATCCGTCTCTGAGGAACCGCCCGAGCGCGCTCGTGAAGGGATACGTCGCGACGTATTCGTTCGCCGCCGTCGCCGCCCCCGAGGTGAGGTGGAAATCTGGATCGAGGCCGGAGCCGCCGCGGTCCGTCGTCACCGGATACAATGCCGGCAATAAGACGAAGCGCGACGTTCTAGGGGCGTCGATCGCCGTGGTCGGAAACGATCGTTGGTAAACGAAGAACCGCTGCGGCGGTGCCAAACACCACCCGACGACGAGCGCGAGCGCCGTCGCGCCTAAGGCGAACGACGCGGGGCGAAAGAAGCGGCTCGCGAGAGCACCGGCCCCGACGTAGCCGATGCACGTGAAGCCGAGCACGTCGTAGAGTTCGCGGAAAACGGCGATCGGAGAAGCGTGTCCGACCGCCCATACGAACTCGGCGGCGATGGGCCCCGACGTCCCCGTAGCCGCGATCATCGGAACGATGGAAAGCGCGGCGACCAGGGCCGCGGTTCTCGGCACCCCGCGGACCACGCCGATCACGACGCCCAATGCCGCAATGCATCCGAGCGCACCAACGGCATACGCGCCGACCGGCCCGAGGGCAGCTGAATAGTGCGTGAAGTAGCCGGCGAGCAAGGCCGCATCGCCGAGCGGAACCGACTGCGAACGCTCCCATTCGAGCGTGAACGGAATGCCGGCCAGCGACGAACGCGCCATCGTGACGGCGACCGCGACGGGAAGCCACATCAGCCCCAGCATCATCACCGGCTTCCAGCGTCCGAGCCGAAACCCAAGATACAGGAAGAACGCGGAGTCGATGATGAGGAATTGGATTTGCGGCGCGATCGCGAGAACGATCGGAACCAGAACCCGATCGCTCGGTTCGCTGCGACAACATTCGGCGATGAGCCAAAAGGTCGCCGCATAGGCCAGCAGCATGAAGCTATGGCCGGCAACCGTTTCCGTGTACGTCCATGGATTGAAAAACGCGCAGGCGGCGAGCGCGATGCGGGCGGCTACGTCGGCGCCCAGAATCCGCGCAAGCCGCGCCGCTCCAAACGACGTCAAGAGGTTAATGCCCAGGAAAAACGCGACGTGCGAGGCGTACGGGCCCACGATGGATGCGAGCACGGCTCGCGCCACGACCAACAGGAAATAGGACGGATACCCACTCGGGCTACCGAGTCCCATCGGATTCCAGCCGCCGATCGATTCGAGCGCAGCGATAACGTCGCGGTCTATCGGGGACCAATCGTGACGCAGAACGGGCACGCCGCCCGCGACGAAGCCGGTCGCAAGGAGCGCAAGAGCGACGAGTGCCGGCCGCTCGAGCCGGCTCACACCATCCCTGAGCCGTCGCTCATCAGAACGGCGGGGATTTGGGCGCTTCGATTTCCACGGGATGCGCTGTCGTGCCGGCCGGTACGAGTCGCCATGTTCCGTCGACGCTTCGAAACGAGCCGCGGTAGCCGCGATGCTGCGCCACCAGCTCCCCGAGTCCGCCGACGAACGTCTCCGCAAGCATCGTACGGTGGTAGCGCACGATCGTCAACGAGTCGTCTCGTTCGCCGATCCGCGCGACGAATTTCGGCTTGGTCGAAGCTCGCAGCAATCGCAGCACGCCGGTATTCCCGCAACCCAGAATCGCATCGTACTTCGAGTGCTCGATCGCGATGTAGCGCAGGACGAACGCAACCGCACCGACCCAACCGCGTGGACGTGCGACGCGAACCGGATAACCGGCTTCGCGCAAACTCGCAACGAGCACGTCGGCCTCATCGGCGTATTCGGTCTTCGGCGGAGCGAGCAACAGAACGCGACAGCCGGGACGTACGGCGATCACCGCGTCGCTCGCAAGGAGCTCGGTAAAAGGAAGATACCGAAAGATTCCCCGTCGTAAACGCAGGCGAAGCAGCGACAGCACCATCGAAACCCCGGCGCGACCGATATTCACCTTCGAATCGCTGGTCACGTCTTCCCAGGCTACCGGCTCCTCGACGACCCGCATGCGTTTGCGATCTAGCGCCAACAGCAGGTCGACGTCGAACGCGAAGTTTGCGAGTTCGAGTTCACCGAACACCGCATCCAGCGCATCGCGGCGGAACACTTTGACCCCGCATTGGCTATCGCTGTAGCGCAGGCCGAAGAGGGAGCGCACCAGTAGGCGAAACACGATGCTCGCCACGCGCCGACCGACCGGCGGCCGATGACCTACGCTCGCACCGCGTAAACGCCGAGAACCGATGGCACCCGCGACGTCGCTCTCGCGGCAGCGCGCGTAGAGCCGATCGATCTGGCCGGGATCGAACGACCCGTCCGCGTCGGCATAGGCCAGGAACGGCTCATTGCCGCAGCCCATGCCCAAGCGAACGGCTCCCCCCTTCCCGATCGGCTCGGAAACCTCGAGCAACGACAAATTCGGATACTGCGACGAAACCTCGCGCACGACCGACGCCGTATCGTCCGTGCAGCCGTTGGCAACCACCGTAATCCGCGCCTGATCACCAAAGTAGGCGCACAGTCGTTCGAGGGGCGGCCGAATGCGGCGAGCCTCGTCCTTCGCTGGTATGATGATCCGGAGCTGCGGCTGCACGAGGGGCTGGGCAGGTGCCTCCGCTCCTCGCGTGCTCGAAACCATCGGGAAGACTCCTTTGCTCAGCGTACGCGGCGCAGCCAACCACCCGGCCAATGCGTCACGTTCCGGCGAAGTTCGCTTTCGCGAAACGTCCAGGGGGGTTCCTCGATGACGAAGGCCGGATTCGCGGCCGCAAACTCTCGCGCTGCTTCATAGGGATTATTGGTCCCCCAATCGGCTCCGGCCCGGGGGGAACCGGCGACATCGCGCATGATGCCGTCCGTCGCCACGATGTAGGAACCCGGCGCAACGAGTTCGCTATAGAGGTGGAGCTCGGCGAGCACATGCGCCTTGCTGTGGTTCGAGTCGAGGAAAACGATCGCGCGGTCGGCGCCTACGGCGTCTCGCACTCGCGAGAACACGGCCGGATCGGTCGAACTCCCCTCGACCATCGTAATCCGATGGTACAGCGGATGAGCCTCGATCGCGGTCCGGTTGTGCGCGCGAATGTCGACGTCGACGCCGATAACGCGGCCGTGATGCATCGCTTCGAACAGGCTTGCATAGAAGATCAGCGAGCCGCCATGCGCGATCCCCGTTTCAACGACGACGTCGGGCCGTAACTGGAAGATGACCTCTTGCGTCCGGATGAGGTCCTCCGGCAGCTGTATGATCGGACGTCCGAACCAGGTGAAGGTATAGACGTGCTTGGCTTCCCACCCGCTGCGCAACCATACCGCCGACAGCACCTCGAATGCCTCAGGCGAGTCGAGGGTCAGCACGCGCCGGCCGCCGGCGTCCTCGACCGTTACCTGGCGCGCCTCCGTATCGATCGTGATCACGTTGGGACGCTTTGCACGAGGGAAATCAAACCTTCTTCCAGCGACAGCGGCTGCCACGAAAGCGCGCGACCGATCTTGGTGGCATCGGCGACGACGTCCGGCTCGCGGGTCGCATCGAGCCGTTCGAAGTGCGGCGCCGCATGGAGGATGTGGGCGATTGCCGCGATCGCCGACGCCACGTCGAGCGCGCGACCGGTGCCTATGTTGAGTGGACCACGGTGATCGCCCTGCACGAGCTCGCAGAAAGCCTGCGCGACGTCGTCGACGTGTACGAAGTCGAGCCTTCGCTCGGGCGAACGAATGGCGATCGGTTCGCTCCGCGCAAGCCGCTCGATGCACGACGAAAGCAGTTTCTGTCGCGGTTCTCCCGGGCCATAGGCGAAAAAAATGCGGCCCCACGCGTACGATGCTCCGGCCCGCGCCGCCAGGACCGCGAGCAGCGTCGCAAACGCGAGCTTCGATGCGCCGTACAACGACGCCGGCGCAAGCGGAGTTCGATCTTCATTGCACGGTTCACCGGTCCATTGGTATTCGGCACTCGTACCGGCTGCGACGATGCGGCGGCCGCCCGCTGCCAAGAACGCCCGCACCAGCGCAACGCTCGCGGTCACCCAATCGAGGTTGCTCGCCGAGTCCCAATACGAGCCGTGCTCCGTGCACCATGCCAAGTGAAGCAAGTGCGTCGCACGGATTCGGCCGACGGTTGCCGCCGTCGCGTCGACGTCGAGCAAGTCGACGTCGTGACAGGTGGCCGGCGTCGGCTCGCTCGTCGCGCGTCGCGAGAGCCCGTGAACCTCGGCGCCCGCAGCGGCCAATCGAGCCACGCAGCGCCGCCCGATCAGACCGCGCGCGCCCGTCACGATCACGCGCACGGAAACGACTCACCGAGCGTCGGAAGAGCGGCATCACGCGGTGAAAGGAACGGCTCTGAGCACGGCCACGAAATCGCAAGTGCGGGATCGTTCCAGCGCACTCCCCGCGCCGCATCGGGTACGTAAGCCGTCGAAATCGCGTAGTGGACTTCACAATAGCCGCCGAGTGAAACGTACCCGTGTGCGAAACCGCGAGGCACGTAAAGCGCAACGATACCGGGCTCGGCGAGTTGCAATCCGAACCAACGGGCGTAGGTCTCAGACTCGCGGCGCAAATCGACGACGACGTCAAACACGGCCCCGCGCGTGCAGCGCACGACCTTGGTCTCGCCGTACGGCTCGGCTTGGTAGTGCAGACCGCGCAACACGTTCGGTCTGCGATTGATTGCAACGCTATGCTGTGGGAATTCCGCCACGAGGCCCCGCGCCGCCAGTTCCGCCGTGTCGAGCAATCGCGCAAACGCTCCGCGCTCGTCCTCGCTCAGCGCGGACCGCATCACGAATACGCCGGCGAGCGGCGTCTCCTCAAAGATCAAGCGATGACCTCGAGCCGGGGAATCGCAACGACGAAGCGGCCGCCCCACGATCGCACGGAAGCCATTTCTGCGACGATCTCCTCCCGCAAATTCCAAGGCAAGATGACGACGTAATCCGGCCGGTCCGCAAAGATTCGCTCCGGGGCATGGATCGGAATCCGCGTTCCGGGCAGAAAATTTCCTTGCTTGACGGGATTGCGATCGACCGTGTACGCCAACATGTCCGAACGAATGCCGCAGTAGTTCAACAGCGTATTGCCTTTGGCGGGAGCGCCGTATCCGACGACGGTCTTGCCCGACCGCCGCGCGTCGATCAAAAAGGCGAGCAGGTCCCGTTTGATCGCACTCGCGCAATCGGCGAGTCGCTCGTAGGTCTCGAGACGTCCGAGTCCGGCGTCGGCTTCTTGCGCCCGCGCCTCTACGAGCGCCTTCGTCGGCGCGCCGGCGGACGCCGCGCGGCGAATCCACAAACGCAACGAACCGCCGTGCGTGCTCAGACGGTCCACGTCGACCACTTTCAAACCGTGCGCCGCCAACACGGGCTCGAGCGAGAGCAACGAGAAATAGCTGAAATGCTCGTGGTAGATCGTATCGAACTGCGAGTCGGCGAGGAGCCGCAGGATATGCGGAAATTCAGCCGTCCACGTTCCATCCTCGGCTAGGATGATCGCGAATCCGGCTACGAAATCGTGCAAGTCGGGCACGTGCGCGATCACGTTGTTCGCGATCGCGAGATTCGCGGGACCGTAGCGTTCGCGAAGCACGCTGGCGGTCGCCGCACCGAAGAACAGCGTTTCCGTCGGTACGCCGGCCTCGCGAGCGACCCGCGCAACGTTTGCGGCAGGTTCGATTCCCACGACGGGGATCCCGGCCTCGACGAAGTGGCGCAAGAGGTATCCATCGTTGCTCGCAACTTCGGCGACGAACGAGGCGGGCCCGAGGCCGAGACGATCTCGCGCGATCCCAACATAGTTTCGCGCGTGCTCGACCCAGCTCGACGAATACGACGAGAAATAGGCGTACTCCGAAAAGATGTTGTGCGGCGTTTCAAAGGCGTCGAGTTGCACGAGCAAACAGTTCTCGCATGCGAGCGGAGCCAGCGGAAGGAAAAATTCGCCTTCCGCCACGCGATCCGGTGCGACGTAGCTGTTCGAAAGCGGCGACAACCCGAGATCCACGATGACTCGGCCGAGCGGCGCACCGCATCCGCGACACACCGGCTTCATGCGACAAACGATGCGAGTTGCGCGAGGCTCGTTTGGAGCACGTCCTCACGTTCGTAGTACGAGCGGTACCAGGCCGCGGTATATTCGATCGTCTGCGGCATATCGAGCCGCGTTACCCAGCCGAGCCGTTCGCGCGCTTTCGTGCTGTCGAGCGCCAGAGCGGCCGCCTCGGGTGGCCCCGCAGCGTCGTCGATCTGAATCTCCGCCTTGCTGTCCAAGCGTCGCAAGAGCGCCTCGACGAGGTCACGAACCGGGAGTTCGCGCTCCGGCGGCGGCCCGAAATTCCAAGGTCCCGAGAGGTCCGTCTCTCCGCGCAAGCCGCGTTCGGCGAGTTCGACGTAGCCCGACAACGGCTCGAACACGTGCTGCCACGGCCGCGTGGCCGACGGGTGTCGAAGGCGCAGCCCGTCGCCTTCGTAGGTCGCTCGGATCACGTCGGGGACGATTCGATCCCGCGCCCAATCGCCGCCGCCGATGACGTTCCCGGCGCGAACGCTGGCCAGCAAGGTCCCCCCGTCAAAGAACGATCTTGCAAAGCACCGGACCGCGAGTTCTGCGCACGCTTTGCTGTTGCTGTACGGATCGCTGCCGCCGAGCGCGTCGCCCTCGGTATGCGGCACCGGCGGATCGTTTTCATAGCACTTGTCGCTGGTAACGACGACGGTGGCGCGACATGAGTCGACGCGGCGAACGGCGTCGAGCAGGTTGACGGTCCCCATCACGTTGGTCGCATACGTTTCAACGGGGTTCGCATATCCGTCGCGCACCAGCGACTGCGCGGCAAGGTGGAATACGACCGTCGGGCGAGTCCGTTCGACGGTGGTCCATAACTCGTCGGCGTCGCGAACGTCCGCGATCTGCGATTCGATCGATCTTTCAAGGCCCAGGGCTTCGTAGAGGTTCGGGCGCGAAGGCGGCTCGAGCGAATAACCGACGACCTTCGCACCGGCGTGCAGCAGCCACAGTGCGAGCCAAGCGCCTTTGTAACCGGTGTGTCCCGTCAACAGCACGGTTTGCGCTCCCCAGAGGGAGGCGTTCACGCCCAACGCTTCCAGGGAGCGTTTCCCGACTGCCACAGCGATTCGAGGACGTTACGATCGCGCAGCGTGTCGAGAGGCTGAAAAAAGCCGGAGTGCAAGAACGCGTCGAGCTGCCCCATTTCGGTGAGCCGGTGCAACGGCTCACGCTCCCACGATGTCGCATCGCCTTCGATCAGGTCGATCACGGAAGGTTCCAGCGCGAAGAACCCCCCGTTGATCCAGGCGCCGTCACCGTCCGGCTTTTCGGTGAACGCCGCGACCCGAGTCGAGCTAGGAGCGAGCGATACGGCACCGAAGCGGCCCGGCGGCTTCACGGCCGTCATCGTCGCCGCCAGACCGCGTTGGCGGTGCTGCGCGAGCAACGCGTCGATATCGAGGTCGGCCAAACCGTCGCCGTAGGTGAAGAAAAACGTGTCGTCCCCGAGGAAGCTTCGAACGCGGCGCAGCCGGCCGCCCGTCATCGAGTCTTCGCCCGTTTCGACGAGCGTCACGGTCCAAGGTTCGGTTTGGCTGCGATGCAACTCCATTGCGTTGCGATCGAGCCGGAACGTTACGTCTGACGTGTGGAGCACGTAGTTTGCGAAATATTCCTTGATCTTGTAACCGCGATACCCGAGACACACGATGAAATCCATGATTCCGTATGTCGAGAAATACTTCATGATGTGCCACAGGATTGGTTTGTTACCGATCTCGATCATGGGCTTCGGACGCGTCGCCGATTCTTCGCTGATCCTGGTGCCGTAGCCACCGGCCAGAATGACTGCTTTCATTCGATGTGGCGTTGCTATACGGCCCCTATCTTCGGCAACCTCTTATTGGCGATTGTAGAAGCCTTGGGCGACGTATTGCCGAAGCCGTGCAGCACCGATCTTCCGATGATTACGACCATCATTCCAACCTTCCGTCGACCGAAACTCTTGGCGCGCGCGATTCGCAGCGCCCTCGCTCAAACGTTTTCCGACCTGAGCGTTGCCGTCCTCGACAATGCGTCGGGACCCGAAACCGAAGAACTCGTTGCCGCACTCGCGTCGCGCGACCGACGAATCGCGTATTTCCGCCACGACCGGAACATCGGCGGGGCTGCGAATATCGCCTTCGGCATGAGCCGGGTGCAAACGCCGTACTTTTCCATCTTGTGCGACGACGACGTGCTCTTGCCGCGATTTTACGAAGCGGCCCTCGAACGCTTCGCGCGGTATCCGAACGCGGCGTTCGCGGGGGGTTCCACGCTCGAGGTGACCGAGCGTGGCGACTTCGTCTATGCGCCGGCAGCCTACTGGTCCGGCCGCGAATACTTCTCGCCGCCCGACGGCGCGATGCGGATGATGAACGGCAAGCACCCGACGCTCACGGCCGTTCTCTTTCGAACCGAAGCGCTCGAATCAGTGGGACCGATCGATACAGCGGCCGGCACGCTCTTCGATCTCGATTATTTCATTCGCATCGCAGCGCGCTACCCGATCTCGATCTTTCGCGAGCCGTGCGGCTTCTTCGTGCGGCACGCCGGTTCTTGGAGTGATTCGTCCTCGTCGATCGAGGCCGACTACGATCGTTTACTCGCGAAGTACCAGCTCGACCAGGCATTCGGGGACGCGCTGCGCCGAGCCAAAGCGCGGCGCCTTTTCCAACTCACGCTCAAAGCGGTGGCGAGAAACGACGACGGTGCGGCGGCCGCATACGCCGCCGCGCTCGCGCGCTCGAGCGACCGCCTCCAAGCAGCGATGGCGCGCTTAGTGCAATCGCTCGCACACGTTCCGGGAAGTGCCGCGCTCTTGCGCACACTAATGGCGGCGAGGCTGACCTTGCTCGCACTCGAGTGCAAGCTTAGACTCGCGGTCGGTCGTAATGCCGGCCTGCGTTTCGGGCTGCGCCGCGAGCTGACGTACTTTCGGGCGCTGCGCGATGCGTAACGTTGCACTGCCGAGGGTTCGGGCCCGGACGCGCGATTCGGCCGCCTCGCGGGATCTCGCCATCGTCGGTATTTCGATCGCGCTTATCGGCGCGATGTGCCTGCACTGGATGCGACCGGGGTTCGTGATCGAAACCGGCGACAACTATTGGCAATATCGCCCGCTGCACGCGCTGCTGCGAGGAGCGGCCGCGTGGAATCACTTCGATGCGGTCGCGGGCTCGCGCAGCGTCGCGTTCTACGGGATCCCGTGGCTGCTGCTCAGCGCGGCCTTTACCGCCGTCGGAGGCGAATCGTTCTCTCAGATCGCGATGCTTTGGCTGATGCGAACGGCGCAGTGGACCGGCGCCTACCTCTTATGCCGCGAACTGCGCGCAACCCGCTGGGCCTCGCTCGGTGCGGCCTGGGCGCTTTTGCTGAATCCCTACGTTCACACGATCACGGTTGCAAATCCGTCGCTCGAGTGGCTGTTGGCCACATTCGTTTGGATCGCGCTCTTGTCGGTCAAAGCGGCGACCGTGCATCGCTTTCGCTCGTGGGCCACGTTCTGGCTGGCTACGGTAGCAGGTGCGATCTTCTTGTTTGCGGCGCAGAATCCGGGGCTCATTCTGCTGTGTGCGATCGCGACGCCGGCGCTGCTTGGTCTCGGCGGCGTGGTTGCCCGCGATCGCCGCGCGTACGGTCGGTGGGCCACGTTCGGGGCCGCGGCGATGCTGGCCACCGCGCTGTGGTGGATCGTTCCGGCAGCGAACTTCTACCTAGGGTCCACGGTCACGGCCGATACGAAGCTTGCGGACGTAAACTGGGTGGTGCGCGACTCGAGTCTTCTCAACAATCTGCGCTTCATCCCGACGTGGTCGTGGGCATTCCCAACGTACTTTCCGTATGCCCGCGCGTTCGACGCCAACGCAGTAACGTACGTTTCGAGTTATACGCTCGCAACGTTGCTCGCAATCGGCCTTGCGGTCGCGCGCGGCCGCAAGGCGGCCGTTGCCCGATACGGCGCACTCGTTGCGCTCGCTATGCTCTTCGTTTCCAAGGGAGTCCATCCGCCGCTCTCGGCAGTGAACGAGTTCCTCTATCGCCTGCCGGGCTTCATCGTATTCCGAGAACCGACCAGCAAAGCACCGTTGCTCGCGCTCGTGATGATCGTACCGGTCGCGGCGTTTGCCATCGATGGTTTGGCATCGAGGACGGCTCTCGCATTCGGGACGGTAAGACGCGTGGCCCTCGCGGCGTGGACGGTCGTGGTACTCGCTGCGAGCGCCGCTTCGGCATATCCATTGCTCACGGGCGAGGTCTTCCACGATTCGACGCCGGGTCTGCCCTCGGTGTATACCGCCCTCCCGCAGTACTGGCGGGACGCCGCGCGTTACTTGAACGCACAACCCAACCGTTCGGCGTTGCTCGTGCTACCGACCGACACGTTTTATCAGGCGGACTACCGGTGGGGTTATCACGGTTACGACGGCCTTGCCTACCTGCTCTTCGACCGGCCGGTGGAACAAGACATCCCCGGAACGTACACACAAGTCCCGGAGGTTCACGCGGTCGCGCAGCGGATCGAGCGCGCAGTCCGCGAGCACTCGCCGATCGTACGTTCGCTGCTCGCCGACTTCAACGTTCGGTACGTGCTCTACCGCAACGACGTACGGATCGACGGCGATGCGCCGCTCGACGAGCGCGAAGTCGCCGCGATACCGGCGGTCGGATCGCCGCGGCGCTTCGGAGCACTCGACCTCTTCGACCTTGGGCCGGTCCCCAGCACGGCGAGTGAATCCCGCGAGTGGATTGCCGACGACGGCGTGAAGGGAGCGGATGCCGCACTCGAACTCCGCGCGATGTTCGAGAACGTGCCGCGCATCGATGCGGCCAAAGGTGCCGCGGCGATCGCGGTCGCTCCGGAACTCATCGAAGACCCAGGCGCGCTGGCACCGGCATTGACGCCCAACACGACGATGCTCAGCCGCCCCGCGCACCGGTTTGTCGCAACGACGGCGGCCGCCGCCGCGCAGAACGTCCAGTACCACTCGAGCGACGTCGTAAAAGCCGGTTTTCTGAGATCGGCTTCGGAGCGCACCTTCGCGATTTTTGCGGCCGCAGAACTTTCGTATGCCCCCGTCGGTCGAAGCACCGTGCTGCTTCACGATGAGCCGGCGTCGGAATCCGGTCGGATCGGTCGCATCGACGTCATCAATCCGACGCCGGAGAAGTTGCGCTTCGATTTGGCGGCTCGAGTACCGCTCGATGGCACCGCGTACGTCTTGACGACGCTCGGATACAGTTGGGCCTCCGGGCTCCCGCGGTTCTCGGAGCCTGGGTTCGCACGGTTTACGGACGTCGTGGCACAACCCGGCCGCAACGTGTTTCGGCTTGGCCGGCCCGGCGCGGCATCGATCGGCTTCGACGAGCTGCGATTCGAACGCGCGGTCCCAATCACTCAAGAGCCGATCGCAGCGAATCCCGGCATCGTGCGTCTCGAGCGGCACTCGCACCCTCACGAAATCTTCGGCGGCTTCCGACTCGACGTACCGGCAGCCGCGAATCCATCGGTTCGGATCGAAGTCGAGCCCAACGCTCCGGCGCTGGACTACGGCGCGATCGCCAACATCTCGTTCGCGGGGCGCACGTACGACTGCTACGTCGCAATCGCGTCTGGCGAGGAGGTTGCGATCGGCCCCGCGATCCGAGCCTGTCTCACCGAAGGGTTGCTCCACCGCCAAATCACCGCCGACGATCTCGCCGCAACGCTCGTACGGCGCATCGATCTGGATGCCGCTCTTCCGCCGAAAACGGACATGATGAGCGGTTCCGCCGGCGTCGCGACGATTGAGGCCGATTGGGATGCAACGGCACCCGACGCAGCGGTCTCCCGGCCGATCTCTCCTGCGGGAAACGCGATCGCGACGCTCACCGAACGCACGAAGAATACGTTCACGTATCGGGTCAGCCGGCAGGTCGGAGAATCGGGCGGCAACATCCTCGGCAAGCTCGTGGAGGTGAAGACCAACGATGCGACGATCGAAGGCCGAGTCGAATCGGTCGATCAGTCCGGAATGCTCCTGCGTGATCTCGACGGTTCGCACGAGTGGCGTCCGAATGCGCGAATCGAACGCGTGGGAATCCTCGGGGCGGGCTCACTCGATGTGCACCTCGCTTGGACGACCCACGGTCGGTTCCAAGCCGGCAACCACGTAGCACTCGCGGTCGACGGCACGGCCGTCGACTCCGGAACGGCGACGTTCGAAGCGAGCACGCCGCGTGGCCACCGGCGCGTTGTCGCCCGATTGCATCGGATGCCTGGCGATGCCGGAGCTTTCGTCACCCGTTCCACGAATGACGCGTTCGGCGCAGCCGGCGGATCGATCGAACGCATTGCGCTCGACCTTCGCATTCCCGCAACGGTTGGGGCTAGCCAGCCGCGCGTCCGCATTGCCCTGCCGTCGCAACTCGACGCGGCGCCGCATTTGGATTTCACCCTGCCGGCTCGCACGACGGCGACTGCGCGTAATGCATTCGTGGAGTTTCGCCCACGCCGGAATGCCGGGCAAATCGAACTCGGCTCGCTCGACCCGCGGCTGTCGGTTCTGGCCATTGGGCCCGACCGGCAGCGCTCGTCCCAGCGATCCGAGCCGGTCGCAGTCGAATTCGACGGCTTCATGATGCTCAATCGAGCGGGCGGCGTGTCGGCCCCGGCGATCGTCACGACGCACGAAGCCTACGATTCGCAATGGGTAGGAATGTGTTTGGGTCGCTGCACGCCGATCCTAAAACATTTTCGCGTGGACGGATACCGCAACGGCTGGTTCGCCGACGGGCCTGGGATCATCGTGCTCTTTGAAGTCATCGTGTTGATCCAGCTCGCCCTCGGAGGAGCGGCGCTTGGATTGCTTTGCGTACTCTTCACGCGAGCGCGGCGGGCCGGCGCGCAATGAAGCTGCGCGGGCCGCTAGCACTCTTGTCCTTGACGACGCTGTCGGTAGCGATCGGCCTGCACGCCGCCGCTCAGCCCGGCGCCGCCGAGGCAGCGGGCGACGTCGCGTTCATGATTCTCGCCGCAGCCGCCTTGCTGCCGCGACGCCTGTTCTAGTCGGCAGCAAGGAGAAGCGGCCGCCGAGCTTTCCAGGGTTCGCGACGGGTTCGAAGGAGGCATTGGTGGGAAGAGCGTTTCCGACGGCCGTTTGGCGAACATCCGCGAGTCGCTATTTAAGGAGCGTTACCATGCCTTCGTCTATTGTGCGATCGTTCTTGCAGCGGAGCAGAACCGGCTCTCATATCGTGCCCAGCGTCGGCATGATCTTGGCGCTGGTCGTGATTCCGGCGAGCGCGAACACGACCGAGAGCGGCGAGTTCGACTTCTCGACGTCGAACACGACCTACGCGATCACCGCGTACAACACGAACACGACCTCGGGTTCGACGGGCGTGCTCGGCGTAAACTATTCGCCAAGCGGTAAGGGGCTCTACGGCTACGCCGCCGATACCAATACCTCCGACGCGCCGTCATTCGGGGTCGCCGGTATTTCGCAAAACGGCTACGGCGTATACGGGTCGTCGTATGCGGCCGGCGTTACCGCGATCTATGGTGAGAACGAAAGCGCCGGGACGGGCGTCCAGGGCGACAGCGCCTCGGGCAACGGTGTCGTCGGCATCGGCAACGCCAACGGCGTGTACGGTTCGACGCTTTCCGCGAGTAACACCACGGCGTACGCGGGCGTCTACGGGATGGACAGTTCGACCGGCACCGGCGGCGGTACGGGCGTTTACGGACAAACCAGCGGCAACTACGGCGTCGAAGGCTTTGCGACGGGAAGCGGCAACGCGATTGCCGCGCACAGCAGTTCCGGGTCCGCCGGGTTCGTGGGCAACTCGTTCGGCGACGGCTTCCTGGCTTATGGCGTCGGCGTCGGTGCGAGCGGTGCGTATGCGGCAGCGTCGCATTCGGCAAACGTTATCGAAGGCGACCGGTACAATGCCGGCGGCGCGGTCTACGCGCCCGAGTTCTACGTGCAGGGCTCGACCGCGAACAACAGCACCCACGCGGCCGCCAATGGCGCCGACGTTCAGATCAGCGGTGACCTCTACGTGCACGGCACCGTCTACACCGATTGCACGGCGTTCCCCGAAGCGCATCCGACGACGGATTGCGGAACGACGATCGGCACGACGATGGCATCCAGAACGCTCGGCGGATCCAGCTTGGCAACGTACGCGTCGAAACAATCGATTCCGACGATCGAGGATACCGGATCGGCCGTTTTGACCGCCGGCGCCGCGATCGTTCGCATCGATCCGGCGTTCGCGTCGACCTTGGAGCCGACCGCGAACTACCACGTATTCTTGACGCCCAACGGCGACAGCCGCGGGCTGTACGTCGCGCAGAAGACGCTCGCCGGTTTCGTGGTACGCGAAAACCGGGCGGGCCGCTCGACGCTGGCATTCGACTATCGGATCGTCGCGACGCCGCTGGGCACGGCGTCGGCGCGGCGCTTCGCCCGCATCGTGCAGCCGCAAACCACCGCGCAGCGAACCGGCGAGCGGCCCGGGTTGCTCGCAGCCCGCGCGCGCCTCTATCAGAGGCTGCGGAGCGCTTCACCGGGCCCCCTCATGATGCGGCGGCCCAAGATCGCACCACCGCCGGCGCGCCCGCAATTACACTCGCACCTCTCCTCACAGCCTGCTTCATCTTCGGGGTCCCTCTAATGAAGGAGTATACGACCATGGCTTCATCCCGGCGACAGCCGTTCTTCTCGCATCGCCGCATCCGCCTCGGCGTCATCCCGAGCATTGGCATGGTCTTGGCGCTGGTCGTGATTCCGGCGAGCGCGAACACGACTGAGAGCGGCGAATTCGACTTCTCGACGTCGAACACGACCTACGCGATCACCGCGTACAATACGAACACCGCGTCGGGTTCGACCGGCGTGCTGGGCGTAAACTATTCGCCCGGCGGTAAGGGCCTCTACGGCTACGCCGCCGATACCAATATCTCCGACGCGCCGTCGTTCGGCGTTGCCGGGATTTCGCAAAACGGTTACGGCGTATACGGGTCGTCGTACGCGGCCGGCGTGACCGCGATCTACGGTGAGAACGAAAGCGCCGGGACTGGCGTCCAGGGCGATAGCGCTTCGGGCAACGGCGTCGTCGGCATCGGCAATGCCAACGGCGTGTACGGTTCGACGCTTTCCGCGAGTAACAGCACCTCGTACGCGGGCGTCTACGGGATGGACAGTTCGACCGGCACCGGCGGCGGTACGGGCGGTACGGGCGTCTACGGGCAAACCAGCGGCAACTACGGCGTCGAAGGTTTTGCGACCGGTACCGGCACGGCCGTCGCGGGCATCAACCACTCCTCCGCCGCCGCGGGGTTCGTCGCAAGCGGCACTGGTGACGGCATCCAGGGTTATGGCGTCGGCTCGGGCGCCGCCGGCGTTTTCGCAGCATCGTACGCCGGCGCGAACGTCATGGAGGGCGACGTTTACAATCTTGGGACTTCATCGCTCGTGCCCGCGTTCTACGTGCAGGGCTCGACCGCGAACAACAGCACGCATGCGGCCGCCAACGGCGCCGACGTGCAGATCAGCGGTGACCTCTACGTACACGGCGCGGTCTATACCGATTGCACGACGTTCCCGGAAACGACCCCGAGCACCGACTGCGGCGCGCATACGGGTGCCGTCCCGGCCGCAACGACGACCACGAGCGGCGAACAGGTAACCACGTACACCGAGAAACAATCGCTTCCAACGATCGAAGACGTCGGATCGGCGTCGCTCACGAATGGCGTTGGGGTCGTTCGCATCGATCCGGCGTTCGCATCGACGATCGAGCCGAACACGAGCTACCATGTGTTCTTGACCCCGAACGCCGACAGCCGCGGCCTCTATATCGCGCAGAAGACGCCATCTGGGTTCATCGTTCGAGAGAACGAGGGCGGGCGCTCGACGTTAGCCTTCGACTACCGGATCGTCGCGACGCCGCTCGGCACGAGTCGATCCCAACGGCTTTCCGTCATCCGTTCCGATCGCGCTGCCGTTGTTCCGGGGCCGGCTCCGCGGTCGCTCGCCGCAGCGCGTGAGCGCGAATACCGCATGCTGCGGCACGTCTCTCCCGGACCGTTGATGACGCGGCACGTCAAGCTCGCGCCGCCGCCCGCCCAGGCGCAGTTGAAACTGCACCTCTGATACCGCCAGGGGATGCTCAGGCTTTGACGAGCATCCCCTGGCCGGTCGGCAAAGCGAGGACTTGCGTCGAGCGGGATGCGGCGAACGCATCGAAAGCTCGCCGCTGCTCGACGTGCCGAAGCCAGTTGTAATCGTCCAGCACGACGACCGCCCCGGGGACGAGGCGATCCCAAAAGTATTCGATCGCAGCGATCTCGGGCGCGGCGACGTTCATGTCGATTGCGAGGTACGCGACCCGATCGGAGACGACTTGCGCGAGCGTCTCGGGGATCGCTCCGCGCACGATCCTCACGTTCGGAAACGCCGCGAACGTACGGCGCACTCGCTCGAACGTCCCCTCGTACCGGTATCGTGCCTCGAGGCCCGCCGCGCGCTCGGCGGCGGTAAATTGCTCCGTGGGAATTCCTTCGAAGGTATCGAGCAAGTAAAACGTGCGATCGCCGCACCGCTCGAAATCGACGTAGTGCATCACCGCCCGGGACGTAATGCCCGTGTAGACGCCGCATTCGACGAAATCGCCGGGGAGATTCAGCGCGTGCGCCGCGGCCCAGCAACAGGTGTACACGCGCCACTCGATGTGGAGGTCGGAGCGAAACCGGTGACCGGTCGAAAGTCCGAGGCGGTACGCTTCGGCAAACCGAGGGTCGCTCAGGAAATCCGCGGCGGCGGCCGTCGCGAGATTGTCTTGCGCGTACTGCAACGGCGTTCCGGCAGCTTTCGTCACCGCAAATGCGGCGGAGCGCAGTGACGCGCGTAAGAAACGCGCGATCGCTTCGGTCATCGCCCTTGCTGTTCGTCCCGATGCAGTGAGCTCCCGTACGGGCGAACCGGCGGACCGGGCCTGCCGCGGGGCACCCTGCAAACGGGTCCAGCTGTGAGGAGAACCGCGCAGGGTCCCCCTTTTCCGGGCCGAACGGCCTAATCGGATGTCCACCTTACCCTGCAAGGCGTGGACTCAGGCGTCTTTTGCTTTTCGAAAGGACTGTTATGCGTTTCTTGCCAACCCGCGGCGCCGCATTGAGCGGCCGAGGCACCGGACGAGTTCTCCTCAGCGTTGGAGCGCTGATGGCGCTGATCATGATTCCGGCCAGCGCGGTGACGAACACGAGCGGTGAATACACGTTCAACACCGGAACCGACCCGCTCGCGATCTACGCGGTCAACAGCAACACGACCTCAGGTTCGAGCGGGATCCAGGCGAACAGTTATGCCCCCGGTGGTAAAGGCGTGTTCGGCTACAGCGATGCCAGCGGAGCGCCCGGCTTTGGTCTAGCGGGCATCTCGCAGAACGGCTACGGCGTGTACGGCTCGTCTTATGGAAGCGGCATCACCGCGATCTACGGCGAGAACCTCAGTTCCGGAGTCGGCATCGGCGTCCAGGGCTCGAGTGCGAATGGCACCGGCGTCTACGGCAACGGATACGAATATGGGGTCGAAGGCGTGAGCACCGACAGCTGCCCCAGCGGTACTTGCGCGGTTTACGCCGGCGTTTATGGTCTCGACAATGCGGGTTCGCACCCGGGAGCTTATGGCGTTGTCGGCTCGGCCCAGTTCACTCATACGGGCGTCGCGGGATTTGCGAACACGGGCTACGGTGCGTACATCCAATCGAACACCGGAACCGCACTGCGCGCGTACACGGTAGCAGCTTCTTCGGGCATCGCCACGCTTGGACTCTCATCCGGCGAGGGCGGCGTCTTTGAAGGCTACTCGGGGACCGCAGCAGATCCAGCGGTTACGGCGTATGGGAAAGTGGCCGGAACCGATCTGTTCGGCGCCTACAATGATTCAAGCCAGGAGAACTTCGTCATCCAGTACGGATCGGCGAACCGTAGTGGCTTCGCACTTTCGGGCGGGAGCGACGTCCAAATTAGTGGAGACCTCTTCGTGTACGGCAAGATCTTCTACGATTGCAATGCCTACCCGGCCGTTTCGACGACGGATTGCTACGATGTGGCGAACACCGGTGTGTACGGCACGACCGCGAGAACCCGCGCTTCAGGTGGCCAGGACCTTCAGATGTATGGCGCGCGTCAGAGCGCTCCAACGGTCGAAGACTTCGGCGAAGCGCAACTCGTGAACGGTCAAGCCTACGTTGCGCTCGACAGGACCTTTGCTTCCTCGATCGCGCGCGATCGGTCGTACCTCGTCTTCATCACTCCGGAAGGCGACAGCCATGGCCTCTACGTGGCCGCTAAGTCCTTGACCGGATTCGCGGTTCGCGAGTCGACGAGCGGCCGCAGCAGCGTACCGTTCCAATACCGCATCGTCGCGCATCCGTTCGGTGACACCGGAGTCCGCATGGCAGCAATCGCCCGGAAGCCGCTGTTCACGGGCGCGCCTCACGGACACCTGTCCCCGGATATGCTCAAAGGCCATGGGCTCCAGGCTCCGTCACCCGGTGTGCGCCTCATGAATCGGCCCCACATTTGGGTGAAGAACCTGCATCGCCAATAACGGCACCCTGCCCTAGGAATAGAGAAGGCCGGTCCATTCGTGGGCCGGCCTTTTCGCATCACGCTGCGGCAGGACGGCGCGACGGCTCGTCTCACGTCATCGGGAAATCGCTTCTACGGCAGAAGTTCTGATGGGAGCCCGTAAATGGGCAAAGCCACTCGATAACTTGCATTTTCATGCGTTTTGTGCATAAATATGCGAACCATGCTTGCTTCTGCCGCGGCGGAACCGGGGCTTCAGGGCCGTAACCTCCTCGCCGTCGCCGACCTGTCGGCCGACGAGATCGGGCGCGTGCTGCGGCTCGCGGAGGATCTGCGTGAAGCTCGGGCGGCCGATCAGCTGCCGCTGCTGCGCGGCAAGACGCTCGGGATGCTCTTCGAGAAGCCGTCGCTGCGGACGCGGGCCTCCTTCGAAGTGGGGATGACGCAGCTGGGCGGGCACGCGATGATCGCTCACGGCAGCGACTTCATGGTGGGCTCGCGCGAGACGCCCGAGGACGCGGCGCGCGTCCTGTCGCGCTACGTCGACGCGATCGTCGTGCGGACGCACGCGCACGAACCGCTCGAGCGCTTCGCGGCGGCCGCGACCGTGCCGGTCGTCAACGGCCTTTCGGCCGCGGCCCACCCGTGCCAAGCGCTGGCGGACCTGCTCACGATCAAAGAGCGCTTCGATACGCTCGCCGGCTTGCGGCTCGCCTACGTCGGCGATGCGCGCAACAACGTCGCGGCGTCGCTTGCCGAAGCGGCGGTAATCTGCGGCATTTCCGTCAACTTCGGTTCGCCGCCGACGCACCGGCCGAGCGAAGCGTTTCTCGCCCACCTGCAGCGTCTCGGCAAGCCGCACGGCGCCACCGCGCGTGCGTTCACGAGCGCCGTGCGCGCCGTGCGCGACGTCGACGTCGTGTATACCGACGTCTGGACGTCGATGGGTGAAGAACACTTGGCCGAGCGCAACGCGGCCGCGCTGCTGCCGTACCAAGTCGACGAAAAGCTGATGGCCGCCGCCGCGAAGCACGCGATCTTCATGCACTGCCTGCCGGCGCATCGCGGCGAGGAAGTCTCCGGCGGTGTGATCGATGGCTCGCAGAGCGTCGTGTTCGACCAGGCCGAGAACCGGCTCCACGTCCAGAAAGCGCTGCTCGTCGCGCTGCTCACCGATCTGCGAGGGATGCCCGAATGAAAACGACTCGCCAGCGCGCGATCCTCACGCTCATCGCGACACGACCCGTCCATTCGCAGGAAGAACTGGCGCATCTGCTCGAGCAACAAGGCTATGAGGTCACCCAAGCGACGGTCTCGCGCGACATCAAGGACCTGGGCCTCGTGAAGGTGCCGCTCAAGAACGGTCACGGCAACGGAACGCAGTTCAAGTACGTCGAGCCCGGCCTCGGCAAAACGTACGCGAGCCGCCTCCACCGCGTGATCGCCGAACTCGTGCGCGGCTGCCGCGGCAGCGTCAACCAGATCGTGCTGCGCACGCCGCCCGGCAGCGCGATGCTCGTCGCATCGGCGATCGACGAAGCGGACTGGCCCGAAGTGATGGGCACCATCGGCGGCGACGACACCGTGCTCGTGATCGTCGATGATCCGGCGAAGATGCCGGTCGTGAAGCAACGGTTCGAAGACATGCGTTCGGAGGATCCCCTGTGACCATCGTCCTTGCCTATTCCGGCGGCCTCGACACCTCGGTGCTGCTCAAGAAGTACGTGCTCGAAGGCCATCGCGTGATCGCGATGACGCTCGATCTCGGCGAGAGCTACGGCACCGCGGGCGCCGGCCTGCACCTGCTGGCGC
>Ga0073928_10004156_pt1 | contig 21832 bp, 22 predicted proteins | sample PaiPotPPA55metaG_FD_76969 | JGI IMG/M metagenome (GOLD analysis project Ga0073928, IMG submission 76969) | Iron sulfur acid spring bacterial and archeal communities from Banff, Canada, to study Microbial Dark Matter (Phase II) - Paint Pots PPA... ...
GCCGCGTCGAATTCACGGACCGCGGCCGCGTGGTCGCCCGCATCGAGCGCGACGACGCCCCGCTCGAACGCGTTCGTTGGGCCGAGCTTGGGGCGCAGCACGGCAAAGACCCCGCTCACGTCGAACATGCCTGCAGTGTTACGCGTCGAGGTCGTCACGCTCTTCCCCGAGATGTTCGCGCCGGCCATCGGGCTCTCGATCCTTGGGCGCGCCCAGGAGCGCGGGCTCGTGCGAATCGAGGTCCACCACATCCTCGACCGCCTCGAGCCCGGCGAGCGGGCCGACGACCGGCCCTTCGGGGGCGGTCCCGGGATGGTGCTGCGGCTCGAGCCGATCGCCCGCATCCTGGATGCGATCCTCGCCTCTGCGCCCGACGCCGAACGCCGTGCCATCGTCGTGACGAGCGCGGCCGGCTCGCCCTTCCGGCAACGTGACGCCGAACGGTTCGCGGGCCTCGAGCGGCTCGTGATCGTGTGCGGCCACTACGAGGGCATCGACGAACGCCTGGCCGCGCTCTACGGGGCCGAGGAAGTCTCCCTCGGCGACTTCGTGTTGACCGGCGGAGAGGTACCCGCACTCGCCTTCCTGGACGCGACGGTCCGGCTGCTCGAGGGGGCGATCAATCCGGAATCGCTCGCGTCCGAATCGTTCGCCGGTGCGGAGCTCGATGCACCGGCGTACACCCGGCCGCCGCTCTTCCGCGGCTCGGCCGTTCCGGACGTCCTCCTCTCGGGCGACCACGCGCGGATCGCGGCCTGGCGGCGCGACCAATCCCGCGAACGCACGCGGGCGCGCCGCAAGGACCTGCTGGGGGACGAGTAGCCCCGCGCCCGGCCGGGCGGCCACCGGAATCGCGCGGAAAAGCCGTTTGCTCTGCGGTCCCCGGCATGCTACTATCCGGAGGTTGCCCGGCGGCCGGGCGCATACGCTGCCGCCGGATTCGCGTGGATGCTAAGGGTGCCATGAACGTCATCGACTTGATCGAACAAGACCAGCTCAAGGCCGAAGTGCCGGACTTTCGTCCCGGCGACACGGTGAAGGTGTATTCGAAGGTCGTCGAAGGCGGCAAGGAACGAACGCAGATGTTCGAGGGGGTCGTCACGGTCCGCCGCGGCGGCGCGATCGGCGAAACGATGACCGTGCGGCGCGTCTCCCACGGCGTCGGCGTGGAGAAGTCGTTCCTCGTGCACAGCCCGCGTCTCGAGAAGATCGAGATCAGCAAGCGCGGCATCGTGCGGCGCAGCCGGTTGTATTATCTCTCCGATAAGGTCGGTAAGGCGGCCCGCATCAAAGAGAAAAAGTCCGCCCGCTAGTGTCCCGCGCCTAGCCTACCAGTTCTTTGACCCCGCTCGAACTCTTCGCTCTGATCTGCGTCCTTGCGGTCGTGCGGCTCGCGATGTCGCTGCGGCCGGTTCCGGCCGGCGGCGGTACGGCGATCGTGACCCCGGCTGCCGACGGGGCGCCCGCGACGGCGCCCGCGGCGTCGTTCTCGGTGGTCATCAAAGAGTATCTCGACGCGTTCATCGTGGCGGGTCTGGTCGCGCTGCTGCTGATCACGTTCGTCGTTCGGACGTTCTTCATTCCGTCGGGCTCGATGGAGCCGACGTTGCAAATCCACGACGTGCTGCTGGTCAACGAATTCGAATACCGGCTGAACAAACCGCACGACGGCGACATCGTCGTCTTTCCGCCGCCGATACCAACGACCAACGACTTCATCAAACGCTTGATCGGCAGCCCGGGCGAAACGCTGCGCGTGCACGACGGCGTTGTGTATCGTAACGGCAAGCCGCTGGCCGAGCCGTACATCGCCCAGAAGCCCGCGTACGAGCTCGAGATCAAGAACTACGGCATCTACGTCGACGGCACGCCGATGGATCCAACCGAAGCCAACGTGCCGCCACGCTCGAAGTGGACTTCGCCCGACACGATTCCGCCCGGCTGCTATTTCATGATGGGCGACAACCGCAACAACTCCGAAGATTCGCACATCTGGGGCTTCGCGCAGTTGAACGGCACGTTCGCAACCGGTCCCGAAACCGGAAAGAAAGCGGGCTTTACCGGCCACGCGTTTCTGTTGTTTTGGCCGCCGAACCGCTTCGGGATTCTCCACTAGCAATCGGGCCGCTCGCGAGTGCCACGCTCGCGGGACGGGAGGCGCGCGACGTTGCGCGAAGGATGGATACCGTGCTATCGCACGTGCGGCTGAGATCGGCTGCGAATCTCGCGTGGCAACTGGCGCTACTCGTCACGATCGTCTTCGCGGCGCTCGGATTGCGGCCCGGCCAAATCAGCGGGTTTTCGATGGAGCCCCGCATCGATTCGGATGAGTACGTTCTCATCAACGCGCTCGCGTATTGGTTCGGGCCGCCGCAGCGCGGCGACATCGTCGCGTTTCGCCACGAGCGCTCGGCGCCGTCGGTGTACGTCAAGCGCGTGATCGGCCTGCCGGGCGACCGGATCACGATCGACCGCGGCGTCGTTCGCGTCAACGGGACGCCGCTCGGGGAACCCTACGTTCGCTTCGGCGACCGCCGCAGCTTCGGGGACGTCCTCGTGCCGGCCGGGGCGTATTACGTATTGGGCGACAATCGCGCCAACAGCGACGACTCGCGCATGTGGGGCTTCGTTCCCGCGAACGACCTGATCGGACGCGCCGTCTTTGCGGTCTGGCCGCCGTCGCATTTCGGCTCGCTGCAATGAGCCGGGCGCTCGCGCAGGAAGCGACGATTCAATGGTATCCGGGCCACATGGCCCGCGCGATGCGCCGAATCGCCGACGACGTGCGCGCGATCGACGTCGTCGTCGAGGTCGCCGACGCGCGCGTGCCGCTTTCCGGAACCAATCCCGCGCTCGCGCGGCTCGCCGGAAGCCGCCCGCGGCTGCTCGTGCTCTCGCGCGCCCAACGCGCGGATCCGGTGGTGACCGGCGCGTGGCTCGACTACTATCGCGAACGCGAGCGGCCGGCGGTTGCCGTCGACGCAAAGGAACGGCTCGGAAGCGCGCGCCTGCGGGCCGCGGTCGAGGCGCTCGCGAGCGGCCGCCGCAGCGCGCGCGTCATCGTGCTCGGGATTCCCAATGCGGGAAAATCGACCGCGATCAACGCGCTCGCCGGGCGCAACGTCGCGCGCGCCGAAGACCGAGCCGGCGTGACGCGCGCGCGCCAATGGTTTCGCGTTGGGGACGCGCTCGAGATCATGGATACGGCCGGAATCCTCGCACCGAAGATCGAGTCGGCCGACGCGCAGTGGAAGCTCGCGATGGTCGGTGCCGTGCCGCGGGCGCGGTTCGATGCCGAGGACGTCGTCGCGCGCTTCCATCGCTGGCTCGCCGCCCATCGACCCGATAGCGGCGTACCGGATTTGGAAACGTTTGCGCAATCGCGCGGATTCATGCGGCACGGTACGATCGTCGACACGCACAACGCCGCCTGGGCGTACCTCAAGGATTTCGCAGATGGAAAGTTCGGCCGCATGACGCTCGAGGAGCCGCCGGGGTGACCGCCGCCGTAGCCGCCGCCGCGCACAAGCGCCGGTTGGCTCGTGAGCGCGAGCGGCGCCGCCTGGTGCGCCTGCACCGCTACGAGCGCGCGGCATTCGACCGCGGGTTCGAACTGATCGGCGGCATCGACGAAGTGGGCCGCGGGCCGCTCGCGGGCCCCGTCGTGGCGGCCTGCGTGGTCGCCAATGGACCGCTCATGCTGACCGGGCTCGACGATTCGAAGAAGGTGCCCCCCGACCGGCGCGAGCGGCTCGCCGACCAGATCCGGCGGCGCGCCGTCGCCTGGGCCGTCGGCGTCGCCAGCGTCGCCGAGATCGAGCGCTTCAACATCTACTGGGCCTCGATTCTCGCGATGGAACGCGCGATCGCGGCACTCGGCGAACGACCCGGCTTCCTGCTTACGGACGCCGTGCGGATCCGCTCGTTCGGAGGCGAACAGCTCCCCGTCATCAAGGGCGACGCCAAGTGCGCGACGGTCGCGGCGGCATCGATCATCGCCAAGGTCCACCGCGACGCCCTGCTCGTGGAGCTCGACCGGCTGCATCCACAGTACGGATTCGCCGAACACAAAGGATATGCGACCGCCCGCCACATCGCCGCCCTGGCGGAACACGGCCCTTGCGAGCATCATCGCAAGCAGTTCTGGCGCGTGCGTGACGCGTTGACGCTCTTCGAACTGCTCGAATGATCGGCTCCGGAACCCCAAACGTCGGCCGAGCCGGAGAGGACGCGGCCGTCGCTTACCTTCGCGCCCTGGGCCTCGAAATCGTCCGGCGGAATCTGCGGGGACCCGGCGGCGAAATCGACATCGTCGCGCGCGAGGGCGACACGATCGTGTTCGTCGAGGTGAAGACACGCCGGACGCGGACGTTCGGCTCGGCCGTCGCCGCAGTCGACGCGCGCAAGCGGCGCCGCATCCGAGCGGTCGCTGAAGATTTCTTGCAGTTTTTTGCGCCTACGGCGAAAGCGCGCTTCGACGTGCTGGCGATCGACGGCACGGCGATGCGTCTGCACCGCGGCGCGTTCGTCGTATGAAGCGCAAGCCGGCCGACCTCATCGGCAAGCGCGTTGCCGGCCGCTACGACGTGACGGCGCTGCTCGGGTCGGGTGGAATGGCGGACGTCTACCGCGCGGCCGATCGGCTGCTACAGCGCGACGTCGCGTTGAAGGTACTGCTCGAGCGCTCCGAGGCGATTCGCCACCGGTTTCTGCTCGAAGCGCGGTCACTCGCACGATTGAATCATCCCGGAATCGTCGCGGTGTACGACGCGGGCGAAGCGCAGGGAATACCCTACATCGTCATGGAGCTTGCCTCGGGGCCCACCCTAGCGGAACTCGCCGCCGGCGGCATGACGATCGGCTACGCGGTCCGGGCGATGATCGAGGTGCTGGACGCATTGTGCTACGCCCACGAGAACGACGTCCTGCACCGCGACATCAAACCTTCGAACATCGTCGTGCGCCCGGACGGCGCCGTGAAGGTCATGGACTTTGGTCTGTCGCGCAGGATTTCCGACCTGTCGGCGGGGACGCAGGCGGGCGAGATCGCAGGCACCATTTCGTATCTGCCGCCGGAACGGTTTTTGGGCAAGCCCTCCGATGCGCGCGGCGACTTGTATTCGCTCGGTATCATCCTGTATGAAATCTTGACCGGAATGCTACCGTTTCGCGGCGAGCGCGAGGACATCGTCGCCGAGGTTTTCGCTCACGTCAACGACCCCGCGGTACCGCCCTCGCGCTACAATTCCGCCGTTACCGCGGAACTGGAACGGATCGTTCTGAAGCTGATCGAGAAAGACCCCGAGCTGCGCCACCAGTCCGCTCGCGAGCTGCAAGAAGAGCTGCGCGCGTACGTGAACGCCCACCCGCAAGTCGACGCCATCCGGATAGAATCGCATAGCGGTGGCCGCTAGCGCGCTTCAATCGGCTCACGAAGAGCCGTCACTGCGTCGCGCCGTTACGCCCTGGGGCTCCTTCTCCTGGGGCTATTCCGACGTCGGCGCCGACATCTTCGTGGGCCTCGGGCTCGTGCTCGGCGCAGCGGCGGGTGCCTCCAATGTGGCGTTCCTGTTCGCGGGCCTGGTCTACGTCTGCATCGGCCTCGCGTACACGGAACTCGCGGCCGCTTATCCGGTCGCCGGCGGCGGCCAATACTTCGTCTTCCGTGGCCTCGGCGACATCTTCGGATTCATCGCCGGCTGGGCCGTGCTGCTCGATTTCACGATCGACATCGTGCTGTTCGCGTGGAGCTGCATCGACTACCTCAGCAAGCTGATTCCGATCCTGAGTTTCACGGCCCATCCGTGGATCCACTTCGCGGTCGTTTTGTCGGTGATCGCGGGCCTCGCATTGCTCAACATCATCGGCGTGCGCGAGAGCTCCGCGTTCAACGAACTCGTGAGCGGTCTGGACATCGTGAGCGAAACCCTGATCCTGTTCTTCGGCTTTTTGTTCGCGTTCGAGCCGCAGTTGCTCGTGCACACGATGCAAGTCTCGTGGCCGACGCCATTCAACCTCATGAACGGCGTGTCGCTTGCGATCATCTCGTTCGTGGGCCTCGAGTCGATTTCGCAAGCGGCTCAGGAAACGCAGCGGCCCGCATCGGTGATCCCGCGCACGTCGATCAGCCTGATCCTCACGATCCTGATTTTCGCGCTCGCGTACTCGAACCTCGCGCTCGGAATGCAACCGTGGCATCCGCTGCCGCTCGACGCGCACGGGCACGCGCAACCTCTGTGGCACTACCTCGGCAGCGAGGACAACAACGGCGCCGCGGTCGCCGTGCTCGCGTCGTACGTTCCGTACTTCGGCGCGCTCGCCGCACTGTACGTACCGGTGCTGGGCGCGATTCTGCTGCTGATCTCGAGCAACTCGGGGGTCTTCGGAAGCTCGCGCATCGCCTACGCGATGAGCGGCACGCAGCTCTTGCCGAGCGCGTTTCAGCGCGTGCACCGCAAATACCGCACGCCGGCCGTTTCGATCTCGGTGTTTTGCGGGGTCGCGATCGTGGAATTGATCTTCGCGGCGCTGCCGAGCCTCTCGCCCGAAGTCCACGCGATTTATGCGCGGCTGTTCCGCGGCGAGGACGGGATCACGTTTCTCGGCGACCTGTACGCGTTCGGCGCCGCGGCGAGCTACTCGTTCGTCTTCATCGCGCTCATTTCGCTGCGCTTCAACGACTCGCAGAGCCCGCGGCGTTTCAAGATGCCGCTCAACGTTCCGCTCATGTACAAGGGCAACCGGGTCGAGTTCCCAATCGTCGCCGCGATCGGCTTCGTCGGAATCGTTTCGATTTTAGTCTTCACGATGATCACGCACGAGATCGGCCGGATCGCGGGCCCCTCGTGGATCATCCTGGGCATCGTCGGGTACTTGCTCTACCGGCGGCGAAAGCGGCTTCCGGTGTTCCGCTCGCAACCGCACGACTGGCGCAAAGCGCAGATCAACATCCTGCAATCCGCGGGCGAACTCGAGATGATGGACGAGTACCTGGTGAACGTCAAGAAGATGGACGAACGCCGCGCCGCACCGCCGATCGGTCCGCTATGAAACAGTTCGTGCGCAGCGAGGGCTACGCGCGCGCGCGCCTCGTGAGCGCGGCCCTCTTCGTCGTGCTCGGCGCAGTGGTCGTCGTACGGACGGCAGCGGCGACCGGCGCCACGTTCGCGGCCGTGCCGGCGTATGCGCTCGGAAGCGCGATGATCGCGCTCGGGGTCTTCCGCTACCGCGACTACTTCGCGAATCGAGCGCGGCGGTGATGCACGACCATCCAAACGTCATCGGCGCGCTCATCGCGCTCGGCGTCTTGGGTTCGATCTCGGCCACGCTGTACTGGATGCTCCATCCGCCCACGACGGCGTCGGAGCGCGCGGCGACCGCGACCGAGCGCGACGTGAGCGAGATCATGGGCAGCGTGATCATCGCGTTCTCGCAAGAAATCCACTCCGAGCACATGCTCTCGCTCGCCGTCCGGCTCGCGCGCCGCGAACGGGCCGAGCTACTCGCGGCGTACATCATCGAGGTGCCGCATACCCTACCGCTCGACGCGGAGATGGAACGGGAGCATCGCGAGGCGCTGGGAGTGCTGCAAGTCGCCGAATCCATCGGCCGCAAGAACAACGTCGAGATCAAGACCGACATATCGCCCGCTCGCAACGTTGCCCAAGGCGTGCTGGAACTCGCCAAGCGCAAGGCCGCCCACCTGATCGTCGTCGGAGCGTACCGGGAAGGAAAGTACGCGGGCGCACCGCTGGCTCGCGCGATCGAAGTGATCGCGGCCCAAGCCAATTGCGACGTGCTCATCGGCATTCAAGGCAACCAGGGCAAGATTCTCACGCCGCCGGTGGTCCGTGCGAAAAAAGAAACGCCGGCCGAGCCGACGTCGCGCTGATGCACGCGCAAACTCATCGACTGTGAGGCGCGGCGCCGCCTTCCTCAGAAGGTTCCAAGGGACGCCGGATACCATCATTCGGTGATGAAACGCGCCGCCTTCACCTATTTTGCCGTGCTCGCTTCGCTGCTCGTGGTTGCGTGCAGCGGCGGCGGAGGTTCGCCCAAGACGAATCCAACGCCGACGCCGACCCCGACGTCGACGTCGACGGGCTCGTTCAACCAGGCCGCGTTTACGTGCCCCACGAGCGATACGTCCGCGGCCGTCGCTCGCGCACCCGGGCGAGCGCTCGGCGAGGTTGCGCGGCGTGCAGCTCCGAGACCCGGCCCCGTCACCCCGGCGACCGACCTTCTGGCGGTCACGTACGGCTCGGGCTTCGCGAGCGGCGCGCGCACGCAGTTGGCGGCCCGCGAACAGCACAGCGGCGCGGCGTTCGTGCGCGAGTTTTCGTTCTCGCACCTCGGGACCGTCACGCGCATCGTTCGGGTCGCTTCGGGGTCGTCGCTCGAGCAGGTGGCGGCGCAGCTGCGCACGCAACCGGGCGTCCGCGACGTCGCGCGAACGGGTTTCCGGCGCTGGGCGCAATCGGTGAGCGGCCCGGACATCACGAACGATCCGTATTTCCAAGGTTTCGGCCCCGGGGCGCCCCTCTACGAGACGGCGTCGTCGCCCGGCCAGTGGGACAAGCACGCCGTGCGACTCGAGTTCGCGTTCGAATACAGCCAGCTCGGAAACGGCAGCAACGTCCACAACGCCAACGCATTGGGATCGCCGAACGTCAAGATCGCGATCATCGATTCGGGCGAAGATCCGACGCACCCGGAACTCTCGTCGAAAATTACGTACCAAAGATGCTTCCTGACGGACCCAAATGGAAACACTTCGTCCTCGAATTTCGAAACCGACCCGACCGGTCACGGGACCGACGTCGCCGGCATCGCGGCGGCGGCGACCAACAACTCGCTCGGTTTCGTGGGCTCCGGCGGCAATGCGGTGATCTACGGATATCGTGTCTTCCCGACGCCCGACGACAACTGCCTCGATCCGACCACGACCGATTCGCAATGCTCTTCGGATACGGGCGACATTGCAGCCGCAATCGAGGACGCGGTGGCGCAGCACGTCAACGTCATCAACCTCAGTCTCGGCGGCGGCGTCACCGATACTTGCTCGAACGGCGTCGACCCCGATCCCACCGAAGGCGCCGCCATCGGTGACGCCATCGCGGCGAACATCGTCGTCGTCGCGGCGGCGGGGAACGGGGATGCAAATGGGCACGGCCAGCCGAACGTCACCGCACCCGGCTGCGACACGGGCGTCATCGCGGCCGGCGCGACCGGCCTCGCCGACGGGCAACCCAACGGCAATGGGAATTCGGACGGATCGGCGACTTCACCAACCGAGTACCTCGCGTCGTACTCGAACTACGGCTCGCCAGGCAACGCGGTCAATAGCGGGAACGCGTGGGGCATCGTCGCGCCGGGCGGCGATCCGTCGGCCGCCGAGAGCACGTGCACCTCGACCGGCTGCATCGACGACCTGCACTGGATCGAGAACATCTGGACGTCGGCGCCGTTCGACAGCAATTTCTCGGGCGATTGCTCGGTGGATCTCAACGCCGTCGGTACGACGACCGATTGCCGAACGCTGATCGCCGGGACGTCGATGTCGACGCCCGCAATTGCCGGCGCCGCGGCGCTGATTCTCTCGGTCAACGCGAGCTACCAGTCGCCCGCAGCGATGAAGCGGCTGCTGTGCCAGACGGCCGACGACATCGCCGACTCCCATCAGGGCTGCGGCCGGCTCGACCTGTACCGGGCGATGGCTGTCGCGCTCGGCGATTCGTCGCCCCCGAGCGCCCGCCCGCAACCGTAACGACACCGCGACGTCGCGACCGAGCGCACATCGTTCGCCGAACGACCCAAAGCAGCAGGTCTAATCCCCGCCCGGGGCCCATCATCCACGGATGAAACGAGCCGCCTACGTTCTCGCTTGCCTTTTCGTCGCCGCGTGCAGCGGCGGGGGCAGCGGCTCGCCGCCGCGACCGGTCCCGACCGCGACGCCCGTGGCAACACCCACGCCGACCCCAACGACGGTGACGCCGACGCCCTCGCCGACGCCGACCGGAACGGCAACGCAGACGGCATTCACGTGTCCTTCCAGCGATTCGGCCGCGAGCTTCGCCCGATCGGCCGGCGGCCTGGAAACGGTCGTCCGGCGCATGCCGCTGCACGGCCGGGAGTTTGCCCTTTCACCCAACCTGCTCGCGGTCACGTATGCGTCCTCGTATGCGAGCGGTTTCGCGGGCCAGATCGCTAGCCGCGAGCAGCGCAGCGGCGCCACGTTCGTTCATTCCTTGAGTTTCTGGCACGCGGGCCTCGTGACGCGCATCGTGCGCGTCGACCCGCGTTCGCTCGATGCCGCGGCTGCCGCGCTGCGGGCGCAGCCGGGCGTGCGGAGCGTCGAACGCACGGGCGCACGCCGTTCGAAGCTCTCGGTCAACGCCGGCCTGATCACGAACGATCCGTACTTCGCGGGCTTCGGCGTCGCGGCTCCGTTGTACGAAACGGCGTCGTCACCGGGCCAATGGGACAAACACGTCGTGCGGCTCGAAGACGCGTTCGCGTTCAGTCAGCCGAGCAACGGCAGCAACGTTCACAACGCGAATGCCCTCGGTTCCGCGAGCGTGAAGATCGCGATCATCGATACGGGCGAGGATTCCACTCACCCCGAACTCGCCTCGAAGATCGCCTACCAGAAGTGTTACATCAGCGATACGAGCGGGAACCAATCGACTTCGAATTTCGAGACCGATCCTGTTGGCCACGGCACCGACGTGTCGGGCATCGCCGCGGCGGCGACGAACAACTCGATCGGCTTCGCGGGCTCGGGCGGAAACGCCGCGATCTACGGCTACCGCGTGTTTCCGACGCCCGACGACAACTGCGTGAGCGATAATACGAACGATGCGCAATGCTCGGCCAGCACGATCGACATCGCGTCGGCGATCGAGGACGCGGTGTCGCAACACGTCAACGTGATCAGCATCAGCCTGGGCGGCGGCGGTTGCTCGAACGGCACCGACGGCGACCCGATCGAAGGTAACGCGATCGCAGATGCGATCGCGGCCAATATCGTCGTCGTAGCGGCGTCCGGGAACGGAAATTCCGCCGGCGTCGGTCAGCCCTCGCTTAGCGCGCCGGCATGCGACACGGGCGTCATCGCGGCGGGCGCGACGAGTCTCGCCGATGGTCAGCCCAATGGAACCGGAAGCGCGACCGGCTCGGCCTCGGCGCCGAACGAATACGTCGCCTCGTATTCCAACTACGGCAGTCCCGGCAGCGCCGCCAACAGTGCGAACGCGTGGGGCATCGTCGCGCCCGGCGGCGATCCGGCGGCGGCTGAAGCCAGTTGTATGACTACCGGTTGCATCGACGACCTGCACTGGATCGAGAACATCTGGACGTCGACGCCGTTCGATACCAACTTCAGCGGCAACTGCATGCCCGATCACAACGCGACGAATTCGACCGCCGACTGCCGCACGCTGATCGCCGGAACGTCGATGTCGACGCCGGCCGTTGCCGGCGCCGCGGCGCTGATCCTCGCCGTGAACGCAAGCTTCCAATCGCCGTCGGCGATGAAGACGCTCCTGTGCCACACGGCGGACGACATCGGCGATCCCCACGAAGGCTGCGGCCGCCTTGACGTCTACCGCGCGATGGCCACTGCCCTCGGCGACTCCTCGCCACCCGGCGCACGACCGGTTCCGTAACCGCTCCGGTTTTTCACGTCGTACAATCCGTCGACTAGCCGTTTGCGCAGGGCGCGAGCGCCAGGCATCGCGTCGCTCGGGTCGTAATTTCGACCGCTTCACATGAAGCGGAGCCGAGATGACGACCACGACCGCACCTGACCGTTCACACCTCGCGGCGATCGACTCGCGCGAAGAACTGATTTACCTGCTCTCGCGCGCTTCGGAGATCGAGCACGATCTTGCCTGCGTGTACCTCTTTGCCGCGCATTCGCTCAAGAGCGATCTCGCCGAAGGTGGCCTGACGCGCGAGGAACTCGAGCACGTTCGGTTGTGGAAACGAAAACTCTCGGCGGTATCGGTCGAGGAGATGCTGCACCTCGCGCAAGCGTCGAATCTACTCACCGCGATCGGCGGCGCCCCACACTTTCGGCGATCGAACTTTCCGCTCGCAGCGAGCACGTTTCCATTCGGAATTCCGGTCGGTCTCGAACCGTTTTCCGCCGAGCTCGCGGAACGGCTCGTCTGCTACGAGATGCCGGAGGCCGGCGTCCTCGGCCCGGACCGGCAAAGCGAATACGACGCGCTCGCTGCTCGCGTCGCCGTTGCGCTCGACCAGCGCGCCGTCGAAGCACCCAAAGTTCACGCGACCGAGCCGTACGACGTCGACTTCAAGACGGTCGGCGAGTTCTACCACAAGATCAAATCCGGGTTCATGGCGATCGATGAGAAACGGCTGTTCATCGGACCGCCCGAAGCGCAGGCCAAAGGCCGGCTTCTCGATCTCGACGGGAAGCTCGTCGAGGTCGTCGATCGGGAGTCCGCGGTGCGAGCGATCGAAATGATCGTCGAGCAGGGCGAAGCTCCACCAAGGAGCATCCCGACGCCCACTTCGTGGTGTTCGACGGGATTCGCCGCGAGTTCCAGGCGCTCGGCGAGCGCGCGCGCAGCGAAGGTCGAACCTTCGAGCCGGCGCGACCGGTCGTCTCGAATCCGACGACGCGTTTCTATCGCGTGGGCGCGCCCGGTTCGCTGATCGGCGATCCGTTTGCGCACGAAATCGCCGACCTCTTCAACGGCGCGTACGACACGATGCTCCTGATGCTGATGCGCTTCTTCGCGCACACGGACGAAAACGAGGAAGAACTGCGGCTGCTCGCGCGCGGGACGTTACGGGTGATGGCGTCGGCGCTGCGGCCGCTGGCGGAGGGGTTGACGAAACTGCCCGCCGGCCCCGAGTTTCCCGGAAAGACGGCCGGCCCCGGCTTCGGGTACAATCGCGACGTTCATCTCCTCGCGCACAAGCGCTCGGCGTGGATCTTCTTTCTCGAGCGTCTGTGGGAACTCGCGGAGCGCGCGACGCAACTCGGCCGCAACGAGGGCGCGCCGCCCGAGATCGCCGAAGCGGCCGCGGCGCTCGAATCGGTTGCCGAGCACCTGATGCCGTACGTTCCGGCCGACGTCGGCGCGCGCGTGAAAACGAACGCGTGCGGTAGCGCGGCAGAGACGTCGATTCGGCCGGAACTGAACGGCCCTTATCTGGTCACGAACCTGCATTCGCTCGTGAACTCGAAGGACGAGACGCTGCGGACGCGGCCCGTCGTGGCGCTGTGCCGGTGCGGGGGCTCAGAGCTGAAACCGTACTGCGACGGGACGCATTCTCGCATCGGTTTCGATAGCGCGAAGTTGGACGGACGCGCGAGGGACCGGCGCGATACCTACGCCGGCCGCGAGATCACCGTTCACGACAACCGCGGAACGTGCGCGCACTTCGGAAACTGCACGGAGCATTTGGCCTCGGTGTTTCATCACGAAGGCGAACCGTTCGTCGATCCGAACGGTGCCCCGAAGCGGGAGATCATCGATATCGTTCGCGCGTGCCCATCCGGCGCGCTCAGCTACACGCTCGACGGCGTGGACTACGCGGGCGAAGACCGCGAAGCGCAAGTCTACGTTTCTCACGACGGCCCCTACTACGTGCGCGGCGGCATCGACCTCCGCAACACGCAGCGCAACGCAGGCGCAAACCTCGAACATTACGCGCTCTGCCGCTGCGGCCACTCGAAGAACAAACCGTTCTGCGACGGCAGCCACTGGTGGGTGAAATTCAAAGACGAGGATAACTGAGGGCCGTCATCCTGAGCGAAGGCGCCCTTCGCTCGCTCAGGACAGGCTCCGCGCCGGAGACGAAGGACGAAGGCGACGTCGTCGGCGGTGCTTCGACGACGCACCTTCGGGTGCTTCGCTCAGCAAGACACGTACCGCGCACATTAAGCCGGCTTAATGGACAGGCTGGGGGCGCGTGTGAGAAGATGGCGGCGCTCCGGGCGCGGTGTGTTTCCCCTCACTCGCCGATAGCCGAATTCGCGAGTCGATCCTAGCGAGGAAACCATGCTTTTTCGTCGCGCCCGATTGTTGGGCGTTTGCGTTTGCGCTGCCGCGGCGGTTACGGGGTGTGCCGGCGGGACCACCGCCGGACCGGCGCCGCTGCCGGGCACGACCGCGTCGCCCGTTGCCACGGCTACACCCTCGCCAACTGCGACGCCGATTGGGTCCGTTACGAATTCCCCGACGCCGACGGCCCGCGCAAGCGCCACACCGACCGCGACGGCCGCGCCGACACCGCCGCCGGTCGCAACCGCGACGCCGGGCGGAACGCCGACCGCGACGCCAACGGCAAGGCCGACCGCGACGCCGACCGCGGTTGCGACGTTCGCTCTTTCGGAGATCAAGCACGTCTTCATCGTCATGCTCGAAAACGAGAGTTCGAGCGCTTCGTTCGGCGGCACGATGGCACCGTATCTCTCGCAGACGCTGCCTTCGCAGGGGGCGCTACTGAAGAACTACTACGGGACCGGTCACGTCAGCCTCGACAACTACATCTCGATCGTCAGCGGACAGGGACCGAACGCGCAGACGCAATCGGATTGTCAGGACTACGTCAACTTCACCGAGACGACGACGGTCAGCCCCGGGCAAGCGGTAGGCGCCGGCTGCGTCTTCCCTACGGACGTTCTCAACGTCACCGATCAGCTCACCGCCAAAGGCTGGACGTGGAAGAGCTACAACGAGGACATGGGCAACGATCCGGCGCGCGAGACCGCGACGTGCGGGCATCCCGTGATCGGCATGCAGGATCACACGCAGTCGGCGGAAGCGCAAGACAGTTACGCGTCGCGCCACGATCCGTTCGTGTATTTCCACACGATCATCGACAACCCGGTTTGCACCACGAACGTCGTGAACTTCACCAAGATCGCGGGCGATCTCTCATCGATTGCAACGACCGCGAACTACAGCTTCTTCACGCCGAACCTGTGCGACGACGGCCACGACTCGCCGTGCGCGGCGGGCCAGCCGGGCGGTCTCCCGCAAATCAACACGTTCCTGCAATCGTTCGTGCCGAAGATTCTCGCTTCGCCGGCATATAAGCAGGACGGTCTGCTCATCATCACGTTCGACGAAGCCGCGACTTCTGACGCTTCCGCGTGTTGCGGTGAGTCGGCGGGTCCGAATTCGCCCGAGCCCGGGATCTCCGGAATGGGTGGCGGCCTCGTGGGCGCCGTCCTGCTCTCGCGTTACATCCGGCCCGGCACCACGACGACCGTGCCCTACAACCACTACGCGATGCTGCGCACGATCGAGGACATCTTCGGCCTCGCGCACCTCGGATACGCGCAAACGTCGGGCCTGAACGACTTCGGCTCGGACACCTTCACGAACCCGGGAGGCTAACCGTGCGGCCCAGCTACGATCTCCTCCGGGGCGCCTGTTTCGTGGCGCTCGCCGCAACCGCGGGCTGCGCGGGCGGCACGACCGTCGGCCCCGCCCCGTTTGCGCCCGCAACGGCTACGCCCGGCCACGACGGCGGGTCTGCGCTGCCAACGAACAGCCCGGCCCCCGGGCAGAGCACCGCCCCCACCGCGAGTCCCGCGCCGGGCGCGAGCGTTACGCCCAGCGCGCCGACGCCGACGCCGAGCGCCTCGCACGGCGCGACGCCCTCGCCGTCGCCCACGCCGACCTCGACGGCGACCAGCGTTGCGACGAATCCGATCAAGCACATCGTCATCGTCATTCAAGAGAACCGTTCGTTCGACAATCTCTTCCGCGGGTTCAGCGAACCGAGCGGCGCGGTGGCCGACTATGCGAACTACGGATACGACAAGAACGGCAATCAGATCGCACTCCAACCGATTCTGCTCGAGAGCATCTACGATCCGGGCCACAGCCACGGCGATTTCGTCGCGGATTACGACGGCGGCAAGAACGACGGTTTCAAAGCGAACAACAGCGGCACGAATTCCTCGACCGCCAACAACGGTTACGCGTACATCGAACAGCAAGAGATTCAGCCGTACTGGGACATGGCCGCGCAGGGCGCGCTCGCGCAGCGTTTCTTTCACGGCATGACGGGGCCGACGTGGCCGTCACACCTGATGTGGGCAGCCGGCTCGACGACCTGGGACGGAAATCCAAACGACCGCGTCGACGGTAATCCTGGAACATCTCTCGGTTGGGGCTGCGAGGACGGCAATGCGAGCGACACGACGAGCGCGCTCGCACCCAACGGCACGGAGACGGCGGGACCGTTCCCGTGCTTCACCGGCGTCACGACGATCGCCGACCTGCTGCAGAACGCGCACCACAGCTGCGCTACTATTCGGGGCCGATCCAAGCCCCCGGCCAGAGCGGAAACGCGGGCGGAAACACGGCGACGACGCCCGGCGGCAACCTGAACGCGTTTGCGAGTTACCATCAGATCTACTACGGCTCGAACTGGGCCGCGAACGACGTCCAACCGGAGACGCGCATTCTCGCCGACGCACCGGCCGGTACGCTCGCCGACGTGACCTACGTGGTTCCGGAGGGCGAGAACAGCGACCACGCGCAAGGCGGCGAGGCGACCGGACCCGCGTGGGTCGCCTCGGTCGTCGACGCCATCGGGAACTCATCATTCTGGAATTCGACCGCGATCTTCGTCACCTGGGACGACTGGGGCGGGTGGTACGATCACGTGCCGCCGCCGCAGAAATACGGCGTGTACGGTCTGTCGTTCCGCATTCCGCTGATCCTCGTGTCGCCCTACGCGAAGCACGCCCAACTGATCGATACGCAACTCGAACCCGGCAGCGTCTTACGCTTCATCGAAGAGACCTTCAATCTACCGTCTCTCGGGACGACCGACGCAACCTCGAACTCGGCGAGCGCAATGTTCTATTTCACCCAGTCGCCGAAACCGTTCGTGCCGATCGCTTCCAAACTCGGCCGCAGCTACTTCCTCCATCGCCCGATCGACTACCGCCCCGTCGACAACGACTGAACCATACGCTCGCGGAGCCTTTCACGCGCAAGCGAGCTATCGTCCAGCCAGCGCCAGCACAACGGTTTTTTGCTCAACTGCGGCGAGGACGGCTATATCGGCGACATCCGCTGTGAGGATGATCGATCCAGCTGACGAATCTGCGGTCGCGACCACGATCGCGTCGATGGTATCGGACGCACCACGACCTGCTCGAAATCGTAAGGTACCGGCCGCCCGCGCGAGCGGCTCGTGCAGCGGATGGATCACCGGAGAAAGCGCATGGAGTACCCGATTGGTTGCTGCGTCCCGAGCGGAACCCGTCGTGCATTCTGCGATCACGACGGTCGGGACAACGATTTGACTCGCTTCTTCGAGGGCTTTGCGGACGGCGACCCGCGTCGCTCCTTTTCGCGCTGCGAGAGCCGAGAGCGCACCTGAATCGAGGACGACACGGCCTCCCGCCACAGTTTTTCTCCTTCACGTCGCTCATCCGGGGAGATTGGCGATTCTGCATCCCATTCGTCGAGAAGCCTCAGCAATCGCGCACGCGCAAGCCGTTGCCGTAACGCCTCGTCGACGAGGAAGGACACCGTAATGCCCGGGATCAGCACCTTCAGTTCATCGAGCGTGGCACCATCGACGCTGACGGAAAGCTTCCTCGATCGACCCATAGGACCCAAATCCTACCATGGTAGGAATCCCGCGTCAAGCGCCCGGCTACCCCCGTAAATAGCGCTTGCGGAGTTCGTCGGCGACGACGGCGAGCAGAATAACGCCGCCGAGCACGATGTCTTGGGTGTAAGATTCGATGCCGAGCAGATTCATCACGTTGTTGAGCACGCCGATGAGCAGCGCGCCGAAAAACGTCGAGACGACGCTGCCGCGGCCACCGGCGAGACTCGTGCCGCCGACGACGACCGCGGCGATCGATTGCAACTCGCTGCCGATGCCGGTGTTCGGCGATCCCGATTCAAACCGCGCCATCAGCAAGAGGCCCGCGATCGCAGCGCAACCGCCCGAGATCACGTAGACGAGCGTCTTCACGCGACCGACGGCGATGCCGGCGAGCCGCGCCGCTTCTTCGTTGCCGCCGATCGCGAACACGTAGCGGCCGAAGCGCGTGCGGGTCAACAAAATCGCAAACGCCGCCACGAGCACGGCCATCCACAGCACCGGGATCGGGATTCCCGGCAGGCCGATGGCGTGCAGCGGGCCTTCCAAGAAAAAACCGGTCCCCATCGCGTTGAACGCGGTCGAATTCACCGGTACCGGCCGGCCGTGGGCGAGTTTGAACGCGAGACCGCGCGCCATCAGCATCATCGCGAGCGTCGTGATGAACGGCGGGAGGTTGAGCTTGACGACCGGCACCGCGTTGATGAAGCCCGCCGTGCATCCGACCGCCAGGCCGACGACGAGCGTCGCGACGACGAGCGCGAGGCCTTGCAACGGCACCGCGTTCGCGAAGCTCGCCATCACGACGCCCGTCAACTCGATGAGCGAGCCGACCGACAGATCGATGCCGGCGGTGATGATCACGAACGTCTGGCCGATCGCCAGGATCGCGTTGTAGGTGATCTGCCGCAGGACGTTCGTGAGGTTTCCGGGCGTAAGGAACGCGCCGTGCGAGAAGACGTTGACGATCGCAACGACGATGAACAACGCGACGATCGCACCGCCCGTGCGCAGAATCCGCGTTCGCCCGGCGCGCGCGTGCGCGGCTTCGGCGCCGGCCGCGAGTTCGGCGATCTTCTGCGATTCGGCCATTACGCGGCGACGCCGGTCGCGATCCCGATCACCTTGTCGGGTGTCGCGTCGGCGCGGGCGAGCTCGGCGCGAATCCGGCCGTCGCGGACCACGAGGATGCGATGCGACATCCCGAGCACCTCGGGCAGTTCGCTCGAGACCATCACGATCGCCGCGCCGCGCGCGAGCAGCCCGACCATCAGTGCGTAGATCTCGGCTTTCGCACCGACGTCGATGCCGCGCGTCGGCTCGTCGAACAGATAGACGCTCGCATCGCCGATCAACCACTTCGCGAGCACGACCTTCTGCTGCGTGCCACCGGAAAGCTCGCGCACCATCTGCTCGCCGCTCGATGCGCGGATTCGCAGCTCGGCGATCTCGCGAGCGGTCGTTTCCGTTTCCCGCGCGCGATCGACGAAGCCGCGCGTCTCGAACGCGTCGAGGTGCGCGAGCGTCGTGTTCTCACGCACGTTCATCCCGAGCACGAGCCCCTGCGCTTTGCGGTCCTCGGTGATGAGCGCGATGCCGGCGTCGATCGCCGAATGCGGACCGCGAACGACGACACGCTTGCCGCCGACGTCGATCGTGCCGTTCGCCGGCACGTCGGCCCCGGCGATCGCGCGAACGATGTCGGTGCGGCCGGCGCCGACCAGCCCCGCGAGCCCGACGATCTCGCCCGCATGCACGACGAACGAGATGTCCGCGACCGGAACGCCCGCCGACGACGCGAGGCCCGCCACGGCCAAGACGATCGGTGCACCGGGCGGTACCGGCGGCAGCTCCGGAAAATGCGCGTCGAGCGCGCGACCGACCATCAGGCGAATCATGTCGTCTTTGGGCATGTCGGCAGTCGGCCGGGTTTCGACGGTCTTTCCGTCGCGCAGGATCGTGATGCGGTCCGAGATGCGGGGCAGTTCCTCGAGCCGGTGCGAGATGTAGACGAACGCGACGCCCTGCGCCTTCAGCTTTGCGATCAGTGCGAACAGCGCATCGATCTCGCGTTCGGTGAGCGCCGCGGTCGGCTCGTCCATCACGATGAGCCGGGCCTTGCGCAGCAGCGCTTTTGCGATCTCGGTGAGCTGCTGTTGCGCGACGGTGAGTTTACGAGCGGGGAGCGCGAGCGGCAGCGCGATGCCGAGTTCGGCGAGGACGTCGCGCGCCCGCGCAAGCGCCGCTCGGCGATCGAGAAACCCGCGCACCACGGGCTCGTGCCCAAGCAGCAAGTTGTCGACGACGCTCAGGTCGGGCACGAGGTTGAATTCCTGATAGATCATCCCGATGCCGAACGATTCCGCCGCGCGCGGACCGTCGATCGGTGCGCGCTTGCCGTCGATCTCGATCGTGCCGGCGTCGGCCCGATAGGCGCCGGCGAGGATCTTCATGAGCGTCGATTTCCCGGCCCCGTTCTCGCCCACGAGCGCGTGCACTTCGCCCGTGACCACTTCGAACGAAACGCCGTCGAGCGCGCGCACGCCCGGAAACGATTTCTCGATGCCGCTCATGCGAAGGAGCGGCGGAACCGGCGACGAGGCTACTTCGCGTCCGCCTTCGTGAACGTCCCGACCACGACGGCAATTTTCGCGGGCGGGGTCTTTCCGCCCAGAAAATCGTGGATCGCGTCGATCGTCTTCGCGCCGATTTGATCCGGGTGCTGGATCGCGTCGCCATACATCGAGCCGTTCTTGATCGCGGTCCGCGCCTCGGGCGTCGCGTCGTAGCCGACCACGACGACTTTGCCCGTCTGGCCCGCCGCGTCGATCGCGCGAGCCGCACCGAGCGCCGAATCGTCGTTGATGCCGAAGACGCCCTTGAGATCTTTGTGCGACTGCAGGATGTCTTCCATCGCGGCGCTGGCTTTGGCGCGCTCGCCGCCGCCGTCGATGTCGGCGACGATCTTCACGCTCGGGCAACCCGAGGCGAGCCCCGCTTTGAAGCCCTTCACGCGATCCTGCACGCTCGTGACCTCGGGTTCATCGAGGATCGCGACGCTGCCGCCCGCTTTGCCAAGCGCCGCGCACATGAGCTTCGCGGCTTGGCCGCCGCCCTGGACGTTGTCGCTCGCAATGTGGGCGACGACCTTGCCTTGGTTGGACGCGTTCGCGATATCCGCCGTGAACACCGGAACGTTCGCGTTGTTGGCTTCGACGATCGCGCTGCCGATCGCTTGCGAATCGTACGGCGTCAGCACGATGGCCGCGACCTTCTGCGAGATGAAATCCTCGACTTGGCTCTGTTGCTTTGAGTTGTCGCGGCTCGCGTCGACGACGCGCACGGTATAGCCGTACTTCGCGGCCTCGGATTTCATGCCGGATTCCATGTCCTGATAGAACTGCGCTTCGCGGTTCTGAATCGACACGCCGATCGTGGGGCCGCCTGCGCTCGAACTCGACGTCGAGGTCGAGTTTCCCGAACAAGCAGCGATGCCGGCGAGCAGCGACAGGGCGGCGATGATACGAAGCAGCGTCAAGCGAGAACCTCCGCCTCGGTCATGCGCGTACTCGGGCTGGGAGCCCTGCGAATGCATGCGCGAGGTCTGCGATGATGTCGTCGCTATGCTCGATACCGACCGAAAGACGTAGGGTGCCATCCCCGACGCCGAGCGCGCGGCGCGCATCGGCCGACAGCGAGCGATGGGAACTGACGGCCGAATAGCTGATCGTCGTCGCGACTTCGCCCAGGCTGTGCACGATCGCGATCGTTCGCAGGCCGCGCAAGAACTCGTCGACGGCCTCGGCGCCGCCGGCGAGATCGAACGCGAGGATGCCGCCCGTCCCGCGCGGATACAACCTCGCCGCCAGGTCGCGGACCGGTCCCGGGCCGAGCGACGAATGGTGGACCGCGCCGACTGCATCGACCGTCGTCAGGTAACGCGCGACCGCGCGCGCGTTCGTGCTGTGCCGCTCCATCCGCAGCGCCAGCGTCCGCAGCCCCCGCAGCGCGAGCCAGGCTTCGAAATGCGGGATCGTCGCGCCCGTGCGCACGAGGTAGGCGCGGATCGCCTCAATCGCCTCGCGCCGCCCGGCGACGACGCCCGCGCCCACGTCGCCATGACCCCCGAGATATTTGCCGGCGCTGTGCACGACGAGATCCGCTCCGAAATCGAGCGGCCGGCAGAGGACGGGCGTCGCAAACGTCGCGTCGA
>Ga0073928_10004158_pt1 | contig 21824 bp, 20 predicted proteins | sample PaiPotPPA55metaG_FD_76969 | JGI IMG/M metagenome (GOLD analysis project Ga0073928, IMG submission 76969) | Iron sulfur acid spring bacterial and archeal communities from Banff, Canada, to study Microbial Dark Matter (Phase II) - Paint Pots PPA... ...
TACCCGCTAGCCTTGAGGGTCTCGACTAAATTGCCGTGAGCTGAAGCCGCCGCTCGGCTCAAAATCGGTGTACTAAACACGAAGGCCTCCCCCTTTAAGATCAGTGCGCCGGACCGCGGGCGCCGAACTCTGCCTCGGCACGAAACCAATCTTCTTCCGGTGATCCGAACGGAGAGCCTCTGGCTTGCCAGAGTTCAAAGGCGAGGGCCGCGATTTCGTCGTGTCCGAAAACGATGACGCCGTGTTTAACGGCTGTCCTCTGCGTAAGCTTTTGAGCCACTCGTGAGAGCTCCAGGGCTTGGCGTGATTTCTCATGGCCTGTTGACGCGTCGCCTGTCTCGTCCTTTTGCGCAATCCGATGGGCATGCGCGGCCCGGTCATGTAGTTCGGCCGCCTTGTGATGATTCTCGTAGGATTCATGGTTTTGACGAGCCGCCATGGCTTAAAGAGGTCCTATCTGCCCTGACTTGGAATGCGCTTCTCTTGCCAGTTTGTAAGCGTGATCCGAGTACTCCAGAGCCCGCTGCAAATGCCAGTTTCCGAGTTCGTTTTCCCCTTTTTCATTGTGTTCGGCAGCAGTCCGATGCGCGTGTGCCGCAAGGTCGTGCTGCTCGGCCGCTTTCCTGTGCGCGTCGTGTAGTTTTTTTTCCATCGAAGCGTACCCAAACATGACCAACATCGCAGTCCGCGCCTTTGCTGCACTGCATCCTTCCGTTCGAACAGATCACGAACAGTGCAACCCAGTGCCCAATTGGATCTCACTGATAACAAGGCTCGAAAGAGAAATTGGAGTGACAGAATCTTAAGAACTGTCAGAATCCTGAGACTTGAATCGGGGTTTTTCGTAGAGTCGCTCGCTACGTTACGGCCTAACTAGACCTCTCCTCCAAGTTGCGTGGTCAGAACCTGCAGGTCCTCATATCGCGCGATTGTATTTCTGGCGTATTCACCGTAGTGCTCGCTTCCCGACAGATGCCGGCTGACGAAGGATCCCAGACGTTCTTCAGGCAAAGATGTCTTTCGCACAACGGCCTCCGCTAGGATGTTTAGACGGTCAGCTAATCGTCGACGCATCTCCACGAGTCCAGGTTCGGCACGAAAGTCTATGCCTTGTGCATCGTGCAGGACGGCGACCTGGTTCCAGATCAGTGCTGCAGCCGTGATGGAGATCTTAAGGATCAATTCACTCGAACGAATATGCTGCTCACGATCGACACCGAACTCGTATTCGACAACTTCGCTCATGGTTCGGAGGGAGGAGATATTCTTTGCCAGCCGGTCGCGCAGGCTGTCTGTTTCCCGCAGAAGTTGATCGTGCTGCTCGGCATTGTCAATTAACAGAAAGAGGCCGGCACTGCTTCTGAGGACGGTAGCTAGTAGTCGCCGCATGGCGGTCACGGTGCGCACTGGCCAGATCTGATCGAATACGAACCACATAACGATAAGAGCAAAAAGTATCCCGATGAATCGATCGCGGGCAGGCGCCAACTCGGTGGACGCGCTAAAGTCCAAAAGCGCCACGAGATAAAATCCAAATGCGACTTGAATACCCAAGTAGTTGAACAGTGAGCCTCCGGCGATCCATGACGCGACAAACGCGATAGTACCTACCAGGACGACGAGCGAGGTAATCGAGTCCATGGAAGGAAAGAGAAACACGATGGTTCCGAGCCCAAGGATCAAGCCGCCCAGGAGCGAGCCCAGTATGCGAAGGGTGAACCGCTGTTTCATCGCGGCTGTGGTGCTCAGTCCCGTAACCATCACTGTAGTGACCGACGTCGATAGTCCCGGCCAATCAACCGCGTTATACAAGATGTAACACAGCGTGGCGCAGAGACTGATCTTGAGAGCGAAGGCGATATTATTCTTATCTTTGATCGCACCCGGAATCAGGAACGGGACGTTTCTGGAGGGCAAGACAGCCAATTCTTTGTTCTTCGCAAAGCCCAGATCGACGGGCATCACCAGGATGGAGTGCATGGTCGCTTCCACACGATCGAGCAAACTATTTGTTGTTTGTGGGCCGGGCTCCAGGCGCTTCTCAGATTGAGGGATGGCTGCAGGAATCAGGCGGCCACATTGTTCAGCAATGCGCGCACAACGCTGTCGAAGTTCGGGATCATCTTGGGTCTCGCTCTGCAAGCCAAAGGCTGCGGAATCATCCATTAGTTCCGCCAACATCGTAATGTGCACGCGCGTTCCGATAGGAAGGGCACGGGTGTCGAGATCGCGGTCGACGATCTGGTTATATAGATCCATCATTCCCAACTGACCCGCACCCGCAAGGCGTGACACACGGACGGCAGCATCTAACCGTTGCTTCGGCCTGACCTCCTCCTGCGCGCACAGACTGAACATCTCCTCCAAAGCCTGATAGCGAATGCGAAACTGCTCTTCCAGGCGATCGCCCGGGGAGCGCGCACCAAAGACGTACTCCACAGCAACGCCACAGGCTGCAGCCATCGCAAACGCGGCTAGCAGATGAAGCGAATTCTTTACCAGTGTGTCCTCAGGTGCGTGATGTTCCCAAAAGCCAATGAGAACGCAGTAGATGAACCCCGCGATTGTGCCGAGCGAGGGCTGGCTGGTGCTCACTAGAATCATTCCGCCGACGAAGGCCGCAATCGCAACGCTGAGGACGCGCGCCATCGGATCGTTGTCACTGAGAATTACAACGCCCATCTCGGTCACGATCACAAACGATATCGTCACAACGGAAGCAAAGGCCGTTCGCAGGGATACGGAAGGACTCTCTCGTCCGATGAGAAAAATGAAGTACAAACCATAGGCGATGTATGGCATCTGCAGCACTAGCATCAAGACCAGCACGAGGACGGACGAGAATGTCATCCGAAGAGCCTTGCTGAGACGTTCGGGCGTGGGCTGGAGATCCTGCCAGATCCGGTGCAGCCACGGTGTGGGCCCCGGAAATGAGAAGTCTTTGAACATCCAGCTATCTCACGACAGTCACGGCCGTAGCTCCGATACGGAACAGATCGGGATCGGGGTTTTGGACGCGAATACGGACTGGAAATCGGGTGGAGAGATGCACCCAATTGAGGGTCCGTTCGATGTTGGGAAGTCCGGCGACCACACTTCCATCCTCAGGGAACACGCCATAGCCAATACTCTCCACCAGTCCGGTGAACCTTTTTTCGGGATGTCCCATGAGATAGACGTCGACAGTGGAACCAATGCGGATGTTTTTCACCTTGCCCTCACGATAGTTCGCGATCACCCACCACGTGCGAGTGTCGATAAGCGTGAACATCGGAGTGCCCGGTCGGGCGTAGGCGCCCTCGGAGATGTTCATGTTGGTCACGTAGGCATCGAAAGGCGCGACGACGCGGCATCGCTCGAGGTCGAGCCGGGCGCGATCAACCCTTGCGGCCAGACCAGGCCGTTGGGACTCAAGGATATCCAAAGTGTCGATAACATGAATCGATTGCCCCAGCTTTGCTCGTGATTCGGACGCCGCATCGTCGGCTTCCTGCTGGCGAAGAGCTGCTTGTGTCTCCTGGGCCTGTGCCTCGCTGAGCGCCGCCACGGCTGCATCGTAGCTGCCGCGAGCTGTTCGCACCGCCGTGTTGGCTTGATCTACTTGATCGACCGTCACGTATTGCTTCTGCAGGAGGGGTTCAATGCGGTGCAGCTCGTTAGTGGCATACTTCAATTGCGCCTCGGCGGCATCGGCAGAAGCCTGAGAACGCAATACCGTCGCCTTGGCTAAATCTACCCCGCTTCCGGCGGTGCGTATCGCAGTTGTGGAGTTGTGGACCGCAGCGCTTGCTGCCTCGACGGCGCTGTTCTGCGCCGCGATTTTACGCTTCGTATCGATGATCCGCTGTTCCAGGTTTTCCTGGTCGGAAAGCGCCTGCCGCAGAGCGTACTCGTAGTCTCGGGGATCAATGAGGAAAAGTAACTCGCCTTGCTTCACATAGGCATTGTCTTTGACCGGCAACTGGGCGAGACGGCCACTGACCTCCGGGGCGATCTCAATGAAGTTCGCCCGCACGCTGGCGTCGTCGGTTCTGGGGTGCCGATTGGTATCCAGAACGACAAGCAGTAAGGTTACGGCTGCGGCGATGACAACGCCGATACGGATCGCTCGTCCCACTCGTTTGCGGCTTAGGTTTTCGGGTTCTTGTGTCATCTGTTGTCCTATCGGAAGAAGACGAGCCACAGCGTGCATGTAAATAAAATGACGACGCACGGATAGAACAGTGCGAGAGGGCCAACTTCCGATTCCGTGTGGTAACGCGCCAGAAAATAACGCACCAGAAAGGTGAGAGCCACCGCAAGAGTCAGGCACAGCATCCAGACCGGAAGAAACGAGCCGATCACGTCGATGGACGGCGCACGTTGACATCCGGCGCACGCCACGGCCGAAGCCACTGCTACACCAGCAGGCAATTGCCACGGGCGGGAAGTCATTTGTTTCCGTCCTGGGATTGCAGTTTTGTGGCCGGTGGTTGATTCCTCAACAAATTTCCTGTTGCGAATTCAAGGTTCACTGCCTCCACAAATAATTCCGAACGCGCGGAAACGCCGGACAGCCGCGCCAGCGCCAGCTGCTTCTCTGCAGTGACAACGTCGATCAAATTCTTCACACCGTATTTGTACGCATCGAGCGATGCCGAGTAAGACTCGTTTGCAGATTTCAACAACGCCATTGCGGCTTCGTGTTTTCGCAAAGCCGTCCGGAACGCGATGTAAGCGGTCCAGACTTCCCGCGTCGCCTGGTCGTGTTTCGCCGTCAGTTCATCTTCGGCCTCTCGCCGCTTTGATTCAGCAATCAACACTTCGTTTTTTCGCGCTCCCCCATCGAAGATGCGCCACTGTATGCTGAGCCCGCCAGACCATGTGGGCTGGCTCGCGGGACCGAGTTGACCGAAATCGGCCGTGGGCCATACGGATGTCTGAGCAACCGATCCGGAAAGAGAGATTTTTGGCTTGTACTCTGCTTTGGCCGCGCGAACTTCGTCTTTCGCCGCCCGGATCCGCGAGGCTTGAGCCATGAGATCGGGACGGCCCGCCATGGCCCGATCGATCAATGCGTCTATGGACATCGTCAACGCTTCCGGTAGTGGCGCGCCGTTCTGACCATCAATCACAATATTGGGGGAAGGTTCCGCTCCGAGCGCTTCGGTGAGCGTGACGCGCGCAATCTTTTCATCCCCGTCCGCGGATTGCAGGTCGAACAAAGCCTGTGACGTTTCCGCCCTGGCGTTGAGCACGTCTGGAAGAGTCGCCAGTCCGTTGTTCAATCTCGATTCCGCCGCATCCTGGGTAGTTTGTGCAGTTCGCAGGGTCTCTTGGGCTGCTTGCAGTCGTTCCTGTGCGGTGACTAGCAGGTAATACGAACTTGCAACACGAAATGCCAGGGCTTGATTCAACTGAATAAAGTCCGCACCGGCTGCAAGTTTTTCCGCTCGCGCGGAGTCTACCGTTGCCTCGCGTTTACCAAAGTCAAAGATGAGATATTGCAGCGTGACTTCAGGCTGAACGAAGGGCACCTCGACCATGATATAACCGCGAGGAGCAAGAGGTTTCGGGAATGGATTTACAAGTCTCTGGTCGCCGAAGACGGCCAAACCTTCTAACTGGGGATAATAGGCGCTCTTTGCTAAACCCAGTTCGCGTGCCCTCTGCTTTGCGCGTTCCCAAACGGTGCGCGTGCTCGGATTGTGATGCTCGGCAATCTCGATCAGCTCTGCGAGCGTGTAGGAGTGCGCGGGATCAAGAACGATTGCGCCCTCCCGAGGTGTTTGGCGGTCGGCACAGTCGGCCGCCGCTCCAGGCGAGGACACATTTCCTGCACATTGCCCGCGAGTTTCCCTTACGGAGAAAATGAAAAGTGAGAGCGACAGCAAGAGAACTTTCGACGTCGCTCTGTATCTGATCAACCGTAGGCACCCTAGTCCTGCCAATGACTCACAGGTGGAGTAACACTCCGCCGCTTCATTTTTTAGAACAGCGTCGTAGGCTTCATTCCAAGTCTTGCGGCTGCTCCGTGCGGATCCCACCCTTCCTTTTCGCGGCGCTCGGAAATTTGCTGGCTTCGCTTCCTCCATGAAACAATTCGAGCCACCGCACACGAGCGACTCCGTCCCGATTAACGATGGCCGAAAAGCCCGGGTTTTAAAGACCGAGTTCACCCTAACCCTGGGTGGTCATCAGGACGTCGCCCGAGCGTCCAGTGGTACTTGCGATCCGATTCTTTGATCGGCACATCGTTGATGCTTGCATGCCTTACCAGCATCAGACCGTACGCATCGAACTCCCAATTTTCGTTTCCGTACGAGCGATACCAATTCCCTGAGTCATCATGCCACTCGTATGCAAAACGCACGGCAATGCGATTTTCGTTAAATGCCCACAGCTCCTTGATGAGCCGATAGTCCAGTTCCTTCGACCATTTTCGGGTGAGAAAGGCGACAATCTCAGGTCGTCCGTTCACAAACTCGGACCGATTTCTCCATCGCGAGTCGAGCGTGTAGGCGAGCGAGACTTTCTCAGCATCACGGGAATTCCAAGCGTCTTCAGCCAGGCGAACCTTCTGAATCGCGGTCTCGCGGGTGAACGGTGGAAAAGGTGGACGAGTTGCGATAGTTTGCGTTGCCATAGTTGCTCCTTTTACGTTGTATCCAGCAATAAATAAGTAACCGCCCGGAGCGTCAACGCGTCAGCGAGCCCAATTCGACAGACGAGTGCAGCGGGGACTCCGTCGTGGCAACTTTGGTTTTCTGCCGCGTCACGCTGCGAACGACTCTACTGATTGAAGTTTTGAGCACTGCGGTCATCTCCAAGAGATGCCCTTGATAAATACGCGCTGCGCCCGAGTCTCCGACTCAGTTGGGCGAACAAATGTCATCATGAGGATCTTCCCTCCTCTTCGCTTTAGCCGCACACATCGCAAGGGCCCTGATGTTGCGAGATATGTTTCTTGTCGCCGATCATTGGGGAGGCGTCCCTTCCGGACGTCCAAGCTGATCCGACGTAGCGCTTCAATTTCTGGCGTAACTTCCGTCGCCCATGAAACACTCGGGCTTTTACCGCGCCAACGGAAATTCCCATGATTCGAGCGGTCTCCTCGGTCGACCGCCCATCAAGCTCACGCAGCTGGATTGCCCTCCTCGTTCCACGCGACAACTCATCCAAAGACGAGGAAAGAATTTTCTCCCGCTCTCGCTGCGAATAACTAACTTCGGGATCCGGGCTTGAATCAGGGACCTTGGGCACGGTTGTGGCTTCCTCATTCCCGCCCAAATCGTCGATGAACATCTCCCGCAATCCGCGACGTTTCCGAAGCGACATCAGGGCTTCGTTGATAGCGATCCGGGTTAACCAGGTGGAAAAAGTAGATCTCCCTTCGAATTTGCACAGATGCGTGAAAGCCTTTTGAAAGCTTTGCTGCACGACATCCTCGGCATCTTCTCGCGTGCCTGTCATGCGCCGCGCAACGAAGAAAATCCTTTGCTCGTGACGTTCGACCAGAACTTCAAACGCTTGGCGATTCCCGCCCTTCGCAGCACCGACCAGGTCACCTTCCTCGGGAAGCCTGTCGATAGAAGCAATCGCCGCTTGTTCCTTGTCGATGCTGTCTATGAGTTTGGATGGCACAATTCGGCTCCTTCGTAAAAGTCATCAATCAGACCATTTGACCAACATCGCGGTGGCGGCTGTGCTGCATTGCGTTCCTTCCATCCGAGCACCGATCAGGAGTAGTGCAACCGAGTGCCCAATTGGATTTCGCTGAAAACAGAGCTCGAAAAATAAATTGGAGTGACGGAATCTTGGAAATTGCCAGAATTCTGGGAGTTAAACGCGGGCTCATGAAGCAGTGCCACTGCCGGCCAAGATAGCGAGATTCAATTCGTTGTCGCCTCGCAACTCTTGCGTTCACACTTCCGCGAGTAACGCGTTGTTGGTTTACCTGGATTGCTTCCGCGGCAAGCTCGCAGGTTGGGTCTGTCAAGGATCCTTAGGAGACACGGAGCACCGGGCGATCGCCCGGCCGGGAGCACAGCGTTGGCAGGTGATCGCGAGACTGCCGTTCGATTTCATCCGTGCCGGAATCTCCGGCGCCAGGTGGTACGCGGCAAGAGGTCGACAGATTCAGCTCGCGGCTCGGGCACGATTCGGATCCAGGTGGGTGATTTTCTGGATCACGCGGTTGCTGATCCTTTCTCTTCGAAGACAGCCCACCGGCCGGAGATCATCTTTGCTCTGAACAACCGGGAGCCAAGAGATGCCGTGATCGAGCATGGTAGCGGACGCCGCGAGGGTCGAATATTCAAGAGATACATAGACAGAATTCCCGAGGAGAAGGTCACCTAGCTTGCGCTGGGTCACATCTCCGCGTGTATCCGTGGGAGTAAAAGCGATGCTAGCAATGATGTGATAAAGCGCGTCATGGTCCAAAGTCGCCCACAAACGTTGTTTATCGTCGAGGACCAAAAGTTCGCCCGAAGCGCTCTCATTAAGAGCCCGAACTGCGTCGGCTAGCGTGGTGTCCTTACGGAGGGACTCAGGAGGAAGAGGATCGAGAAGAGACGTGAGCGTTTCTTCGGCAAGAAGCGATTTAGCGAGCGGCAACCGGCGCCAAAAGTCGCCCGACCTGCGAGTGATCGTCTGGAACAAAAGGTCGCGAAGCGGTGTGAAAGAACCGGCAAGCTGCGAAGACAGGCCACTGCCGATTTGCACGAGGCGGACCACCGTGCGGGCACGAATGCTTGTTTCGTGGGGACGGTTCTCCAGAAGGGCGGCTTCGCCGAAAAAGTCACCCTTGCCGAGGACGGTGACAACTTTGGTTTCGCCGGACTGCTCCGTTGTTTGCAGAGCTTCCACCTCACCTTCCTCGATGATGCTGAAAGTACGTGCCAGTTCTCCTTGCCGGTGAATGAAATCCCCGGGCCGATAATAGGCGTGCGTGACGTTTTGGGTGGAGTCGGTATTAAGGAAGCTGAGATCGCGAGGAAAAATGACGTCCCAGGCCCAGTCCAGGGCGACCTTCATTCTGCGCGACCAAGTCGGCAGCTTAAAGAGATACACACCGCGCCACAAGAACCAGGCGAGGAAACCCGAGAGGTGCATGCCCATCAGTTCCGCGACGGCCTGGTAACCGCCGATCGAACAAAGCTGGCCGAGGGCTTCGAAGTAGAAGGGTCGCGTGGCCTCGCCTTTCACGATTCGAGTGAGGTTCAGTGCCGCCTGGCGGCCCTGGCGTTCCGCGAATTGAGCGGTGGTGGGTGATGGCCTGTTATCAAAGCTATTCACGATATACGCACAATCGCCAATGGCCCATGCATTCGTCTGCCCTTCGATTCGCATTTCGGGCGTGGTACGTATGCGTCCACGCTCTTTGGGAACATCCAGGTGTTAACAAGCGGGGACATGGAGGTTCCGATCGTGCAGACAATCGTGGCGCCAGCTAACTTCCGCCCGTGGTCCAGTTCGATGCCTTCGTGTGTTGCCGCAATCGCACGGGTATTCAGCAAAATGCTGACGCCGGCTCTCTGCATTTTCTTTCTTGCGAATTCGCGAAGCTTCGGCGCTACTTCCGGCAGGATCTGGTCCTGAGAATGGACCAGCGAGACGGTGACATCGTCCTTGCGAAAATTGCGGTAAAAGCGTGTGCTGCTGCGGACGAGTTCATTGATTTCCCCGGCGACCTCGACGCCGCTGAAACCCCCTCCGACGACGATGAAATGGAGGTGCCAGCGGCGCCGATCCCCAGTGGTCGAAGCCTCGGCCTGTTCCATATGACGTACCAAATGTTGGCGAAGATCGATCGCATCGCGCATGACCTTAAAGGGAAAAGCGTGATCGGTCATTCCCGGAATCTTTCCTAGATTGCTCTCCGCGCCGGAGGCCACCACCACATGATCGAAGTGCAAGCGCGTCAACACACCGCTTCCGTCGTCAAATTCGATCTCGGACGAGGAGAAATCGATGCGCTCGACGCGCTCGGTGCGGCAACCGACTCCCGGAAGCATTTGGCGCAGGGGGGCGGCGGCCGAGTCCACGTTGATCGAGGCTCCGGCAACATCGGCGAGGAGAGGATGAAAGACCATGTGGTTCTCGCGGTTGAACAGAAGAATCTCGCACTCGGAGGCGCGCAGGCTCTTGCGAAGAGTCTTTGCGAACTGCACTGCGGCAAATCCTCCACCGACAATGATCACTCGCAATGAGTTCACCTTCTTACTCCTGTATTCCGCCACGCATTAGACTGAGAGTTGCGGCATTCCGAGCCGGCGTCGATAAAAACTGAAGCAAAATTCCGAGCACCGCGAACGTTGGTTCGTGGGTTGTTCGGAGAACCTTTCCACACCTCTTATAGGTCAGGCGTCCAATACTTGCCGTACCTACGAATCATAAGAGGCGAGTCGTCCTAGCGCCGCGGATCGAAGAAGGGTCTCGATTTTCGAATCGAGATTCCGAGCAACAGCAAGCGCCTCCGCGTTTCGGTAGGGGGCCAGGAGACTCGCCATTTTGTCATATGTTAGATGTACGCCGTCTGGGCGCTCATCAACTAAGATTGTGACAGGCGCGTAAGATCCGGCGTCGGGGACGTACTTGGCCATTTCTTTCATGATGAGTGGATTCCCGATTACAAACCGAACAATCTTTGGCTTATCGAGCCCGGTCTCCATCCGCAGAATTCCGCCCTGATCGAATTCCATGAACATCATCAGCCCAGTATTCCCAAGGCTTTGATGGACTGTTCTTTCTAGTTTAGCAAAGGTCTGCGCGTTTCTAATCGCGTTGGCAAACTCGACCATATCCGGACGACCGATGGCCGATTTGAGCGCCGTCAGAACCGCTTCAAACGACTTGGATGATGTCACGCTAAGACGATCGATTTCGACCTTACTGATAGTCATCTTCTTCCTTTCTACCTCCGAGAGTTGCTTGAGGCTGGTCAACCACAGTTCATGACCATTGAACGCCCCGACGTGCTGAATCGTTTTATGGGCGTCCCATGACGTGCACATGCGCGTACGGCGATCCGGCCCACATGATGTATGCGCCGGTCGACTTGTGTGTGGTGGGCAGTCCGGTGGTCTTCGGATCGAACGGCCACATAATCATCCAGTGCGGACCTACCGTTATAGGAGGACTCGTGGCGTCATAAGGATCGGAATCGCTTCGCTGGGTGGCACCGGCAAGCATATAGGTAATTCCAGGAGCGCTGTTCGTTGGCTTTGGTTTGTGGGCACGAAAGTCCGAAGCCCACTGCATCGACGCGGCGTCCATGCACATAGCAGGCTCGCCGACGACGTTTGGATTCCCCGGCATGCACGTGAAGGCGTTGCTGCCTTCGCGCAAAATCACTTTATTGCCCTGCGCATCTGTATCGACGATTCGTGCGGACTCAGAAACATCATCTGGTCCTGAGGACATTGCCCGAGCGATTTTTTCCTGTGTCTTGTCACCTGCCTTCGCCGATGTTTCGTCGTGCGAAGCCTTCGATTCGGCATGGCCTACAGATCTGATTCCAATTATCAGAAACAGAGCCATCGCAGCGATGGCTCTGGCCAAGAACTTACGTCTCGAATTTTGGGATCTCATCTGTGAACTCCTCTCATTGCTGCCATTGCGATTTTCAGCCCTGATGTCGCGGAATCCGCTTCCCAGCGGTCGTTCGCCACGTTCGAAGCGATGTCAGGTATCGACTGCCTGTGGCACCTTCAGTTACATCGCCTGCCATTTAATTCCGCAACAAACGCCCAGACCGCGGTCGCAATACTGAAGCGTCCTCGGATTGTCCGCTCCACGGATTCTCCTAGCTCGGCTGCGCGAGTACCTTATCTTCCAGTTCGCGCTCGGCTTGAAACCAATCGTCTAACTCACTGCCCGGTTTTTCGCCGCGCTCGAGATAGATTTCATATGCCCGACGTCTGATTTCCTTTTCAAGCGCTCCGTTTTCCCCCGAAGCCTCTCTCGGTTCGACCTGTCTGGAGTCGGCTTGGAACTCCTTACTTACGTTGCTTTTTAGTTTTGACGACATACTTGTCTCTTTCTTTTCTTAACCCAATCGTTCGGTCAACGTCATTGCAGAAGCTAGTCCCACTCGAGCTTATTTCTGGAACTGCGCCTCGCTGGAATCTCCGCTTTTCGTGACCAGCACCATACGGAAGCGGGCTTTGCCTTGCATCATGCGAGCGTAAGCATCAGCTGCTTGTTCGAGCGGAAGTGTCTCGATCATCGGCCGAACGTTCTGCAGGACGCTAAAGGCAAGAGTGTCCTCGCTCTCAATCGGCGTGCCGGTCAGGCTTCCATAAATGGAGCGCCCTCCAAAGACGAGCGGGAACGCATTCAATCGGATCTGGTCGTTTGGGACGCCGAGCACGATGAGCTTGCCGCGAACCGCAAGACCGGACACAAGCGGCCCCATTGCATCACCGCTTGGGGCGGTTGCCAGAATCGCTCTCGCGCCGCCCATACGCTGGAGCACGGCTGCGGCATCGTCCACGGCGGAATCGATGTAGACGTGCGCACCCAAGTCTTTCGCAAGCTTTTCCTTGTCGCGTCCACGCCCGATGGCGACAGTACGGAATCCCATCTGCCGCGCAAACTGGACACCAAGATGTCCGAGGCCACCAATGCCCTGCACGGCGACCAAATCTCCGCCGCGCAAGCCGGCATTGCGAAGGGCGTTGTAGGTGGTGATGCCCGCGCAGAGGAGAGGGGCGGCATCCGCGGAACTGAGCTCGTCAGGAATGGAAGCGATGCCGCGCGCTTCGGCGATCATGACTTCCGCATACCCACCATCCACCGTGACTCCACTTGTTACGGGGTTCTGACAATTTACGGTGTCCCCACGCCTGCAGGGTTCGCACACTCCGTCTTCCCCGGCGATCAAGCCGACACCGACACGTTGACCGATTTTCCATTTGGAGACTCCGCTGCCTAAGGCTTCAATGCGGCCAACAACTTCATGCCCAGGAACGCGCGGCAACTTCAAACCCGGGTAGGCGTCCATGACCGTGGCCGCATCGGTGTGACAGACTCCACAGGCTTCCACCCGAATCCGAACCTGACCGGCTCCGGGCTCGGAGACTGGACGTTCTACTACTCGAAGCACGCCGGGTGCGGAGACTTCTACTGCTTTGTAGGTGCGTTGCATTTGTGTGTCTCTCCCGTCTGCATTTGATTCGGGCTCAACGAGAAGCGCGCCACTGCCGCGTTAATGCCACCCTCAATCTTTTTCTCTTCCCATCCATTCGCGAATATATGCAGCGCAGTTCTCAAGCTTCACCCCGTCCGCTTCGCAACCCTCGAAAAAGTGCAGTGCGTCGCGATCGATTACGCCAACGTCTTTCAGATCTAAAACGATGCCGCGGGCGTTAGGTTGCAGTTCAAAAAGTCTCCTCAACTCGGCAATCGCCTGTTTCTCGATTCGGCCACTTAACACGAATACTGTGAGTTTCCCTCGCGCCACGGTCTCGATCCTGAAAGTCATCGATCAGGTCCTTTGACCAACATTGGAGTCGCGGCTGTGCTGCACTCTACTCGGTCCATCCGAAGGGCGATCACACCCACCTTCAATGCGTGTTAGTTCGCTAAATCGGTATAACCAAAAACCATTTATCGGCCTGATCGGGGCCGGGCAAATGGATGATGTATGTGCCATTCCACCCGCCGCGGGTGAAACCCTGAAGCTCGTCTGGATGTGGAGTTACCACCATAATGTGGGGTCCCACGTGAAACTCCCCGCCCGCCGCGCCCGGAACCCATTGCCCCATAAACATGTAGGAAACGCCAAGTCTCTCGATGTGCGGCGGCCGGCCGGCAAGGTCATCCTTCACCCACTGAAAGAAAACCCGATCAAAACATCCCGGGTCGTCATGCTTGGACCCGGGCGGTGGACCCGGCAGGCAGGTCCATTCACTAGTACCCTGACGGAGAACTCGAAATTCGCCACCCTTGCTGGCCGGATAATCCACGATAGTCGCGCCGTCGGTTATGAAGTTTGGTGCGGCCCTCAGAGCGTCCGCGATTTTCTCAGCGTCCGTTACAGGGAGCTGTTCCGTCGTGCTCTGAGCGCTCACCGTAAGCGCAGCGAACAGACAAAGGACAGTTAGCTTCGTGTTCAACTTTCGGTGCAGAGACCTTCCCCCTGTTTTGTCGATCCTTTTCACTTGCATGTGCCGTTCATTCGTATTTCACCTTGACTGAGCGATGACCGATCATGAGTAATGCAACCGTATGTCCAATTTGGATATCGCTGAAAACAGGGCTCGAAAATGAAATTGGAGTGACAGAATCTTGGGAATCGCCAGAATTCTGGGAGTTGAACGAGTGGACCTACCGGAACGAGTATTTCTTTATGTTGAGCTGTTTGATCTTCAAATCCAGCGTCGACCGCGGAATTCCGAGTTTCGCGGCCGCTCCATTTGGCCCAGCAACTTTTCCGTTGCTTTCCGTAAGAGCCGCTTCAATTAGTTCCTTCTCATAGTTCTGAAGGTTCTGTGAGAGAGGACCTGATGACCCCGCGCGAGATACGTTCTGGCTAGAAAGCCAGGCCTCATCGATCCAAAAGGTATCCCCGGTGCAGAGGATTACGGATCTCTCGACGATATTTTGCAGCTCACGAATATTGCCTGGCCAATGATAGGACTCACATAGCTTGAGCGTGTTTTTGTCGATCTTACTGATTTGCTTTCGCGCCTTCTCCGCGTAGCGCTTCACGAAGTACTCGACCAGCATCGAGATGTCTTCCTTTCGGTTCCGGAGAGGCGGCACATCGATTGGAAAGACGTTTAATCTGTAAAAGAGATCGGCTCGGAAGGCGCCTGCGGCGATCGCTGCCGATAGATCGCGGTTGGTAGCGGCGATTATTCGAACATCAGTGGGAATGACACGGCTACCCCCCACCCGTTCAAATTGACGCTCCTGGAGCACTCGAAGCAATGCAATCTGAGTTTCCGCGGGAAGCTCGCCGATTTCATCGAGAAAAATCGTGCCTGAGTGCGCTAACTCAAAGCGACCCTCTCGACGCTGCAGGGCACCGGTGAATGCCCCCTTCTCGTGGCCAAACAATTCCGAGGCGATGAGTGAAGAAGGAATCGCGGCGCAGTTCACGCTAACAAAAACATGATCGGCACGTTGCGAGCCCTTATGTATAGCGCGCGCAATCAGTTCCTTCCCGGTACCTGTTTCGCCCGTAATCAGCACCGTAGAGTCGGTGGGAGCGACTTTCACGATGCTAGAAAGGACCGTTTTCAAGGCGGGCGAGGAACCCACAATCTCCTCAAACATGAAGGCCTGATCGATTTGCTCCCTGAGGACGACGTTCTCGTCATGAAGGCGGTCTTTCAGCCGCTTGATTTCTTCGAAAGCTTTCTCTAAGTCATCCTCGGCGCGCTTCCGGTCGTCAATGTCAGTCAACAATATGTACCAGCCGGTGATACGACCTTCCGTATCTCGCGCGGGGAGGGCGCGTGATTGAAACCAGCGGTACACACCGTCGGCGCGCCGCTGGCGGAGCTCAAGATCATGCGGCTGACCGGTTTCGAGCCAACGACTATACAGGTCCATTACGCGGGGAAGGTCATCCGGATGGACATGCTCGAAGTTGGGCGAATTCCTCCATTCCTCAATCGTCGTGCCGAAATATTCCAAGGCTTGGCGGTTGAGAAGTTCGACCTTGCCTGCGGCGCTCAAAGTAAACACAAATCCAGGAATGGTATCGACGATCACACGAAAGCGTTGCTCACTCTCCCTGAGCGCCGCCTCGTTGCGCTCCCGCTCAATCGCAACCGCCGCGAGATGCGTAATCTGCGCGATGATCTCTTGATCCTGCTCAGTTGGTCTGCGCGGCTCGCGCCAATAGATCGCGAAGGTGCCCAGTACAAGGCCATTTGAGGCGAGGATAATGGTCGACCAACACGCTTTTAGGCCATGCGTCAACGCGGAGGTGCGCCATGAACACGTGCCCCATCGCGTGTCCGAAGCCACGTCCGACACAATCACTTGTGTCTTGAAACGCGCTGCCTGAGTGCAGGGTCCACATTGGTGATCTACCGGTATACCTGGGAACTGGTCGTTATAGCTGGATGGAAGGCTAGGCGCGATTGCCTGCTGGATTTTAGAGCCACCTGGATCGAACAAGAGGACACTGCAGAGACATCCGCTGGCGGTCTGTTCGACAACTCGGCATAGGGCTTCGAGAATGGATTCTAGCGGATTGCCCTTGGCGGTCATTTCCAGGGCAAGATTCTCTCCGGCAAGCAAGCATTCCGCCCGCTTTCGATCTTCGATGTCGGTGTTCGTTCCGAACCATTTGACAAGCCTTCCATCGTTGTCGAACGAGGGAGTCGCACGGAAAAGGAACCAACGATACACGCCGTCGAAACGGCGTAGGCGTCCTTCAATTTCCCCTGGCTCGCCAGAAACCAGAATGGATCGCCAGTGATCTACAAGTCCCTTCAGGTCGTCCGCATGCAGAGCAACGGTCCAGCCCCAATCACGCGCCTCTTCGGGGGAGAGGCCGGTATACTCGAGCCAGCGCTGATTGAAGAAATCAACCGAACCGTCCCCCTGAGCGGACCACGCGAGCGTCGGGATCGCGTCAACCACAAGGCGAACGTCGTGTGCCTCCCGAGTCCGCTCGGAGCTGTGCGCTGCGGATGCCATCGGGTGATTAGATGTCACCGCGTAACTAAGGTCACAAGGGTTCGAGCGGATTCTGGCTGCTCTCTTGGTTGAAGGTCTTGACAGCCTGTTCTTGCTCTCATTAAATCTGACGATAGCAGCTACTTCACTGAGGAATTGGTTGAGGAATCGGCATTCGGGTGCCCACTCTTGGCGATTCTTATCATCAAGGCGTGGGGCCACCCACATCCCTACCTACCCCGTTCAAGTTTTATGCGAGTCTGAGTTGCTGCACGATCTGGAACATCTGCTTACCCTTTTCTGTCGTGAAATTCGGACTGAGGGCGGTCGCAATCGACACAACAGAGGTTACGAGCGCTCCCGCTGCCCGGATTTGTTCGATTGCTGCGGCTTCCGTCCGTTCCGACATCCCCCCGCAGGCGTCGATGGCGACGAGAACTTTATAGCCTTCTCGCACTGCATCGAGGGCCGCGTGCAGCACGACAACTTCTGTTGCAAAGCCCGCGACAATTAGCGTTGACCTCCGATTGTCAGCTAATCTCCTCTGACTGGCAGTGTCGCTGAAAGGACTCGCGGAAGCACGCAGGAGGCGAGGCGCGGACCCTGCGCTCGTTTCCAGCTCAGGCAAGAGTTTTGGGCCCTTCTCCTGCTCCGGCACCACGCTGAGGGTGATCGGCAGACCAAAGAGGACCGCAATCTCACAAAGTACTGCTGCCGACCTACTGAGAGCGCCGGGTTCCGTCGTTTTGCTACGCGCGACGATCTGTTGCTGAAGATCGCAAATGAGAATCTGTGTCGACTCCTTCGAAAGGCCGTTCCAAAAGTCCGTATGTACGGGCATGCTCATTCTCCCTGTCGGCAGATTGAGGCTGGGTTGGGAACCATTGTTCAAGATAATTTGCCAGGGCAGGCACCGAATGTTCTAAGCCAGTAAAGGCGACATAGCTATCCGGGCGTACCAGCAAAATCGCAGGGTCTGTGCCGAAGAGACGCCTGAACTGTCGCTCATTCTCCCTGAAGCCGGAAACCTGATACCCCTGAACAAGATGCTTCCATGGTGAGAGCAAAGATTGCACTTGCTTGTGTGTCTTTTCCGGCGAGGTGATGTTGGCATAAAGCAACGTGAAACTATCGGGACTGAGTACGCGAAAGAGATTCGTTTGCAACTCGTGCGTCTCCTCGCCGGGCTTGCTTAGTTGCACAAGCAAGAGGTCGGGAATGCGGTCACCGGCATGAATTTCCCCCGGTCTGCCGTCGCCCACGGACAACGGGCTTTCACGATAGTTTAACGAGAGTTGGCTCATGCGCTCCGTGCTGATTTCCTGCACAAATTCCGTGCTGACGATCCAGGGTGCAATGTGATCAAAAACGGACCGAAAGATTGGATTTCCGGAGCCGATGGCGCTGGTTAACCCCTCAGTCTTAGTGAGCACGTTGCGAATCACCGGAACACGCTCATCGCCGTAGCTGTTGAGCAATTCGTGAGTGGCCTCCCCCTTGATGACGAGTGCCAGCTTCCAGGCGAGGTTAATCATGTCCTGAATGCCGGTGTTCATACCCTGTGCGCCTGCGGGACTATGGATATGCGCGGAATCGCCCCCGAGGAAAATGCGGCCAGCACGCAAGGTCTCAATCATGCGGCTGTTGATCCGGAACCAGGAACTCCAGCCCATGTCGTGGAAGCGGAGAGGGATGTCGGAGCGTTGGTTATAAATCTGCTGTAACTCTTCCAGGGATGGCGCGGTGTTCTTACTCGGTTTGCTGACGGGATTGCTTGCAATGATTCGAAAGCGACCGTTTCCCATCGGGAAGAGACCCATGAAACCATACTTGGAGGAGAAGATGTGGAAGTCTGTCTCCGGCAAGTTGCCTTGGATATAGAGATCACCGAGTGCATAGCTTTCGACAAGCGTCTTGCCTTTGAATGGGAGACCAAGCGTGGTACGCGCGATGCTGTGTGCTCCCTCAGCGTCGATCAAGTAGTCGTATGTCGCGCTCTCCAGTGAGCCGTCCTTGTGCTTCAGGACAGCTGTGACTGCGTCGCCTCGGTCCGATTGGCTAAGAGCATGCAATTCCGCTTCACGCTCAATTATTACTCCTTGTTTCGTAAGGGCATCGCGCAAGATGGCCTCCGTCTCTGCCTGGGAGATGAAAAGCATGTAATTGTATTTGCTGTCGATATGGTTGAACTCGAGGCGAAACACACGCTTGCCTCCGTCATAGATACTGCCTGCAAGGCCGCGGTTCCCGCGGGCGATCATTGCGTCTACCATGCCACGCTGCTCGAAAAGCTCCAACGTCCGTGCCTGGACTCCGACCGCTCGTGATGTCGTTTCCGGTTCGGCTGTATTTTCGATGAGTCGCACTGGAATGCCCTGGCGCGCGAGTTCAATCGCCGCGGTCATTCCCGTAGGACCTGCACCAACGATGATGACCTTTGCCTGGTTGAACGTCATGAGTGCTCTCCTGTGTGTCCGTCGCGTGAAGTGAAGTTTAGTGAACAGCCGCCTGTGTTCCTTTCGGTGGGCGTCACGTGGAACCGCGCGAGTGCGATGCTTCTGAACCCGAATGTGAGGAAGTATGTCCATCCAGTTTCGAGCTCATGAAACCTACGATGAGTAGGCAAATGATCGCTGCTGGACCCTCCACTGGACAGTTTTGTATTTCGCTCCGGCTGAACGACAAGCGCGTCACTGCCACGTCGGTGTCTCTCTCAATCTTTTTCTCTCTCCATCCATTCGCGAATATATGGAGCGCAGTTCTCAAGCTTCACGCCATCCGCTTCGCAACCCGCGAAAAAATGCAGTGCGTCGCGATCGATTACGCCAACGTCTTTCAGATCTAAAACGATGCCGCGGTAGTTTGCTTGCAGTTCAAAAAGTCTCCTCAACTCGGCTATCGCCTGGTTTTCGATTCGGCCACTTAGGACGAATACTGTGAGTTTCCCTCGTGCCACAGTCTCGATCCTGAAAGTCATCGATCAGCTCGCTTGACCCACATCGTTGTCACGGCTTTGACGCACTCCATTCCTTCCATCCGAGCACCCCAATCACGACACGTGCAAGGGAGTGCCCAAATTGGATTTCACTGAAAACAAACCTCAAACTAAAACTGGGAGTGACAGAATTTTGGGAATTGCCAGAATTCTGGGAGTTGAACGGCTGAACCTCGAAAGTCGATTCAGCAAGAAGTGTCGAAGCGGGCGCCAGTTTGAACAAAAACCAACACGGGCTCTCTCACAGCGGCAAGGTTCGCAGCGTCATCTCGACTACGCGTTGCAATTTATCGCGGCTTGCGCCGCCCGTTCCTTGGACTGCCAACTCTAAGAGGATCGTCGCGACGTAGCGCGCAATGTCAGCAGGGTTGATATAACCGCGAGGAGCAGGAGGTTTTCGGGAAATGGATTTATGAGCCTCTGGTCCCCGAATACGGCCAGACCTCAAGCTCCGGATAGTAGGCGCTCTTCGCTAAACCCAGCTCGCGTGCTCTATGCTTTGCGCGTTCCGAAGGGGTGCGCGTGCTCGGATTGTGATGCTCGGCAATCTCGATCAACTCTGCGAGCGTGTAGAGTCCGCGTCTGCCGCTTTCTTGGCTGCTTTCCTTACGTGTGTGGGGCGGCTCATATAACAAGTAAGCGGGCATAGGGTGAGGCGGTCTGGATAGCGTGCGCTAGTTTGCGATTGAACTCTGTAAAGCTTTATCTCCGAGCGACCGCATAAATTCGGTAACATGTTCTGACCAGAGTTCGGGATGCGCCATCGTCAAGTGCCCAAACGATTCCGCCGAGCCCGGCTGAACGACAAATCGGCCCTCGCGAACCCTTGGCATGAGTTCTTCTAGAACGTGCAGTTCAGTTGGGTTGAACTCATCGTCGGCAAAGTTGAGTGCGTACACCTTGGTCTTTATCGGCGCGAGTCCTGGCCGCGGATCGTAGTCTGCTGAAGAACTGAGCGAGTAGAGAATGTCGTTGGCGTCTACCGCCGCGGCCTGACTCTGTGCTTCAGCGATGAATCGATCCGCTGCTGGCCCGTCTGGCACAACAACTTGTAGATGTGGCACGCCGTCGAGCATCATCCGCATCAATGGAAATGCGCTCAGCCAGCCTTGCGGTGGTGAAGTGTAGTTGCCTCCATTCCACTGAGGATCGGAGCGGATTGCGTCAATTACCATGCGGCGCCAGAGCATGTTTCTGCCGGAGATCGGGATGGGCATCGACACGACGGGCATGATGCCGTCCATAGCGTCCGGATATGCTTCGGCCCACTGCCACGCGTTCATTCCGCCCATCGACATGCCAAGAATGGCGTGAAGATGTTCGATGCCAAGCGTCTCGGTGACCAGGCGATGTTGCAGGTCCACCATGTCTGCGTAGCCATATTTCGGGAATTTGGCCTTCAATCCGTCGCTAGGCTTGCTTGATTTCCCATGCCCCACGTTGTCGGGGAAGATCAGGAAGTAGCGACTCGCATCGAGCGGCCGGCCGGGGCCGAAAAGAGCTTCCATATAATTTTTACTTAAGAGCGTGTTTCCGTCGGCGCCCGTCCAGTGGATGACGAGCACCGCATTATCGATTTTTCCCTGAGCATCGCGATGCGGGCTGCCAAGAGTGGCGTAATGAATGCGCAGGCGGGACAGGCTTTCACCATCATGAAAACGGTAATTTTCAAACCATGCATCTGCTTGGGTAGCGGTGGGATGGTGTTCTTGTGTCCAAGGAGAACTGTTTGTGCTTGTTTTCATGACATCTCCGGTGTGGTGCTGCTGCCCGTACGTAAATGCGGGAGAAAGAAAGAGCGCAAGATGGAGCACGCCCGCGGTGAAACCGTGTCTGCATTGTTTCGAAGCGATCATATGCGGAGCTGTCGCCATCGGCATTCAGTGACCAGCATAAGACATGGTCCAGACAGCCTTATCGCCGACGTGGTATTCATTGCCATCCCACGGAGTGCCGCAGACGTGCAAATACGCGTAAGGGGTTCCCGCAAACATCACCCAAGCGCCTTTGTCGCGAACCGTGGTCGGAAGTCCATTGGCCGCAGCATCGAAAGGCCATGTGATCATCCAGTGCGGTCCTATTGGAATCGCGGGACTGGTTCTATCCGCAGGATTGGTGTTGCTTCTCTGTGTGGCGCCGCACAGCATGTAAATCATTCCGGGCGCTGTGTTCGTGGGCTTCGGCTTTCCTTGCTTGGCATCCATCA
>Ga0073928_10004159_pt1 | contig 21824 bp, 7 predicted proteins | sample PaiPotPPA55metaG_FD_76969 | JGI IMG/M metagenome (GOLD analysis project Ga0073928, IMG submission 76969) | Iron sulfur acid spring bacterial and archeal communities from Banff, Canada, to study Microbial Dark Matter (Phase II) - Paint Pots PPA... ...
AGAAATACGAAGGTGAGGGCGCGCGCTGGCGTTATTTTGGCCACGCCTGCATTTTGCTTGAAACGAAAAATGTGAGCATTCTGACGGACCCGGTGCTTAGCTACACGTACGAGAGCGACGTCTCTCGCTATACGTATGACGATCTTCCGGAAGTAATCGACTACGCGCTAATCACGCACGACCATCAAGACCACATCCTGTTCGAGACATTGCTGCAGCTGCGTTACCGCATCCGGAATATCGTGGTGCCGCGAAACGGGGGCGGCTCGTTGCAAGACCCGTCGTTGAAACTCTTGCTGAAACAATGCGGCTTTCGCAATGTTATCGAGCTTTCGGAGATGGAAGAAATTCCGTTCGATCGCGGCTCGATTACCGCGGTGCCGTTTCTGGGCGAGCACGGAGACTTGAACGTTCTGACGAAATCGGCGTACTTGTTGCGGGTGGACAACCACAAGCTGCTGTTCGCCGCCGATTCCTGCAATATCGCCCCAAAATTGTACGAGCACATCCATCGCGATATCGGGGACGTGGACGCTTTTTTTGTGGGCATGGAGTGCGACGGAGCGCCGGTTTCCTGGATCTATGGCCCGCTGCTCACGCAGCGCCTGGAACGCCCGAAAGATCATTCGCGACGGCTGGCCGGATCGAACTACGAGCGAGCGCTTGCTATCGTGGAACAGCTTCACTGCAAAGAGGTGTACGTATACGCGATGGGGCAGGAGCCCTGGCTCAACTACGTGATGAGCATAAAGTATACTGACAAATCCAATCCCATCATTCAGTCAGATCGCTTGATTGAGACCTGTAGGTCGCGCGGAATTACCGCAGAACGGCTCTTCGGTGAAAAGGAGATCCTCCTGCCGTAAAGGCGATCCGCACCGAGCGGATCGGCGGGAGTCTTGGCAATGGCACCCGAGGCTTACAAATCGGCGAAGTTGGCTACCCCGGAAAATTCCGGAATGGCACTGCCGACGTCTGTGCGAAAGTGGAATGAAACGCGCACAGAATATCCCCGCGAGAAAACGGTGGCGCAAATTTTTGAAGAAGTTGCCGCAGCAACCCCGAATGCCGTAGCCGTCGTATTGGGGGATCAACAGCTCACGTATGCGGAACTGAACGCCAGAGCCAATCGTGTTGCTCATAAGTTGCGCGGCTTGGACATAGGTAACGAAACGATGGTGGGATGCTGCATCGAGCGCTCACTGGAACTCGCGGTTGCATTGCTCGGGGTTCTCAAGGCGGGCGGCGCTTATGTGCCACTTGATCCTTCCTATCCCAAGGAACGCTTTGATTTCATGCTCGAAGACATCCGCTCGCCCGTGATGCTCACGCAAAGGTCCTTGGTATCCACGGTGTTTGCCGGTCGAAAGTTGACTGCGCTTTGCGTCGACGAGATTGCCGCGTCAGCTCCGAACGGAACCGATGTTAACCCGGCGCCTGCGAGCGGGCCGCCGAATCTGGCCTACGTGATGTACACGTCGGGATCCACCGGACAGCCGAAAGGCGTGATGATCGAAAATCGCGCCATCGTGCGACTGGTACGGAACACGAATTATTGTGGGTTTGGACCACAGGAAACATTTCTCCAGTTCGCGCCCGCGTCGTTCGATGCTTCTACACTTGAAATTTGGGGGCCGCTGCTGAACGGCGGGCGGCTTGTAATGATGCAGCCGCAGGCATCGTCGCTTGATGATCTAGGGCGAACGATTCGCAAACACGGAGTGACGACACTTTGGCTGACGGCCGGCCTGTTCCATCTAATGGTCGAGCAACGGCTGGAAGACCTGCGTCCCATCCGCCAGCTTCTGGCTGGCGGTGACGTTCTCTCGGCGCGCCACGTGCGACTGGTCCTCGAAAATTTGCCCGATTGCCGATTAATCAACGGTTACGGTCCTACGGAAAACACAACGTTCACTTGTTGCCACACGATGCGGGCCGGCGAGCGGGTGCCGGAGTCGGTTCCAATTGGCCCTCCGATTTCGAATACGCAGGTCTACATCCTAGACGAACACATGCAACCTCTGGGTCCCGGAAAAACGGGAGAGCTTTACGCGGCCGGCGATGGCGTGGCGCGCGGCTATCTGAATAATCCCGCGGCGACCGCCGAGAAGTTCTTGCCGAACCCGTTTTCGGAACGAGAAGGCGAACGGATGTACCGGACCGGCGACCTGGCGCGGTGGCGCGACGATGGCGTGGTGGAATTCCTCGGGCGAATCGACAACCAGGTAAAGGTTCTGGGTCATCGGATTGAACCGGGCGAAGTGGAAACAGTGCTGCGGATGAACCCGGGCGTGAGTCAGGTTTGCGTGGTACCCCACGCGGACGAAAGCGGCTCGAAGCAACTCGTGGCCTATTTCGTGCCTGCGTCAGGCGCTGCGCTTTCGCCGACGGATTTGCGAACATTTCTCACGGGTAAACTTCCGCACTACATGATTCCGACGCGATTCATTTCGATCGCCGCGTTTCCTCTTTCGGCGAACGGCAAAGTGGATCGTGCAGCCCTGCCCGCGCCGGTAATTGTCGCCGTCGGCAACGTATCCGCCGAAGCACCGTACACGAAACTCGAACAGACACTGGCGGAACTGTGGCAGCGAATCCTTCGCGTTGAACGCGTGGGTCTCGACGACAACTTCTTCGATCTGGGCGGCGATTCGCTGATGATCGTGGCAGCGCATTCTAATTTACAGAAGATGTTTGAGGTCGAAATTCCGGTAACCGATCTTTTCGAATTCACCACGATTCGTACGCTGGCCCAGCATCTTGGCGAGAAGACGCCGTCAGGGCCTTCATTCTCCGAAGTTCAACTGCAGGCGAAGAGACAGCGTGAAGCCTTCGCGCGCCAACGCGGACGCCGCGCCGGCGGTGCGATGTGACCTCGCGCGATACGCAAGTCCCTTTTATCGAAGGCGTCGCGATCGTCGGAATGGCCGGGCGCTTTCCGGGCGCGCGGAGCGTCGCAGAATTCTGGCGCAATCAACTGGACGGCATCGAATCGATTTCCCATTTTCGTGTCGAGGATCTTGAAATCCCGGACGCGGTGGAGCGTTCGCGAGATGCGGACTACATTCGCGCGCGCTCCATTCTGGAAGATGCCGATCTCTTCGACGCCGAATTCTTCGGCATCTATCCTCGCGAAGCGGAGTTGATGGATCCGCAGCAGCGGCTGTTCCTCGAATGCTGCTGGCAGGCTTTTGAAGATGGCGGTTACGACCCGGCCGTTTACCCTGGGCCGATTGGCGTTTATGCGGGCTGCAGCACCAGCACTTACTTTCTCTCGCAGCTCTGCACCGATCCTGAATTCATCCGCAAGTTCACGAGCGGATATCAGGTTGGGAACTACCCCGAGATGATGGGGAACAATCTGGATTTCCTTGCTACGCGAGTCGCTTACAAACTAAATCTGCGTGGACCCGCCTTCACGATGCAGGCAGGCTGCTCGACTTCTTTGCTCGCTGTTACGCAGGCTTGCCAGTCGTTGCTGACCTATCAGTGCGACTTGGCGCTGGCCGGCGGCGCTTCGATCACTTTCCCGCAAAAGCGCGGGTCGTATTATCAAGAGGGCGGAATGGTTTCGCCTGACGGCCATTGCCGCACGTTTGATGCGGACGCGCAGGGCACCGTGTTCGGAAGCGGCGTGGCTGTGGTGCTTTTGAAGCGGCTCGACGAAGCCGTCCGCGACGGCGACCAAATCTATGCCGTCATTCGCGGATTTGCGGCCAACAACGACGGCTCGGCGAAGGTCGGCTACACGGCTCCAAGCGTCGAAGGACAGGCGCGCGTTATTGCTTTGGCGCAGGAAGCGGCCGGAATCGATCCGCAAACGATTGGATACGTCGAAGCGCACGGAACCGGAACGCCGCTCGGCGATCCGATCGAACTTGCGGCGCTGACGCAGGTGTTTCGCGCGCATGGATCGAGAAAACACTTCTGCGCGGTGGGTACGGCGAAGACGAACGTAGGACATCTTGATATCGCTGCGGGCGTAACAGGACTCATCAACGCGGCGCATATCGTGCGCGATGGGGTGTTTCCGCCGACGTTGCACTTTAAAAAGCCGAACCCGAAGTTTGACCTTGAAGGCAGTCCTTTTTACGTGAACTCAAAACTCTTGGAGTGGAAGAACGATGGAGAGCCTCGGCGAGCCGGCGTCAGCGCATTCGGCGTTGGCGGGACGAACGCACACGTGGTTATCGAGCAGGCGCCTGCGCGGAGTTCCGAGCCCTCGACGAAACCGCAGCAATTGCTGGTTCTGTCCGCGCGTACGGAAGCAGCGCTCGAACAGGCCACTGACAATCTCGCCGAGTTTCTAAAATCTCATCCAGGCACAAATTTGGCCGACGCGGCGTGGACTCTTCAGGTTGGCCGCCGCGCATTTCCCTGCCGTCGCGCAGTGGTTGCGTCAGGGGTGAAAGGTGCAGTAGCGGCGCTTTCGCGGCGCGACCGCAAGCGCATGCAAACGCGTTTGCGCGCCGGCGAAAATCCGCACGTGAATTTTCTTTTTCCGGGTCAGGGCTCGCAACATCCGAACATGGGCCGTGAAATCTATCAGGTCGAGCGCATATTCCGCGAGGCGGTAGATCGTTGCGCGGAAATTCTGCTCCCGCATCTGGGCGCTGATCTCCGCACCCTGCTCTATCCTTCGGAAACAGCGTCGGACGAAGCGAAGCGGCTCGTGACGGATACGATCATCGCGCAGCCCGCAATTTTCACCGTCGAGTATGCGCTGGCGCAACTCTGGATGAGCTGGGGGATTCGCCCGCACGCGATGCTGGGACATAGCGTGGGTGAATTCGTGGCGGCGTGCCTCGCGGGGATTTTTTCGCTCGAAGACGCGTTGACGCTTGTCGCCGCGCGCGGCCGGATGATGCAGGAAGTTCCAGCCGGCGGAATGCTTTCCGTTCGCCTGCCGGAGGAAGAGCTTAGTTCTCGTTTGAACGGGCGTTTGTCGCTCGCGGCAGTGAACTCACCGTCGTTGTGCGTCGTGGCCGGCCCGTTCGATGCCTTGGAAAAATTCGAGGTGCAACTCACGAGCGAAGGAGTGGCTTGCAGGCGCTTGATCACTTCGCATGCGTTTCATTCGGCGATGATGGATCCTATTCTCAAACCGTTTACAGAGCGCGTCGAGAAGGTACGCTTGCAGCCGCCGCAGATTCCGTATGTCTCAGGCGTTACCGGAACCTGGATTACGGAGAAGGAAGCGGCCGATCCCGGCTACTGGGCGCGGCATTTCCGGCAACCCGTACGGTTTTCGGCCGGCGTCAGAGAACTGCGCAACGATTCGAGCGCGATTCTGCTGGAAGTGGGGCCCGGGAACGTTTTGAGTACGCTCGCGCGGCAGCATACCGACTTTTCCGCGGACCAGATGATCGTCTCATCGCTCGCAGATGGATTTTCAGGAGAGGGCGATTCGCTTGCGCTCATGAACGCGTTGGGTTCTCTCTGGGTGGGAGGAGTGCTGCCGAACTGGCCGGCGCTGCACGAGGGAGAGCGCCGGTTACGCAATTCGCTGCCGGCGTACCCGCTGGAACGCAAGCGCTATTGGCTCGAAGCGCCTGCGGCGGGCGCAGTCTCGTCACAGATGGCAACGAGGGCAGAACAAAATGAAATCGCGATCAAGCTCCCCGTGGAGGAATTGGAACCCGTGCATGTGACCTCGGCATCCCCCATGAACGTCAGCATCGCGAACCGGGCGAACAAAATCCGCGCGGTGTTGGTCGAAATCTTCGAAGATTTATCGGGCATGGATCTCGGGGAAACGGGTGATTCGACCAGCTTTTTGGAACTGGGTTTCGATTCGCTTTTCCTCACGCAGGTCACTCAGGCGCTGCAAAGCAAGTTCGGATTGAAAATTACATTCCGCCAGCTCCTCGGCGATCTGGGGTCGGTGAGCGCACTTGCCGAATATGTGGACAGCAAGCTCCCCTCCGATGTATTTTCCGAGCCAGCTTCCGCTCCTGATCCGACTCCGACCCAGCTGGCAGCCGCTCCAACTGCTGGAGTCGCTACCGCGCGTCCCGCGATGGCAGCGCACGCTGGAGCGTCCGGTGGCGGTAATAGAGATACTGCAATGGCTGAATCTCCCGTCGATCGCCTGATACGCGAACAACTTGATGCGATGAACCAGCTGTTCGCAAAACAGCTCGAAGCGATTCGCGGAACCACTCCTGCGCCGGGTGCGTCTTCCTCTGCGCGCACGCCGGAAAATTCGCGGAAAACGAAGCAAGAAAGCGCCCCCGCTGCTGAAAAAGAAGGAGTAAAGGAACTCAAGGGTTACACGCCGTTCAAGCCGCTGCAGAAAGGATCTTCCGGCGAACTCACACCTAAGCAAGCCGAATACATCCGCGCGCTCGTCGAGCGATACACGAAACGAACGGTGGGCTCGAAGCAGAGCACGCAGGAATACCGCCAAGTGCTGGCAGACCCGCGCGTCGTCGCAGGTTTCCGCGCCGAGTGGAAGGAAATGGTGTACCCCATCGTTACGGTGCGTTCGCAAGGCTCGCGCCTGTGGGACGTTGACGGGAACGAGTACATCGACATCTTGAATGGTTTTGGCCCCATCATGCTGGGCCACCGGCCAGACTTCGTTGAGAAGGCAATCGAGAAGCAGCTTCATGAAGGATTTGAAATCGGACCGCAGACTTTGCTCGCAGGTGAAGTGGCGAAAATGATCTGCGAGTTTACCGGAAGCGAGCGCGCGACGTTCTGCAATACCGGCTCGGAAGCGGTGATCGCCGCGATGCGCGTCGCGCGGACAGTGACCGGCCGCAATAAAATTGCTTTCTTCTCGGGCGATTATCACGGAATGTTCGACGAAGTCCTCGTGAAGGGATTCAAGAAGGGGGGCGTGCCGCAAGCTGTCCCTGTTGCTCCGGGAATCCCGCGCGAGAAAGCCGCCAACGTCGTGGTCCTCGAATACGGCACGACCGAATCGCTCGAATGGATTCGACGGAATGCGAAAGATCTCGCGGCAGTGATGGTCGAGCCGGTGCAGAGCCGCCATCCGAACTTGCAGCCAATTGAATTCCTGAAAGAGATACGCAAGATTACGACGGAATCCGGTACCTGCCTGATTTTCGATGAAGTCGTTACCGGCTTCCGCGTCCATCCCGGCGGATGCCAGGCGCTATTTGGCATTCGCGCCGATCTCGCGACGTATGGAAAAGTTCTCGCGGGCGGGATGCCCATCGGCGTGCTGGCCGGCACTTCAAAATACATGGACGCGCTCGACGGCGGCATGTGGCAGTACGGCGACGATTCTTATCCTTCGGTTGGCGTGACGTTTTTCGCAGGAACTTTTGTCCGCCACCCGCTCACGATGGCCGCTGTAAAAGCCGTGATGCAGCATTTCCAAGCGGAAGGACCGGCTCTCCAACAGAGGCTCAGCGAGCGTACCGCCGAAATGGTGAAGCGCTTGAACGACTTGCTCGAGCGCAACAACGTTCCAACACGCATTGAACACTTCGCTAGCATTTTCTACTTCAGCTTCCCGGCCGATTTTCGCTTCGGAAGCCTCTTCTACTATCACTTGCGCGAGAAGGGCATCCATCTTCTAGAAAGCTTTCCGTGCTTCCTCACGACGGCGCACAGCGATGCCGACATCGACCGCATCGTGCGCGCGTTCGAGGAGACAATCGCAGAAATGCAGGCGGGAGGCGCGCTGGATCTCCCGACTGGCAACGCGGCCGCGCATAGCTCTGAACTGGCTGTATCCGGAGCTGCCCGTGACGTTGCGATGACCGAGCCTCAGCGGGAAGTTTTCCTCGCGGCCAAGCTTGCCGACGACGCTTCCTGCTCGTTCAACGAATCTTTCAGCGTGCACTTGCGGGGCCCCTTGCAAGCGGACGCTCTGCGGGAATCCGTGAACGCCGTGATCGCCCGGCACGAATCGCTGCGCGCGACCGTGGATGCCGAAGGAACCACGCTTCATTTTCTGCCGGAAATGAAGCTTGCGATTCCCCTGCGCGACATCTCGCAAATGGAGTCCGAAGCGCGCGACGCGGAACTCAGGCGCGTGCTGGGTGCAGACGCGCGCACCGCGTTCGATCTGACGAAAGGCCCGCTGATCCGTTCCGAGTTGGTGCGCCTCGGGCCCGATTACCACATGCTCTTGGTCACGTCGCACCACATCGTTTGCGACGGCTGGTCCACAAACGTTTTCCTCGATGAATTGGCGAAGCTCTATTCGGCGAGAGTCCTTGGCAATTCTGCCAGATTGCCGGACGCAGTTCGATTCAGCGTTTATGCGAACGAGCAATCGGCTCATCGCGCTTCCGCGGAAGGTGCGGAAACAGAGGCGTACTGGCTCGGCCAGTTCAAGGATGTTCCGGCGCCGCTCGATCTTCCGGTGGACCGTCCGCGTCCCTCAGTGAAAAATTATGCTGGCGCGACTTACCGTACTCGCATCGACGGCGAAAACTACCGCCGCATCAAGCAGCTCGGCTCGAAGAAGGGTTGCACTCTTTTCGTCACGCTTCTCGCTGGCTTCCAGGCGCTCTTGCATCGCCTCACGAATCAGAATGACATCGTGGTGGGAATTCCCGCCGCGGGACAGTCTCTGCTCGAAGACGGCAACCTGATCGGGCACTGCGTCAATTTCCTGCCTTTGCGCACGAAGTTTGGCGACGATCTCTCTTTTGCGAGCTTGCTCGGCGAGGTGAAGAAGTCGCTTCTCGATGCCTACGATCATCAGGCCTACACCTACGGCACTCTGGTTCGCAAACTGGCGATCCCGCTCGATCCAGGCCGTCTGCCGCTGATGGAAGTGCAGTTCAATTTAGAACGGATCGGTGCAGGCGCGGAATTCGAAGGCCTTAAAGCGGAGGTTGATCCGAATCCAAAGAGCGCCGTGAACTTTGACATCTTTTTCAACGTGGTCGAATCGAACCAGGGTTTGATGATCGATTGCGATTACAACACCGACCTCTTCGACCGATCCACGATCCAGCGTTGGCTCAACCACTACAGCACATTGCTTCTCGCCGCAGTACCCGAGCCCGAAAAAGCTGTCGATGACTTGCTTTTGATGACGCCGCCGGAAATAACTTCGCTGCTGGCCGCGTGGAATCCAGCGCCGGCCGACTGCAAGGTCGATTCGACGATGAGTCATATCTTCGAACAGCAAGCTGCGCGCACTCCCGATGCGGTCGCCGTCGTTTTGGGCGCCGAGCGAATGACCTATCGCGAGCTTAACGAGCGCGCGAATCAATTGGCGAGAACTCTTCGCGCAAAGGGTGTAAAGCCGGACTCACTGGTAGCCGTTTGTTTCGAGCGCTCACTTGAAATGATCGTGTCGTTTCTAGCGGTTCTTAAGGCCGGCGGAGCGTATCTGCCGATTGATTCGTCTTACCCGAAGGAACGGCTGTCGATGATGCTCGATGACGCCCGACCCTCGGTACTGCTAACGCAGCAGCGCCTGGTGGAGAATCTGCCGGAGCACAAGTCTGAAATCGTCTGCGTCGATAAAGACTGGCTCGAGATTGATCTCGAAGAAAAGGGAAATCTGCAGCCCACGGCCAAGCCGGAAAATCTCGCGTACGTAATTTACACTTCCGGCTCAACCGGCAAGCCGAAGGGCGTCATGGTAACGCACGCAAACGTCGTGCGGCTCTTGAAGACGACAGAACCCTGGTTCCACTTTAACGAGCAGGACGTTTGGTCGCTGTTCCACACGTACTCATTCGACGTGTCCGTTTGGGAGATATGGGGCTGTCTGCTTACCGGCGGGCGGCTGGTGATTATCCCGTACTGGGTGACACGTTCACCGCAGGAGTTCTATGCTCTTCTTGATAAAGAGAAGGTCACGGTTCTCTGCCAGACTCCCGTTGCATTCTACCAACTCATCGAGGTGGAAGAAGCGGGAGTTGCGACTTCGCTCCACCTGCGATTCGTAATACTAGCTGGAGACGCCTTGAACTTTGTGAAGCTGCGACCGTGGCTCGGACGGCACGGTGATTCGAAACCGCAGATCATCAATATGTACGGCCCCACCGAGGCAACTGTCTACTCGACGTATCGCAGATTGACCGCGTGGGACATCGAGAAGGAAACTCGTAGTTTGATTGGCGTTCCCCTGCCAGACATGAATATCTATTTACTTGATTCGAAGCAACGGCCCGTTCCGCCAGGCGTTATTGGAGAGATGCACATCGGAGGAAACGGTGTCGCCCGGGGCTATTTGAACCGTCCCGAGCTGACCAAGGAGCGCTTTGTACCTGACCCGTTTGCGGATTGCGGCGGCGCCCGAATGTATAAGTCAGGAGACCTCGCGAGGTTCCTGCCTTGCGGCGACATCGATTTTCTGGGCCGCATGGATAGCCAGGTGAAAATTCACGGGTTCCGGATCGAACTCGGAGAAATCGAAGCAACGCTCGCACAGCATCCAGAGGTTCGCGAAGCGGTGGTCATGGCCCGCAAAGACGGCCCGGGAGACAAGAAGCTCGTAGCATATTTCGTAGCCAAGCCGGCAAGTAAGTGTTCGGGAGGCGATTTGCAAACGTTTTTACAAGCTAAAATTCCGGCACACATAGTGCCTTATGCATACGTGCAAGTCGAGTCGCTGCCGTTAAACCCGAACGGAAAAGTCGACCGGGCAAAACTGCCAGCGCCGGACCCGCTCGCATTGGTTCGTGCGCGAGACTACGTGGCGCCCAGCAATGTCCAGGAGCAGATACTCGCGGGAATCTTGGCGGAAGTCCTAAAGGTTGAACGCGTCGGCATCACCGACAATCTGTTCGAGCTGGGCGCCGACTCACTTCATGTTTTCCAGATTACGTCGCGCGCAGCCAAGGCAGGAGTCGCCGTTACTCCCAGACTCCTCTTGCAGCAGCGTACAATCGCCGGAGTACTTGCCGAGATGAGCAGGTCGCCCACGGAAGTACGGCCTCAGGCACCCGCGATTACTCCAGTAGCACGGGATAGGTACCGCGTGACACGTGAGATCAACCGATAACCGGAAACAACCCATGACGGATTTCACCCAGCCAGCAGATCCGGAAGCGGTATTGAAAGAACACGGATCGGCTAGGTCGAGAGCAACGACCAGTGCGGGCGGCGATCTATTCGCATTTCCTCTTTCTCCTGCTCAGGAGAAAATGTGGCTCGCCGACCGCGCGCAGCCAGGAAATCCTTCCTACAACGCTTCGTTCCGCTGGAGGCTTGACGGCCCCGTCGACCCGGACATCCTCGAACGCGCGTTCAACGAGATTGTGCGCCGGCACGAAATTCTTCGCGCCACTTTTTCCTGCAATGGACGGGACCCGATTCAACTGATTGGTCCCTCGGCCCACCTGCGCATCAAGACCCGTGATCTCCGGCTTATTCCCGCCGAACAACGCGAGCGGGAAATGGACCGTTTGTCGGCCGAGGAAGCGCGACGCAGTATCGACATCGAAAAGGGGCCGCTCATCCGCGTCGGCCTGCTGCGGATGGAGGACCAACGCTATATCCTCATGTTGACCATTCATCATCTCGTGTGCGATGGGTGGTCGATCGGCTTGATCATGGAGGAGCTCCAGAAAATTTATGCGGCGTTCGCCGAGGGGCGTGCGTCGCCCCTTCCCGATCTGGGGATTCAGTATCCCGATTACGTGGTGTGGCAGCGCGAGCGCCTCGCCAGCGCGGAAATCGAGCAGCAGCTCGGTTACTGGAAGAAGAAGTTTGCCAATTACAAACGGATCGAAGTCCCGGCGGATTTTCCACACGCTGCCGCACGCACCACAAACAGCGCGATCGTTTCGATGTTGCTGCCGCGCGAACTCACCGAATCCCTCAGGGAATTCAGCAATAAACAAGGCGGTACTCTGTTCATCACGTCGCTCGCTGCCTGCCTGGCGCTCTTGCGCCGTTACACCGGTGAGACCGACATAGCTGTCGGCTCCCCGCTTGCCGGCCGCAATCGCACCGATCTCGAAAGCCTGGTGGGCCTATTCGTCAATCATGTCGTGTTTCGATCGGACGTCCCGGACGATCTCCCGTTTTCGGAATTTGCGGCAAAGGTTCGAGATACGGTATGGGAAGCGTTCGCGAACCAGGACGTTCCGTTCGAGAATGTTGCGAAAGCAGTGCGACTAAGTCAGGAAGCTCAGGGCGAACCCTTCTACTTCGTCAATTTTATTTGCCAGCGCGAGTATGCCCGTGCCGCAACCTTCGTGTTCGAATTTGCGGGAATACGGATGTCGACGATGCCGTCGAAGTCTCAGGGTGCGCTTTACGATTTGAATTTTTTTATGGTCGAACGCGAAGTTGGCTGGCGGCTGTCGCTCGAATACAATTCGGATCTTTATACAGAGTGGACTGCACAGCAAATGCTCGGGCATTTCCGAGAAATACTCGATGCCGTGACGGCCAATCCGAATCGCCCCCTCTCCGAGTTTTCATTGTCCGGGAATGCTACGCTTCCAAGACGCAATCCCGCGAACGCGGCGCCTTCTTCCGGAAGGTCCGTCGCAGCCGAAGAGAAAACAGTCCCAACGGTCGTTCCGGTCGCTATCGAGTTTTACGCGATGCCGGCGAGCCCGCCGCAGAAGAGATTCTGGATGCTGGAAAAATTAACACCGGGGAATCGCGCCTTTTACATGCCGGCCTGCGTCCGCCTGACCGGTTCACTTTCTCCATCGGTCCTCGAAAAGGCTTTTCAGATTCTCATCGACCGTCACGAGACTCTGCGAACGACTTTCGAAGAAATGAAGAACGAACTGATGCAAGTGATTTCCAGCTCGCGCGAATTTTCTCTCCGATTGAGTTCACTCGAGGATATTCCCGAGCCCGATCGAGAAGCGCACCTTGCCGAACTTATTCGTCAGGAAGCCGGAGAACCGTTCGATTTGTCTCGCGGACCTCTCTTCCGGGCACGCCTGTTCCGCCTCGATGCGCGAGCACACGTTCTCGTCGTTACCACGCACCACATTCTCGCGGATGGATGGTCTCAGAGCATTATCCAACGGGATCTCTGGACTGCATATCAGGCGCTCGCACACGGAGAGGAGCCCTCTCTGCCACCGCTCGCCGTTCAATATAGCGACTTTACAGCCTGGCAAAAGGAGTGGCTAATCTCTCCGGAATCCCAGGAGCATATGGAGTTCTGGACAAAACAGCTTACCCCGCCCCTGCCGGTGCTGGATTTTCCCGCGGATCGGCCTCCGCAGAATCGGCCCGCCTCGCACGGAGCAATGGAAACCCTGTTGTTGCCAAAGGAACTTACGAGCGCGCTAAAGAGCTTGGCCCAGTCCCAGGAAACTACGATGTTCATGCTCATGCTCGCCTGCTTCGGCGTCCTCCTGTCTCGTTATACGAATGAGGAGGACCTGTTAATCGGTTCCCCCGTAGCAAACCGCCGGCCTGAGACGGAGCCGCTTATCGGCCCATTTGCCGGACCCATTTGCCTGCGGCTAAACCTATCCGGCAATCCTACGTTGCATGAAATGCTGAACCGGGTGCGCGAAGTGACACTCGACGCGATGAGCCATGCCGATCTACCCTTCGAGGTGCTTGTCGACAAAGTGAAAGTGCGCTCGGTACACGGCCGAAACCCTCTCTTCCAGTTTTATTTCATCTACCAAACAGCTTTTCTGCAGTCTCGCGAGGTTGAAGATTTAACAATCACTCCGATGCCAACATTCAGTCTCGGCACGCCCTTCGAGCTCCAGCTGGCCCTTATCGAACGCGGCGAAGGAGTCCGGGCCCAGCTCGAATACAATCCCGATCTGTTTGACTCGTCCACGATCCAGAGCGTGTTGGCCTACTATATCGAGGTGATGCGCGGCTTCGTTTCGAGTATCGGGAAACGCGTCACAGACTTCCCGTCGCCGCGGCGAAGCACAACTGGCGAGCGGTTGCTGCCTGTTGCCGGGCCGCGCAATCAATTTGTTGCCCCCCACGACAGCACCGAATTACAACTCCTCCTGATATGGGAACGCCTCCTCGAACGGCTTGAGATCGGCGTTCGCGACAACTTCTTCGAGCTGGGTGGACAATCGTTGCTGGCGGCTCATCTGGTTTCCGAGGTTGAAAAAGCCTTCGGCCGAAAAATCGACCTCTCCACCCTACTGACGGCGCCCACCATCGAGCTGATGGCTCGGCACCTGAGAAGTAAAGAGGCGACGGAACATTCCTCGCTCGTTCCCATCCGGCCGTCCGGTTCCAAGCCGCCGCTTTTCTGCGTACACGGAGGCGGCGGACACGTTTTGCGTTTTCGCGCGATGGCTGCTCGCCTGGATCCCGATCAGCCCTTCTACGGCTTGCGTTCGCCGGAGGTGGACGGCGCGGTTAAGAAAGTGACCATAGAGGAACTAGCGGCCGGATATATACGCGACATTCGTGCATTGCAAAGCCATGGACCATACAACTTGTCCGGCGCGTCCTTTGGTGGCCTGGTAGCTTACGAAATGGCTACACAGCTAGTCGCGCAGGGCGAACAAGTGGGCGTGGTTGCTCTCTTCGATACCGGCAACCCGGCCTACTACCGGGAGCTTTCTTTCTCGCAATCGATGCGATTTCGGGCCTCGTACCTGCTTGAACGATTTCAGAGATATGGAAATCGACTGCTGCACGGTGAGACATGGCAGCTTGCCAGGGATCTTGGACACTCTCTTTACACACGCGCGAGTGGATTTACGTGGGCCATTTTTCAAAAGTTGTACAGCCTAAGAGAACGCCCGATGCCAGGCGCCTTGCGCGACAACGTAATGATGTTCAGCTTCGTCGCACGGGCGTACACGCCGAAGCCCTATCCAGGCCGGATCACGCTCTTCCGGGCGGCCGGCCGCACCGCTGAATACGGCAACGTTCCGGCGCTGGGTTGGGAAGAAGTGGTTCGGGGCGAGATCAAGATTCTCACCGTCCCGGGCGATCACATGACGATTCTCGAAGAGCCGCACGTGTGGAACCTGGTAGAACAGCTCTCCGCGTGCCTGGAAGAATCCCGCGCGGCTGCTTCGCGGAAAAAGGAATAACTCCGCGTCGGATATTTTCGCACTGCCTGTATTTTGAAATGGCGTGTCTTTACCTCGTCGTGATACCCGGCGCAAGGTTTGGGCGAACACGCGAGTTCCGTGGAAAATGGCCGACGCTGTTATGGCTGAAACGAAGTTCCGAGCGCGAAACACACGGTCGCAAACCAAGCCAGGCAGCCGTAAGAATGAGCGCCCCTCTGTTTTGTTGGAGTATCCCTCGCGATTAAGAATGCGGCACATCCATTGGAACTACGGTCGGCGAAAGTAGAATCCTGAATAATGCGGCACTGAGTGAGTAGGGAAGAGCGGAAGCGTCAGCGACAGCTCAGGAGCCCGCCAGCGATCTATCAAATCGTAACCCGCTTTGGCGAAGGCGGATATCAATTCGCTTGCATTTCGCACGATGCATGGAAACGCACAGTATGGCGTTCGCTGAACCGTAACGAAAGAGTTTTGCGTTTCGTGGATGGGACTCCGGTTCACAATCACATGCTCCGGCGGTTTACCGAGGTGCTGAAGGAATGCCTCGATGGAACGTTCCCAGTAGTGGAGGGAGCCGGAGACAAGCAATACGTGTGCTTCTGAAACGTTCGCCACGGAACTCGTAAATTCTAATCCGAGCGCGTTTCGTTCTGCGGCGATTCTCTTTCCCTCTTCTAGGACTGATGGTAAGTCAAACACGGTCCAGTTGGTATCGAATGATCCTCGCAGATAGGGCGAATAACTGTAAAAAAGATTTCCAATACTCCCGCCAAAATCAAAAATCCTGAGCTCTCTTGAACGTATTTGAGACAGCCGATACAAGACCGCATAGTCGCTGGCTCGCAAGCCTTTTGAAAGCTCAAGATGGACCATGACTTCGCTTGAATGTTCATGACCGGCGAGCATTGTTTTCCGCGCTGCTAACCATCCCTGTTCGAAAGTGGCGAAAATCCCGCCGGTGTGGCTGAGGGAATTAAGGAGCTTTTGGCCGAGTGGGGGCGCTTCAAGCCGTTGGAGCAAAGCGCGGCACGTTTCGGAAGCCAAGATCGTTCTAGCGATCCCTACCGCACTCATCGACTCACTCCCGAGAATCTTTTCCAGATCGGACGCGCCGCGAATCGCCCGCGCGGAGAGGTGGGCTCTTATTTTGCCGGACGACTCTCTTTCCCGTGTATCCTAAATCCAAATCGAGGTCCGGAGGCTACAGTGAAGAGGGTATTTTTCCGCGGAAGGTCATTGTGATCACCCTAGGTCTTCAACATCTATCCCCATGAGAATCCTGGAAATCATTCTCGCAGCGATTCAGGGAATCGTCATTGTCGTCTCATTTGCGAGAAGAGAGACCTGGACCACGTGGATGAAGGCGCTCGCGGTCCTTGCGGTCACGCTCGGCATGGTGCTTTTGTTCACGGAGGGATACCGCTGGCAAATGTACCCGGCGTGCCTTGTGGCGGCGATCTTTGCCGCGTACCTTACCGGAGACCTCGCGATTGGCTCAGCCCACCCAGAGAGATCCCGAGCGCTCCTGAACTTGGCGGCCATGCTACTCCTAATCTCAGCGGTGGTGCTCGCGTCTGCGCTTCCAATATTTTCACTGCCCACTCCGGACGGACCATTCGCGATCGGCACGATCTCGGACACTTGGTTTCGGCCCGTAATTTCCCGAGATATTGCCCGGGGCTGGGTCGGGTCGAGGAAGATCATCTTGCAACTGTGGTACCCAACTGCGGCCGGGCAGAACGGGAAAATAGCACCTTACAGGGGTTCGGACTCCGGTTGGTTGCTCACGCATTACCTCGGGCTGGTTCGTACGCACGCCCAAATCGGCGTACCAATGTCGCCCGCTCAGTCGACGTACCCAGTTCTGCTGTTTTCGCCTGCGTGGAACGGAGGCCGAACCGACTACACCACTTTTTACGAAACGCTGGCGAGCCACGGTTATGTGATCGCGGCAATGGAACACGTGAAAGATCTGGACGGTCCATTCCTGGGAATGAATCTTGAACAACACCGTGAAGCAGGCGCCCTCGTGAGAAGACGTGCAGAAGACGCTGTTTATGTACTGGACGAGCTCACGAAGCGGAATGAACGCGACCCCGACGAATTGCTGACGGGCCGTCTGGATCTATCGCGTGTCGGTATCTTAGGTCATTCCTTCGGTGGAGCGGCCGCCGCCGAGACGTGTTGGCTCGATCGAAGATTCAAGGCGGGGATTGATGTGGATGGCGACCTTTATGGAGAAGTCGCCGATGCCGGAACGTCGCAACCGTTTTTCTTTATCTTGAGCGACAGCCAGCCCCCCACCGAAGCCGATCTGCATGCCGCCGATCCCCGAGTGCGATTTACAAATGAGATGGAAGATTTGAATTGGAGACGGCAGGAGTCGTGGCTGGCCCACCGCGGCGGCTACGAATTGATGATTCTCAAATCTTCGCATGTGAACTATTCGGACCGGCCCTTGTTTTCTCCCGTCAAGCGCCTGACGGGAGCGGGGGAAATTAACCCGAGACGGGCGCTGCAAATTGCCGAAGCTTATATCCTCGCGTTCTTCGACCGAACGTTGAACGGTCAGAGCGGAAATCTCATGGACGGCCGCACGAAACAGTTCCCCGAAGCCATTTTCCACATCTACCCAACGCCTGTTTCTCAACAAACTCCACCCCGAAATCCGAGTAAGTGAATGGCTCCCCTCGCTGGTGTCCAAATATCAAATCACATCACGCAGAAGCCTTGCGCACGACCGCAAAATCGGAAGCAGAATAGTTCCCAGAAAATCCGGGCCGCATAGCGTTCCGCGTGGGTTACCCATCCTGCATTAAATTGTCGTAAATATTAGTGATGCGAAAGGCGCACGAGCGTGCTTGAGATGATTCGCTGCTTTTGCGGGTCGAGAGGCCGTTTTCGATACGCCAATACCCTCTCTTGACACAAAACAAATCCGGGCGCGGCCCGCCGATCACCAGGGCGAATTGGCTCCCTGCAAAAATCGGCGCACTCGGATGGCGCCCGTCATGACCGTGTTCTTGAGGCCGTCGCGGAAGGGGCCTGCGCCCGGACCTGCGGGATTCATTCCGAGACGCCGGAGAAAATAGTTCGCGCGGTGGACGTTCGCCCGAATCGTATCCTTGAATTGAAAATTGACGCTGAGCGTCACGGAAACATTGTTGTCATTTTCCACCCAGTGCGGAGCATTGACGGGAACATGGACTCCTACCCCGGGGGCGAGATTGTAAGAGCGAGCGCGATGTTGCAGCTCGGGTTTGTATTTCGGTGCGTTATTGTCGACGGCCCAAAAGCGTTCGACCTCTGTCACGGGAAGCACGTCGCGGTCGTTTTGATCGAAAACATGCAGAGTCTTGGTGCCGTGAATCTGCAGAATCCAGTTGCACTCGCGGTCGATGTGGTAGGTGGTGATTCGCTTCGGCGACGTGATGAAAAGAATGATGTCGCGCTGCTTGATGAGAGGTTCGAGATCGTCGCCGGCTAGGCTCGTCAGCTCCGTCAAGCCTTTGTCCAGGAGGATTCGATAGGCCGGATCTTCTTGCGCGTGCTTAATAACGATCCAAGCTCCGCAGTCCTCAATGCGGCGCATGGCGTCTTCAATCGAAAACCCCGCTTTCGGGATGGAGTCCCAACGCTGGTCGACACGGATGTTGCCCGCGTCATAATAGAGCCGGGTCGGGTTGTTGTCGCGCGTGCGCTTCGCGAGCGCCATCAGCTCGTCGAGCTGAAACAAAGGATGGTTCGAGAGATGATGGCTCACCTGAAAACTGTGCTCGTTGAATTTCTCGCGAAATTCAACGGCATCGGACTCGATCCATCGATCCGAGATCTGCCGTTTCAGTGGAGCCAGGTTCGTAATTAGCACTCCCCCCTTGCGCGACAGAGCTAGCACTCAAGGGCATGGAATCCATATGCAAGAGCATTTCCACACTCTTTGGGTTGGAAACCCAGCAGGCTTAATTGCGTCCGGTTGTTTCGGGGAGTACTATGTACGCAAGACGTTTATTATCAGTCGTTTACTTCTATTACGCGAGGCCGCTCGCTACCCAGAGGAAGATCCCGCGCCGGAGGATTTACCGCCCCCCTCGACATAAGCGGAAAGGATTCTGGATTTGAGTGAACCCAATTTCCACTAAGTGCCCAAACGGCCCGCAATCCTAATGCTGAAGCGCGAGTCCATTTTGCCCGTTCCTCGACTAACGTGTCTGCTTATGAACAACATAGCCAAAGCGACTGACTTGAGATGCGGTGCTCCGATGGACTGGAATCGACCGAACTCTTGGTGATTCACGTGCCCGAGTATACGCTGGGCGCGGATCTCCGCCCATTGGCTTCGGCGGCACAGTCAAGTCGTATACAGCGACACCTTTATGGGGTAAGGAATCTCAGCACGGCATGAAAACCATCAATATTGGTCTTACCAGAGAGCGTCTCTCAAAATCGTCTGCATCGTACACGGGTTGCGCTCCCGGAGCCCGAAAATTGGCGCCGCCCGCTATTTTTCTTACTTGCATGTTGCTGTTGATCCTGCCGATCGCCAACGCGCAGGTAGCGGTTACCACGTATCACAACGACAATTATCGTTCCGGCCAGAACGTTAGTGAGGTCATCCTCACTCCGGCAAACGTCAACCAGAATTCCTTCGGCAGGCTGTTTTCGCAATCCGTGGATGGAGCAATTTATACCCAGCCGCTGTATCTGCCAAATATCTCAATCGCAGGTCAGGGAAACCACAACGTCATCTTCGTGGCCACCGAGCACGATAGTGTTTACGCCTTTGACGCAGACAGCAATGCCGGTGCGAATGCTTCTCCCCTATGGCATGTGAGTTTTATCAACCCCGCTGCGGGCGTAACGACGGTTCCGAATTCCAACATCCAGTGTAATGACATCATTCCCGAAATCGGTATTACCGGCACACCGGTAATCGATACCTCCACCGGCACACTTTATGTAGTGGCCAAAACGCTGGAGAACAACGCCTACGTCCAGCGGCTGCACGCCCTCGACGTCACTTCAGGAACTGAGAAGTTTGGGGGGCCAGTCGTCATTTCTGGCAAAGTGGCCGGCACCGGAACGGGCAGTGTGAACAATTCAATCAGTTTTGATCCGCGATGGCAGCATCAACGACTGTCGCTATTGCTACAAAACGGACTGGTGTATATCGGCTGGGGCTCTCACTGCTCGGAAGGCAATGGGCCATACCATGGATGGATTATGGCCTACGCTGCTGGGACGCTTCAGCAAACGGGCGCTTGGATAGACACACCAGATGGCGAGCAGGGAGGCATCTGGGAAAGCGGCGGTGGGCCGGCCGGCGACGCCGGGTTTAACACGTATTTTTCGACTGGGAGCCCGGCGACCTTCGATGAGGCCTCTGGGGTTCCGATCGACTACGGCGAGTCGATCGTCAAGCTTGGGCCGCCCGCCAACGGAGCGTTTCCGGTTGCGGACTTCTTCACTCCGTCCAATTGGATGACGCTCAGTTCCGGCGATATAGATATTAGCTCGAGTGGCCTTACGCTGATCGATTTACCGTCCACATCCCCGCATAAGCATCTTCTGATCTCCGGCGGGAAACAAGGGACGATTTACGTGCTCAACCGCGACAATATGGGTCAGTTTAACTCCACGGGTGACACTCAGATCGTTCAAGAACTTACCAATGTGATCGGCTCGGTGTATGGGACACCGGCATGGTGGAATGGCAATTTGTATATCGGGGGAAACAACAACTTCCTCGAGGAATTTGAGCTAAATCCCACGACCGGTCTTCTCAGCCCGAATCCGACTTTTGATACCATGACGACGTTTCAGTTCCCGTCTCCAACACCTTCAGTGTCCGCCGACGGCAACGCCAATGGGATTGTTTGGGCTCTGCAGAATGAAGCATATAAGACCAACGGTCCGTCGATCCTCCATGCGTATGACGCAACCAATCTTGCCAATGAGTTCTACAATACCACCCAGAATCCCACTCGAGATGCTCCCGGCGGTGCGGTGAAGTTCACCACGCCCACGGTGGTTAACGGCAAAGTCTACGTTTCTACGCAATCGCAGGTAAGCGTCTATGGACTCTTGACGAACTTCAGCGTGAACGCGTTGCCAACATCTCAGAGCGTAACTCCGGGTGCTTCACCCACTTTTACGGTCCAGGTTTCGGAATTCAACAATTTCAATGGGACTGTGAGCTTAAGCGTCTCGGGTCTTCCCTCAGGCGTTACAGCTACCTTTAACCCGGGCACGGTCACCGGATCCGGGCAATCAAATTTGACGCTCGCCACAAGTACAACAACTCCATTCGGGGACTATCCGGTTACCATCACTGCTACGTCCGGCGCCTCAAACACTCTGGCTCGCGTGTCATTAGTTGTGACTGCATACCCGAATTCGATTCAGATCAACTCGGGAGGGGGCGGGACTGGCAGTTTTGTCGCAGACGAGTTCTTCAGTGGCGGGGGCGCATCGTCCAACACGAATCCGATCGACACCAGCGGGGTGACGAATCCAGCGCCAGTGGCGGTCTATCAGAGCGAGCGCTGGGGAGTGTTCACGTATCTGATTCCGGGTCTAACGGCTGGCGGATCCTACCAAATACGTCTTCACTTCGCCGAGCTTGCTTTTAGCAGTCCGGGAGCGCGGGTGTTCAACGTTGCCATCAATGGCAGCACGGTGTTGAACAACTTTGACATCATCGCGACGGCAGGTGCGAAAGACAAAGCCATTGCCGAGGCATTTAATGCCACAGCGGATGTCAATGGCCAGATCACGATTGCCTATCAGAAGGGCACGGCGGACTTTCCGAAATCGAGCGGCATCGAGATCATACCGCTGGGCTCGATTCCTTCCGACTTCAGCGTGTCGGCGACTCCTTCCACGCAAAGCGTTGCG
>Ga0073928_10004161_pt1 | contig 21819 bp, 16 predicted proteins | sample PaiPotPPA55metaG_FD_76969 | JGI IMG/M metagenome (GOLD analysis project Ga0073928, IMG submission 76969) | Iron sulfur acid spring bacterial and archeal communities from Banff, Canada, to study Microbial Dark Matter (Phase II) - Paint Pots PPA... ...
GGAGCGGGCGGACGAATAGCCACGAGCGAGAGGCACAGAACGGCCGCGGGAACGGCCAGTGTGAACAGGATTCTGCGAACTCCCGGCGAATCTTGCCGTTCCAAACCACACCCCTCCTGTGTCGCGCCATGCTAGGCTGCGCCCCTTCCCAAGTCAAACGAAAGCTCACGCCCACGGCGCAGCACAAATTCCCCTGCCGCGCGCCTCGATCAGGGAATACAATCCGTTAAATCGTACGGCCAGAATGTGAAAATTGGGATTTCAGGAGCTCGCGATTTCTCAAATAAATTCAATCCAAAATGCGAATTGGTTCTTGACACAAGAATTCTTCAATCTATAACTGTCCACACAAAAGTTTCTTCGCTCCAGCGTTTTAGTTCGCGATTTCCTTTCGCGGAGGGTTACATGAAGCTTTCGAGATTCGGTGTCGCTGGCGTACTTCTCGCTGTCGGCGTCCTGCCATGCTGGGCGCAGAACTCGACGACGTCTTTGCACGGAAGGGTCACCGACCAAACTTCTGCTGCGGTGGCAGGCGCTCACGTAACGATCGAGGACAAGGCCAAAGGATCTAAGCAAGAGCGGGTGACCACCGAACAGGGCGAATACTCGTTTGCTCAAGTCTTGCCGGGTACGTACACGATCACGGTCACAGCTTCGGGCTTCGGCGCGCAGAACAAACTCGCCGAATTATTGGTCAATTTGCCCGCCACCGTTGACTTCGCGCTTTCGATCCGCGAAGTATCCGAGGTCGTCAACGTAAGTGGAACGGTCGCGACCCTGAATACCACGGATGCGACGATCGGCAACGCCTTCGACAATCAGGAGATTCAGGCGCTTCCAATGGAGGGACGCAACGTCCCCGATTTGCTCAGCCTGCAGCCCGGTGTGCTCTACCTGGGGCGCACCGTGAATTCAATCACAGACAGTCGTAGCGGCACGGTCAACGGCGCGCGCTCGGACCAGAGCAACCTCACCCTGGATGGCGTGGACAATAACGACCAGCTCAGCGGCCGCGCTTTCTTCGGCGTCCTGCGCTCCACTCTGGACTCCGTCGAGGAGTTCCGCGTGACCACCAGCAACTCAAACGCGGACAGCGGGCGCTCTTCCGGCGCGCAGATCTCCTTGATCACCAAGAGTGGCACGAACAGCTTTCACGGCTCGGCGTATGAATTCAATCGCACCAACTTCGGTTTGGCCAATGATTGGTTCAACAAGCAGGCAGAAGCGGGATCCGGCCAGCCGAACAAGCCTGGCCAACTGATTCGCAACACGTATGGCGCTACTCTTGGCGGCCCGATTAAGAAAAACAAGCTCTTCTTTTTCCTGAACTATGAAGGACAGCGCACTCAGGAAAGCTCGGAACAATTCCGAACGGTGCCCACCGATTCTCTCAAACAAGGGAACGTGAAATATATCTACTACGATCCCCAAGGCAACCAGCAGACGCAGACGTTGACTCCGACGAATATCGCTAAAATGGATCCGAACTGCTCTGCTAACAACACTTGTCCCTGGGGAGCTGGAAACGACCCGAATGCTCTGCAGCTTTACACCCCATATCCGGAACCCAATGGAACCCTTTTGGGCGATGGGTTGAACTTCGAATCCTTCGCTTTCTCCGCAGCCGCTCCCCAGCATTTGACTACATACATCGCGAAGTTCGATTACAACGTCAACGACCGGAACCGCATATTCGTTCGCGGAAACCTGCAGGGCGATGGTTCCTCCGGCGCGCCACAATTCCCAGGCGGGATTCCAGGCTTTACAACCACCGACAATACGAAGGGCATCGCGGCAGGCGATACCTGGGCGATTTCAAACAATTGGGTCAATAGCGCACGTTATCAGTTCTCGCGACAGGGATATTCAAACGTCGCGGGCGCTGTGGGCAACTTTTCCACACTGAGCGGCAGCGCGCCCGAAGCGACGGGGTCCGCCACGTTTACCTTCGTCCCCGTTCACAACTTTGTTGATGACGTAAGCTGGACCAAAGGCGCTCACACGATTCAGTTTGGCGCGAATTTCAGGAGAGTTGATGTCCGGTCGATCACGAATTCGACGTCCTTCAACGCCGCCAACAACAATTGGGCTTGGCTCACCGGAGACGGAATCGCGGGGAGAAATGTCAGCCTTGATCCCGAGGACTTCAATTTCCCGGTCGTCGCCGACGGCAGGACCTTGATGCCGCAAAACATTCCAGAAATTGATTTTCGACCTTCCTACAACGATGCTGTTTCATCTCTGACGGGCCTGCTTCCAGAGGAGTTCTACTACTTCAATTATGCAGTCGCGAAGAATGGGCAGACCGCGAATCTGATCCCGAATGGAACTTCGCTCACGCGCGACTTCCGCGACAATGAATTCGAATACTACGTTCAAGACTCCTGGCGCATCCGTCCCAACCTAACCGTTACCTTCGGGCTCCGCCACTCCTTCCTTCAGCCGCCTTGGGAGGTCAACGGCCAGCAGATCCAGCCCACCTTCAGCGCGTACGATTGGTACACCACTCGCGAGCAACAAGCTGTTCTCGGAAACATCTCGGAGCCCCTGGTTACCTATGCGCCTTCTGGGCAGGCCCACAACGGAAAGCCCTACTGGAACATGGCAAAGCTAAATATTGCTCCGCGCTTTGCCATCGCCTATTCACCGAATTTTTCTAGTGGCATCCTGGGTTCGGTTTTCGGTGGCCCCGGCAAGACGTCCATCCGCGCTGGCTACGGGCTCTACTACGATCATTTCGGACAAGCGATTGCCTACGCCTACAACGTGGCCGGCTCGCCTGGATTGCTGAGTCTCAGCCAGCCGCCCGTGAACTTGCCCACCGTGGATGACTCGCCGCGCTTCACCTCGTTTACTACCGTGCCGCCAATCGGAGTGACCACTTCACCTGTACCGCCTTCCGCGGTCACCTATCCGTTTACCACCGATCCTTTCGGTTTCGCTATTGCCGAAACGGCGGACGACAAAATGAAGACGCCCTATTCGGAAGTGGCCGATCTCTCCATTCAACGTGAACTTCCCGGCGGCTTTGCCGTCGAGATCGCCTACGTGGGTCGTTTTGGACGCCATACGCTCGAGCAGTTGGATTATTCGGAGCCGACGAACTTCGTCGATCCGACATCCCACATGAGCTACTTCACCGCCGCGAAGATGCTATCGCAAGATGTCGACGCTATGGGAGGCGCGTCTCTTCTAAATCCTCCGAAACCACCGACGCCAATAGCGCCCATACCGTTCTTTGAGGATCTGTTTCCAGGCACCAAAGGTTCGTACGCTTCGGCCACGGCCAGCATCTACGATCAGGAATGGCGCTTCCATCGCGGAGATGAGATGTCCGCGCTTGCCGATCTGGATATCTTCTGCTCCTTTACTCCCGAGGGCTGCGGCGCCGCGCAAACCGGCATGGTTTGGAACAACCAGTACTCCTCGCTTTTCGCCACATCCTCGATCGGCACCACCAGCTATAACTCCGCGCAAATCACGCTGCGGCACGCCATGAGCCACGGTCTCCAGGCCGACGTGAGTTACACCTACGGCCATTCCTTCGATCTTGGCTCCACAGCCGAACGCTTCGACATTTTTGGAGTGCAAGCCAATTCAGGGGCATTCAGCATCATTCAAAGTTCATATAACCCGCGGTTGAACCGCGCGTCCTCCGATTTCGATACCAGGCACCTGATCACGGCAGACTGGGTCTATCAACTCCCCTTTGGCCACGGGAAGGCCTTTGGGGGCGACGTGGGCCGGCTTGCGGATGCCGCGATCGGAGGCTGGCAGCTCTCAGGACTCGGGCGTTGGACCAGCGGATTGCCTTTCCAGATCAATGACGGCGCCGGGTGGGCCAGCAACTGGTCCTATCGGGCGTACATGGTCCAGACGGGATCGATCTCACAAAAAACGACGATCGTCGGCGGAAATCCGAACGCCTTCGCCGATCCCGCTGCCGCACTCAGCAATATGAGGCTTCCGTATGCCGGTGAAGCTGGGCAGAGGAACCAGTTTCGTGGAGATGGCTACTTTGGAATTGATGCTGGATTGTCGAAGTCCTGGGACACATTCGAGAATCAGAAGCTTGAGTTCCGGTGGGAGGTTTTCAACGTCACGAATTCCGTTCGGTTTGACGTTGCTTCCTTAAACAATTTTTCGACTCAATCAGTTGCATCTGGGGCTGTGACGTTCGGGAACTATACCAATACGCTGGTAAGTCCTCGCGTGATGCAGTTTTCGTTGCGCTACAGCTTTTAGTTGACCAACGCTGTAGCAAGAAGTGTTCTAGAAAGAATATACTCCGCCGAGAGTTTGCCTCGGACGCAAGGTGGTCCGGCATGATTTTGAGTCAAACGGAGGAATGGAATGAAGAATCGAGTGCTGCTCGGCGTTTCCATGGCTGCTGCGATCACCGCAACCTTTGCACCCGCGCACGCCGACGAGCCCGCCAAGAAGCAACTGACGCCCGAGATGGCGATCACGCAGCGCTCTGAGTCCGACGTGCGCTTCTCGCCCGACGGTCGCCGCGTCGCCGTCGTTGTAAACGATGCGCTCAAAGGGACGGGGCGCAAGCGTCACATCTGGGTTCTCGACGTTTCCACGCGCCAGCTTCGTCAGTTTACCTTCTCGGAGAAGTCCGAATACTCGCCGCGCTGGTCGCCGGACGGGCGCACGCTGGCGTTCCTCTCGAATCGCGGTGAACAAACGCAGATTTATTTCCTCTCGATCGACGGCGGCGAAGCGCAAGCCATCACCGAAGGGAAGCGCAGCGTCGAATCCTTCGCATGGTCGCCCGACGGCAAGCAGATCGCCTTCGTCGCCCCCGAAGCGAAGACGGACGACGAGGAGAAGAAAGAAAAGGACAAAGACGACGCCCACGTTGTCGACAAAGACGATAAGCCCGCCGGCCTTTGGCTTCTCGACGTCGATTCCCACAAAGCGCGCTCCCTCATCGCCCGTCCCTGGAAGGTGGGCGAAGTTGAATGGCTCCCCTCGAACGATCGCCTGATCGTTTCCGCCACGGACCATCCCGAATCCGACGAAGATACCGACCGAATCTTTTCCGTCAGCGTTGCGGACGGCAAAATGACCGAGCTTCTCGCACCTCGCGGCCCCTTCGGCGATTTGCGCGTGTCGAAAGACGGTAAATGGCTCGCGTATGTTGGGTCTCGCGTCGACGGGCCCGAACCTCACGACCTGCATGTGCTTGCCATCGCCGGCGGCACTCCGAAGAATCTGACCGCGGAAAGCCTAGACCGTCCCATCTCGGGTTATGCGTGGCAGTCCGGCGACTCGATCGTTGGAATTGTCGAAGAGGGGTTTCACTCGAAGCTGTACCACATCGCGCTAGACGGCAAGGCCGATGCGCTTCCGGCGCTGCCGGTCAATCCTCACAGTTTCGATTTCTCTCCGAACGCGGATCGGTCGCTTGTTTTTGCGGGCGGAACGGCAAGTCAGCCAAACGAAATCTGGCTCGTCAGTGGCTCTTCCGCCGCGGTTCGCGTTTCGGATTTCAACAAGGAATGGCAGTCAGTCCAGTTGGTCAAGCCTGAATTCTTCAAGTATAAGAGTTTCGACGGTACCGAAATCGAGGGAGCCCTCCTGTTGCCCACGAACTATGACGGCCACTCCAAGCTTCCCCTCATCACTCTTGTGCACGGCGGCCCCACCGGCAAATGGTCCGACTCGGTTGAGAACTGGGGCCAAGTCCTCGTTGGCCACGGCTATGCGATTTTCTACCCCAATGTTCGCGGCTCGGTCGGCTACGGCGAAAAATTCGTCGAGGCGAACCGCGCTGATTGGGGTGGCGCTGATTTCAAGGATGTCATGGCAGGCGTCGACGCCTTGATTGCGCGCGGCGTCGCTGATCCCGACCACCTCGGTATCGGCGGCTGGTCCTATGGCGGTTACATGTCCGAATGGGCGATCACGCAGACGACGCGCTTCAAGGCTGCCGTTTCCGGCGCCGGCATGGCCGACCTCATCGCGGAATTCGGCACGGAAAGCCATCCCTCCTACGATGAATGGATGTTCGGCCAGCCATACGAAAAGCCCGAAGGCTTTCTCCATAGCTCGCCCTTCATGTACATGAAAAATGCCAAGACGCCCACCCTCATCCTGCAGGGTGAGAACGACACCACCGATCCGCTTGGTCAGAGCCAGCAGCTCTATCGAGGACTGAAACACTACGGGGTGAAAGCGGAGTTCGTCGAGTACCCTCGCGAGCCGCACGGCCCGCAGGAGGAAAAACACAACCTCGACATCTTGACCCGCATCGTCCACTGGTACGACGAAAACATGAAATAGCTCCGCTTTTGATTTTCTTAAATGTCAGATTCCCAATTTCAAATTGCTCGTGTGTCTGCAGCGATAGCGTCTCGCTGGCGATTTGGTCCGCCCGCGACGGCACTTTGCAACATTGACTGGAAATTTCAGGAGCCGGCTTCTCGGCTTTCTCTGCGGCTCAGCGGTTGAAGTTCTTTCTGAAAGCCCCTAACTGCTCCTGTGCACGTCACACCGCCGCCTTTGACAACGCGCCCCGAATAGCTAATTCTACAAAGGATGATCTGGGGATTATCCCACCTCTTCTATCCTTGGGGATTTCTGCTGCAGATTCTCGCGTTGGTCCACGTCGCGCGCAGGCGGCCCGACAACTACTGGATATGGATCATTCTCTTCGGAGGATTCCTCGGAGCCGCCGTTTACATCGTGGCCGAAGTAATTCCGGACACGCAATTGTTGGGCGGCTTCGTCAAAGGATTCGGTCGTCGTTCGCGCATTCAGCAACTTGAGACGATCGTTCTCGACAATCCCGCTGCGGGGAATTACGAAGAACTCGCCGATCTTTTGCTTGACCAGAAGCAGTACGCGCGGGCCCGCGAGTGTTACGACAAAGCGATTGCCGCCAGAGCTGATTCTCTCGACGCCTTCTACCGTCACGGCCTATGTTCACTCGCCTTGGACGATTTGCCGCGCGCGATCGACGATCTCGAGTTCGTCACTCGCCGCGATCCCCGCTACGACCACGACCATGCTGCCGGGCTGTTGGCCCATGCCTACGCCCTGAGCGGCAAAGCCGATCAGGCCGACGCGCTCTTCGCCCGAGTAACCCAACTGTCGAACCTCAACGAAACCCACTACAACTACGCCTGCTTCCTGAAATCGCAGGGGCGGGCCGCCGAAGCCCGCTCGGTCGCGCAGCATATGCTCGACCGCAAGCGCGGTATGCCGCGTTACCTGCAGCGTCTCGAGAGGCCCTGGTTTCGCAAAGCCAAGGCTGTCCTCAAGGAAACTTGACTTGAGCCTCTCCAGCACTCACGCAAGCGGCAAAAAAAAATGGCCGATCCGCTGCGGATCGGCCATCTCAAAAACTTGAGCACAAAGGCAGGACTCGAAGTTAACGCTGCAACAAATCCGCGCTAGGGCTGGCTCTTCTTCGGCACCGCCTTGTGCTTACCTGTGTTTCCTTTTTCCGGGATGATAGTCGGGTCCACCTTCACCTGATCCCAGTGCAGCATTAGTGGCGAAGGATCGTAGCTCACCAGGGTTCCCGAGAAGCGAATCGGATCATCCTTCTGCAAACGCACCACATCCGGCTGCGGCGGAACCGGCGTTGTGCTTGCTGCTCCGGCTGCTGCTGCGCCCCCCGGAGGCGGCGCCGCCGTCCACACCTTCACGTCCATATTCGCTGTGGTTGCGTTTTGCATATCGTCGGTGCTCGCTCCGGTGTAGACCAGGAAATCGATGAACCCCTCGCCGGGCTTCACATCGATAATTTTTCCCACCACTTCCGGAAACTCCGCGCCGCAGATCGCCAGCCACGTCATCTTCGCCTTGTCGCTGCCACCGCCAAGATCCCCTATCACGCTGAGGATATTGCTCGCCTGCCGAATCGTGTTGAGGTCCGCCTGGCTCGGCAGTGTCCACGTCGCCGGACGATCCGGCGAGTTTTGCGCAAGTTGCAGCAACTCATTCAGTTGGTCGGTGGCCTGGTTATCGCAACCCGGCTGTTCGTACGCCAGAATCTGCTTCTGCAAGTAATCCTTTATCTTGTCCGCGTCGGGAACCTTCAAATCAATCGCCCGCGCAAGCGCCCAGAAGCCGTCGAGATATTGCGGAGGAGTCAATCCCAAATAGGAGAGCCCCAGACGGTAGGCCGAAACGGCATCATCCGGCTTGTTTGCCAGCGCATTCTTGAACGCTTGCACGGCGCCGGCGGAGTCTTTTAGTTGAAGATCTGCGAAGCCGGCGGCGGCGTAAAAGAACGCCAATCCCGGCATTTTCTGTTTTTTCCAATCGTCATCTGTACCGGTTACAGTGGCTGGTTTCGGCAGCTGATCGAGCAATTTCGCGCCATCCAGCGCCGCATCCCGCTCTTTCGTGAGCTGCTGCTGAATATCAGCATTCTTCGCAATCGTGGGGTAGATCGCCGCGAACACCGAGACGCGCGCCTGGATCGCTTGCAAGCGCGCCTGCGCGTCCACTTTGTCGCCCAGCGCGACGAGCTTGTCCGCCCACTCGATCGTTTTCGGATAATTTTTCAGCTGGCTGTACGTCTGGTAGTAAAGCGTATCGACGTAGGGCATCAGTGTCGAATTCGGGTATTTCGCGACGAAATCGTCCAGCAACTTCAGCCGCGCTTGCGGGTCCTTCTCCGAGTTCGCCGCCTGGAACGCGTTGTACTCGGGCATCGTGTACGTCGTTTTCGACTGGTCCTGCGCGGCCGCGCCAGGTGCGGCCGTGTCCTGCGCGGCGGCAGGTCGTGACGGCGCGCCAACCAGGACAACTCCCACTGCAAACATCGCCAGCCTGTTGAAACACTTTCGCGTCATCACTTCCCTGCCTCCTGGGCCAAAATCAAATCGATCAATTTCAAATTGACCTTTTCAAATTGGGCATGCTGTCGAACCGAGTGCCAAATACCTGCGGGCTAACAGGACCAACGAATCCACGGGATTATAGGGAAAGCGTCTCCACCGCGCAAGGCTAAATCCAACCGTCACTTCAATCTGCGTATAAGCGTTTCTGATCGTGCTAGCCCTGTTTCCCTTAGGTTCGTCGCCCTCTTCCGCGCCTGCTTCCTGATGATAACATGCGGAATCGAGGCGAAGTGTTGCCCCGGTGCAACAGAATAAATCGCCCTAGACTGAGTCATCAGATAAGCCATCCCACCCGGAGCCGACGAACATGGCCACTCAAAGACCGCTCGAAGGAAAAACCTCTCTCATCACCGGTGCGAGCCGCGGCATCGGCTTCGCCATCGCTCGAAAGCTTGGCGAACTTGGCAGCCGCGTGAGCATCTGCTCTCGCGACCCGCAAAAACTCGAAAGCGCCGCAAACGAGCTCAAGCGCCACGGAATCAACGTATTCGCGATGCCCGCCGACGTGACGCGTCCTACAGACATTGATGCTTTCGTGACGCGAACGGAGACATCCTTGGGTCCCATCGAGATCGTCGTCAACAACGCCGGCGTCGGCTACTTCGGCCCTTCACACGAGGCCTCCGAGGTGAATTGGGACCAAGTATTAGACACCAATTTGAAATCGGTGTTCCTTATGACGAAAGCAGTCGCGCCCGCACTCATCCAGCGCCGCACCGGGCACATCATCAATATCGCGTCTCTAGCGGGGAAGAACGCGTTCCCGGGCGGCGGCATCTATTGCGCGTCGAAGTGGGGCCTGCTCGGGTTCACGCAATGCGTGGCGGAGGACCTGCGCGCCTACGGCATTCGCGTCAGCGCGGTGTGTCCAGGCTCGGTGGCGACGGAATTTTCGCCGCAAGGCAGTCACGCCAATAAGGACACAAGCAAAATGTTGCAGCCAGACGACGTTGCGCACGCCGTCGCGATGCTCGTCACGCAGGCACCGCAAAGCTTCATCAGCGAAGTGGTGATGCGACCGACGCAAAAGCCATGAGGTAGCTCTCTTAGCCAACCTCAACTTACGCTGCGGGGCAACGCCTCGCCCACACGTCCGACTCTAACGAACATGCTTTCCGCAATCGCAACCGCTGTCGTGAGCATCGTCTTGCTCTGTGCTGCGGCGGCTAGCGCGCAAAGGATTGAGCAATCATCGGGTGCCTCCCAGGCCCCCGCCATCACAGTGCGCTCGAATTTGGTGCTGGTGCCCGCACTCGTGAAAAACAAGGCTGGCGAGACTGTCTTCTCGCTCACTGCCGACGATTTCATCCTCACCGACAACGGCATTCCGCAGGCGTTGCGGCTAGAGTCCGATACCGACTCGCAGCCCTTGGCGCTGGCCGTCATCATGCAGACCGGCGGCCTGGGCGCAGAACACCTGCCTGACTATCGCCATCTGGTGGCGGTGCTGGACGCCGTTATCGGCAATGTGCCGCATCGCGTCGCTGTCGTCAGCTTCGATAGCAGCCCTCGGCTCGAACAGGACTTCAGCGCCGATACGGATGCGGCAGCCAAGACGATCGCCACCCTTCAAGAGGGTGACCCTGGCGCGGCCATTCTTGACGCCCTCAACTACGGTATCAATCTCTTGCGTAAGCAGCCGCCAGCCTATCGCCGTGCCGTGCTGCTCTTCAGCGAGACGATCGACAGCGGCAGCCAAACGAGCTTCGAAGACGCCCTGCGCGAAGTGGACGATACAAACACCACGATTTACAGCTTCGCCTTTTCGAGCACGAAAGCGGCGGTGAATCACGAGGCGTCGAAACTGCCCCTGCCGGGAGGAACTCCTTACTCGAACGTGCCCTACGCACCGGGTGGCTGCATGAGCAAGGACCCAAATGCCGACCCGGACGCTCACGGAAAGCGCAGCGTTCAGGCACTGGACTGCGCGAGTGATCTGCTCCCACCGTTGCGACTGGCGCGGATTGCGTTCCTCGCCGCGAAGGACGGCTTCAAGCGCAACGTGCCTGAGTCCGTCGCGCAACTGACGGGCGGCGAGTACTTTGCCTTCAAAGACGCAACTACACTCGCGCGGCACCTGATAACGATCTCGAACGACGTGCCAAACTACTACGTCCTGAGCTTCCGTCCACAGTTGCCCACCCCAGGGCTCCATGCACTGGAACTGAGGCTCAAACACAGACCGGAGCTTCAACTGAGCGCGCGCAACGCATACTGGGTAGATGCTGAAGGCCGCGAACAGTAAGTAGCTCGGTCGGCAGCGGCAATATTTCGACCGGCCGGGGACGTTCACTTGCGGGTGTCAGCTGCTGCCGGCGTGGCGCGCGAGTTCGGTCATCACCGCGCGGTATTCGCCATCCGAATGCAAGCTCTCCACGGCTTGGCGCAGAGCCGCATTGACGCTGGGGTCCTTCGAGTAGCGGTTCGCGGCGTCGAGCAGCACGCGGCCCTTATCGCCATCGGACGAAATGCCGGTGGCCGAGTGGATCGCACCAATTACCATGGCAGTGGAAATTCCCGGCTTGTCGAGAACCGCGAGCAGCACGCGGCTGCGATCGCCGTCGGAATTGATACTGTCTGTGGCTGCGAAGAAAGCGTCGTGAAACGGCTCGATATTCGCGCTCGTGAGTTCCTCAAGCACCCGCGCCTTATCGCCGTCCGACGAAATGCGCTGTGCCGAATTCGCGATCCCGCTGAACGTAGCCGTCGCGATTCCCTGTCGGCGGGTCAGCGCCACGAGCACCCGCTGGTGATCGCCATCGCTTGAAATCGAGTTCGCCGCATCGAGGAAAGCTTTCCGCTCGGAGTCGTCATCGGTGTACGACGAGACGGCTTCGATCAGCACGCGGGCCTTGTCGCCATCCGAGGAAATACGCTCAGCTGAGCGCAGCACGCGAACCATTGTGTCGCGATCGCTTCCACGTGCAGCCAGCAGTTTCGAGAGAACGCGCGCGTGATCGCCGTCGGACGAAATTGAATGTACCGCATCGAAGTAGGCGCCGCGAAGTTCGTCGCTCGATCCGTAATGGTCAGCAATCTCGATCAGGACTTCCGCCTTGTCGCCGTCGGACGAGATATGGTGCGCGGCTCTGGCCACACCCAGCAGCGTCTCGGGGCTGCCAGCGTCCTTCTGAGCGATGTCGGAAAGCACTCTGCGTTTGTCGCCATCCGAGCTGATGGACTCGGCTGCCTTGAAAAGGTACGGCCGCAGATCCGGAGTGAAGTACTTCGAATCCACCGTAATGATTACCTGGGCCTTGTCGCCATCCGAAGAAATTCCTTGAATCAATTTGGCGGCATCTTCGAGCTGCGCTGTGTTGAGTTGTGCCTGCGAAAATAGCTGCTCGATATAGATGCGCTTCGAGCCGTCGCTGTGAATCAAGCCGATCTCGGTGAGCACCGCTTGCGGACCGCCTTGCCGAAGGATCCGCGCGACACGCGCCGGCGCTCCGATGCCTGATTCGCGAATAATCTGTGGAAGCAGATGGCTAAGCCACGCGCGGCCTTCGTCATCCAGTGGCTTTGTAGTTCTGCCCACCGAGTAGTTTTTCGTCAGATTGCCCGCCGAGTCCGCCTTCACCTCGTACGTGCGCCCTGAAAACCACCCCCCCTCTTCCAGGCGGAAACGGCCGTTGGGTGAGAGTGATTTGACGTCGCTATCGTCGTCGGTGAATTCGATTTTGCCGTCAAGCTGCACATCGAACGAGGTGGTCCCGTTGTGCTCGGTCATGTGCATGTGAGTCTCGCCGCCTTGCTGCGAGGCGACAGCCTCCAATGGCGCAAGCGGCGCCATAGGAGCAGCCGGGGACGAAGGCGCGAGCGGGGCAGGGGCCGCGAGTGCCGAGGGCGCGGGCAATGACGCGGCCGATGCCGCAATCGGCGTCATTGCTGCTTGCGGACTAAGCGGCGCGACGGGAGCCAAAGGCGATGGGGGCACAGTTTGACCGTATTCCTGAGCCGGGTCCTGCGCGAACACGATCATTTGCGGCGCACGCGCAGCCTCATAAATCAGAGCGATTACCGCAATCGACGCGAAGGCAACGGGACCGAATGAAAGCTTCGGGGCTGTGTTCCGCGTCCTATCCAGCATGTGGTGAACACGCTGAAACAATTGCGAGCGGTTCCCGGCAGCGCCCGCAGCCAGGATGCCTGCGTGCTCCCAGTGCGAGAGTTCGGCGACCTTTGTAAGGCAGATGGCATACGGCTTGGGCGTTCCCGTCGCTGCGATCACCCAGTCATCGCAAGCCATCTCCCGCACGAGCGACATGCGGCGCCCAAGCCAGAACGCCGCCGGCTGGATCGGCAGCAGCGCTTCGATCAGTTTCTGCGCGAGGTTCGTCCAATCGTCATAGCGGAGCAGGTGCGCCAATTCGTGAAGCACGACGTGGTCAACTTCCGATTCTGAAAGAGTGTCGAGTAGCGATTGGGGAATCAGGATAGCCGGATGGAAAAAGCCCAAAGACATCGGCGCAGCAATCTCGTCAGAAACAAGCAACCTTGTCTGCCTGCGAACGCCGTTCATCGCACACAGGCCTGTCAATCTCGCCTGCCAGTGTTTTGAACACGGCGTGGCCCCTGATTTCAAACGCCGCAGCAAGAGGTAGCTAGCGCCAAGCCGTGCGAGCAAGAGCAGGGTCAAAACCGCCCACAAAATTCCGAACCCAGCCATCACTCCTCTGGAGCGGACTTGAATCGGAGAGCGCGCGGCCGCGGAGACCTCTGACGATGGAATCTGCACACCGCCGCCCACTTTCAGTCTCGGTTCGGGCTGGGATTCGGAACCCGATCCAGACGCTGGCCCCGGCGCAAGTTCAGGCTGCCGAAGTTCCACAGGCACAAATGTCGTTGTCCCTGCTGCATTCGTCGTGGCGACCGAAACCAAAGCATGTGACAGGCCGGTTGCGGGCTCGGTTAGCGCCAACGGCCCGACGGGCAGCATCGCCACAGCAAGCAACGTGAGCCATAGGACCGTGAAGCGCGTCGTCGGGTTCACACGCGGAAATAGTTTCAGAACAATCCACATCGCCACCGCAAGCAGTGCCCCCTGCCAGATACCGTTCAGAAGAGTTGTCATCGCAAAGTTCAGATGCGTCATTTCTGCTCTCCTTGCTCGCTCGCAGCGATCATCTTCTTGATGCGCCGCAGTTCGTCCCGGTCTATCATTTCTTCTTTCAGAAGGTTTATCACCAACTGTTCGCGCGAGCCGCCAAAGAAGCGGTTCACCAGGTGGCGGAGCGCCTTGCGGCTGGCCTCCTCGCGCGCGACCACGGGTTCGTAGACGAAGGCGCGTCCCTTCTTCGTGTGCCGCAGGTATCCCTTGGCCTCCAGGATGCGCAGTGTGGTCAGCACGGTGGTGTATGCGAGCGGCGGATCTGCTGGCAGCGACTCCGCCACATCTCCCACCGTCGCCTGCCCTTTCTTCCAAAGGACATCCATGAGCCGGAGCTCGCCTTCCGTTAGGTTTGGTGTCTTTCTCCGCGCCACGCTTCCCTCCATTCCGCAACAATTAAGCAATTAATAGTTCTAGCTTCATACGGCGCGCAAGGCCGTCTGTCAACTATTAAATTAATAGTTCGGGCTGAGCCCAGGCATTCTTGGTTTGCGCGCACGGCCCCTTGTGTGGCGGATTTTCAATATGGCGTGCCCCGCGGGAGAAAAGGCAAGCGCAGGCGAGACGCCGCCGATTCGGTGCGCTCAGGCAGTGAGGCGGGCGCGAAGGGTCGGGTTCTGCGCCACGTCGATGGCGGTCCAGGCCATGGCGAGCGAGCCATCGAGGACGGCTTTGTCGGCTTCGGCTTTCACACAGTGCGCGGTGAATTCCGGCTGGTGGTTCGAGGCGGGCATGGAACTGATTCCAATCATCGGATGAATCGATGGAATCGAGTGCGACACGTTGCCCATATCCGTGGAAGCGGCCAAGCGCTGCGCGATGACGCCCAGGTCTGGGAACGTGCGACCGAGCGCTTCCGCGTTCTTCTTGTAGAGCAGGCTGATTTCGTGATCGTAGCGGACGTCGGCGTAGGGCTTGTCTCCACCGCGAATTTCAAGTTTCGCGCCCGTGGCGAGAGCGCCCGCTTCAAAGCAGCGGTAGACCTTGGCGCGAACGTCGCTTAGCTCATCGAGATTTTCCGCCCGCACCAAGTAACGCGCCGACGTGTGCGCCGGGACGACGTTGGGCGCGTCTCCTCCGTGCGTCGTGATTCCGTGGACGCGGTCCGTCTGGCGAATGTGCTGGCGGAGCAGGCCGATGGCTGTCTGCGCGACGGTGAGGGCGTCGGCCGCGTTGATGCCGAGTTCCGGAAACGCGGAAGCGTGCGCCTCCTTGCCCGTGTAGTGAACGTCGAACATGGAAGCGGCGATCAGGTGCGCCTCGAGCATTTCGAAGGGCGCGGGGTGAACCATCATTGCGGCATGCACGCCGTCGAACGCGTGGCGCTCGAGCATCAGAACTTTGCCGCTGGCGTTGCCCACTTCTTCGGCGGGCGTGCCGAGGACGCTGATGGTCAAGCCCGCATCGTCGGCAACCTTGGCGGCGGCAATGGCGGCGCCGACGGCCATCGCGGCAATCATGTTGTGTCCGCAGGCATGGCCGATCTCGGGCAGGGAATCGTATTCGGCGCAGATGCCGATGTGGAGTGGTCCGTGGCCGGCTTTCGCGATGAAGGCGGTCTCCAGGCCGCTCGCTCCGCGCTGGATCTGGAAGCCCGCGCCGTCGAGAGCGTCGGCGAGCCAGCCGCAGGCTTTCTCTTCTTCAAAGCCGAGCTCGGGATGCGCGTGAATCCGGTGACTCAGGGCAAGAATGTCCTGCTGAACGGTCTTGAACTTTTCCTGCGCGCCCGACTTTGCGTCCATGAGGGTGCCTCCACGAACAGGGAGAGATTGTACTCTCGAACGCGATCGAGGAGACACCCCACGACGGGTCCCTAATTGCAAGCGGTGGAGTCGTTGTTGCAATTAAACAGGCCAGTGATGCTGGCGTGATCGATGACGTGGTCGATCATCGCGCGATAAAGCCCGTCGGCGAACGGCGGAAAAGCCGGCGCGGGAATCAGGTCGAGTTCCTTGTCGAGCGCGTAGACCGTGAAAACGTAATGATGAATGCCGTCCGTATTGGTGGCAGAACCCGGCGGCGGGCATGGACCCGTATAGCCAAGGTTGAAGGCGTCATTGTAGACCTGCAAGCCCGGGCCGTTGCCCGCGGTGCCCGCGCCTGCGGGAAGCTTGTTGGTGTCGGGCGGGATGTTGTACTGGCCCCAGTGCGCGAAGTTTGCCGAGTCGTCAAACAAGGCCACGACGTAACTACGCGTGCCCTCCGGTCCGTGCTTCCACTCCAGGTTGGGCGACGTGTTGCTGCCGGTGCAGACGCTGCCGAGCTGCCCGCTGAAAACCATCGACGCGGGAACTTCCTGATCGTTCTCGAACGTGTCGCTCGTCAGCCGGAATTTGTGCTCCCAGTCGTCAGCCAGCCGAAGGGCGTGGCGATCGGGGAGAGCGGCGGCGAGCGAAGGCCGCTGCGGCTGCGCGGCTCCGCTGTGACTGGCTGAAACGACCAATCCCAGGAAAATCGCGACAAATAGAAGCAGCGGAAGGAAGCGTTTGTTCATGTTGAAACTCCTTTTCAGCGGGGTCGGGGGTAATTCGCAGTAACGATAATCCGGGCGGAATTCTAGACGTGGTGGACGTGAGGGGTCAAGGGGGAGCGCCAATCGGGAAGGCCATCCCGCAAGCCATTGTGGGGGCGCGGGTTGCGGGGCCGCAGGCGTTTCAAAATCGCATGAATCGTTGCGGTAGGAGTGCGCATCTATTCGTTTAAGCTTAAAGTAGTTAGTTTGAGCTTAAAGTAATTATGATTCGGAGCCGCATGCCGACTCATTTCAAGGGGAGCGAAGAGCAGGTGAGGGCGCTGAGCGCGTTCATTAATCTGGCGCGCGCGTCGGACTCCTTGATGCGGAGGCTGGCGGCGCAGCTTGAGCCGCTTGAAGTGACGCCGGGACAGTTTGCGGTGCTCGAGGCGCTCTATCACCTGGGGCCGATGTGCCAAACAACGCTGGCGGAAAAGCTCCTTCGCAGCGGCGGGAACATCACGCTCGTTGTGGACAATCTTTCGAAGCGTGGCTGGGTGCGCCGGGAACGCCAGGCGGCGGACCGTCGTAGGATGCAGATTCACCTGACTCCGCGAGGTCGGGCGCTGATCTCGCGCGTTTTCCCCAAGCATGCTGCGGCCATCGTCAAGGAGATGAGCGCGCTCGACCCGCGCGAGCAGGAAGCTCTCCGGCGCATTTGTCGGAAGCTTGGCAAGGGCGGCGGAGAGTTGTGCGAAGAACGAAGGAAGAAAGTCACCGAAAAAGAATCAAGAAAGAAGGAGACCGAACATGCTGCAAGTTAGATCGAGTGACGAGCGAGGCCACAACAAAATTTCGTGGCTCGATTCGCGGTTCACATTTTCGTTTGACCAATACTACGATCCCGAGCACGTTCAGTTTCGCGCCTTGCGCGTCCTGAACGAGGACGTGGTCGCGCCGGGGCAAGGTTTCGGAATGCATCCGCACCGCGACATGGAAATCTTGACGTGGATTTTGGACGGCGCGCTCGAGCATCGCGACAATACCGGCGGCAGCGGCGTGATCCGCCCGGGCGAACTGCAACACATGACCGCAGGCACCGGCGTGATGCACAGCGAGTTCAATCCGTCGCCGAAGAATCCGACCCACCTGTTGCAGATTTGGCTGTTGCCGGATCGCAAGGGTTTGAAGCCGGAGTATGAGCAGCTTTCGTTTTCGGACGCCGAACTGCGCGGGAAATTTCACCATGTGGCGGGCCCCGATGCGCCGGTGACGATTCATCAGGACGCGGACCTTTACATCGCGCGGCTCGACAAAGGCACGGAAGCGAAACACACGCTTGCGCGCGGGCACGGATGGTTGCAAGTGGCGAAGGGCGCTATTCGCGTGAACGGCAAGGAGCTCGCGGCCGGCGACGGCGTGGCGATTTCGAATGAACCGGAAGTACACGTCGAGGCCAAGGACCCATCGGAAGTTCTGCTTTTTGACCTGGCGTAAGAAAAGCTCAAGAGAGGAGAAAAGTTCAGATGGCGAATTCATCGAACGGTGTTGTTTCACTGATCGGCAGGATCCTAATTGCGCTGATTTTTCTGATCAGCGGGTTTTTCAAAATCGGGGGCTATTCGCAGATAGTCAGTTACGCGGCAGCAAAGGGCCTCCCGGCGGCGAGCGTTGCGATTGCGTGTGCAGCTGCGGTGGAGCTTCTGGGGGGCATCGCGGTATTGGTCGGTTTCAAAACGCGGATCGTGGCCTGGGTGCTGTTACTGTACTTGATACCGACGACGGCGATCTTTCACAATTTTTGGGCGTTGCAAGGGATGGAACAGCAAGACAATATGATCCACTTCCTGAAGAACATGGCAATCATGGGTGGGCTGTTGATACTTGCGGCGAACGGTCCGGGCCCTTACTCGATTGATGAGCGGGCTGTGAAGGCATGAGAGATCGCGCGACGAATTGAAAATCAAGACGAATCGAAATGCCATTCGTCTTGAGTACCAAAACGAGGAGGAACCATGAGTGCAGGTACCAGGAAAGCGGAAACTTCAGCGCCGATACACGAATTGTTGAGTATGCGATGGAGCCCGCGCGCGTTTGACACACGGCCTGTCGAGCCGGAGAAGCTGCGAGCCTTGTTCGAGGCGGCACGGTGGGCTGCATCGTCATACAATGCCCAGCCTTGGTATTTCATCGTTGCCACGAAAGATGATCCGAAAAACTTCCAGCGGATTCTCGATTCGTTCGTCGAGTTCAATCAAGGCTGGGCCAAGAGTGCACCCACATTGGCGCTGAGCGTGGCCGGATCGAAGTTTCAACACAATGGAGAGCAGAATCGTCACGCCCTGCACGATGTCGGACAAGCCGCGGCGAATCTGGCGCTGCAGGCTGCAGCGCTCGGTCTTCAAGTGCACCAAATGGCGGGGATTCTGCCGGACAAGGCGCGCGAACTTTTTTCCATTCCTGAGGGATATGAGCCCGTGGCCGGGATTGCGATTGGCTACCCAGGCGATGCCTCGTCGCTCCCGGAACATTTGAAAGAGCGTGAGAACGCGCCTCGCGAGCGGAAGCCTCTGAAGTCGTTCGTGTTTGCAGGGAAATGGGGGGAGCCATCGCCGATCGTGAAGTAAGAGCCATGATTTGAGAGCAACGATGTGTCGCACCTAAATGGTATTATCCCGACCGCACGGACTAGCTTTTCGCTTACTCACACCGGAGGCGTGAAAACGCACCGATGATTGGGGAGGACGCGATGAAACGCCTGTTCAGCGGTCTTGCATTCTGTTGCTCATGCTGGTTGTGGTGCACGCCGGCGTTGGCACAAGACGAGATTACTGTGTCGAGCTGCCCCAATCAGGCGGCACTGCCGGTGACCTTTCAAGTGGACTGCTCGCATGTGGCCGACCCGGCAACGAAGCAGCTTTGCAAGCCTTTCGCTGAAAACCAGGCTTGCAAGGTTTTCTTCGCTTACAGGAAAATCACCGGCATCAACCTCGAAGAATCCTGCCCTACCTTCAAATACATGATCTATGACAAGGACAAGTGGCCGCATAAGGAAGGCGACGCCGGAGGGGACGCAGTAAGATGCGGCGCGGAATTGATGGCCGATTTTTCGGCGCTGATCAAGTCGCAAATTGGGCCGTACGACGTCCACGAGATCCTGCACGTCTATCAGGACGAGCTTGGAGCGATACCCTATTCTCACATCCTGTTCGGGCCGAGCATGACCGAAGCGCGCCGCGAAATCGGAGACAACAAGGGCTACTGGGACGCCATGACCCGGCTGAAAGTGGGTCTGAAAAACGACGAGATGAACTTCCAGAAGGGGACAATCCGTCCCGGCGGCGAGTGCCTTTCCGCCGAGTTATACATCGAATCGACGCTGTACCTGAAGGACGCGAACAACGTGGGACAGTTTTATCGCAAGCTCGTGCGCAGTCGCCTGAGGGACATGGCCGATCGGCAAGCGCGTTTCAATCGAATGTACAACGAGGTTTCGGGCGGCACGGCGAAGGAATTCTTGGTGTCGCACGGATGCCCGGCGTTCTAAGGCAGATTGCAGCGGTCCCGGATAGTCGGGCCGCCTTTGAAGAGCAGGTCTGCATTCAACTCCCAGGAAGTCGTCTTTTAGTGCAAGGACTTGCACACTCCTTATGCGCAAATCCACGAAGTGGCCTTATTTTTCGCATAGATCGGTTGGAGACCTACGTGCTCGCGAACCCTTGCCATCTGGAGGTTCGAATGAAGCCCTTAGTCGCCTTGCTTATGTTGGGACTTTTCATTTTCGTTTGCACACCTGCCCAAGCCGATACGGTTGGCAACATTCAAGTCTGCTACAACTGCTCCGGCCCCGCCGGCAACAACTTCGGATTGGGGGTACTGGACGGTCCGATTTTCGCCATCAACAACACCTCTGGGACTGCGATCACCAATGCAGTACTCACAATTGGGGCGGGAGGCAACAACGCAACGGCTGACTCTTTTGATATCGGAACCCTCGCCGCTGGCGGCCAGTTCCTAATCGTACCCGGCGTCACCAACGACGGCGGGAGCGGCCACACCTTTTTCTTCGTCACTGGCTCGATTCTCGACACCAGCGACTCGGGTCCAAACAGCGACGGCGTTCCTTTTTCTTTTACCGGAACCCAGGGACTGGTGGCTGTTTCGGCTAACTTTACTCCTCTCGACACCCATGGTCCTTCACTGGACGGCACGATCCCTCAAATCAATTTCTTGGGCGGGGGACCGGAATCTGACGGAGCCTGCAACAACTGCTTCTTTGGAACGGTTGCCACACTTACTACGAAGTCCACTTCCGGCGTGCCCGAACCTTCCAGCCTGCTCCTGCTCGGTTCGGGTTTGCTCGTGGGCGTCATGTTGAGGAAGGCAGTCGCTTAGTCCCGCAGGCGGGGCTAAGTGGAACGTCGCGGGCGCTATCGAGCCAGCCGACCGCGCGCATCTGCCTGTGATTTTCGCAGTTCGCTGTTTGTAATCTAGAGTGACGGTAGCACTTCGCTTTTCACCCCGCTTTGCAGGCTGGTCTGCCTGTCCATTAGCCAACGGGCTGGGGGCCTTCGCCAGCCCTGCACGTCCATCGGTTACCTTTCCTATTTCCGCTTCTTGGCGCCAAGCCCTAAGGTAGAATGCCGCCGTACCAATCATTAGTTTTCCCGTTTCCGGGGTTTGAAGGGGAGTTGGAAGTGTGCCAGGAAATATGAGTGCGGTTTGGACTGGGCGGAAAAACGCAAGTGGAGGCGGAACATGATGGGCACGTTCGTTCTAGTCCTGTTCGTCATCGCTGTGATCCTCGTTTTGAGCATCGTGCTGGGCTCGTTCTTCACGGTTGAGACGGCGCAGGTAGCCATCGTCCAGCGGCTGGGAAAGTTCGCCCGGGTTGCCGGCCCTGGCCTGAATTGGAAGACCCCGTATCTCGAGACGGTGGTCCGCCGATTGAGCATGAAGGTGCAGCAGTTCGACGTTCAGGTAGAAACGAAAACGCAGGATAACGTGTTCGTGCAGATACCCGTCTCGATCCAGTACAAGATAATCCCCGAAGGTGTGGAAGCGGCGTTTTACAAGCTGTCCGACCCTGTTAAACAGATTGAGTCCATGGTCTACAACGTGGTTCTCGGCCACGTGCCGAAAATGAAGCTGGACGATACGTTCTTGAATCAGGCGGACATTGCGAGCGATTTGAGAGACAACCTCGACGCGTCGATGAAGGAGTACGGCTACTCGATCGTCAAAGTGCTCATCTCAGATATCGTTCCCGATCAGAAGGTCAAGGCTGCGATGAACGATATCAACGCGGCGCAGCGGGAGAGGGAAGCCACCGTCTCGCGCGCGGAGACGAACAAGATGCTCCTCGTGAAGCAGGCCGAAGCCGAGGCCGA
>Ga0073928_10004162_pt1 | contig 21812 bp, 18 predicted proteins | sample PaiPotPPA55metaG_FD_76969 | JGI IMG/M metagenome (GOLD analysis project Ga0073928, IMG submission 76969) | Iron sulfur acid spring bacterial and archeal communities from Banff, Canada, to study Microbial Dark Matter (Phase II) - Paint Pots PPA... ...
GGCTCGGGGTGCGGCCGACCAGCTGGCGGTACAGCTTCGACGCGATGAACGCCCCGGTGGCGGGCTGCTCGAGGATCACGTCGATCGCCTGGTCGAGGTCGAAGGCGCCGGTGCGGCCGAGCAGGTTCTTCACGCCGGCGTCGTGACGGCGGGGCACGAGCCTGGCCGTCCACGGCGCGATCCCGAGCGCGGCGAGCGCGGTGGCCGGCGTCACGTCGGGGAGGTTCACGACCCAGCCGCTGAAGGAGCGGGACGCCTCGACGACGTCGGTCTGGGTGTACCCGGCCTGGCGGCCCATCGTGAACAGCTCGAGGCATTCGCGACCGAAGTTCTCGTTGATCTTGCCGGCCGTGTTGGTGATGCCGTCGAGGAAGACCAGCATGGCGGGGTCCTTCGCTACCGCGTGGAGAAGGTCGGCGAAGCTGCCGGCGGCGTGCTGGCGGATCGTGACGTGCTGCTGCCGGAGCAGGTAGGGGGCGCGCACCTTCCGGAGGCTGGTCGCGAAGTGGTCGTGCCAGAACCACACCAGGCGTTCCTCGACGAGCCGGGACGGGGCCCGCATCTGGTCCAGCCACCAGCCGATGAGCAGCACGATCTCGTTCGGCGCCGCCGTCCGGTAGGAGGCGGGCGGCGCCATCGCGGGCGGGACGCGGGCCGGCCCGCTGAGGTCGAGGGCCCGCGCCACCGCCTGGTCGGTGTCGTCCAGGCCGCCGAGCAGGTCGGGGTGGGATCCCATCGACAGTCGCCGCACCACGTGGGCGACGCGCTCGCGGCTGGACACTCCCACCCGGCCAGCATCGGGCGGCCCCGTCAGCCGCGCGTAAAGCGCGAGCGAAGGGGTGGTCAGCGCTCCGGGCGGTCGACGGGGTGTCGACCTCGCGGTCACCCGAAGAGGGGGCGGAACTCCTCGGGGTGCTCCCCGGACGCGAGCCGGTCGGGCAGCTCGTCGAGCCAGCGGTGGAACTCGTCGCTGTCCTCCCGGTCGGCCATCCCGCGCGGGATGGCGGGGAACGCGTAGTCCGGCGTGGGAAGCGGCGGGTGGTCCGACGCCGGCTTGCGGGCGAGCGCGGCTTCGATCACGGGCTCGAGGCGGCGGGCCTTGGCCGCCCGGTACGCCTCGTCACGGTCCATGAACTCGGGCAGCACCTCGGTGCCGAACAGCTCGAGGCTCTCCATGACGTCCTCGTGGCGGTTCTTGCCGACTTGGGCGCAGAAGATGAGCTGGTCCACGCCGCACTCCTCGTACCGGCGCAGGTAGTCGCGCAGCTGGTCCGGCGTTCCGATGGCGCCCCGGATGCCGAACGAGCCCGACTGGACGACCTTGGCGCCGAGCCGGTCGCCGTGCGCGCCCGCCGCCGCGACCGCTTCGGGGTCGTAGCCGTGCTCGGCCCGGCGGGCCTGGTACTCGGCCCACACGTCGGTGGTCCCCGGGCGGTGCCGCCCGAACACGTAGTAGTGGGCGAGCGAGTAGCCGAAGAAGTTGCCGCCCTCCAGTCCCCGCGCCAGCGCCTCGTCCTCGTCGCGGTTGCACATGAACGGGGTCACGCAGGCGACGGTGGGGTTCACGGCGTCGCCGATCGGCACGCACTCGGCGGCCAGCGTGTGCTCGTAGTCGTCGAGCCAGTGCCGGGCCTCCTCGGGGTCGATGAACGCGAAGCTCAGGGCGCCGATGCCGTGCTGGGCCGCGAGGTGGATGGTCTCGCGGCGGCTGCACGCCACCCACAGCGGGGGGTGCGGCTTCTGGAGTGGCTTCGGCAGGACGTTGCGGGGCGGCATGGTCACGTACTCGCCCGCGTGCCCCGTGAACGGCGCCTCGGTCAGGCACCGCACCGCGACCCGCAGCCCCTCTTCCCACATGGCGCGCTTGGCCTCGGGGTCGATGAGGAAGCCGCCCAGCTCGGCCTCCGAGGACGACTCGCCGGTGCCGAAGTCGACCCGGCCGTCCGACACCAGGTCCAGCATCGCGATCCGCTCCGCGACCCGGGCCGGGTGGTTGAAGAGCGGCGGTGTCTGCACGATGCCGTGGCCGAGCCGCATCCGCTCGGTGCGCTGCGACACCGCGGCGAGGAACACCTCGGGCGCGCTCGAGTGCGAGTACTCCTCGAGGAAGTGGTGCTCGACCTCCCAGCAGTATTGGATGCCGAGCCGGTCCGCCAGCTCGCACTGCTCGAGGGCGTTCTTCAGCAGCTGGTGCTCGGACTCCGGGCCCCACGGCCGCGGGAGCTGGTGCTCGTAGAAGATGCCGAACTGCATCGGACGGCAGGCTAGGAGATTCGGCCGGGGGGCGATTCCGGCGTCAGGCGGTGCCGAACGCCGGGCGCGGCACGACGGCGGGGGCCGGGCGAGCGTCGACCTCGGCCAGCTGCTCGGCGGTGAGGACGGCCCGCAGGGACCGGATCGCGACCTCGAGCTGGTCGAGGCTCGGCTGACGGGTGGTGAGGCGCTGCAGCGTCAGCCCCGGCGTCATGAGCATCCGCACCCAAGGGCGGTCGATGCGCGGCGCCGCGAAGCGGATCACCTCGTAGGCGAGCCCGGCGACCACCGGCAGCAGCACGATCCGCGACGTGATGAGCCACGGGAGCGAGGGGCGACCCACGAACGCGTACACCAGGATCGTGACGACCATCACGGTGAGCAGGAAGTTGGTGCCGCAACGGACGTGCTCGGTCGTGAACTGCTGGGCCGACTCGGGCGTGAGGTCGGCGCCCCGCTCGTAGGCGGCGATCGCCTTGTGCTCGGCCCCGTGGTACTGGAAGACCCGCTTGATGTCCGGCAGCAGGCCGATGAGGACCAGGTAGCCGAGGAAGATGGCGAGCCGGATCGCGCCCTCGGCGAGGTGGTAGGCGAAGCCGCTGACGCCGAGCGCGCCGGCCACGCCCTGGTTCACGAACGTCGGGAGCACGATGAAGAGGGCGGTGAAGAACACCAGCGCGGCACCGATCGTCCAGCCCATGGCCCGGGACGAGATCCGCTCCTCCTCCGGCAGCTGGCGCTCCGCCGACCACGAGAGGGCCCGGAAGCCGAGGGCGAGCGACTCCGCGAGCGCCATCACGCCCCGCAGGACCGGGATCTGGGACCAGCGGTCGGACCACCGCGGCGCGTCGTGCACCGCCGCCTCGAGCTGACCGTCCGGGCGGCGCACCGTGACGGCCCAGGACCGCTCGCCTCGCATCATGACGCCCTCGACGACGGCCTGGCCGCCCAGGTAGCGGGGCGTCGACATCGAGCGGGTTAGGCCTGCTTCGCCTTGGCGTAGCGACGCTGGAACCGCTCCACCCGCCCGCCGGTGTCCACGAGCTTCTGCTTCCCCGTATAGAAGGGATGGCACTCAGAGCACAGCTCGACCCGCAGCGACGGGACGGTCGACCGGGTCGTGAACTCGTTGCCGCACGAGCAGTGGACTGTGCAGGTGACGTAGTCGGGGTGGATGTCAGCTTTCATGAGGTGCTCAATCTACCGCCGGGATTCGGGGACCGGCACCGGCCCGGCGACGTCGGGGGCGAATGGGACTTACCCGGCGAGGGTCGGCGCCTTCGCCACCTCGGCGAGGAACTCGTCGTTGCTCTTGGTGGTGCGGAGCTTGTCGAGCAGCAGCTCGAGGCCCTTGCCGCCGGAGCTGTCCCCGTCGAGGGCGTTCAGGACCCGCCGCAGCTTCCAGACCTGGTTCAGCTGGTTGCGCTCGAAGAGGAGCTCCTCGTGCCGGGTGCTGGACTGCTCGACGTCGATGGCCGGGTAGATGCGGCGGTCGGCGATGCGCCGGTCGAGCCGCAGCTCCATGTTCCCGGTGCCCTTGAACTCCTCGAAGATGACCTCGTCCATGCGGCTGCCGGTGTCGATGAGCGCCGTCGCCATGATCGTGAGCGAGCCGCCCTCCTCGATGTTGCGGGCGGCACCGAAGAACCGCTTCGGCGGGTACAGGGCGGTGGAGTCGACGCCACCGGACAGGATGCGGCCCGACGCCGGCGCAGCCAGGTTGTAGGCCCGGGCCAGACGGGTGATGCCGTCGAGCACGACCACGACGTCGGTCCCGAGCTCGACCAGCCGCTTCGCCCGCTCGATGGCGAGCTCGGCGACCGTGGTGTGCTCGTCGGCCGGCCGGTCGAAGGTGCTGGACACCACCTCGCCGCGCACGACGTGGCGGCGCATGTCGGTGACCTCCTCCGGGCGCTCGTCGACGAGCAGCACGATGAGGTGCACCTCGGGGTTGTTGCGCTCGACCGCGTAGACGAGCTGCTTCAGGATCGTCGTCTTGCCGGCCTTCGGGGGCGACACGATGAGCCCGCGCTGGCCCTTCCCGACCGGTGAGACGAGGTCGACGATGCGGCCCGTCGTCTCGAGCGGGTTGTCGGACAGCTCGAGCCGCAGCTGCTCGTCGGGGAAGAGCGGCGTGAGGTCCTCGAACCGGGGCCGGTTGCGGGCGTCGTCGGGCGTCATGTTGTTGATGTGGTCGACGCGCAGCAGGGCCGGGTACTTCTCGTTCGACGCCTGCGGTCGTGAGAAGCCCTGGAGGAAGTCGCCCTTGCGGAGCGCGAAGCGACGCACCTGCGACGCCGAGACGTAGACGTCGCGCGGCCCGGCCAGGTAGCCGGTGGTGCGCAGGAACCCGTAGCCCTCGTCGCGGAGCTCGAGCAGCCCCTGGACCTCGACCGGCTCGCCGGCCGGCTCGGACCGGGGCTCCCCCTCGGGCCCGCCGCGTCCGCGCCGGCGGCGGCGGCGCCGCTGGTTGCCCTCCCCGTAGGAGGCGCGCTCGTCGTCGCCGTCCGGGGTCGGGTTCGAGTCGGAGCCGGTGGACGTGTCGGTCGTCGTCGCCGTCGACGCCGAGCCCGAGCTCGAAGCGTCTCGTTCGCCGTCGCCGCTGGGGGCCGGTCGCGGCCGGGGCGCGGGCTCCGCTTCGACCTCGTCGGCGGCGCCGAGGGACTCCTCCTCGGCGAGCAGCGAGGTCACCGGATCGGCCTCGAGCTCGGAGGCCCGGGCCGAGCGGACGGTCCGGCGGGCCGGCTCGCGGTCGGAGCTGGCGGCGGGGCCGTCGCCGTTGGCTTGGCCGTCGGCGGCGTCGAGGATGGCGTCGATCAGCTCGGCCTTGCGCATCCGGGTCGCGGCTTTGACGCCCATCGCGCCCGCGATGGCGTGCAGCTCCTCACGATCCTTGCCGTCGAGCATCGAACGGTCGAGCTCCTGCGTACTCATTCGCAGTCGTCTCCTTGGCGGTCGGGGGACCGGATTGAGATTGAGAGTCGGGCCGGCGCAGCGGAACCAGATGGAAATCCGGACCCGGCGGGGGGCCGGGGGCCCAGGGCGACCGCAGCGCAGTCCGGGGGCGCCTACCGGAAGCGATCCGCGTGGAGTCCGGCGGAGCGAGCCGGGGGCTGCCGCACCGAGCGGGGCGGCGGAACAACCTTCAATATACCGGCCGCCGGAGGGCGCGGCAACCAACCGCCCGGTCCGCCGCGGGCGGCGTCAGGCGACGAGCCGTCCCATGAGGTGGTGGGCGGGGATGGCGTCGAGGCCCCCGACCGCAGCCTCGGTGTAGCGGCCCCCCGGACCCGGCGCCGCGGAGTCGACGAGCAGGTAGGGGACGGGGTCGGCGGTGTGGGTGCGGAGCGCGCACGGCGTGGCGTGGTCGGGCAGCAAGAGGATGCGGTGCGGCTCGTCGGCGAGCGCGGCGGCGAGCGGGCCGATGACGTCGGCGTCCCACGCCTCCAGCGCGGCCACCTTCTCGCGGACGTCGCCTTGGTGGCCGGCCTCGTCGGTGGCCTCGACGTGCAGGAGGAAGTAGTCGCGGTCCTGGAGCGAGTCGAGGCACGCGGTCGTCTGGGCCCGGTAGTCGTTGTCGAAGCCCGCCGTCGCGCCGGCCACGTCAACGACCTCGAGGCCGGTGAGGACCCCGAGGCCCCGGACGAGGTCGACCGCGGAGCTGAGCCGGCCCGTCACGCCGAACCGATCCGCGAACCGCGGCAGGGCGGGCGCGACGCCTTGGCCCCAGAGCCAGATCTGGTTGGCGGGGCACCCCACCGCGTCGGCGGCGGCTCGCACCACCGGCCGGGAGGCGTCCATCAGCGCACGGATGGGCGCCGCCGCGGCGCCGGTCGGCAGCACGACCGGCTGCCCGGTCAGGTCGTGGGGCGGCACGCAGGTGGCGTCGGCCCAGGCCCCGGGGGTGACGCAGAGATGGCGGTACTCGACGCCGGCGTGGAAGCAGACCCCGTCGCGGCCGCCGCCGAGTTCGGCGTCGAGGGCGGCGACGATCGGGTGGCTCTGGGCGTCGCTGGGGTGCCCGCCGGCGAAGTCGACCATCGTGTCGTCCTCGACGGTGACGAGGTTGCAGCGGAACGCGACCTCGGCCGGCCCGAGCTCCACGCCCATCGCCGCCGCTTCGATCGGCGCCCGGCCGGTGTGGAACTCGGCCGGGTCGTAGCCGAGGATGGCCAAGTTGCCGACGTCGCTGCCCGGAGGTAGCCCGGGCGGGATGACGGCGGCCCGGCCGACCTCGCCGCGGGCGGCGAGGCGGGCGAGGTTGGGCATCGACGCCGCGTCGAGCGGGGTGCGGTCGTCGAGCTCGGCCAGCGGCTCGTCGGCGCACCCGTCGGGGACGAGCACGACGTACTTCACCGGCTCATCGTACGGGGCGACCCGCGGGTCGCAGGCCGGCGTTCACGACGCCGCGCCCTCGTCGGTCAGCCGGCGCCTGATGTCGTCGCGCAGCTCGCCCTTGGCCACCTTGCCCCCCGACGCGCGCGGAAGTTCGTCGACGACCACGAGCCGCTCGGGCCACAGCTCCGGGCCGACCCCGTGCGCCTGGAGATGGTCCCGCAGGCCATCGAGGTCGGGCGGGTCGGCGCCGGGTCGGAGCTCGACATAGACGCACACGCGCTCGCCGAACACCGGATCGGGCATCGCGACCGCGGCCGCCAGCGCGACCGCGGGGTGGGCTCCCACGTCGGCTTCGACCTGGGCCGCGCTCACGTTCTTGCCGCCCCGGATGATGAAGTCCGACGCCCGGCCGGCCACCGTGAGGTAGCCGTCGGCGTCGATGGTGCAGCGGTCACCGGTGCGCATCCACCCGTCCGCCGTGTACAGCTCGGCGTTGGCCTCGGGGTCGCCGTAGTAGCCGAGGCAGCAGAGCGGCCCCCGGCAGGCGGCGACGCCGGGACCCCCGCCCGTGGTCACGTCGACCCCCTCGTCGTCGAGCAGGCGGACGTGCATCGACGGGATGACGCGTCCCGCGGTGCGGAAGCGACGCGCCGGCGGGTCGTCGATCGTGGTGCGGCTCAGCGCGCCGGTCTCGTTCGACCCGTAGAACTGGAGGACCCGGGCCCCGGTCTGGTCCTCGAACTCGCGAGCGCGCCGCTCCGGGACCATCTCCCCGCCGGTGAACAGGACCCGGAGGCTCGACAGGTCGTGGCGCGCCAGGTCGGGCGAGTTCAGGAGCATCACGAACTGCGTCGAAACGGCGGCGAGCATCGTCACCCGCTCCCGTTCGATGGCCTCGAGACCGGCGGCGGGGTCGAATCGCGGCAGCACCACGCACGGCACGCCGAGGAGGGTGGGGGTGACGTGCGCGGTCCAGATCCCGAACCCGAACGGGGCTGGCAGCGCGCTGAGGACGACATCCCGGTCGGACAGCGCGCCCGCCTCGACCGCGAGCTCGTGGAAGGCGAGCCAGCGCCGCTGGTCGTGCATGACGCACTTGGGGAGCCCGGTAGTACCGGAGGTCGAGTTCAGCAGCCACAGGTCCTCGACGCCACACGAGCGCGGGGGGCGACCCGCACCGACGGGCAGCTCCGCTTCGCTCACCGCGATTCGATGGACGTCCGCTGACACCGACGGGGCGTGGTCGCTGGGGGCGAGCAGCACCGACGCGCCGGTGATCGCCAGGAGGTGGTCCACCTCGCGGGGGCCGGCGCGGGCGCCGATGCCGACGATGACGCCGCCCGCCCGCTCGACGCCGAGGTAGCAGGCATGCACGGCCGGGCCGTCGGGGAGGAGCACCGCGACGCGGTCGCCGGCCTCGACGCCGCCGTCGACGAGCGCGGCCGCGATCCCGTCGGCCCGCTCGTCGTACTCGGCCCACCTCATGGTGTGGGGACCGGCGACGTAGGCGCGCTCATCGCCGATGGCCGCCGCGTGCGCGGCGACGATCTGGCCGATCGTGCGCGTCGGCACCGGAGGCCGATCGGCCGGGCTCAGCTGCTGCGACGCTTGGCGAGCGCGGCGACGCGACGGGTGACGCCGGCCGGCAGCGAGCCGGAGAAGACGGCCGCCGCCGTGTTCAGCGGTCCCGGGGTGCAGACGGCGCGACCCCGGTCGTAGGCGCGCAGCGCCGCGTCGACGACCTCCGGCGGGGTCTGCCAGAGCACACTCGGCAGCTGGGAGACGTCGTCGCCCGAGACCTCGTGGAACTCGGTATGGGTGAACCCCGGCGCCAGCGTCAGCATCCGGATCCCGGTCCCGCGCAGCTCCTCATGGAGCGCGTTCGTGAAGCTCGACACGAACGCCTTCGTGGCGCCGTAGGTGGCGCCCCACGGGGTGGGTTGGTAGCCGGCGACGGACGACACGTTGATGACGCCGCCCCGCCCCCGCGGGATCATCGCCGCGACGGCGGCGTGGGTGAGGACGACGAGGGCCTCGACGTTGAGGCGGATCTCCTCCGCCTCCCGGTCGCGGTCGAGCTCCCAGAAGCGCCCGCTGGTCCCGAACCCGGCGTTGTTGACGAGCAGCTCAACCGGCGCCGAGTCATCGGCCAGGCGGTTCGCGACGCTCGAGAGGCCGTCGGGCGTGCTGAGGTCGGCCACGATCACGTCGACGGACCGACCGTGCTGCTGTCGGATCACGTCGGCCAGCTCCTCGAGCCGGGGGCCGCGTCGCGCCACCAGGACGAGATCGTGACCCCGGGCCGCGAGCGCCTCGGCGAAGGCCCGTCCGATGCCCGCCGAGGCTCCGGTCACCAGCGCGGTTCCGCTCGTGTCCATGGGCGGTCGAGCCTACGCAAGCCGCCGTCGACGCCGGCCGAAGCCGTCGACGAGCGGTCAGATCCCGACCGCGGCCGCCACCGGCACCGGGTCGGCTTCGACCGCCGGTCCCACGTCCACCTCGGCGATGGCGCGTTGGGGGTCCTTGAGCCCGTGACCGGTGACGGTGCAGACGACGACGTCGGAGCTCGCGACGAGCCCCTCGGTGGCGGCGCGGAGCAGGCCCGCGACCGACGCCGCCGATGCCGGCTCGACGAAGACGCCGACGCTGGCCGCGAGCAGCCGGTAGGCGTGGAGGATCTCGGCGTCCGACACCGCGCCGATGTGCCCGCCGGACTCGTCGCGAGCCGCGACCGCGGACCGCCACGAGGCCGGGTTCCCGATCTGGATCGCGGTCGCGATGGTCTCGGGGTGCAGAACGGGTTCGCCGAGCACGATCGGCGCCGCGCCCGCCGCCTGCCATCCGAGCATGCGAGGCCGGCGGGTCGCGTGACCGGCGTTGGCGTCTTCGCAGTAGCCGCGCCAGTACGCCGTGATGTTGCCGGCGTTGCCGACCGGCAGGCAGTGCACCGACGGCGCGTCGCCGAGCACGTCGACGACCTCGAACGCGGCCGTCTTCTGCCCTTCGATCCGGTCCTGGTTGGTCGAGTTCACGACCTCGACCCCGGGGCGCTCACCGAGCTCCCGCACGATCGCGAGCGCCTCGTCGAACGTCCCCCGCACCGGGACGACGCGGGCGCCGTGGATGAGCGCCTGGGCGAGCTTGCCGAGCGCGATCTGCCCCGCCGGCAGCACGACGCCGCCCAGCAGGCCGGCCCGGGCCGCGTACGCGGCCGCCGACGCCGACGTGTTGCCCGTCGAGGCGCAGATCACGGCCTTCGCGCCGCGCCCGAGCGCGTTCGACACCGCCACCGTCATGCCCCGGTCCTTGAACGACCCGGTCGGGTTGGCCCCCTCGATCTTCAGGTACGCCTCCGCCACCCCGGCCTGGGCGGCGAGGTTCGGTGCTTCGAGCAGGGGGGTGTTCCCCTCGAGGAGCGTCACGACCGGTGTGGCCGGCGTGACCGGGAGCCGGTCCCGGAACGCCTCGATGACGCCCCGCCACGGGGCGCTCATCCGACGTCCCCGAGCACGCGGATGACCGAGCCGACGCGGTGCACCGGTTCGACACTGCGGAGTGCGTCGAGGGTGGCGCGCACGTCGGCCTCCCGCGACGAGTGGGTGATGAACACGAGCCGAGCGTCGGCGCCGAGCCCCCGCTGGTCCATCGACTGGATCGAGACCTCGTGGCGGCCGAACTCGGCCGCGATGGCGGCGAGCACGCCGGGCCGGTCAGCGACTTCGATGAGCAGGTAGAACTGGGACTCGAGCTCGCCGATGGGACGGATCGGCCGATCGACGAGGCCGCCGATGGTCGCCCCCTTCGCCCCCGCGACGAGGTTGCGCGCCGCGTCGACGAGGTCGCCGAGCACGGCCGACGCGGTCGGCCCGGGGCCGGCGCCGCGTCCGTAGAGCATGAGCTCGCCGACCGCCTCCCCTTCGATCAGCACCGCGTTGAACGAGTCCCGCACCGTGGCCAGCGGATGCTGCAGCGGCACCATCGCCGGGTGGACCCGCACCGCGATGTCACCGCCGACCTCCTCGGCGACGGCCAGCAGCTTGATCACGTAGCCGAGCATCCGGGCCGAGGCGATGTCGTCGTCGGTGATGTCAGAGATCCCCTCGGTGTGGACGTCGTCGGCGTGGACGCGGGCCCCGAACGCGATCGTGGCGATGATCGCGGCCTTGGCCGCGGCGTCCTGCCCCCCGATGTCGGCGCTCGGGTCGGGCTCCGCGAACCCTTGCCGCTGCGCCTCCGCCAACGCGTCCGCGAACGAGGTCCCGAGCTCGGTCATGCGGGTGAGGATGTAGTTCGTCGTGCCGTTGACGATGCCCGTGACCCGCTCGATGCGGTCACCGGCCAGGGATTCCCGGAGCGGACGCATGAGCGGGATCCCGCCCGCCACCGACGCTTCGAAGAGCAGGTCGACACCGGCCCGGCCCGCCGTCTCGAACAGCTCCGGTCCCCGCTGCGCGATGAGCTCCTTGTTCGCGGTGACGACGGGCTTGCCCGCCTCGAGCGCGCGCCGGATGAGCGAGCCCGCCGGCTCGACCCCGCCGATGACCTCCACGATGATGTCGATGTCCGAGCCCTCGACGACGCTGGCGGCGTCGGTCGTGAACCGCTCGGGGGCGAGCTTGACGTCTCGGGCCCGCGTGACGTCGCGGACGACGACCCGCGTCACCTCGAGGTTGGCTCCCGCCCGACCCGCGATGCGGTCGGCGTGCTCATCGAGGAGGCGCACGATGGCAGAACCGACGTTGCCGCACCCGAGGAGGCCGACGCGCACGGGAGCTGCCATAGCGACGCTCAGTCTCCCACCAGGTCGAGACGAACGAGATCAGCGGGCGTCTCGCGCCGAACGACGAGACGCGGCGTTCCACCCCGCAGGAACACCACGGCCGGGCGCGGGACCTTGTTGTAGTTCGAGGCCATCGAGTAGCCGTACGCACCCGTCGTGGGCGTCGCTAACAGGTCCCCTCGGCGCACGCCCTCCGGCAGGCAGGCGTTCGCCACGATGACGTCACCCTGCTCGCAGTGCTTCCCGACCACGCGGCACTGCAGCGGCCGCTCAGCCGCCATCCGGGCTGGCAGGTAGGCCTCGTAGCCGGCGCCGTACAGGGACGGGCGCGGGTTGTCGCTCATGCCGCCGTCGACCGCGACGAAGGTGCCGATTCCGGGGACCTCCTTGACCGTCCCGACCCGGTACAGCGTGATCGCGCAGGGCGCGACGATCGACCGGCCGGGCTCGACGAGGAGCCGGGGCGGCTCGCCGATCTCGGCCCAGCTGTCGGCCACCGCCCGTCGAAGGGTGGCCGCGTACTCGGTGACGTCGAGCACCGGGTCCTCGGCGAGGTAGCGGGCGCCGAGCCCGCCGCCGACGTTCAGCTCGGGCACGGCGACGTCGAGGTCGGCCGCGACCCGGGCCAGCGCCGCGATGGCGAGGCCCCACGGATCGAGCCGCTCGATCTGCGAGCCGATGTGGCAGTGCAGTCCTCCGAAGCGCAGGACCGGGCTCGTGGTCACGCGGCGCGCGGCCGCGAGGGCGATCCCGGCCGCCACGGTGAACCCGAACTTCGAGTCCTCGGTCCCGGTCTCGATGTACTCGTGGGTGTGCGCCTCGACGCCGGGCGTGACCCGGACGAGCACGGTCGGGGGCTCGGCGGCGTCGCGCGCGAGGTGCTCGAGCCGGTCGAGCTCGTCGAACGAGTCGGCCACGATCCGGCCGACGCCGGCGTCGAGCCCGGCGCGCAGCTCGTCGTCGGACTTGTTGTTGCCGTGCTGCACGAGGCGCGCCGGCGGGAAGCCGGCGGTCTGCGCGACGTGCAGCTCGCCGCCGGTGGCCACGTCGAGGTGCAGGCCCTCCTCGGCGACGAGCCGCGCCATCTCGGTGCAGAGGAACGCCTTCCCCGCGTACACGACACCGTCGTCACCGAACACCTCGCGATACTGCGCGCAGCGCCGTCGGAGCTCGTCCTCGTCGTACACGAAGAGCGGGGTCCCGAACTGCTCCGCGAGCGGCTCGAGGTCGACGTCCACCAGCGCCGGCGGGACGAGGGACCGGTCGACCGGTGCCGGCGAGATCACGGCTCGACGCCGTCCACCTCGTCGATGCGAGCCATCTCGTCGGGCGCGCTCACGCCCAGCAGCGTGAGCGCGTTCGACAGGCCGACCCGGCACCCTTCCGCCAGCCAGAGGCGGGCCTGGGTGAGCGGCTCGTCGTCGGTGAGGACCCGGCAGTCCCGGTAGAAGCCGTGGAAGCGGGACGCGAAGTCGCGCACCCAGGTCGTCACGCGGTGCGGTGCCCGCAGGGCCGCCGCCTCGGCGACGACGCCCGGGAACCCGTCCAGGGCGCGGAGCAGGTCGAGCTCCCGCTCGTGCGTGAGGACGGCGAGGTCCGTGTCCAGGACGGGATGTCGCGTCACGCCCGCGACGGCGGCGCGTCGGCTGATCGAGACCGCCCGCGCGTGTGCGTACTGCACGTAGTAAACGGGGTTCTCCATCGACTGCGCGGTGACGACGTCGAGGTCGAAGGTCTGCGGCGTGTCGATGCCCTGGAGCAGGAAGGTCAGCCGGCACACGTCGGGGTCGACCTCGTCGAGGATGTCGGCGAGCGTCACGACGTCTCCCGCCCGCTTCGACAGCCGCACCGGCTGCCCGCCCCGCAGCAACTTGACGAGCTGGCCGAGCAGCACCTCGGGCTCGCCCGCATGGCCCAGCGCCGCCAGCCCGGCCTGCAGCGATTTCACCTGGCCGTGGTGGTCGGCGCCCCAGATGTCGACGAGGCGCGGCCAGCCCCGGTTCAGCTTGTCGCGGTGGTAGGCGAGGTCGTTGCAGAGATACGTCGTCGACCCGTCGGACTTCACGAGCACGCGGTCGCGGTTGTCCCCGTAGTCGGTCGAGCGCAGCCACGTCGCGCCGTCCTGCTCGAACGTGACGCCCCGCTCGCTGAGGTCGGCCAGGACGGCCGGGACGTCGCCGCGCTCGTGGAGCGTGCGCTCGGAGAACCAGGTGTCGAAATGGACGCCGATCCGGCCAAGATCCTCACGGAGCTGCCGAACGACGTCGCGGTAGCCCCACTCGCGCGCCTGCTCCTCGGACACGGCGTCCCCGAGTGCGGCCCGCATCCGGAGCGCCATGTCGACGAGGTACTCGCCCTGGTAGCCGTCCTCCGGTGGCTCCCGGTCCTGGTACCGGGCCATGAGCGAGGCGCCGAACGTGTCGAGCTGGTTCCCGGCGTCATTCAGGTAGTACTCGCGGTGGACGACCGCGCCCTCGGCCGCCAGCAGGTTGGCGAGGGCGTCGCCGACCGCGACCCAGCGCCCGCCGCCCGCGTGCAGCGGGCCGGTCGGGTTCGCGGACACGAACTCGAGGTTGATCCGCTCGTCGTGGAGGGCCGTCCCGTGGCCCCAGCGCTCTCCCGCCGCGATGACGGCCCGCAGCACCGCGTGCAGCCCGCTCGGCGCGACGCGGAAGTTCAGGAAGCCCGGCTTCGCCACCTCGATCGCTTCGAGGTGCGGCCACGGGGCTTCCTCGAGAGCGGCCTTGATGCGCGCCGCCGCCTCCATCGGCGCCACGCCGGCCGGCTTGGCGACGGCGAGCGCAGCGTTCGTCGACCAGTCACCGTGATCGCGCTGCTTCGGTGTCTCGAGCGCGACGCCGCCGGCCGGCTCGGGAAAGCCGGCTGCGGCCAGCGCGGCGCGCACAGCATCAAGAAGTTCTTCGCGGATCACAGGGCGCGGGCCCGGCACGGCGCACCGGGTACTGCATCGTACTGCCGGACCCCGACGAGCGACCTGGGCATTCGCGTAACGTCGCGCTAGTGATCGCGGTGCCTGAACCTCCGCATCTCCGGGCTCTCCCGTCGTCAGGCGGCGGTCCGCTCGAGGGTGAAGGGCTCGCGCTCGCCTACGCGGCGCTCGAGCGAGTGCGCACCGAGCGCGGCCTTCAGCGGCTGACCATCGCCGTCGACGATCCGCGCCTCGGTCGGCAGCGGTTCGCCGCCCCCCGCGGCGAGCTGGCGGATCACATCGAGCCGGGCACCTCGTGGTCGACCGAGCCGCCCGGCGAGCCGGGAGCCGATCTCGAGCTGGCGGTCGCGCTCTGCGGGGTCGTCCTGCGCGCCACCACCATCGAGCCGGGCGCGCTTGATCCGTTCGACGCGCTCGAGCTGGAGCTCCGGCGGTTGGATGGGGTCGAGGCAGTCGCCGGGGACGCCGGGCAGGACGTGGTGCGGATCCAGCTCGGCCCCGGCCGCGCGGGGGGCGACGTGGCCCGAGCCGCCCTCGCCCTGGTCAAGGCCAGGGTCGCGCGCAGCGTGGTCGTCGAGGTCGTGGGAGCACAGGGCGACGCTGGCCCCCGGCCCGACCTGGCGCCGATCTTCTGGGCGCCGACGCCGCCGCTCGAGCTGATCGCGGTGCGGGAGGACGCCGAGACCGGCGAGCTCGAGGTGCATCTGCGCGGTGGTGAGATCCGCACGATCGGACGGGCCCCGCGAGCCCACGGTCCGGCCGGCGCCGCCGAGGCCGCCCTGGCCGCGTGGCGTGACCGGCCGGGGACCCCACCACGGGCGGTGGCGTGGGTGCGGGAGGTCGAGACGGCCGCCGATGGCCGCAGCGTCGTCGCGGTCGCGCTCGAGGGGCCCGGCCACGTCACGGTCGCGCACGGGATCGGCACCGCGTCGAACCCGCTCGAGGCGACCGTGCAAGCGACGATCGACGCCCTCTCGCGCTGAGTCGCGCCGTTTCGCCCACGCTCCCCGTGGGCATCAACGTGACGCGTCAGCCCGCCGCCTGGAGTCTCGGGCTGGCCTGACGCGTCGCGCTCCGCGGGCGCGTCCGCCGCACTTGAGCGTCGCGGCACCGAACCGTTATCGACGCCGTCCGTGAACGTTCTGCATCGTGATGGTGTCGTCCCGGGGGGAGAGCCGGACGAGGAGCCGCCACACCGGTCGGCGCTTCGCCTACGCGCCGGCGATGGACGGCCTGCGGGCCGTCGCCGTGCTGGTGGTCATCGTGTTCCACGCCGGCGCCAACTGGCTGCCGGGTGGCTTCCTCGGGGTCGACGTCTTCTTCGTCATCTCCGGGTTCCTCATCACGTCGCTGCTCGTCGCCGAGCATCGCGACCGGGGTGGGCTCGCCTTCGGTGCGTTCTGGTCCCGGCGGGCCCGACGACTACTGCCGGCGCTCTTCGTGTTGCTCGCCGTGGTGACTCTGTGGGCGCTGAGCTCGCTGCCCGACCCGGTCCAGCTGCGCGACTTCCCCGGCGACGCGCTCGCCTCCCTCTTCTACGTTGCGAACTGGCACTTCGCCGCCCATGGCGCGAGCTACTTCACCCAGTTCAGCGCCCCGAGCCCGCTGCAGCACCTCTGGAGCCTCGCGATCGAGGAGCAGTTCTACCTGGTGTGGCCGCTGGTGCTGGCGGCGTTCCTCGCCCTGCGGCGGGGCGGTCGCCAGCGGCTGCTGGCGGTCTCGCTCGGCGGTGCGGCGGCGTCCATCATCCTGATGGCAGTCCTCTACAACCCGTCGCACCCTTCCGCCGTCTACTTCCAGACCGACACCCACGCCTTCGGCCTGCTCCTGGGCGCCTCGGCCGCGCTGTGCGTCGCGGGCGGCGACCGGCTGGCGCGGCTGTGCTCGAAGGTGGCGCCCCTGGCGCTGGTGGGCGTCTTCGCGTGCTTTGCCGTCATCGACGGCCAGCGATCGTTCGCCTACCAGGGCGGCATCGCGCTGGCGGCGCTGCTCACGGTGCCGGTCGTCGTCGCGACGACACGCCCGGGCTCGGTCTCCAAGGTGCTGGCGCTTCGACCTCTGGTGTGGGTGGGACTCATCTCGTACGGGCTCTACCTGTGGCACTGGCCGATCTGGACCGTGCTGACCGACGCCCGGCTCGGACTCGACCCCGTGCCGGCGACGCTCGTGCGCATCGTGCTGTTGCTCACGGTGACGCTGGCCTCGTACCGCCTGGTCGAGATGCCGATCCGGCGCGGTGCGCTGCGAGGCTGGTCGGCGCGGGTGGTGACGCCGGTCGCGGCGTGCGGCGTCGCGGTCGCGATCCTCGCCGTCCCGCTGCCGCCGCCGGTGTTCACCCCGCCCGTCGTCGTCTCGGGCTCCGCCATCAGCCACACGGTGGCGGCTCGGGAGACCTCGCGCGTGCCGCGCGTGCTGCTCGTCGGCGACTCCACCGCCGCGTCGGCCGCGCACGGGTTCGTCGCCGCCGCGCACGGCGACTACGAGCTCATCCCGGCCGGCATGCCACCCCACCCCGGCTCGTACTGCGCGATGGACGTGTGGGTGCAGGCGATCCGCGACGAGAACAACGGCGACGTGCACGTTCGCCCGCCGTCACCCGAGTGTGACTGGTACCAGCTGTTCCCGCCCCTCGTGCAGGTCTACGACCCGTCGGTCGTCGTCGTGATGTTCAGCCTGTGGGACACCCAGCCCCACCTGGTCGGCGGTCGCTGGTTGGACTCGGGCAGCCCGGGCTGGAACGCCGAGGAACAGGCGGCCGCGGCCTGCGCCATCAGCGAGCTGAGCGCCAACGGCGCCCGCGTCGAGTTCGTGCTCGCGCCGGCCACGATCCAACAGCCGGGGAGCGGCACCGACAACCTCAACGCCGTGTTCGAGAGCATGGCCGCCCGGGACCCGGCGCGCGTCGGCATCATCGACGCCCGACAGCCGGTGCGAGACGGCGGCACCGGATACCGATGGGACGGCATCCACTACACCCCGACCGGGTCGGAGGTGCTGGCCAACATCTCGCGGCCGACGCTGGCGTCCGCGCTCGCCCAGCCTCGGCTGGCGCCCGCCCCGCCGGCCCCCTGCCAGCCGGCCTCGTAGGCCAGCCCGGCTACCAGGGCGTCCTTCGCCTAGGCCACGCGGGCAACCGACCCCCAGGTCGCCTCTCCGTGCGACGCGCGCACCCCCGGGACCTCGTCGGCACCGCACCTAGAGTGGATTCCCGAGCGTCGTTCCAGCCCTCGTAGCTCAGCGGATAGAGCATCGGCCTCCGGAGCCGTGTGCGCAGGTTCGAGTCCTGCCGAGGGCGCCACCGATTTCCCCTGGTCAGGGCGTCACCGCCGCCTCGCGTCGCACCTTCGGGCCACGCCGCGACTCGCGACTCTCGGCCGGGGTTTGCGACTTGTTTGTCGCCTCTGCCTCGAAACCGCGGTATACCGCGCGTCGAAGCAGAAACAAGGGCCGCTCGGCCCTGCGCTCCTGGCTACGGGCGCGTCGCCGTTCGGGGCGGCGTGGTCTGCGGGCTATGCCCTGGATGGGGGTGGAACGTCAGCAGCGCGGTGCTGGTCGCGGCGGCGAGAAACAGGACGGCACAGACGACGGCCACCGCGAGCAGCGCTCGTCGGGCCGCTCGACGAGGCGGCGCGACGTCACCCTTGGCAACGCCCGAGCTCGTCCAGCTGTCGCTCGCGCGGACCCACTCCATGGGCGGAACGGGAGCGAGCAACGTCTGCACCTGACCCCATCGAATCGGCGGCAGCGTCTCAGCGAGCTCGGGGGACCACGAAAGCGAGGGTGCGACGACGCTCAGGTCAACGACCCAGGCCGTCCAGTGGTCGCCCGCCCACCAACGGTTGCGCGGCGCTTCCACGAGCGGGTCGTGGTACCACGCGCACGGCGGAGCCGTGCCTCCTGCCGTCCCCATCCCTAGCCCCTCAAACTCCGCCCGCCCTCAAGCCAACCACAACTGACCCTTGCCCCTCAACTGCACCAGCGCTCGTCGCCCCCCGCGACGTCCGAAGCCAGGGCGTCATGCAGTCACGCTCTCAGTGTCGGCATGGTCACTCTACGTACCATTGCCACGCTGCCGGCCCCGATCTTGCGTTTGGGGCGCGCCGAGTCGCCAGCGGCGCCCCAGCGTCGCTGGTCGCGCCGGAAGCTCGATCGGGCCGACCGCCTCGGTTCAGAGCGAAGGATGCAGCGGATGCCATGGCTCGACGCCGAGTGATCCAACCAGGCCGCCGGCGGAGAACACGTCCGCGCACCGTTACGAGGAGGGCGACATGACCGAACAGGACAACGTGGCGCTGATTCGCCGGGGCTTCGAGGCCTTCAACCGGGCGGACGTGACGACGCTGTCGAGCATCATCGCGGAGAGCGCGGTCCAGCACATGCCGGGAGACAACCGCTTCGCCGGGGATCACCGGGGCCGGGACGACATCCTCTCGATGTACGGGCAGATGGGCGAGCTCTCCAACGGCACGTTCGGCGCCGACCTCGTGGACGCCACCGCCGACGGCCCCGACCGCGTGATCGCTCGCTACGCGGCCCGGGGCGCGCGGGACGGCAAGACCCTCACGGGATCCCACCAGCTGGTGTTCACGATCAAGGACGGCGCGATCGTCGACTTGGTCGACACGCCCGACGACATGAGCATCTGGGACCAGTTCTGGGCCTGACGGCCACCGCTTCCGGACGCTCCGCGAGTCGAGACCAGGCCGAGCCTCGCCTCGCTGACCCGTCGGCTCCCTAGCGCGGAACCTTGATGGTGGCGGCGACGGCGGCGGCCGTGCCCGCCATGCCGGCCGCGTTCGGATGCACCGGCGCCGCCGGGTTGACCGGGACGACCGGCTCGACCCAGCGCGCCGTCGGGAGCTGGCAGGCGTCCCGGCCGACGCTGGCGGTGTAGGCGTCGACGACCCCGGCGTGGTGCGCGGCGGCGGTCGACGCCAGCATCCCGTTGAGCTCGACCTCCTTGGCCCGCAGGTAGGGCACGTCGGCGTAGGTGAGCGGCATCTGCGGCCAGCAGCCGTTGCCGGTCAGCGGAAGGATGTCGAGGTAGTTGACGACGTAGACGCGCGCCTCCGGCGAGCGCTGGTGGATGCCGTCGAGGACCGCCGCGACCTTCGGGGCGGTGGCCCGGATGGCGTCGCTGATCTGGTCGTCGCCGTTCGTCACGTAGTGGGCCTGGCAGGTCGACGAGCCGGACAGCGTGGGGCCGTACGGGCTCAACGCGCCGCAGTTCTCGATGATGCTGACGAACCCGATGTCGTTGCCTCCGATACCGAGCGTGACGAGCTTGGTGTCGGGCGTCAGGCGGTCGAACTGGGGCGGGTTCGGGGGCCCCGGCGTGACGCTCTGGGGCGAGGTCATGTCGGCCGTGGTCGCCCCGCTGCAGCTGGCGTCGGTCAGCGTCAGCCCGAGGGTCGCGGCGACGAGGTGCGGATAGTTGTGATCGGAGCGCAGGCACCCGGGCGGGTCGGTCTGCTGCACCGGGATCACGGGACCGGCCGTGTAGGAGTCGCCGAGCGCCACGTAGCTCCGGGACGGCTGGGCGCCCGCCGCGCCCGACCAGCCGGTGGCGACGATGCCGAGGATCGCCAGGGCCGCGGCCGCGAGCGGCCTGCGTCGTAAGAACCGAACCATCGTTCCCTCCATTGCCGCCCGACCACCGGGGGTAACGGGCGGGCCGCGCCCCGATTGCGCCCTCCCCGGCGGGTCAGTCGGGCAGCAACGGGACGGTGAGGCCGGGGTCACGGCCCTGCAGTCGGGCCCTCGTCACCGCACCCGACCCGTAGCGGCTCCGAATCTCGTCGAGCGCGTCGTCGAGCCGTGACCCGTGGTGGCGGGCAAAGGGCAGCGCCAGCTGGACCGCGGTGGCGTCGTCGAGGTTCGCGACGGCGATGCCGATCAACGTGATGCCCTGCCGCTCGATCAGCGGCGCCGCGGTCGCGAGCAGCGAACGGGCCCCGGCGAGGAGAGCGCGGGTCTCGGCGGTGGGAAAGGGCAGCGTCTGGGACCGGGTCGCCCGCGAGAAGTCGTCGAAGCGCAGCCGCAGCACGACGGTGCGCCCGACCCGCCCGGCGGCCCGGAGGCGTCGGGAGACGCGGTCGACCAGGCCGACGAGGGCGGCGTCGACCGCGTCGGCCGAGTGCTGCCCCCGCCCGAGGGCGCGCTGGGATCCGATCGAGCCTCGCCGGCGGCCGACCTGGACCGGCCGGGGGTCGCGGTTGTGCGCCAGCGCGTGCAGGTGCCGGCCCGACGCCCGGCCCAGGATCGAGATCAGCACGAGCTCGGCGAGCTGGGCGACCTCGCCGACGGTGGTGACGCCACGGTCGCGGAGCTTGGCGGCCGTCACCAGGCCGACGCCCCAGAGTCGCTCGACCGGCAGCGGATGGAGGAACGCCAGCTCTCGGTCGACCGGGACGACGAGCAGCCCGTCAGGCTTCGCGACGCCGCTGGCCACCTTGGCGAGGAACTTCGTCCTGGCGACACCGACCGTGATCGCCAGCCCCACGCGCTCGCGAACACCGACCCGCAGCCGCGCCGCGATCTCGGTCGGGGTCCCGGCGATCCGTCGCAGGCCGCCGACGTCGAGGAACGCCTCGTCGATCGAGAGCCCCTCGACGAGCGGCGTCGTCTGCTCGAAGACCTCGAAGACCGCCTTGCTCGCCTCGGCGTAGGCCGACATCCGGGGCTGGACGACGACCGCGTCGGGACAGAGCCGACGCGCCTGGCGGCCGCCCATGGCCGTCCGCACGCCAAGCGCCCGGGCCTCGTAGCTGGCGGCGAGGACGACGCCCCCGCCGACGATCACGGGCCGGCCCCGCAGCCGGGGGTCGTCCCGCTGCTCGACCGACGCGTAGAAGGCGTCGAGGTCGGCGTGGAGGATGCTGGCCTCCGTAGGCACGAACATATGTTCGCATCCGTCCGCGGCCGAAAGCCGGTCTTCGACGCCGGGGCCGCCCGGGAGCCCGGGCGTAGCGTTCGGGCCCGTGGGACCCGTCCGGCGGTTCGGCGTCTACGGCCTCCTCGGTTGGTGCCTCGAGGTCGTCTTCACGGCCGCTCGGGGCGCCGTCACCGGCTCCGGGGACCACCGGCTGCAGGGCGTCTCCTACCTCTGGATGCACCCCATCTACGGGGCCGGGGGTCTGGCGCTGGAGGCGGTGCACCGGGGCACCCAACGCCGGCCCTGGTGGGCCCGGGCCGCCGGCTACGCCGCGACGTGCCTGGTGCTCGAGTACGCGACGGGCTGGGTGCTGCGCCGGACCACGGGCGCGTGCCCGTGGGACTACGGCGACCGGGGGATCAACATCGACGGCCTCGCCCGCCTCGACTACGCGCCCTACTGGGCCGTGGCCGGCCTGGCCGCGGAGCCGGTGGCGTCGGTGCTGCGCCGGGTACGGGTTGAGCCTCCGCGAGGCTGACCCGTCGACTTAGTCGCGAGGGCGCGGCTTACGCCCGCGTCGCCGTCTGGGCCTCGAGCCGCGCCAGCAGGGACGGGAC
>Ga0073928_10004163_pt1 | contig 21801 bp, 19 predicted proteins | sample PaiPotPPA55metaG_FD_76969 | JGI IMG/M metagenome (GOLD analysis project Ga0073928, IMG submission 76969) | Iron sulfur acid spring bacterial and archeal communities from Banff, Canada, to study Microbial Dark Matter (Phase II) - Paint Pots PPA... ...
CATTTTGGAGGTTCGTGTTGTTCGTCAGCGTCTGGCCCTGCGGCGTCATCGCCGAATCCTCGGGGTCGTACAGGGCGAACTGGAAGCTGGCGGGGCCTGCCGGTGTCCAAATTTCCGTCGTGTAGGCTGCCTGCGGTATGCGGCCGATCCCCCATAGGCCGGCGCAGCAGCCAAAGTCGAGGGTTTCCGGGCTCGCCGCGAGATCGCTCCCGGGACCGTACATCTGCCCGACCGCGAACGGACCCAGCGTGCCGTAGGCCAAGCGCAACCGGGCGCCCAACCCATCGTTGCCGGCAACCGTGTTGTTGCAGTCGATGCCGCCGAGTGAACACCCGAGGAAATCGAACTCCATGACGGTCTGCGCCTGGCCGTACGCGGTCGGGGTGCGGGTCTCGATGTGCACGCGCGAGGCTATGACGCTGTTCTGGAAAATACTGTTGGTCCGGTCCTTGGCCTGGTTGCCCGGGACCTTGAGCGGCGCGCCGGAGAGACCGGGCACCCCGATGATATTCGAGCCGGCGCCGGTGTTGTTGTTGTTGCCGCCCGTAAAAAAGTATTCGGCATCGTACCGGGCCTGGCCGCCGATCAAGAGCGAGGTGTCGGTGCCCGGGATCAGGAACGAGCGCGGAAAGCTGCCGGCGAAAGTCGAGGTGCCGGCCGGCTGCACTGGTTTCGCCGTGCCAACCTGGGCCAGTTGGTCGAGGCGCTTGGCCAGTTCCGGGTTCGTTTGGAGTTGTGCGACCTCGTCGGCGCGCGCCGCATACGGACCGATCGCCAATAGCGCAGACAGCAGGCACGCCGTGGCCGCTGTGATGACGGCGTTGCGCCGGTTCCTCATCATTACCCCCCGTTGACGCTCACCCGTTTTTGTGCCGAATGTGTTCAGCACTAAATATGCGAGACCGGCCTGTCGGTCGGGCTCGATGCGGACAGTCCTCCGGTTGCGTGAGCCTGTCCTTCTTCTATTAGATTCATCTATGAGAATGCGAAGTCGCGAATACGGTGGTACGATATTCTAGTTAAAGGATAATTTCGCTTCGCTCGTTGCTCGGTTAGTAGATCGGCGCTCGCCACGGCCTGTGCGTAATCGGCCGCGGTGTGGTAAAAAGGCCACGACGGCTGACGCAAAAACGATACAGCCGCGGGAACGCAAAGAATTAGGTGAACAGGGGAGGTACCGGTGGCAACCCGACCAGGCGCCGCGCCACTGCGGCCCAAGGGGATTCTGAGCCATAACTTATCCCCGTCCTTACCGCCGGTCGTGACCGAGGCGGCCCTGTTGCTCGACCTCAAAGCAGTCAGCCGCACCGTCCGCCCGGGTCACGAAATCGTCAGCGAAGGAAAGCGCTGTACCTCGGTATTTCTGATCACCGACGGGATCGCGATCCGCTACCGGATCCTGCGGGACGGACAGCGCCAGATCCTCAACTTCGTCCTACCCGGGGACTTCGCAGGTGGTCGCAGCTGTTTTTTCGCGACCGCGCTCTACTCGGTAAAGGCGCTTACGCAGACGGAAATCTCGCCAATACCGCTGCCCAAGTTGATCGGCCTTTTCGACAGCCATCCACAGCTGGCGAGCACACTATTCCAGTTGTTTGCCTGTGAGACGGCGATCTTGGCCGAGCATCTGATCACGGTCGGTAGGCGGTCGGCGCTGGAGCGGGTAGCGCACCTCCTGCTCGAATTGTTTTTCAGGTTGCGGCTCATCGGGTTGGCCGACGAGCGATCCTATCGCCTGCCACTGACCCAGGAGATGATCAGCGATGCGCTTGGCTTGAGCATCCCCTATGTGAACCGGGTGCTGCAGCAACTGCGCCACGACGGTCTGGTAACGATCAAGGATCAGCTCGTGGTCATCGAAAACATGGAGGAGCTGTCGGCCCTGGCCGATTTCGATCAACTCTATCTAAAGCCGCCATCGATCGCCGAATTGCTGGCCGAGCCCGGTTAAACGATTGCAGGGGTTTGCGCGGCGGCGCGGCCAGCGCAACCAGTTGGAAACCCTTTCCGCATAGTCTCACGCGCATCGATGTGGGATGATGCCTGCGTCCCTCCTGTGCGGATGGGGTGTGAGATGAGCATCGCGCAGTTAGCGCCGGGCGGACCTCCGGCCCCGCCGCCCTCCGAGAGCGGCGGGTCTGAATCGTCGGATGCAGCGCGCTACGCGGCGCCCGAGCTCGCGGTCGTCATCCCAACGCTCAATGAGCGCGACAACGTTCCCCTCGTGGTGGAACGCCTCGATCGGGTGCTCGCCGGCATCTCCTGGGAGGCGATCTTCGTCGACGACGATTCGCCCGACGGGACCGCCGATGTCGTGCGCGCGCTGGGGCGCAACCAGCCCAATATCCGCTGTCTGCAGCGGCTCGGCCGACGCGGCCTGGCATCGGCCTGCATCGAGGGCATCCTCGCCACCACGGCGCCCTACGCCGCCGTCATGGATGGCGACCTGCAGCATGACGAGAACCTGTTGCCCGCGATGCTTGCCAAGCTCAAGGCCGAGCGCCTCGATATCGTCGTCGCCAGCCGCCACATCAAAGAGGGCGGTGTTGGCAACATGGAGCGCTCGCGCATCGTGATCAGCGATTTTGCCGGCAAGCTCGGGCGGCTCGTCGTCAAGGCCGACCTCTCCGACCCGATGAGCGGGTTCTTTATGATCAGGCGGGAGGCCTTTGCCGAGGCGATGCGCGCGCTGTCGGGTCAGGGGTTCAAGATCCTCCTGGATTTGTTTGCCTCCTCGCCGCGGCCGCTGGCATTCGCCGAAGTGCCGCTCAATTTTCGCCCCCGCCTGCATGGCGAGAGCAAGCTCGACGCAATGGTAGCCTGGGAATATTTGATGCTGCTCCTGGAAAAGCTGGTGGGGCCGCTGATCCCGGTCCGTTTCCTGTTGTTCTCGCTGATCGGCGGCCTCGGCGTCGGGACCCATCTTTTGACGCTGTGGTTTGGCACCCATGTGCTCTTCCTCGGGTTTGCGATCGCCCAGACCGCCGCGACGATCGTCGCAATGACCGGCAATTTTCTGCTCAACAACCTGTTCACCTATCGCGACCGCCGGCTGCGCGGGAGACGCCTGTGGACCGGCCTCTTGTCGTTTTATGCGGTGTGCGGCGTCGGCACCGTCGCCAATGTCGGGGTCGCCGCCCACCTGGTCTACGGCCACACGTCCTGGTGGCTCGCCGGGCTCGCCGGCGCAGCCGTCTCGGTAGTGTGGAACTACGCGATGTCGTCGATCTTCACCTGGTCGGCGCGACCCGCCGCCGCGCCGGCGATCGCCCCGCAGGCGGTCCCCTTGCCGACCGTCGAGGCCGCGTTGCCGCGCTGATCGCCGCCCGGACAGCGCCCGGCACGCTATCGACAACCCGCCGGGGCTTTGTTATAGACCGCGCCTCCCGCGGCGGGGTGCATAGCTCAGTTGGTAGAGCAGCTGACTCTTAATCAGCGGGCCGCAGGTTCGAGTCCTGCTGCACCCACCAGTTTAATCAAAGTGTTACTGCCTGAACTCCGCAGGGCTAGATCGGCCTAGGTATCCCCAAGGTATCCGCCGGTCTGAATTCGAGACGGAATCCGCCGCGGCATATTGCCAGGACGGAAGGCTTGTGGACCCTATGCGGACCCGCGGTGACGCGGGCGCTCGGCAAATCGCGGAAGGGGCGTGCGCGGATCACGGATTCACCGCTCACCTTCACGGCGGGCCATCGGCGGGCTTTGGTAGGTACGACGGCGCTGTGACAGTTGATTTTCTTAGGATTTCCACGTCGAGCGCCAGCAGGGCACTGGTGGGAGCCGACAAAAAATTCCAATCCAACCAACCACATGCGCCCGACCGAGGTCGGCGCTTTTATCTTGCCGTCCGTTGGTCGTGTTAAATCGGGAATCCGGTCGGCCACCCCGCGCTCAGTCGGACAAGCGGTCAGTTCGGGGAAAACAAGGGAGCGACGACAGGCTGACGCAAAATTTGTACCGGGCTTCCAAACAGAGGCCGATTTTTGGAATTCGGTGCCGGCTCACCGTGCACGTTCGAAGCGCTTGACCACTATCGCGGGTACTCCGGACCGCTTTGCATCCTGTAGGAGCGTTTGCGCGGACCGTGCACGTTGCCCTGCGCGTTCGGGAGGGTCAGGGCCGCCGGAGAGGTGCCAGTTGCCAAGATGCCGCATGTCTCGGTCCCGATGGCAGCCACAGCCATAGTTTTCGCTCTGATCCGCACTTTTGTGTTGGATGAGGCTGTATCGCACCTTGCCGACAGCAGGGTTACGCTGGCAATCTCGTCGCGCAAGCCGGGATCGCGCATCGCGACGTATGACGGTTGAGACAGCCCCAAAATGCGGCCCCCAATTGGATGGGGAAAGACCCCGATTCGCGCGTCGCGCAGCGGAGCGGGTGCAATCATCAAACAACGCATACAATGGCTCGCCATGCGAAACCATTGGTAGATCTGTCCGATCTGCGTTCGGTTCGCAGCACCGCTAGCCAGGGCGACCTTGCCGAGTAAATTCGCATATCTTACATGAGAATGAGTCAGACTGGATGAAGCAATGCCCCGCCCAAAGCTGGATAAGAAGATGCGCAGCGTATCAGCTACGGTCGGAGAGCTGACATACGCGCAGCTGGTCGCGCTGTCGCGGGCTGAGGATACCTCTATGGCGCGGATCATACGTCGTGCGCTTGGCGAGTTCCTTGCGAACCACGGCACAGCGTCAGACGTTGTCGAGATGCCGCGACAAGGCTCCAGGCGCTAACGGCCCCCTCTACACAACCGACTTCTAAGGGCGCTACTCATGACATCGAATCGCGGTCGCGCTTTACACGACGCCTACAAAAGGGCCGGCGTCAATACCGACGAGGCGACAACCGGACTTAATAGAATCGTTCAGCGGATCCATAGAACGTGGCCGCAGAAGGGAAAACTTGGCGCTGTCCAGCTACCGATTGGATATTTCGCCAACGCCATCGATATAGGCGGCGGTATCGGGTTGGGAATGTGCACCGATGGTGTAGGGTCTAAAGCAATTATCGCGAGGCAGATGCACTGTTACAATACAATTGGCATCGATTGCGTCGCAATGAATGTTAATGACCTGATATGTATTGGCGCACGCCCGCTCTCAATGGTCGATTACATTGCCATTGACCATGCAGATGCCGAAATCCTCGATGCGATTGGAGAAGGTTTGACAGACGGGGCAATACAGGCAGGCATTTCAATATCAGGAGGTGAAATTGCGCAGCTCAAAGATGTGGTCAATGGTTTTGACTTGGCAGGAACTGCCGTAGGGACGGTCCCGCTCGATAAGATCATTACCGGCCGCAATCTCAAACCGGGAGATTGTATCATCGGGCTCGCCAGCAACGGAATTCACAGCAACGGACTAACACTGGCTCGTAAGTCATTCTTTGATCGCGAACGACCGCTGTCACTTGAAACCAGAATCCCGGAGCTAGAGGTATCACTTGGCGAGGAACTGCTTCGACCTACAGAAATCTATGTAGCTGAAGTAATGGACATTGTGGAAACAATCGCGACTGTCAAAGCACTCGTCAATGTGACCAGCGACGGCTTGCTTAACCTAAACCGTGTCGAAAATAAGCATATCGGATTCCGCATCGGCGACATGCCCCCTGTCCCGGCGATATTCGATCTGATACAGCGCTATGGGGATGTAAGCGCGGCCGAAATGTTTGAGGTTTACAATATGGGGGTAGGCTTTTGCGTGCTTGTCGGGCAGCGAGACATCGACGCCACCCTAAAAATACTTGAGAGACATGGTCGGAAAGCATGGGTCATCGGCCACGTGATTGATGATGAGACCAATGGGGTTTACCTCACGCGCGAGAGGTTAGAAGGACACGGCAAGCGGTTTCTGTCACTGTGAGTTCCAAGCCGGATCTACTCGCTGAAGTCGCGCAGTTGCGGGACGATTTGGGCGAACTCCGTGACGATCCCGGGATCAGCCAGAAATTCGCCGACTGGCATGGGCGGCTGGCCGCCTGTTTGGCCCTAGTATCTGACGAGTTTCCAGGCTGTGAACAAGAGTGCAAGGAACTGAGGGCAATTGATTTCGAACTTCCGCCCGAAATAGAAGCCAGCATCCCCGAGGGATTGCCAGGACACCGGATCATGCCCGTTGCCTCCCAGATGTATTTCAGAAACAAATGCGAAGAGGCGGCCGAACTCCTGAAAACCCTTGCGATTGTGCTAAGGCAATCGGAAGAGTAGCCGTAGAGGTTTCCCAAACTTTTTCGACAGAGGGGGTCGGCGCGTTCAGCCCTCGGTTAGCGCCTTGCGCAAGGCGTCCGCGGCGTCGAGTAGAAGAAGGCCTGCACCCGCGTCGCCACGTCATCGGACAGATCAACGAGCGCGCGCCGGCATGAGACGGGGAGCAGCACCATGCCGGCACCCTTCTCCATGGCCAACTCCATAACCTCGATGGGGTTGTGCACTAACTCGACCGAGCCGCCGAGATTGAGGCCGCCGACGATGGCGAGCCCTCCCTTGAGCGATCGGCCCAAGAGAGCCGAGCATAGGGCGATCAGGACAGCGACGCCGAGATTCGCGCCGCTCTTGCCCGCGTCGAACGACCGTAGCTGAACGATGAACTCGTGCTCGCGCGGGTTCCTGTCGCCAACGAGGTCGCGCGCCCGCGCATAGAGATTTTGCTCGGCGACCCGGACGCTCTCGCGAAACGGGGCTGGCGGAGCTTGGTTGAGAATCCGAACACCGCCGCCCGGCCCCTCGGTCACCTCGATGCGGTAGAGGCTGGTGGCCTCGTCGTGCCCGCCTGGGCCGATCGCAAACACCTGGCCGGGCGGTAGCGGATCACCGCCAATGCTGCCCTCGCTCTGAAGCTCCGGCGTCGAGACGAACTGCTCGATGCCGTCGAGACCCATGCTGTAGGAAAACTGGGTATTTCGGAACTCGGCGGAGCCTATCCGCTTCTGTTGCTCCTTCACCCGCCGCCGCATTTCCAACGCGAGCCGGATCGCCCATTCCAAATCCTCATCGAGGACTTCGGCGTCGGAACTCGGGTATGTTAGCTTTAAAAGACCGCTGACCGTCTTGTTGACGGCGTTCTGATCGCGTCCTGAGAGCGCCCCGCCGAAATGGGCGCGACCGAGCAAGGTGCTAATACGGCTTTGTGATCGGAGGCGCGTAAAACACTCGGCAAGCACGTCGCTGACAAGTCCGAAATGGTCGGTAAACAGGTCGCGGTTCACCTTCGGGATATCCCAGCCGGGCAGGTAGGCGTGAACGCGGTCCATCAAGGCCGTGTCGTTGCGCATCTCTGGCGGTAGTGGCCCGAACAGGTGCCCCACCCGTTGCTGATGCTGTACGTCGACATCGAAATTGCCGAGAAGGACGATGCTGCCCTCGGCGCGGATGCTTTCCCGCCCGCGGGAAAACTCGCCGGACTCCATGAACCCCTTCATGATGTTCACGCCATCCTTCTGGTCGAAGGACACGCCCGACACCTCATCAAAGCAAACCACATCGTATTGGCAGACGAGCCCACGCTGTCCGTTCGCCATGTTCACGAACATGCGGGCGACCGTCGCCTTTCCGCCCGAAACCAAATGCGAGTAGGGCGAGATCTGCTGGAAAAGGTGGCTCTTGCCCGTGCCGCGTGGCCCCAGTTCGACGAGGTTGTAGTTGCGTTCGACGAAGGGCACCATTCGCAGGAGCGCGATGTCGCGCGCCCGTGCCGACAGGGCTTCCGGCTCAAATCCGATGCTTCGCAGCAGGAAGTCCTTCCATTGCACTGTCGTCACCCGCCCCGGAAGCTCGCAATTGTGCGGCAAGCTGGTGTGCGAGATCCATTCTCATGCCGTCGACGAAGATCACAGCATCGACATCGGCCGATCCCGGCCCGGCCGGGAGTAGTTCGCGACTCGCCCTTTGCAACGCAATCGCGCCTTCCTCCAACCATGGCCAGTAGATGGATCGTATTGCCGCAACCACCGCCTCTCGGTCCTCGTGTGCTGGAGCCGCGGCAAGCGCAGCCAACGCGGCCCAATCCGCTTTCCAGCCCTCCGCGGTGTAAACTTCCGCCAATGCTCGCGCGCTGTCGCTCGGTAAACTCGGCGCCGCCGCGACGACGGCAAGGTGGACGACCGCATGTGCGAGCGGGGCCTTGCCGCGTGCGGCCCATGGGCCATCTCGGCGCGGGCCATGGGTGGAGGCGAGGCGAAGAACGGTATCTCGCGCCGTGGTCAAGGATTGCTCCGGCAGCTTCAGCAACGAGCTTCGCAGCTTTGCCTCGGCCCGAGCGTTTGCTGCGGCCCACACCCGCGGATCAGCGAGAAGATCGGTTGTCTCCAGCGTCTCGAGAACGGCGGTGACTTCCTTATGGAAATCGGGGGCCGCGGTAGCGAAGCGCCGCCATACATCGGCCCATCGCCCCGCGCCGTCCGCGAGGCGGCGCGCTGCCACCTCGGGCGCTACTCGACTGGGATCAAGGTTCAGTTCCGCCCGGGCGCGTTCGCGAAATCCGGTAAAGCGTGGAGGATCGATCGCTTCGGTCAGCTGCCCGCCGATCCAATCCAGCGTGTCGGCAATCACATCGGGTGCCAGTATCGCGTGGAGTGCAGGCGCGTCCAGGCGCCGATCCCGAAGCTCTTCGATCGGCATGCCGAACAGCTTGGGGGCAACAGCGGCAAGCGCGTTTCGCGTCGCTTCATCCTGGGCAACTTCGAGCCCCAAACCGCTATAGGCGGTCTTGGAGGCCAGAAATCCGCGCAGCGTCCAATCTTTTCCGTTCGTATGCCCGAACAGCGAACCCGCGATGGCGAGCCAGGCGAGCAAGGCGAGGTGGGCGGGGCAGTCTTCGGTCGCGCGCAACGTGTCGCGACCGACGCCAGGCAAATAGACGATGGCCGGCCGCTCGGCGGGCCAGTTCACCTCCGGCAACGCCCGGTCCACCGCGGCACGCAACCAGATCGCCGGCCCTTGCCAAGCGGAAGGCTCATGGTCGCCGAACGTCAGAAAGCCCGGCAGTTTCGTGCGGATCGGCTGAACCAGCGGCTCGAAATCTCGCCCTGGATCACACCAAAGCAGCGCCTCGGGCGCGGTCTCGGCGCGAGGATCGTAATCTGCCGCCGCGGCCAACGCGGCACATTGGTCGCCTGCAACACGAAGCGCCGCGCCAGGATTGCCGCCGCATCGGCCATACCGCGAGCGGCGAGCGCGCCCTCCGCCCGCTCCGGCTCCGCGCATCTTTTCCACCAGCGCCGCGATGCTCTCCTCGATGCGCGCGATGCGCGTCGGGTTCACCAGATCGCCTTCCGCCACGCCGCTCTTCGATCAGCCCACGTCTTCTGGCCTCGTTGATGGTCCGCCTGATCAGACGCCGGGGGATACCCCACGACCGCTCAAGCTGATTGTACGGCATGATCAGCTTTCCGTTCTCCGTACCGGCGTGGTTCATGTTCTCGACTTCGAGAGCAGCAATGAACCGGCGACAGTTGATCGATTGCTCGGAGAACGCTGGATGCAGGAACATCTCGGGGGTGTACCAGCACCATGACTCACCGGCGGGTGGGCCGCCGATCTTCAGCTTTTTCATACTGGCACCGCGTCATGCGATAGCCTCCGGTCGCCGAGCGTGGTATCAGGACGATCGTCACACCATCCGACACCGGCCTCGGTCGCGCCCGCCAGCGCACCGGGGCCTCTTCGCTTGTGCATGGCTCAGCCAGCGTTCGGTCGCTCGCTCGTGCTACGGGCGCGTCGCGCGGTCAGGAAGCTTTCCAGCGAGTCGATCGAATAGACGACAATCCGGCTACCGGCCCGCTCGAATTCGGGGCCGGTCCCGGCTACTCGCCATTTCTCCAAAGTGCTCTCTGCGATCCCGAGATATCGCGCCGCCGCCGGCGTCCGCAGCCGCCGATTTGTATCTTGGTCAGACATCGCGCAACGCCCTCAAGGTAACGATGGGGCAATGCTGCCCGACGCAACAAACGCGGTCAGGGGAGGGTTTCGGCCGTTTTTCGTGCCAAACTCTCCCCATCTTGCCGTTGCTTGGAACCGCTCTGCTGAGCCTCGACCTTCTTCACAAAATCCGCGTCGGTCACGATCCCGGAAACGATCGTGGCAATGGTCGCGACGTGAGCGTGATAGGGCTGACCGAGCCGCTTTCGGAACACGCCGGGAAGGAACTCGGCCGCGCGCACTCTCAGCGCGCCGTTGCCGGTATGCCGATTCTGTTTGGCGCGCGGTACATGGTCTTTGAGCGCATCAAACCAGCGGGCGGCCCTTTCTAGCAGGTCGGCCAGAAAAACCTCCTCGTACTTCAGACCGTCCGAAGCTTCAAAAACCTCTGACCATACCGCGGCGACCCGCAGGAACTCGTTGCGCCCGATCGAGCCAGCGATGGCGATGCCTGGCTGCGGACCCTTGCGGATCAGATCAGCCAGGGTTTTGCAATCCGCCGCAACGTTCTGCAGGTGATCCCGAACCTGCACCGCCGGCTGGTCGAGCACCGGAAGCCGTTGGCGCACCTCGTTGCGAGCCTGAACCGAGACGAGAACCTGACGAAGATGCGGGCCGAGAAGGAAGTGATCTTTCTGGGGTAGCCGCCGTCCCGGCACATCCCGCGGCCTGCTGTTGTGCTGTTCAATGATGCGCAGAAAGGGAGCAAGCCGCAGGTCGCTCAAGATCGCCCGGACACGTTCATTGATTTGTCGCTCAGCCTGAGACGGCTCGGGCAGCATTGCGCGAAAGGACTCCGGAAGGTGCCGGCCGGCGAGCCAATCGTTTTCGGCTGCAAGCTGCTCCGCAGGCACGGCATCGGGCTGGCGTTGCCGTTGGGATTTCACGGCCAAGTGCGATCACGCGGCCCGTAGCGTTGGGATCGCGTCGATTTCGGCGGCCTTCTCGCGCCGCAGCCGCTCAAGGTCGTAGCGGGTCTGCAAGGCAAGCCACAGCTCAGGACCGTTGCCGCACAGCTTGCCCAGCCGTAGCGCCATGTCGGGCGTCACCGCGGCGCGCTCGGCGAGCACGGCATGAAGCGCCTGGCGCGACACTCCGAGAAGCCGGGCGATCTCGACGCGTGGCCGGCCGAGTGCCGGCAGGATTTCCTCGCGCAACAACTCGCCCGGATGCATCGCGGGGAGGCCGGTTCCGATCCCCGGTTCGGTGGTCAATGGTAATCCTCCAAATCGACGGCGACGGCATCGGCGCCATCCCAGCCAAAGGTGATCCGCCAGTTCCCGGTAACTCGGATCGTCCAGCGCGCTTCGCCTTGCAGCGGGTGCCAGTAGAAACCCGGCAGGTTGACTTGCTCGGGCCGGGCCGCGGCGTCGAGCGCGCGCACCATGCGCCCGACCCTCGCGACATTCGGCACGCTCAACCCGCTCGGATCGCCGGCTTCGAAATACCGCCTCAGCGCCCGGTTACGGAAACTGCGTATCACCAGCGGAAACGTGATGCGGCAAACGGCAAACGTCAAGTGCCGCTTTACAGGCGGCTACGCGCCGGAGCGCAGCGGCAGCACCGTAGCGCCACCCTTTCCGGCATCGCCCGATCCGCCGGCCATCGCCGCGGCGATCTTGCCAGCAACGGCGGCAGCGGCAGCCTTTACCGGATCGCTCGCAAGATGCGCGTAGCGCGCGGTGGTGGCCGCCTGGGTATGGCCGAGCATCTTGCCGATGATTGGTAAGCCCATTCCGCTCGACGCAGCGACGCTCGCAAAGGCGTGCCGCAGATCGTGAAGGCGCACGTCGTCGAGCCCGGCCGCCTTGCGAATCGCCCGCCACGGCTTTTCGAGGTTGACGAGCGCAGCGCCCAGCTTCGCGCCGGCGATGACATGCGGGTTGCCGTCGAGCCGCGGCAGGACGGCGAGCACGGCGAGCGCCGGAGGCGGCAGATGCAAGGTCTTGGCGCCGGTCTTGCTGTCGGGCAGCCGCGCTTCGCCGCGGTCGAAATCGATCCACTCCCATCGCAGCCCGAGCACTTCGCCGAGCCGGGCGCCGGTGAACACCAAAAGCTTGACCGCGGCCACCGCATAGGGTGAGCCGTCATGGGCCGCCAGCGCGTCCCCAAGCCGTGCCAGTTCGGCCGGCGACAGCATGCGCTCGCGCTTGCGCTCGGCGAATTTCTCGACATGGCGGCACGGGTTCGATCCGTCCGGCCGCAAGCCCCACCGTTCGGCGAGGTTGAACATCTTGGACAGCACGGCGAGCAGGCGGTTCGCCTGGTAGGGCGCCGCGCGGTTGGCGTGGTGAAGCTTCGTCATGTCGGCGCGAGTGACGTCCGCCACCTTCCGCTTGCCGAGCGCCGGCAGGATGATCTTGTCGAGCAGCCGCCAGTATTCGGCCGCGGTGCTGCCCTTGCGCTTCGCTTCGGCATGCTCGGCGAGGAACCGCTCGGCGAGTTCGGCGATCGTCGGCGCTTCCCGCCGGGCCATCTTGTCGGCGGCTGGGTCCGTGCCGTCCTCGATCATGCCGAGCAGCGTCTTTGCCTCTTTGCGCGCCGTCTCGGGTGTCCAGGGCGAACCATGCCGGCCGATCGTCAGCTTACGCAGCGGCGCGCCCCGGCCGCCGCCGGCGCGGTAGTGCAGCACGTAGCTCTTGGCGCCGCCACGCTGGACGCGGACGCCAAAGCCCTTCAGCTCGGTATCCCACAACACCGCTTCGGCGCCATCGGCCGCCGCCTTCAACGCGTCTACCGAGCGCTTGGTGATCTTGCCGCGCATCGCCCCGGCTCCCTGTCATCGGATCAGTGGACCGGGCTAGGTATCACCTAGGTATCACCAAAAATCAAGTCCCCGGCAACTGCCGGCTACAATCGGTGGTCTCATATCGTTGATATAGCGTGCTTTCGGATACGCTCGGAAACAGCCAGAAACCTCGGATCGGAAACTCTTAATCAGCGGGTCGCAGGTTCGAGTCCTGCTGCACCCACCAATGAAATCAAGACATTAGACTAGGCCGCGCCCGACGACAACAAAGTTGCCCCGCGCTTGCCACGGCGACTGGGCGCGACGGAGTTACATAAAGGCAACATTTAGTATGCCGAGAGCCTTCGGCCACAAAATCTGTTTGGGCCGCGGTCGCTCGCGACTATAATCATCAATGCAACGCCCCGCTCTTACGCTACAATGTCTGATGAATCTGAAAAGCCGGGGGATGTCCCGGTTCAGCGTTCGGCACGACAGTTTCAATATCTTGGCTAGCTGGCGCGCAACACCGTGCTGGGAAGGACCGAGAACGAGGTCGCTAAGTAGATTTTGACGCAGCGCCTTTCAGAGATAAGGCAGGAAAGCTTTCGAGACGAGCAGCGATCCTAGACTTGGGCGGCTGCTACAACAAATGCCCTCCGCGCGTCCTTTTGGTGCGCAGATAGCGTTCGTTGTGGCCGTTCGCCGGAAAGACATGCGGCACGCGCTCGGCGACCCGAATGCCATAGCGTTCTAGAGCGGCGACTTTCTCCGGGTTGTTGGTTAGGAGCCGAACCGTCGCGAACCCCAGCTGACGGAGCATTTCGGCCGCCGGCAGGTAAACCCGCTCGTCGACCTCGAAACCGAGCTGTTCGTTGGCGTCGACCGTGTCGAAACCGGCGTCCTGCAGCTGATAGGCGCGCAGCTTGTTGATGAGGCCGATGCCGCGGCCTTCCTGGGCGAGGTAGAGCAGAACCCCGCCGCCGGTCTTGGTGATCGCCGCGATCGAGCCGCGCAGCTGGTCGCCGCAATCGCACCTGAGGCTGGCCAATAGATCGCCGGTGAAGCATTCCGAATGGAGCCGCACCAGAACCGCCGCCGCCGGGTCCGGCTTGCCGATCACGATCGCAAGATGCTCGGTCCCGCCATCGCCGGGGCGAAACGCAATCAACCGGGCATCCTCGGCTTCGGCGAGCGGGACGCGCGCTTCGGCAACGCGCGTCACGCCCACGGCGGCGGCGCGTCGGGTCAGCACCGCCTCGGACGCGACAACTGCGAAATCGGTCCGTCGCCGGGCCAGCGCCGCCTCGGCCGGAACCAACGGCAGCACCAGCGCAGCCGGCAGAAGCGCTGCGAGCCGGGCGAGCGCGACGGCTGCCAACTCGCCGCCCTCGGCGCTCGCTGGCTCGGGGCCGAGCCCGGGCGGCTCGGCGCCAAGCGAGGCCGCCGGATCGGCGAGGTTGCGGATCACCGTGGCGGACAGATCGGGCGCCACCGCAATCGCTACTGCGCCCGACAGCGCGTCGCGCCCCGCCAATCCCAGCGCGACCGCGCGTCGCCGCGTCAGTACCATGCGCAGCGCCCGGTCCGACACCGCGCGCAGCCGCGTGAGATTGGCGTCGGTGACGCATTCGGCGGCGAGGGCGAGGATTGCCGACTCGCGCCCGTCGAGCAGCACCGGATCGCCACGCCGCAGCGCAATGATCGCCGCGTCGAGCTCCTGCCCGGCTGGTTCGTCCCCGGCCGCTGTCGAGATCAATCGTTCAACCACGCCACACCTCTAGCCGGCACCATCATAAGCGGCAACAGCCGCCGCGCCACCCATGTCCTGCGCATGACTGCCTTACTCTCTCTGGTCATTCCCACTTAGAAATTTTCGAGGCTGAGTACCTCGTCATCATAATCGTAGGCGAAGACCTCGGCGTGGCGGCCCCAATTGATTACGGTGTCGAGCACCCGCTCGGCCTCTTCCTCGGACAGGTGGTCCTCGAGTTCGCGCAGGAAGCGCGCTGCCGGCGCGCGGTGTCCTGGGCGCTCGTCGAGGACGCGGCGGATATGGGCCGCGAGAGGCACGTGCTTCAACACGGCGTCCGCGAACATCTGCTTGCGCGGCAGCATGTCGGCAGCGGCGTAAACGCGTCCGCCGGCGGTCAGCTCGATATCGCCGCCGCTGACATGCGCCCAGCCCAAGAGCTGCATGAACTCGATCAGCGGGAACAATTCGTCGATGACGAGGTTCTCCTCGTCGGCGAGGTGCGGCAGGTCGGCGCGGCCATTATAGGGCGGCTCGGTCAACCGCTCGATCAACGCGGAAAGCTGCTGTACCGCGGCGTCGGGCAGGCGATGGCCGAAACCGATCGGCTCGGGCTTGGCGCCGCGCCGTCCGTCGCGTCCCGGCATCGTCGTCAGCAGCGTGTAGACCTGGTCGACGATTTGGCGGAAGGGCGAACTGTCCGGTGCCCGCGGCTGCGACAGCGCAATCGGGACCTCGGCGCTGATCCGGCCGGGATCGCTGCTGAAGATCAGGATGCGGTCAGCCATCTCGACCGCCTCCTCGATGTTGTGCGACACCATCAGGATCCCCTTCGTTGGAATCCGCCGCTGGATCCACAGCTCCGAAAGGTCGTTGCGCAGGGTCTCGGCGGTCAAGACGTCGAGTTGCGAGAACGGCTCGTCGAGCAAGAGAATATCGGGGTTGACGACGAGCGCGCGGGCGAAGCCGACACGCTGTCGCATACCGCCCGACAACTCCTTTGGATAGGCGTTCTCAAAGCCGTCTAGCCCGATCAGGTCGATCGCCTCGACCGCGCGCCGGCGCCGCTCGGCGGCCGAGACGCCCTGCGCTTCGAGACCCAGTTCAACATTGCCGAGCACAGTCAGCCAGGGAAACAGCGCGAAACTCTGAAACACCATCGCGACACCATGCACCGGGCCGATAATCGGCTCGCCGCGATATTCGATGCGGCCTTCGCTCGGCGCGATGAGCCCGGCGAGGATGCGCAGAAAGGTCGATTTGCCGGAGCCCGACTTGCCGAGGATCGCGACGATCTCGCCATCATGCAACGCGAAATCCAGCCGATCGAGCACTAGCCGACCGGTGCGGTCAGGAGTGCGGTAGGTCTTGCACACCGCGGCGGCAAGCAACAGCGGCGCGATGCTCGACTTCGCCGCGGGACGCTCGGTGGCTATGGTATCGCTCACGAGGTGCCTCTCAGTCGAGTCGGAGCCGCTCCGCGGCGAGGTTATAGAGCCGGCGCCACAATAACCGGTTGAACGCGAGGACGTAGAGGCAGAGTACGGAGATCCCGAGCGCGATCCGGGCAGCGTCGCCGTCGGCGGTGTATTGCGCGATATAGCCGCCGATCCCAGTCGCCTGTAAGCGCGTGTCCCCCCATTGCACGACCTCCGCGACAATGCTGGCATTCCACGAGCCGCCCGCGGCAGTGACGGCGCCGGTCACGTAGGCCGGAAAGATCGCCGGCAGCATGATCCGCCGCCACCACAGCCAGCGCCGCACCCCGAGATTGCTCGCCGCAAGCTTCAACTCGGCCGGCAGCGCGATGGCGCCGCCGATCACATTGAAGACGATGTACCATTGCGTCCCAAGGATCATCAACGGGCTCAGCCAGATCTCGGTGTTGAGCCGGAAACGCAGGATCAGCACGACCGCCACCGGGAAGAACAGATTGGCCGGAAACGCCGCTAGAAACTGCACGATTGGCTGGGCGCGGTCGGCGATGCGCGGTCGCAGCCCGATCCACACCCCGATCGGTACCCAGATCAAGGAGGCGATCGCGATCAGCACCAGCACCCGCACTGCGGTGATCAGCCCGAGCACGAAAACCCATCCGATCTCGGCGGGCGCAACGGCCTGCCAGATAAACTGGACGATCCAAACCACCGAGCCGCCGGCGATCGCGAGCAGGATGACATCGAACAGCCGCTCGTAGAGGGGCGATGGCGAGGAGGCCTCGGGCCGCGCCGGAAGAGCGCGACTCAGCGCGGCAAGTACCCCATCCACGCCGCGGTTGACCGCGAGGACCCCGGTCTGCACCAGGTCGAAAAACCGCGCCCGCTGCATCACGATCAAAAACCACGGGCGGACGTTGTCCTCGTCGGCGCCCGGGTCGCCCTTGAACTTTTGCGACCATGCCAGAAGCGGCCGGAACAATAGCTGGTCGTAGAGCAGAATCACGACGAGCATGACAACCACGGCATAGCCGATCGCCCCGAGGTCGCGCTGCTCGATCGCGGTGGCGATGTAGGAACCGATGCCGGGCAGCATGATCGTTTGGCCGGAGACGACGATCGCCTCTGAGGCGACGACGAAAAACCAGCCGCCCGAGACCGACATCATCATGTTCCAGATGAGGGCCGGGATGCCGTGCGGCACTTCGAGCCGCCAGAAGCGCTGCCAAGCCGAGAGATGGTACATCCGCGCCGCTTCGATCAGCTCGATCGGCACGGTGCGAAGCGACTGGTACAGGCTGAAGGTCATGTTCCAGGCCTGCGAGGTGAAGATCGCGAAGATCGCGGCGCATTCCACGCCGAGCAGGCGGCCGGGGAACAGCGCGATGAAGCCGGTTACTGTGATCGATAGAAAACCGAGGATCGGCACCGATTGTAGGACGTCGAGGACCGGGATCAGGATCTTTTCGGCTTGCCGGCTCTTTGCCGCGAGCGCGGCGTAGGCAAGGCTGAACACCAGCGAGGCGATGAGCGCGGCAGCCATGCGCAGCACCGTGCGCAGCGCGTATTGCGGCAGCCGCCACGGATCGAGGCTAATGGGTAGCGCGTCGCCGATATGGTAGTGCGTACCCATCGCCATGCCGCCCCACGCGATAAGCGTGAGCAATCCGAGCACCATCGGCAACGCGACGAGGTCCCACGCGTTGGGGCGTAGCCGCGACGGCCAGGCGATGAGGGGCAGGCCCCAACGCTGCTCCATGATCCTGCTGCTGATTGCTGGCGCTAGGCTACCTCTAACCCAGAGGTGATGTCGCCGCGAGCGGAAATGGCACGCGGATCGCCAAGCGCGACGCAAGCCCGCCGAGGGGGTTTTGCGCATCGGGTCAGGACCGGCTAAGCTGCGTCAGACGGCGAAAAAGCGATAGCGCAGCGGGAATGATCCTCGACCTAGAGCGCCTGCGGGCGAGCCCGTTGCAGCGAGACCCGTTCGATTTTGTTCGCGTCGACAATTTCATCCGCCCGGAAGATCTGCCGGCGCTTCTCGCCGATTTTCCGGAGGTCAGGCGGCACGGCAGCTTTCCGCTCGGCGCGCTCTCGGTCGGCGCGGCGTTCGCCGGGCTCGCCGCCGAACTCGAAGGCGACGAACTGCGTCAGGAGATTGAACGCAAATTCGCGATCGATCTCGCCGGCCGGCCGACGATGATCACCGTGCGCGGAAGGAGCGACGGCAGGGACGGCCGCATCCATACCGATTCGGTGACAAAGCTGATCACCGTGCTGCTCTACATGAACCCAGTGTGGGAGGCCGAAGGCGGCCGGCTGCGGCTGCTGCGCCGCGCCGTCGATCTGGCGGACTACGTGGCCGAGATCGCGCCGCTCGCCGGCACGATGGTCGCCTTCCGGCGAAGCGCTGCCTCCTTCCACGGCCATCAGCCGCATCGCGGCGAGCGGCGCGTGCTGCAGCTTAATTGGGTGACCGATTCGGGCGTTGTGCGGCGCGAGCTCGGCCGCCACTCCTGGTCGGCGCGGTTGAAGGCACTCAAGCCGTTTAGCTGAGCACGTGCGGCGCCAAAGCCATTGGCAAGCGCCGCCGCAGCGCGCTAACCTGACCGGTGAACTCGATGCCCGCATGAGCGCGTCTGGAGATAACCGGAATTGATTGTCCCGCGGATCGTCGCGCTCGCCGCGCTTGGCATCGCCACCGCCCTCGTCCTCGCGCCGACCCGCGCGGCGGCGCAGACCAAGCTCGTCGACGAGGTCAAGGTGGGCATTCTCGCCCACGATGTCGGCTTTTTGGGGCATCACGTCGAGACCGGGGCGGACATCAACCTTGAGTTGCTGTTCGCCTCACCCGATTTACTGAGCGTTATCGGGTCGCCGCGGCCGCATATTGGTGCCGACATCAACACCGCCGGCAACACCAGCGACGGCTACTTCGGGCTGACCTGGGGATACACGCTGTTCCAGAACGTGCTCCGCCCGGGCGACGGGATCTTCGTCAATGGCAGCCTCGGCGGCGCGATCCAGGATGGCTTCACCGGTACCGCAGCGACCAAGCCGCCACCGGGGCGCAAGCTGTTGGGTTCGGCAGCGCTATTTCGCGAGAGCGCCGAACTCGGCTATCAGATAACGCCGGTGGTTAGCGTTTCGGCACTGCTCGACCACATCTCGAATGCCAACCTCGCCCCGCGCAACGCCGGCATCACCAGCGCGGGAGCGCGCCTCGGTTTCAAGTTTTAACGACTGGGACGCGGCCCTGGGGGCGCGTCGCCGCCCCATCTGCGGTGGCGGCGACACCCTAACGGTCGGTCCCCGCGGGCATGACCCGATGCGCGCCGCGTCGAGCGCACCAGCGGCTTCGGGTTCTAGGTGTGAGCGTCATCGGATTAGGGTGAAGCGTTAACAATCTTCCCCTCCCCCGGTTTGGGCGAAGCATGACTCGCCCGGTCAAGCCCGGCCAAGGGGTTGAGAGCGTGGTTCCATATGAACGAATGCGGCTCTAATAGTCCGCGTCGACGGCATTCCGGGCGAACCTCCGAATGACGTCCGCGGTGTCGAGGGCCGGGGTTGCTGTGCTAGATGCAGCGGATCGTCCAGATGGTAAAAACGCCGGGTTCATCGCGGTGGGTGTCGGGTGTATTGCGGCTATCAATGCTGTCGAGCACGCGGTAGCCATTCGGGCACAGCCGCGCTGCCAACCGCCGGTTGGGCGCGTCTGAGCCGCCCGGGATGCCCGGCCCCTCGACGCGGAATGTCCGATCGTCGATCCGGCTCCCGGTCGCCTCGGTGCACGCCGCCAGGGCGAGGAGCGCAATCATTACAAACACGCGCATAGGATCTCACCTGCCGGGATTGCACGGCCCGTCTTTACCGCTTTTTGGCGCGATGAGCCAGCCGAAGCGGCGCCGCGGCATCGACACGGGAGCACTGTAGCGCCATATTGGAAGCGGCAAAGGGAGGTGGTCGATGTCGATGGAGCAAAGCGATTTTGCCCGGCGGTTGCGGCTGGGAGCCGCGGTGCTGCTGCTCGCCCTGACGAGCATGGGCTTTGCGCCGCGAGATCTCGCGCTGGCGGCGGCAACCAGCCCACCGGGTTTGGCCCCGGTATCGCCCGGGACGGCGCGCATCTGGATCTACCGCGACTACGAGCCGTATCAGACCCTGGCGAGGCCAAATGTGCGGCTGAACGGCGCGATCGCGGGAATTTCCGAGCCTGGCGGCGTGTTCTATCGCGACCTCGCGCCTGGAACTTATGCGATCACGGTCGATAGTTACGGCACCGACGTACAACAATTCGTCAGCGTCCCCGTCGCCGCCGGGCAGCAGGTCTATGTCAAGGTCCTCGCTTCGGCGGATTGGGCCAGCGGAGGAGGAGGAGGAGAACGCGGTGGCGGTGGCGGGTGGGCACGAGATACGTTCTACACTTGGCAAGTTCAGCCAGGGGTCGCGGCGGCTGAAATCGCCCGCAAACCGCTCTACGGCGGCAGCTGAACCGATCGAGGGGCGCCGGCCCCACAGCCGCCCTGGCGTATCCTTAATGCGCCAGGATGCGGCGCAGTGATCAGCCCGGTGGAGCGGCCTCGCGCCGGAGGCGACACGACAGCGCTGCCGCCGGCTGCCCGATAAGACGCCAGCGGCTGACCATATCTGTTGCAGTCCGGCCACGCTGCGACGAAAACACCACGGAGCGAACAAAGCGCGCTTGATCGCCGCGCCGCGCGCAATATCATGCGGCGAGAGGAACGTGTTCTTTGCGCGGACAACCGCAACTTTTGACGCTTGGGGGAGCAATGATCAGAAAGCGGACTATCGGCACCCTTGCGGCGCTCGGCGGGATGACCGTCGCGCTGGCGCTGCTGACGGGCCTGCCGGCGGCCAAGGCCGACGAGGTCACCCAACTCCAAACGAACCCAGATGTCCAGAACCCGGAACTCGCCAAGCGCCTCGACCAGCTGGCCCAGGTCGGCCTGCCGAAACCACAAGAGCCGGCGGGCGCCGTGGCGACGGCCGGCAGCTTCCCGCGCTCGATCCTGATCCCGGGCACCGACACCTCGCTCTTGATCGGCGGCCAGGCCCGGTACGATGCCGAATACTTTTTTACCGGCGGCAACAACAACAACGTCGGCGCCGGCTCGAATATCATCGGGGTGCCCGGCCTCTCCAGCGCGCCGCTCAAGGTTCCCGGCAACACCGCCAAGACGCGCACCAACAGCATTTTCGACAACAGCGTCATTGCCTCGCGCGTGCACATCGAGACCCGCACCCCGACCGCGTACGGCCAGGCGCAGACCGTCATGGAGTTCGATTTCCTCGGGTGTTCGCTCGGCGGCATCGACTGCAACAACACGGTTGCCGGCAACGATGGGTTGGGCGCCCGGTTGCGCTTGGCCTACGGCACGCTGGGTCCGTTCGCGGCAGGGCAGATGTATGGCCCCGGGAGCGATCTCGCGGCGAGCCCGGAAACCCTCGACTTTGGCTGCTGCGCCGGCATATGGGGGATCGGCCGCATACCGCAGGTAGCCTACACGACGGAAATTTGGACACCGGCAGGCCCCGCCAGCTTGGGTTTAGCCCTGTACGAACCCGAGGATTCGGCGATGACGCCGCAGGGCCAGACGCTGACGAACAACACGAACCTCCAAAATGCGAGCCTCGCGGGCGTCGCGTTCGGGCCGGGGCTGTCGCAGGCCAACACCAGCGCCGGACTCCTGGCCACGCTCAACGGCGGCTCCAACCAGCTGATCGGGACCAACCCGCTGAAGACCTCGTACCCGGACCCGGTAGCCGGGTTGAATTGGAACCAGCCTTGGGGCCACCTGAAACTGGAAGCCATGGTGCACCAGGCGGCGCTGGTTGACGGTCTTCATGTCAACCGGCAATACCTCGGCTATGGCGGCGGCGTCTCCGGCGACGTGAAACCCGGCTGGTTGGGCTGGCAGAAGGACGACATCACCTTCACGGC
>Ga0073928_10004164_pt1 | contig 21796 bp, 17 predicted proteins | sample PaiPotPPA55metaG_FD_76969 | JGI IMG/M metagenome (GOLD analysis project Ga0073928, IMG submission 76969) | Iron sulfur acid spring bacterial and archeal communities from Banff, Canada, to study Microbial Dark Matter (Phase II) - Paint Pots PPA... ...
GCGGATCCCCATCGACAAAGTGGGTCTGATCTCGTTGATCGTGTGGGTCGGTTCGTTGCAGATCATGCTCGATAAAGGCAAGGACCTTGACTGGTTCACGTCGCCGGTGATTGTCGCGTTGGGGCTGATTGCGTTGATCAGCTTCGTGTTCTTCATGGTCTGGGAGTTGACCGAAAAAAATCCGATCATCAATCTCCGGCTCTTCATGGGACGTAATTTCATGGGAGGGACCATCGCGATTTCAGTCGCGTACGCCGTCTTTTTTTCGAACCTCGTGATCTTGCCGCAATGGATGCAGCAGTACCTGAACTATCGTTCCGTCGATGCCGGTCTTGCCACCGCGCCGCTGGGTATCTTTGCTGTGCTGCTCGCGCCGGTGATGGCCAAGATCATGCCGAAGAGCGATGCACGGGTGCTTGCCACGCTGGCTTTTCTCGGTTTCGCCGGCGTGTTTTTCATGCGGTCGTTCTACACGACAGGCGTCGATACCTGGACCCTGGTCGTGCCGACCTTGCTGCAAGGCGTTCCTACCGCGCTGTTCTTCGTGCCGCTGACGGCGATCATTTTGTCCGGCTTGCCCGCGGACAAGATACCCGCCGCCGCGGGGCTGTCAAATTTCACGCGGGTCTTTGCGGGTGCCGTTGGAACATCGCTCGTCAGCACCGGCTGGAACGACCGGACGATCCTGCATCATGCTCAACTGGCTGAACAAACGAGCGTCAACAATCCGAACTTCGTCGCGAGTATCGATGCATTGCAGAACATGCTTGGAGGAAGCACGACGCAAGCAATGGCGTTCTTCGAATCGTCGCTCAACGCACAAGCTGCCATGCTTGGACTGAACGATACCTTCTGGCTCTCGGCGGTCATTTTCATCGCGATCATCCCGCTCATCTGGCTCACCAAGCCGAGCAAGGACGGCAGCGCAGCGGCTGCGGGAGCAGGGGGACACTAGGTTTCAAGTTGCTGGAATTGACCCTTCATAAAGTTAGCAAAAACAACGATAAACCGCATGCATGTAAAGTCGACATGAGAGATGAGTTGCTATTTTGCGGCAAACAGGTCATTTGACATGAGCAAAAAACGTAGTCAAAATAACGTTAATAAAACATAGACGCAATCGCTCGCACACCCGTCCTGTGAGCGATTGCTTGCTCGTTCAGGCAACACCTGGGGATTCGAGTGATGGAGACGTATTACCTTGCCATTGACGTTGGCACGGGCAGCGCGCGCGCTGCCCTGGTCAATTCGCATGGCGTCATAGTGAGCATTGCGGCGCGCGAACACGAGCAGATCGTGCCGCGCTACGGCTGGTCCGAACAGCGCCCGGCCGACTGGTGGCTGGGAGTAGCCGGTGCAATCCGGGAGGTCCTTGGCAGCACTCCCCATGCCGCCGAAAACATCGCGGCTATCTGCGCATGCGGCCAGATGCATGGCACGGTTCTTATCGACGCGGACGGTCAGCTCACCCGCGAAGCCGCACCGCTCTGGAACGACAAACGCACGCTTGCCCAGGTGGCCGCCTTTCGCGCGAGCCACGCCGCCGCTTCGTATCTGCCGTTGACGGCCAACCCGGCAACACCCGCATGGCCCGGTTTCAAACTGCAATGGCTCAAGCAGAATGAACCCGATGCATACGAGCGCGCGGCAACGGTGTTCATGCCGAAGGACTACATCAACTTCCGGCTGACAGGCGAGCGCACCTGGGACTGGAGCGACGCATCGACGAGCTTCCTGATGGACCCGGTCACGCGGTCGTGGTCCCAGCCCATGCTCGATGCACTCGGTCTTGACGGCAGCAAGCTCCCGCCCATCCGCTCGCCGCAGGAAATACTCGGCACGGTCACCGCTGAAGCGGCTCGGGCGACCGGCCTTCGTGAAGGGATACCGGTGCTTGTGGGCGGCGCGGACTATCCACTCTCCATACTGGGCTCAGGCGTGTACGGACCCGGCCTTGGCTCGGATATCACCGGCACGTCGTCGATCATCACCGTGATCGCGGACACCCCCATGCTGCACCCGGAAGTCTCGAACGTGGTCACGGCTGAAGGGCTCTGGGGAAGGTTCATGCTGCTCGATTCGGGCGGCGACGCAGTGCGCTGGGCGCGTCGTGCATTTCATGAAAACACCTTGGGCTACGAGGCCGTTGCACAGAAAGCGGCCGATGCACCGGTTGGTTCCGAAGGGCTTTTCTTCCTGCCTTATCTGACCGGCGAAAGGCTTGGCGAGCATTCGAATTCACGCGCGCAGTTCTTTGGCATTGCGGCGAAGCATGGGACGGCACATCTGCATCGCGCCGTATTGGAAGGCGTCGCGTTCGGCGTCCGGCGGCATATCGGCGTGATCGAATCGGCGGGCGTGCGCATGGAGCGGCTGGTCGCGGCAAGCGGCGGCGCGAGGGCCGCTCTCTGGCTGGAGATCAAGGCAAGCATGTATCGCACGCCTATCCTCGTGCCGGCACAACTCGAATGCGGCGTGATTGGCTGCGCGATTCTCGCCGCGACCGCGCACGGCCAGTTCGCGAACCTGGGCGATGCAGTCGCGGCCTTCGTTCAGTTCGAACGGGAGGTCCTGCCGGACCCGCGGGCCAGCGACCTCTACGACCGGATGATGCCGATCTTCGAGCGCCTCTACGCAAGCTCGCAACAGTTCTACGACGACCTGGATCGTCTCGCCGAGGCTCGTGCATGAAGCAGGTAATCAAGGCCGTGTTATGGGACATGGACGGCACGCTCGCGGACAGTGAAGCGCTGCATCTGAGCACACTGGTCGCCGTGTTGATGCAGCACGGAATAGAAGCGGGCGACGATCTGCATGCATCGATATTCGGCAAGACCGGCCGCGAAGTTCACGCGTACTGCTGCGAGCGTTTCGGGATCGATTTCGACTATGAACAATGGTCGATGGCAAGAGCGCGGCACTATCTGTCCGAAGCCCCGAAAATGCAGCCGCGACCCGGTGCGCTCAGTGTCTATCACGCGGTGCGGGCAGCGGGAACGCGGCAAGCGATTGTGTCGAATTCATCGCGCATGTTGCTTGAGGCCGGTCTTCGTGCACTCGACTTGCAGGACCCGCAACTGATCTCCGTCAGCGCCAACGACGTGCGCGCCGGCAAGCCTGACCCCGAGCCTTATCAGCGCGCTGCGTGGTTGCTGCGCGTGAGGCCCGAGGAAGCCATCGTGGTGGAAGACAGCCCGACCGGCGCCCGCGCGGCTATCGCGGCCGGCATGCGGGTGCTCGCGTGGCCCGAGCACGAAAGCGCTGCCGCAGGCTTTCCCGAGGGCGTGCGTTTCGTGCGCTCCGAACATGAACTCGCCGACGCACTCGGCGTTCAACTCACTCCTTCTCCCTGAACCCGTCATGCTCCGAACCAGCATCTTCCCTTCTCGATACGTCCAGGGCGCGGGCGCGCTCGATTCACTCGACGCGGAACTCGCGCGCCTGGGTACACATGCAGCGTGTCTTGTCGACAGCAACGTGGCGGCTCTGCTTGAACCGTCGTTGTCGAAAGCGGAACGCGTGAAGCTCGCCGTGCGTAGCGTCGATGCCGCGTGCACCGAGCGCTCGGTTGCCGCTGCGGCTGCGTGGATTCGCGAGAGCGGGGCCGACATCGTGGTCTCGTTCGGCGGCGGCAAGGTGGTCGATACGGGCCGCGCTGCCGCCGACGACCTGCGCCTGCCGTTCGTGTGCGTGCCGACCATCGCCGCTTCTGATGCACCGTGTTCAGCGCTCGCCGTGATCTACGACGAGGAGGGCAGGGTCGTGCGCGACCGCTTCGTGCGCCGCAATCCGGATCTCGTGTTGCTTGATACGAGCCTGATCGTGCGTGCGCCCGTGCGCTTTTTTATCGCGGGGATTGGGGACGCGCTCGCGACCTTCTACGAAGCCGATGCGTGCCGCCGTGCCTACGCGAGGAATCTGTGCGGCGGCCGCGGCACGGCGCTGGCGTTCGAGGCGGCGAAGTTATGCCGCGATACCTTGTTCGCGCATGCCGTGCAGGCGGTGGACGATTGCCGCGCGCAGATCGTCACGCCGGACTTCGACGCCACGCTGGAGGCGACCGTGCTGCTCTCGGGCATAGGCTTCGAGTCGGGCGGCGTGGCCGCGGCGCATGCCATTCATCACGGCCTCGCGGACCTGCCTTCATCGCACGGTTTGCTGCATGGCGAGAAGGTCGCTATTGGCGTGCTGGCGTCGCTGTTTTTATCGGCGGTGCCTGACGACGAACGAGCTCGCGTGTTCCGTTTCTGCCGCGCCGTGGGCCTGCCTACGCGTCTCGCGCAGATCAACGTTGACGCGAGCGATGAAGCGGCGCTCGGGACCGTGGCGAAGCGCGCATGCCGGGCGGGCGAGATCATCCACAACGAACCGTATCCGGTTGATGCACCCCTCGTCGTTGCCGCGTTGAAGGCGATGGACCGCTATGCGGCACGATTCGATCAGACATCTAAAGGCGAGACAACATCATGACAGGTGAACTCAAAGGCGCGGAAACAGCCGCGTTCCGTCCCGGCCTCTTCGAGGGCAAGACGGTCCTCGTATCGGGCGCAACCAGCGGCATTGGCCTGGCGATCGCACGGGGTTTTGCAGCATTGGGCGCAGAGGTGATTGCAACCGGAAGCTCTTCGAACAAGCTCGAAGGATTGCGCGCGGATACTACGCTCAAAGGCATCCGCTTCGAGCAACTGGATGTTCGCGACAACGAGGCGATCAAGGATTTCGCCGGCAGGTTGAGCGTGCTCGACGTGCTCGTGAATGCAGCAGGCGTTGCGCGTCCCGCCGATGAATATCGTGACGATGTCTTTCGCGAAGTGATCGACGTGAACCTGACGGCAGCCATGCGCCTCGCGATGGCCGCGCGTGACAAACTAGAGCACGCGCGCGGCTCGATCGTCAACGTGGCGTCCATGCTGAGTTATATCGCCGACGTGGATGTGCCGGCCTATTGCGCCAGCAAGACCGGCATTCTCGGCCTGACGCGTTCGCTGGCTCATGCGTTCGGCCCGGCAGGGGTACGGGTGAACGCGATTGCGCCGGGCTACCACCGCACCGACATGACACGCGCGCTATGGGAAGTGCCGGCCAGCGCGGAGAAGATCGCGGCGCGCAGCGCGCTCAAGCGTTGGGGCGAAGTGGATGACCTGGTAGGCGCGACGTTGTTCCTGGCGTCGCCGGCGTCGGCGTTCATCACGGGCGTGACCTTGCCTGTGGATGGCGGCTACGCGACCGGGGTGTGAGGCAAAAAAAGCGGCCTTCCCTGTCCGGTTGAATCCGAAGAGAGAAGGCCGTGTGCTTCAAGAAACGCTTAGGAGTACAGCCCCCAAGCGTTGATCAACATTTAGAACTTGTGCGTGATGCCGACAATGGCTGCCAACTGGTGATTGTTGGACGAGAAGGTCGAGCCGCTGAAGTCTGCTACAGCCTGTTTGCCTGTGGAATCCACACCCGAAGCCGTTTCGAAGAAGCCGGTTGCGTACAGCGACGTGCGCTTGGACAACGAGTAGATGGTGCCCAGGTTGAACTGGTTGTACTTGGCGCTGCCAACGCCATCGGCCCCGCTGTTATGCGTGTAGATGTAGGCGCCGGCCACCGTCAGTGCCGGGGTCAGCGCGTACTTCACGTTCAGTTCGCCAGAATTGAACGTAGCGGTGCCGCCGTTGTACTTGGTGCCGAAGCTGCCAATTGCATTGACCTGACCGAGGTTCTGGAACTGCGTGTTCGAGTACAGCACTGCGATCGTTGCAGAACCGAGCACGTACGAACCGCCCGCCGTGATGATCTGCTGCGAGCCTGCCGACGCGTAGCCGCCGTAAATACGGCTTGGCATGTTGTTGGTGCCGCCTGCGGCCGAAGTCGGCGTCGACGAGTTGCCCTGGTTGCCGAACGTCGAGTAGTACGGGTCCTTGGTGAAGTTATAGCTCGCACCAAGCTTGATCGGGCCGTTTGCGTACGACACGGCTGCGTCGGTGACTGCGTTCCGCGAGAACTGGCCGGCCTGGCCGCCAAGGCTGTACAGGATGCCGACTGTCACGCCATGATAGTTGGGGCTCGTGTACTTGATGGCGTTCTGGATGCGGTTGGACGTGTCCACGTTATCGACGTCGCCTGCGCGCGTGCCGTAGCCGAGGCCGGATGCAGCCCAGTCCGCGCCCGATGCGAACGAGGAGGTGGCGTCGTTACTTGCCGAGTACTGGCGGCCCAGCAACACCGTACCGTACGTAGCGCTCGACAGGCCGACGAAGGCCTTGCGGCCGAACTCCAGGCCGCCCTGGCTCAGCGCGCCGGTGCCGATCGTATAACCATTTTCAAGGGTGAAGATCGCCTTGAGGCCGCCGCCCAGGTCTTCAGCACCCGTCAAACCCCAGCGCGACGAGTTGGCGCTCGACAGACCGTAGAGCTTGCTGCCCTTGACGTTGTTGTTGAAGAGGAACCCGGCGTCGGCAAGGCCGTACAGCGTCACGCTGCTTTGTGCGTGGGCAGCGCCGGCAAATGCTCCGAGCGCCAGGATGGCAGCGGTGGTCTTTTGGATTTTCATTTTGTTGTGCTTCAGTGTGTAAAAGAGGAGATATCCTTGTTTGACCAGGTCGGAAAGTCCACTGTTGTTTGATTGTTTGGTTATTCCGTTGCTTTCTAAGGCAACGTGCCAAAAATTCATATAGCCGAAATAATTAGCATCCCAAATCGTCTCGCATAGGACCGACCCGATCACAAGCAGGAGAATCGCCCTGTAACCACCGATGTGTAAGGTTTTCGAAGGGTACTGAACGTCCGGCTCGACGAACCTTAATGTGGCCCGATTTCATTTTTGTGAAATGATATTTACTTTCGGGACCGTAAGGAAATTAGATCTCTATACGTATTATTTGCACAACACGTTATTGAAACGCTGGTAATTGTTACGGAATTGAGGCTTGAGGCTGGCAACTCAGCGTCTGGGGCCCGGGGCGGGCACCCTTTTGAAAGCTGACGGCCTTCAAGATCCTTTCGGGCAGCGAGCGCTGCCGCTATCAGATGACGCCGGTCGAGCGCATGTCGGCCAGGCGTTTTTTCATGTCCAGCACGGCGAGCGTGTGAGCGTCGCCTTTGCGCAGTGCGACGCTGGTCGAGAGGATATCGATAATGACAAGCGCGGCGAGTCGTGACGTGGTGGGCGTATAGACATCTGTATTTTCCAGCGTCTCGGCAATCACCGCGACGTCCGAGAAACTCGCGAGCGGGCTATTCGATCCGGTAATCACAATGACGCTTGCGCCGCGTTCGCGGGCGGTCCGTGCGACCTCGATCAGCGAACGGGTGGCGCCGGTGTTCGAGATGGCCACGACCGCATCGCCGGGCTTGAGCATGGACGCGGCAATGAACTGCTGGTGCGAATCCTGATGGGCGACGCATGGCACGCCGAAGAGCGGAAACTTCTGCTGCGCATCGAGCGCGACAATGCCCGACGCGCCGAAGCCGAAGAACTCGATCCGCCGTGCCTTGGCCAGCAAATCCACCGCCCGCCCGATAGCCGCGAAGTCCAGCTTCTTGCGAGCCCAGTCGAGGCTCGTGATGGTGTAGTCGAAGATCTTGGTGGCAATGGTCTCCGGGTCGTCGCCCTTGGCGAGTACCGAGTGCGTGGCAGGGGCGCCGAGCGCCAGGCTCTGCACCATGCGGATCTTGAAGTCCTTGAAGCCGCTGCAGCCGAGCGTTGCGCAAAAGCGCAGCACGGTCGGCTCGCTGACCTGCGCGTTGCGGGCAAGCTCGGCCAGGTTGATGTCAGGAATCGAAGCCAGGTTTGCAAGGATGTACTCGGCCACTTGCCGGCTGCCGCGGCGAAGACCGGGACGCGCGCGGTCGATCAGTTCGAGGATGTTGTAATCGGGCACTCGATGTTCCTTCGTTCAGGCTTAAGGCCAAGCTGCCAAGTGTATCGGACTCGTGGGTCAAACTCGCCTAGCGGCGCCAGAAGCGGGCGCCGCGCTGTGACAGGACAGCCGCGACAATGATCACGCCCATCACCACTTGCTGATGGTAACCCGGCACGCTGGCGAGGTTCATGATGTTGCCGATCACCCCCAGGATCAGCACGCCCATCAGCGTATTCACCGCACCGCCTTTACCGCCCGCCAGGCTCGCGCCGCCGATCACGACCGCGGCAATCACGGTCAGTTCGTCGCCCACGCCCACCGTTGGCGCGCCGACCCCGGCACGCGACGTCGAGATGATGCCGGCAAGCGCCGCAAGCAGTCCCGAGCTGACATAGGTGCCGAGCACATGCCGCGCGACGGGTACACCCGAGAGCCGCACGGCTTCCTCGTTCGATCCGATCGCGCGGACCACGCGGCCGGCACGCAGCCGGTTCAGCGCAATCCCGCCAATCAGGAATACGAACAGCATCACGAGCGTCGGTCCCGGTACCCCGAAGTACGAGTGACGGCCGAAGTCGAGCAACGCCTGACCGGGATCGTCGACGAGGATCGGCGAGCCGTTGGAGACGATCATCGCCACGCCGCGCGCAACGGTCATCATTGCGAGCGTGACGACGAACGGCGTGAGGCGGAACCACGCGATCAACGCGCCCGATACAAAGCCGCACAGGCCGCCGACCAGCAGCGTGACGAGCAGGGCGGCGCTCAGGCCGTACTGCGGGATGAGCATGGCCGAGACCACACTGCCCAGCGCCGCAATGGAGCCGACCGACAAGTCGATACCGCCGGTCAGCACAACGAGCAGCATGCCCACCGACATGATGCCGACGCCCGCGACCTGACGCGAGATGTTGGACAGGTTCGGCACCGAGAAGAAGTCGCTCGACACGAACGACGCGGCGATGACGAGCACGATCAGGATGGCGACCGTGTTGAAGCGGCGCGCGACCGACCACCAATGTCTTGCGTGTGTCTGGCCGGACTGCGCCTGATGCGTTTTCTGAGTGACGGCGCTGGGATTCATGATGCGGGTCTCCGTGTCTGGTTTAGTGGGTGAGCGCGGCAGGCGCTTCGTCCGGCGCGCGGCGCAAGGAGAGCGAGAGGATCTGCTCTTCGCTGAAATCGGCGGGCTGGAGTTCACCGCGAATCTCGCCTTCGCCCATCACGAGAATGCGGTCGCACAGACCTATCAACTCCTGGTGCTCCGACGAGATCACGAGCACCGCCTTGCCCCGTTCCGCAAGCTGGTTGATCAGCGTATAGATTTCCACCTTGGCGCCCACGTCCACACCGCGCGTAGGTTCGTCGAGGATGATCAGGTCGCCGTCCGCATGAAACCACTTGGCGAGCACGACTTTTTGCTGGTTGCCTCCGGATAGCGTGGAGACATCGGCGTCCATCGAACGGGCCTTGATGCGCAGTTGTTCCATCAGCTTCTGAACGAATGCACGCTCGCGGCCGAACGCCAGGAAACCACCGGGGAGGCTGACGGATTGAAGGGCGGCGAGCGTGGCGTTGACGCGGATCGGCATCGATAAAACCGCGCCCTGGCCTTTGCGGTCTTCAGGGACGAAGCCGATGCCCGCCTTGACCGCGGCCATGGGCGAGCGGATCGACAGCAGCTTTTGTTTCAGTTCGATGGTGCCGGAGTCCCGCGTGTCCGCGCCGAAGATCAGCCGGGCGACTTCCGTGCGTCCCGAGCCTATCAGGCCGCCAAGCCCGACGACCTCGCCGGCCCGCAGCGTGAACGACACGTTGCGCACCGCATGGCCGCGTACGAGGCCCGTTACCTTCAGCACTTCGTCGCCGAGCGTCGCGTGACGCTGCGGGAACAGCACTGATAGCGGTCGGCCGACCATCTTGCGAATGAGTTCATCCATGCTGAGATCGGCAGGCTTGACGGTGTCCACGCGCTTGCCATCCTTGAGCACCGTGATGCGGTCCGCAATGGCGAACACTTCTTCCAGCCGGTGCGAGATATACACAATGCCCACGCCGCGCGAGCGCAGCTCGCGCACGATTTCGAGCAGCTTGTTGGCATCTGACGGCGCGAGCGCGGCGGTGGGTTCGTCCAGCACCAGCAGCTTCACTTGCCGGCTCAGCGCCTTGGCAATTTCTATTACCTGGCATTGCGCTGTGGACAGGCTGCCGACCAGCGCGGAAGGGTCGATGTCGAAGCCGAGGCTCGCGATCAATTCATGCGCTCGCTTGCGCAATGAACGCCAGTCGATCACAGCCGGCAACGCGCCGAGGAACACGTTTTCAGCGACCGACAAATCCGGCGCCAAGGCCGTTTCCTGGTGGATCACCGCAATGCCTTCTTCCATGGCCGCATGCGGATTGCGAAAAAATATCTCTTGTCCTTCGACCTGGATCGTCCCGGCATCGGGTTGATGGCCGCCGCCGATAATGCGCATCAGCGTCGACTTGCCCGCGCCGTTCTCGCCGACGAGCGCATGGACTTCGCCGCTGAGGACATCGAAGTCGACGCCTTCAATGGCGTGAATGCCGCCGAAGCGCTTGTCGACGCCGGTAAGGGCGATAAACGGAATCATGAAGGTGTCTCCAGAATGCACGCGCACCGGTCAGGCCGGCGCGCGTGCATGAACCCGTGCGTCTTCAGAAGATCGCTTTCGGGTTGTAGAACTTGTCGACGTTGCTCTGGTTGATCACGGCCGATGGCGTGTAGGAAATCTTCGGCACGTTGGTCGCTTCACCCTTCGCCGCCTTCATGCCGATGTCCACCGCCGTGCGCGCAACGAGTGCCGGATCGTTCAGCGCGGTCGCGCCGTACTTGCCTTGGCGGATCAGGTTGAGCGCTTCCTTCTGGCCGTCGGCTGCGGCAACCAGCGTGATGCCCTGGCGGTTCGCACTTTCGATTGCACGGCGTGCGCCAAGGACCATGCTGTCGTTTTCACCGAGCACCATGTTGATGTCCTTGTTCGCGACCAGCAAGTCTTCCATCGCCTTCAGGCCGCCTTCATCCGACCAGTTGCCCCAGCCCTGGCCGACGATCTGCAGGTTGACCTTGCCGGTCTTGGCGAGCTGCGCCTCGACAATCCCTTCGATCACGCCATCACGCCGTTCCTTGCCGACCGGATTGCCTTTTTCGCCGGAGATCAACGCGATCTTCAGCGGCTTGTCGCCCATGGTGTCGACGACCCACGAGCCGACCAGCGCGCCGTTCTCGCGATTCGACGATTGCACGAGCGTCAGGTAGTTGGCCTTCGGGTCGAGCGTGCTGTCGATCACGACCACTTTCACGCCTGCGGCAGTGGCCGTGTTCACCGCATTGACGAGGCCTTTGGGATCGGCCGGGTCGATGATCAGCACCTTGATGCCGCGCGTCAACATGTCTTCCACGTCCGAGATCTGCTTGCCCATCTTGCCCTGGGCGTCGGCCGTAATGACGTCGGCGCCGAGTTCCGTAGCACGTGCCTTGGCCGACTCCATCGCAGCCGAGAAGTAAGGTGCATTGAGCACCTTCATGGAAATGCCCACTTTCATCTTGTCGGCAGCAAACGCCGGGGCCGTCGCCATTACGCTTGCGACTGCCAGCGCTACACCACACATCACCTGCTTCACGAACCGCGTCATGTCTCCTCCTTTTGTTGGGGTTTGGCGGTGTTGAACAACATAAAAAAGTATCGGGTCAGGGCGGCAGCAGCTTGCCGGGATTGAGGATATTGAGCGGATCGAGCGCGGCCTTGACGGCGCGCATGGCGGCGAGTTCTGCAGGAGTGCGAGACAACGCCAGCACCTTCAGCTTCTTCGTGCCAATGCCGTGTTCCGCCGATACGGATCCCCCCATCTCGCCGGTCACGGCGTACACCACGGCCTGCACCTTGGGCGCGGTGTCGCGCGGCCAGTCGGGTTCCTGGACCACGATATGCAGGTTGCCGTCGCCCAGATGTCCGTAGATGAGGATGGTCGCGTTGGGCCAGTGTTCGCGAAGCTGTTGTTCGCAGCGGCGAGCGGCTTCACCCACATCGGCGATCGAGAAGCTGACATCGAAGGAAACGCGGCCTGGAATCAGCCGTTGATATTCACCGGGCGCGTCGCGAATGGCCCAGAACGCAGCGGCATCCGACTCCGACGAAGCCAGGGCGGCGTCGCTGATCAGGCCTTCTGCGAGCATGCCCGAGAGGAAGTCTTCGAAGGCCTCTGCCTGACGTCCGGGATCGGCGCCGCTGCTTTCCAGCAGCACGTAGAACGCATGTTTTCCTTCAAGCGGCGCGCGTAATTCGGGGAGACGCGACAGCACGAAATCGTAATAACCCGGCCACATGACTTCGAACGCGGACACGCCCGCCGGCAAGCTTTCCTGCGCGCGTCGCAACAACGTGGTCACGGCGCCGTAGTTCGGCAGGCCGCACCAAGCGGTGGATACCGCGCGCGGTTTCGGCCGCAGGCGCAGCACGGCGCGCGTGATGACAGCCAGCGTTCCTTCACTGCCGATCAACAGGTTGCGCAGGTCGTACCCGGTGTTGTTCTTGATCATCTTGCGCAAGCCGCCAACCCTGCTGCCATCGGCCAGCACGGCTTCTATGTCCAGCACCTGGTCGCGCATCATCCCGTACTTGATCACGCGGTTTCCACCCGCATTGGTCGCGAGATTGCCGCCGATCGTGCAGCTTCCGCGCGCACCGAGATCCAGTGGAAACATGAAGCCGGCAGCATCCGCCGCTTCCTGGACGATCTGCAGCGGCGTGCCGGACAGCACCGTCATGGCCGCGCTGACCGTATCGATACTCTCAATGCCGTTCATCAGTTCCAGGCTCAACGCCACTTCTCCGCCGAGGAAAGTCGCGCCGCCTGCGAGTCCCGTCAAGCCGCCTTGCGTGACGACCGGTTGCCGGTACTCATGACAGATCCGCAGCGCGGTGGCGACGTGTTCCGTATTGCGCGGCCGGATCAGCGCAAGCGGTTCCTCGCACGGCATGCGGCTCGAGTCCGAATTCTTTCGCCCGGCGAACTCGTGCGGCAGGCTGACTACATCGGCTCCGAGCGCCTCGCGCAGCGCGTTTACAGCGTGCTGGGACGGGCTGCGCCCGGGGGACGGGTGTTCATGCATCGAATCTCTCCAGCGGATTGGCTCGCGGTGCTCTTGAAGAGCCGTCTTGCCCGAGAGCCTGACTTGGGTGCGAATTTGCGTATGGCAAAACGTTAGTGGGAATAACGTTGTGTCTGCACATCATGAACGATAGTATAGCTATCATTAAACGGAAAAACACGGGTTATGATTTGGGGAAAACCCCCATGTTTTGAGTTTTTGTTAAAGTTATCATTATTAAAACTAACGTTTAGCCTTCGACAAAGCTCATTGATCACTCCACTGGGGTTCATCAGGGTGAAACGGCTTGCAATTTCAAGGAGATGGACCCGATGCAATGGCCTGAACCGCGTTCCTTCGATGTCGACTTGCAGACCGGCTTGATGACCGGCACCGACTCGCGCTATCAGAAGTTCCTGCGCGACCTGGGCGGGCTGTATGCCGATTCTGTTGCGTTCGATGCGCTCGCAGCCGCTCGCGGCGACGAGGTGGTGTATGAAGTCACCGATCACCGGCCCAACAGCAACCCGGGCGACCTGATCACCGGCGTGACCCGCATGAGCCCCGGCAAGGTGGGCGACGAGTTCTTCATGACGCGAGGCCACATTCATGCGGCTATCGACCGGCCCGAGTTGTACTTCGGGCTCAAGGGTTTGGGTGTGATGGTGATGGAGTCGCCGGCGGGCGATACGCGCGTGGTCGAGATCAAGGCGAACACGGCCTGTTACGTGCCGCCGCGATGGATTCACCGGTCAGTGAATCTTGGGCAGGAGGACTTCGTGATGCTGTTCTGTTATCCGGCGGATTCGGGTCAGGACTACGCGATCATCGAACAGTCCAACGGCATGAAACTGCGCATTGTCGATGACGGGGCGGGGTCATGGCGCAGCGTGCCCAACCCGCACTACAAGCCGCGCACGGAGGAGGAGATCAAGGCTCTGCTGGCGCGTGGCGTCATGGCTGCGGAAGGAGTGTCGCGATGACGGCTTATCAACCCGCCGCGCGGCCAACGTTCTATTTCATCGGCGTGACGACCGCGCAAAGTTCGATCATGCGCGTGTTCCCGGAATGGGCGAAGCATCTTGGACTTGGCGACGTGGAAATGAAGGGCATCGATTTCCAACCGCACGCGTCGCCTGAAGCGTATAGGCAAGCGGTCGAATTCCTCAAGCATGACCCACTGTCGCTCGGCGCATTGGTCACCACGCACAAGATCGATTTGTACGCGGCTTGTCATGATCTCTTCGATGTCATCGATCCGGCCGCGCGGATCATGGGTGAAACGAGTTGCCTCTCAAAGCAGGGCGGAAAATTCATCTGTCATGCCAAGGATCCGATCACATCGGGTTTTGCGCTCGATGGTTTCCTCCATCAGGATCACTTTGCGGCCACCGGTGCGGAAGTTTTTTCGATGGGCGCGGGCGGGTCGACTATCGCGCTGACCTGGCATCTGATGCAAAAGGAACGCGGTGCAAACCGGCCTTCGAAGGTCATTGTGTCGAATCGATCGGCGGGCAGGCTGGAGGAGATCGAACGTATCCACCGCGAACTGGAATTCGATGTTCCATGCGAATATATCGTTGCGCCGAAAGCCGAAGATAACGACGCCGTCTTGCAGCGGTTGTCGCCTGGCGCGCTGGTGATCAACGCCACCGGACTCGGCAAGGATGCGCCGGGTTCGCCGTTGAGCGACGCGGCCGTGTTCCCGGAGCGCGCGGTCGTGTGGGACCTGAACTATCGCGGCAAGCTGGTTTTCCTCGATCAGGCGCGGGCTCAGGAAACTGCGCGTGCGCTTCAGATCGAGGACGGCTGGACCTACTTTATCCATGGCTGGACCCGCGTGATTGCCGAAGTCTTTCATGTCGGCATTCCGGTGCGCGGCCCCGAGTTCGACGAGATCAGCCGGATCGCCGCCCGGGCCGGCAAGCCGGTGCCCGCTCAACCTATTTAAGGATCAATGCATGCATCTCGACAAGTTCAAGCTGACCGGCAAGATCGCCGTTGTCACCGGCGCGGCGCGAGGCATCGGTCTCGCCACCGCCGAGGCGCTGGCTGAAGCCGGTGCGCTGGTCGTGCTTACGGACATGAACGCTGACTTGCTTGCCAAGGCTGCCGAAACGCTCGCTTTGAAGGGCTTTCGTGTAGAGACCGAACGCTTCGATGTCACCGATCCCGGCGCTGCCCAGCGCGTCAACGACGCTGTCGTCGCGCGCCACGGCCGCGTGGATGTGCTGGTCAACAACGCGGGCATCGCAATCTCGAATCATCCGGCCGAGACCATGACCGACGAGATCTGGAACAAGGTCATCGACGTCAATCTCAACGGCGTGTTCCGGGCTTGCCGCGCGTTCGGCCGGGGCATGCTCGAGCGCGGCGCGGGCAGCATTGTGAACGTGGGATCCATGTCGGGGTTTATCGTCAACCGGCCGCAGGAGCAGGCGAACTACAACGCGTCGAAGGCAGCGGTCCATCATCTGACGAAGTCGCTGGCAGCGGAGTGGGGCGCACGCGGCGTGCGCGTGAATGCCGTTGCGCCGACGTATATCGACACCGAGATGAATACCTATGTCTACCAGGACAAGGAGAAATTGCAGCACTGGGTTGGCGGTACGCCGATGAACCGGATGGGACGCGTTGACGAAGTGGCCTCGGTAATCCTGTTCCTCGCCAGCGATGCGGCCAGCCTGATGACCGGATCGATTGTTCTCGCCGACGGCGGTTATGTCTGCTGGTGATGTGTCCACGCTGCCGGCCCTTCACGTCGAGACGTTCAATACGTCGTTAAGCGACCGGCTTCTTGATCCGTGTTCGAGGCCTCGACCGGGTGAAGTGACCTTGCATTGGTTAGGGCAAGCGGGTTTTGTGATCGAGTTCGACCGGTTCAGGATGTTGATCGATCCGTACCTGTCGGATTCGCTGGCGGAGAAATACCAGGGCACGAAATTTCCGCACACGAGGATGATGGCGGCGCCCATCCTGCCCGATGAACTGGATAGGCTGGACCTTGTGTTGTGCACGCACCGGCATACGGATCACATGGACCCTGGTACGTTGCAGCCGCTGGCACGGAGATTCCCGCAAGCCTGTTTCGTCGTGCCCGCTGCGGTGGTTGATGAAGCGGTCCAACGATGCGGCGTTGGCATCGATCGCCTGATCGCAGTGAATGCGGGCGACCGGACGGAAGTACTCGACGGGTGTTTCGTCTCGCCGATAGCATCGGCGCATGAGACGCTGGACCGGGACTCGAATGGCAACTATCCGTGGCTCGGTTATGTGATCGATGCTGGGGGTGTTCGTTTGTATCATTCGGGCGATTGCATTCCTTACCCCGGACTTGAGGAAGCGGTGGCTGCCCATGCACCGCATGTTGCGTTGCTGCCCGTCAACGGACGCGATGCGCAGCGGAGCGGCAATGGTGTGCCGGGCAACTTCACGCTCGACGAAGCGGTGGCGTTGGCGCGTAACGGCGGTGCCTGCGCAATGATCGTGCATCACTATGGCTTGTTCGATTTCAACACGATATCGAGCGATGCGATCGACCGGCGCGTCGTGCTTGAGAAGGCCAATGGGTTCGAGATGTTTCGCGCGCAGCAGGGGCACGGCTGGCGTTTGCGGTAATACGCTGTAAGCAGCAGCTACGCATTGACGCACGACCGCTGACCCCAGCGGCCCAGCCTCCGTCGCCCGTGCGAACAAAATCCCAATAAGCTAAGGAAGACGGCTAAATCTGCCATTATCGGCACCCGGCCGCACATGATATTCTTGGTGCACTTGTACACCGTCTGCAAGGGCCATGAACGAAGTTCTTGATAACGGTATTGCGCTGCGCGCGCTTATTGCGCAGGCTGGTATAACGCAGGCTGACGCGCTTGCGGCCCTCAATAGGGGGCAAGCATTCCCCATTGCGCTATCGACCTGGAAAGCGTATCTCGCGGCACCTGATAGCGCACGGCGCCGGGTTTGCCCCGACAACGTTCTCGAGCACGCACGGAAAACTATCTCAAAGGCTGCGAAAGGGCGCTAACTTGGTGCGCAAGTGCACCTATAATCTACTCATTGTCTCGATACGGAACAATCATGGGAACGAGATACGAACAAGACGTGGTGGCGTGGGCCAACGAGCAAGCAGAGCTTTTGCGCGCGGGCAAACTAACCTCTATCGACGTTGAGCACATTGCAGAGGAGATTGAGGACGTGGGCAAAAGTGAGCAACGCGAACTGGCGAGCCGCATGTCGGTGCTGCTGGCTCATCTTCTGAAGTGGCAATACCAGCCGGGACGACGTAGCAAGAGCTGGCAGTTCACGATCCGCACGCAGCGCAAAGAGGTGGCCTACGTGTTGAGCGAAGCGCCGAGTTTGCGCGGCAAATTCGGTGACGAGGCATGGCTCGATATTGTCTGGTCCAAAGCGCGGAGCATAGCGAGCAACGAAACTGGCCTGGACCTCGATGCGTTTCCCGAGGTGCTGCCGTGGCAAGTTGATGACGTATTGTCATCGGAGTTTTACGCTGAATAGCGGGAAAAGCCTACGGCGCGAACTGCGCCCCGCATGACGGCCGGTAGCCGAAAATTGGATGATGGTGATGAACACGTTTGGACGTTGGGTAACTATGTTGTCGCTGCTTGGTGCGTTGCTTGCGTTGACAGGCTGCAATACGGTGGCCGGAGTTGGTGAGGATATCTCGGGTTCAGCCCGTACCGTTCAGCACGCCCTGTAGCACCGGTCGCACGTGTGGGTGCACCGGGCGACGGCGTGATCGCCGTGTTACCTGTTTCCCCTTTCTACAGTGTCCACACCATGACCGAAGTGCTGCCGTAGTCGTGTCAAACGCGATCCGTCAGCTGCGGTCTCAAGGACAGCGGCGCTTACCGTGGCAGGCGTCGCCGCGTCCCTGGCGCCTGCTGATGGTTAGTGCTTCTCCAGCTTCACAATGGTCAGCGTGCCGTTGACATCTTCAACGCGGACTTTGACCTTGTCGCCTTCCTTGACGTGGTCAATCATCGCCGTGTCCTTGGCCTTGTATGCCATCGTCATCGCCGACATGCCGATGTTGGTCAGCGCGCCGTGCTGCAGGGTCACCATGCCTGTCGACGGGTCTACCTTCTTGACCACTGCGTCGGTCAGTTGCGATTTGCCCGGCTTCGCGCTGCTCATGGCGCCGTTGTCCATCTTCATGCCAGCCATTCCGTCCGCAGCTATCGCGGCACTGGCAAGCATGAGCGCGGCACAGAATACGGCGGATACGGTAACGAACTTCTTCATCGGTTTTCTCCAGAGTGGGATTGCGGCACGAGCGTGCCAGTGGGTACTGCGTGAGGTTGAAGCGGTTCTTCGGTTTTCATTTTGGTGCGTGCAATCCGGCGGCGTTGCAGCAGCAACCAGGCGGCCGGAATGATCAGCATCGACAGGAGCGGCGCGGTCACCATGCCACCCACCATCGGTGCGGCGATTCGCTGCATGACCTCCGACCCGGCACCATGGCCAAGCATGATCGGGATGAGACCTGCAAGCACGACCGCGACTGTCATTGCCTTGGGTCTCACGCGCAAGACGGCGCCCTCGCGAATCGCATCGACGAGCGTTGCTTCGGTAAAGGGCGCCCCTTCCTCGAGCCGGCGGTTGAGCGCGCCCTTCAGATACAGGAGCATCAAGACGGCGAATTCGGCTGCGATGCCCGAGAGCGCGATGAAGCCGACAGCGGTGGCGACCGACACCGCGTGTCCGAGGATCCATATCAGCCAGAAGCCGCCGACCAGCGCGAACGGTACGGTCGACATCAGCAACAGCGCGTCGGCCGCCGAGTTGAACGTCAGGAAGAGCAGTACGAAGATGACGACGAGCGTCACTGGAATCACGGTCCGCAATTTCGCGGCCGCCCGCTCCAGATACTCGAACTGGCCGGACCACGCAATGGCATAGCCTGGCGGCAGTACAACGTGCTGCGCAACCGCAAGCTGCATTGCCCTCACGGCCGATTGCAAGTCCACATCGCGAATGTCGACGTAGACGTAGCCCGACAAGCGCGCGTTCTCACTACGGATCATCGGTGGCCCATCGGAGATCTTGATGGTGGCTACGTCCCCTAGCGTGATCTGCGCCCCCCGGTCGGTGACCACCGGCAACTGACGCAGAGTGTCGACTGAGTCGCGGATCTCCCGTGGATAGCGAATGTTGATCGGGAACCGCTCGCGGCCTGCAATGACTTCGCCGACGTTATCGCCGCCGACCGCCGTCGACACGATGGACTGGACGTCGGTCACAGACATGCCATAGCGGGCTGCAGCCAACCGGTCGATATCGACGTCGATGTAGTGGCCACCGTTCAAACGTTCCGCTAGCGCCGACGTGACGCCTGGAACGTTCTTCAAGACGGACTCGACCTGCGTGGCAATCTTGTCGATCTGCCCAAGGTCTGCGCCAGAGATCTTCACCCCCACAGGCGTTTTGATACCGGTCGACAGCATGTCCAGGCGATTGCGAATCGGTGGCACCCAGACATTCGACAGGCCCGGAATCTTGACTCGCGCATCGAGTTCATCCACTAGCTTCTCGGGCGTCATGCCGGGCCGCCATTCGCTGCGCGGCTTGAACTGGATAGTGGTCTCGAACATCTCGAACGGCGCCGGGTCGGTCGCAGTGTCGGCACGTCCCGATTTGCCGAACACGGTTTTCACTTCGGGAACCGTCTTGATCAGACGGTCGGTTTGTTGAAGCAACTCGGCGGCTTTATCCGCTGAAATGCCGGGTAGTGCGGTCGGCATATACAGTAGGTCGCCTTCGTCGAGCGGTGGCATGAATTCGCCACCTAGTCGCGACACAGGAATGAGCGTGATGGCGAGTGCGATGACCGCCAGCCCGATCGCGACCCACGGTCTGCGTAGCGTCGCTTCGAGCAATGGGCGATACAGCCTGATCAACACGCGGTTGATAGGATTGGCGTTTTCGTGGGGAATGCGACCCCGAATCAGAAAGCCCATCAGCACCGGCACCAGCGTCACGGACAACCCGGCGGCGGCCGCGATCGTGTAGGTCTTCGTGAACGCTAGTGGGGCAAAGAGCTTCCCCTCCTGGCCTTCGAGCGAGAAGACCGGGATGAACGACAGCGTGATGATGAGCAGCGAGAAGAACAAGGCTGGCCCGACTTCCGCTGCGGACTCAGCGATCAGTTCCCATCGCTGAGCGTTCGTGATCGGAGTATCCGGGTGCTCGTGGTCATACGCTTCCAGATGCTTGTGAGCGTTTTCGATCATCACGATGGCCGCATCGATCATCGCGCCGATGGCAATCGCAATGCCACCCAACGACATCAGGTTCGCGTTGACGCCCTGATAGCGCATGACGATGAACGCCGTCAGCACCCCGAGCGGCAGCGACAGGATCGCGACAAACGCGCTGCGCAGGTGAAACAGGAACACCGCGCAGACCAGCCCAACGATGATGAATTCCTCAATGAGCTTGTCTTTGAGGTTGTCGACGGCACGCTCGATGAGCTGCGAGCGATCGTACGTCGTCACGACCTCGACGCCTGGCGACAGCGATTTTTTCAAGTCGGCGAACTTGGCTTTGACCGCATCGATGGTTGTCAGCGCGTTCTTGCCAGAGCGCATCACAATCACGCCCCCGGCGACTTCACCTTCGCCGTTTAGTTCGGCAATGCCACGGCGCATTTCGGGGCCAATCTGGATACGAGCGACGTCCCCCAACAGGACCGGCGTGCCTGTATCGTTGGTCCGCAGTACGATGTTGCGGAAGTCGTCCAGTGAGCGCAGGTAGCCGGATGACCTCACCATGTACTCCGACTCGGCGAGTTCGACAACCGATCCGCCCGACTCCTGGTTGGCCTTTCCTATGGCATCCGCAACAGCACCTTGTGTGATGCCATAGGCGCGCAGCTTGTCCGGATCGATGACGACTTGGTATTGGCGCACCATGCCGCCGATCGACGCGACTTCCGAGACGTCTGGTACCGATTTCAGCTCGAACTTCAGAAACCAATCGTTTAAGGCTCGGAGCTGTCCCGGGTCGTGTTTGCCGGTGCGGTCGACCAATGCGTATTCGTAGACCCAACCGACCCCCGTTGCGTCAGGACCGAGTGACACGGTCGCGCCCGGCGGCAAACGACTCTGCACCTGGTTCAGGTATTCCAATACCCGCGAACGCGCCCAATACTGGTCCGTCTTGTCGTCGAAAAGCACATAGACGAACGCATCCCCGAACGATGAATAGGCGCGAATGGTCGTCGCGCCCGGCACGCCCAGCAGCGTCGTCGTGAGCGGATATGTCACCTGGTCTTCGACCACCTGCGGCGCTTTGCCGGGATACGAGGCCTTGATGATGACCTGCGTGTCGGAAAGATCCGGCAGCGCATCGAGCGGTGTCTGCGTCAGTGAATAAAAGCCCCACGCAGTGACGAGCACGGTCGCGAGCAGCACGAGAAACCGGTTGTAAATCGACCAGCGAATGACGCGTGCGATCATTTCGTGCCTCCAACCGGTTCGACCTTCGTCAGTTGGTATCCGTCATCCGACTGCTTGAAAATGAAATGTACGGAATCGCCCACCTTGACGTCCGGGAAGGCCGTGGGCGCAGGCTTGCCGAATGTCATGGTCATTGCACCCCATCCCAACGCCGGCACGGGCTGGTGCGAGAACGTGATGTCACCGGGAGTGACTTTTTCAACCTTGCCGGTCGTCTCGTAGGTTAGAGCCGCAGCAGCGGCGGAGGCTGGCGCCGGAGCCGATGCACCCATGCTTGGAACAACGCTTCCTTCGAGCTTCGGCAGCACGGATTTCAGGCTCGCTTCCGAGTCGATCAGGAACTGGCCGGAGGCAACGAC
>Ga0073928_10004166_pt1 | contig 21791 bp, 17 predicted proteins | sample PaiPotPPA55metaG_FD_76969 | JGI IMG/M metagenome (GOLD analysis project Ga0073928, IMG submission 76969) | Iron sulfur acid spring bacterial and archeal communities from Banff, Canada, to study Microbial Dark Matter (Phase II) - Paint Pots PPA... ...
CCCGCTTTTTGCGGATCACATCAATCGCGCGAAACGTTTGCGGCGGAGCAGTCTTCTGGCTCACTGTAAGCGGAATCCTTCCGGCAGAAGTTCGGTGATGTGCGCCTGCTTTGGGCCGGTGGCGCCTTGAAAAAAAATGGTGGCGTCAGGACCGAATTCGTAAATCACCTGGCGGCAGGCCCCGCAAGGCGAACATGCGACCCCGTGATCGTTGGCAACGGCTACAGCCTGAATCTCAATCTTCGGGCCTAACTTCGCGACCGCGGAAAAAATTGCGGTTCGCTCGGCGCAGTTGGTCATCCCATAGGAGGCGTTCTCCACATTGCATCCGGAAAAAATTTTGCCATTGGTCAACAGGACCGCCGCGCCGACATGGAACTTCGAATAGGGCGCGTGAGCGTTCTTCATCACTTTGACGGCCGCTTGCTCCAGCTTCTTTCGCAGGCTGGCGGACACTGTCTTGTTGAGCACTGCCTTCTTGAGCATAGATAAAATCAAAACGTTTACTCGGAGTGCAGTGGAGAGCTGGCTGCAATCGCCGAATTGTGCGTCATTGTAAACCTTCACTCAGAATCCGGGTATTTTCGCCGCAAGCTCGAAACGAAACAGTTGGGGCAATCGAATTCGCCTTGCAGGATGGCCTGCCGTACAATTGAAATTCAAGATCCGCCCGCGCTTCGGCCACGGCTCGGATTCTCACAGAGATATAAGGCAAGTTGAATGTCCGTCGATCGCGACTATCCCAACCTCGCGCGCAAGTCTGAGAACGCAATCAGGTCTCCTGAGCTTGCCTCGAACGTGATCGCCACGCTCGCCGGACGTGCGCTCCTTCCCAACATCGGTATTCCTCTCGACTTGAATTGGCTGCAGGAGGTTCGCGTAAATACGAGTGCTGTGGAGCGCCGAGTCCAGACACAGGTGGCCCGCCGCACGGTGAAGAAAGAATGGCAGGCCGCGTGGCTATTGCGTGCGATCTCATGCATGGACCTCACGACTCTCTCCGGCGATGACACTGACGAACGCGTTCGGCGTCTGTGCGCGAAGGCGCGACAACCCCTTCAGCAGGATCTCGTACAGAAACTCGGAATCGGGGAATTGGGCATTAAGGTGGGCGCCGTATGCGTGTATCACACCTTCATTGAAACCGCGCTGACTGCACTGGAGGGAAGCGGAGTTCGCGTTGCGGCCGTCTCCACCGGATTTCCTGCCGGGCTGTCGGCCCTCGCCGAGCGTGTCGCGGAAATCCGCCGGTCGGTGGAAGCCGGAGCTCATGAAATCGACGTTGTAATCACTCGTGCTCATGTTTTCGGCGGACGCTGGCAGGCCCTCTACGATGAGGTCGCGACATTCAAGCAGGCCTGTGGTGCGACTCACATGAAAGTCATTCTGGGTACGGGCGATCTACTGACGCTGCGCAATGTGGCGCGCGCCAGCTTCGTCGCCATGATGGCAGGCGCGGACTTCATCAAGACTTCGACGGGCAAGGAACCGACGAACGCCACGCTGCCGGTAAGCCTGGTAATGGTTCGCGCCATACGCGAATACGCGCAGCAAAATGGAATGGCCGTCGGATTCAAACCGGCGGGAGGGATCCGTACGGCCAAGCAGTCCATCGACTGGCTGGCCATGATAAAGGAAGAACTCGGCGCGTCGTGGATGCGTGCGGAAATGTTTCGCTTCGGCGCGAGCGGATTGTTGGGAGACATCGAGCGGCAACTGGAACATTACACGACCGGTCGCTACTCGGCTGAGTATCGTCATCCAATTGCATAGGCGAAAAGTGCAAGGGGTCTCAACGGAGCAAATGAGTCGATGAGTATTGCGGAAAAATTCGCTGCGATGGAGTACGGACCCGCGCCGGAAGATCCGAAGGAAGCAGCAGCGTGGTTAGAACGCCATGGACTGCGCTTCGGACTATTCATCGGCGGGGCCTGGCAAGCACCCGCCGCCGGAGAATATTTCGACACATTTGATCCCTCGAACGGTGAGAAGTTGGCCGTCATTGGTCAAGGCGGCGTTGCAGACATCGACGCAGCCGTGCGGGCTGCGCGCGCCGCTTTCCCGAAATGGAGGGAGCTAACTCCGCACGCGCGGGCTCGCTATCTTTACGCCCTCGCACGTCTCGTGCAGAAACACTCCCGGCTGCTCGCAGTTCTCGAAACCATGGACAATGGCAAGCCGATCCGGGAGAGTCGTGACATTGATATCCCGCTGGTAGCGCGGCATTTCTACTATCACGCCGGTTGGGCGCAATTACTCGACAAAGAATTTCCCGAGCACGAACCTTGCGGAGTGGTGGGCCAGATTATTCCCTGGAATTTTCCGCTGCTCATGCTGGCGTGGAAAATAGCGCCGGCACTGGCGACGGGAAACACGGTGGTACTGAAACCTGCCGAGTTTACTCCGCTTACAGCGCTCGTGTTCGCGGAACTATGTCAGGAAGCGGGGCTGCCCGCCGGAGTCGTCAACATCGTGACAGGCGATGGCTCGACCGGTGAAGCGCTGGTGAAGCATCCCGATGTCGATAAGATTGCGTTCACGGGATCGACGGAAGTGGGACGCGCGATTCGCAGCGCGACTGCCGGAAGCCACAAGCGCCTTTCGCTTGAACTCGGCGGCAAATCTCCGTTCATCATCTTCGAGGATGCGGACCTCGATAGCGCGGTCGAAGGGCTGGTCGATGGGATCTGGTTCAATCAGGGGCAGGTGTGCTGCGCGGGTTCGCGTCTGTTGATGCAGGAGAGCATCGCGGAGCCATTGTTGTCGAAAATTCGCGATCGCATGAGCACTCTCCGCATCGGGGCTCCGCTCGATAAAGCGATCGACATTGGCGCCATCGTCGCGCGCGTGCAACTGGACCGCATCGAGCGCATGGTGGCACAAGGAGTCGCGGAAGGAGCGACCTGCTGGCAACCGCAAGTTGTGCTGCCCTCGCGCGGTTTCTATTTTCCGCCGACACTATTGAGCAATGTGCACCCGACGTCGATTGTCGCTCAGCAGGAAATTTTTGGTCCCGTTCTCGCTGCCATGACTTTCCGCACTCCGAAGGAAGCGGTCGAGTTGGCCAATAACACGGTCTATGGCCTGGCGTCGTGTGTGTGGAGCGAGAACATCAACGTGGCGCTGCATGTGGCCGCGCAACTCAAGGCCGGCGTCGTATGGGTGAATTGCACAAATTTGTTCGATGCGGCCTGCGGCTTTGGCGGATATCGCGAGAGCGGATACGGCCGGGAAGGCGGCAGAGAAGGCCTGCTCGAATACATGGAACCCACTTGGTTCAAGCATGCTCCAGTGTTGCCGGCTGCGAACTCTCCCTCCGCGGCGCAACTCGCCGGACAAATGGAAGAGAATGAAGAGAAGCCTGATGCAAGCAAGCCTGCCATCGACCGCACCGTAAAACTCTACATCGGTGGGAAGCAGGCGCGGCCCGACTCGGGTTACAGCATGGAAGTTCACGCGCCGGATGGTCACTTGTTGGGCGAGGCTCCGCTGGGCAATCGGAAAGATATTCGCAATGCCGTGGAGGCGGCGCGCACGGCCGAAGCCTGGGCCAAGGCTACAGCGCACAATCGCGCCCAAGTTTTGTACTACTGCGCGGAGAATCTAGCGTTGCGTCGTGATGAAATCGGCCAACGACTCGCCGCGGTCGTGGGAGAAAAACAAGCCGCGGCGGAAGTCGAACTTGGCGTCGAGCGCATCTTTTCCTATGCCGCCTGGGCCGACAAATTCGATGGAGCCGTACACAATCCGCCATTTCGCAATATCGCAATCGCGATGAACGAAGCGATTGGAACCGTTGGCGTGATCTGCCCCACCGAAGCGCCGCTACTGGGTTTCCTTTCACTCGTGATGCCGCTGCTCGCAGTCGGCAACACCGTGGTTGCCGTTCCGTCGGAGAGATATCCGCTGATCACCGGCGATCTCTACCAGCTCTTCGACACCAGCGATCTGCCCGGCGGCGCGATCAATATCGTCACGGGCTACGCTTCGCAGCTGCTCAAGACTCTTGCCGAGCATGATGACGTCGATGGCCTTTGGTGTTACGGAGACGAAGCCACCGTGGCCGCCGCAAAGGCAATGTCAACTGGAAACTTGAAGCAGGTCTGGACGAATGAAGGTCGCGTGATCGACTGGTTCAATCCCAAGCAGGCGGAAGGCCGGTGGTTTCTGGAGCACGCCACTCAGGTGAAAAATATCTGGGTTCCGTATGGCGAATAGCCGGTTCTGCGACTGATCGCCATTTGCATTTGTCCATTTGCATTTGTCCCAGCCCAGCGCTAGCATAGCTCGGTCCACTTCGCCGCTTCTTTCTTTCTTGCACGTTTCGCTTTGATCAAGGAGGACCTATGGGTATCGCTGTTTCCCCTCAAATTCATCCGCAAGTTGCGGAGTTCATCGACAAACCACGGAAGATGTTGATCAACGGCAAGTGGGTCAACGCCGCTTCCGGAAAAACATTTCCCACATACAATCCCGCCACCGGCGAAGTTTTGGCTCAGGTCGCGGAAGGTGATCGCGAAGACATCAATCAAGCTGTGAAGGCTGCTCGCAGGGCCTTCGACAACGGTCCATGGCGTAGGATGAGCGCATCCGAACGCGGCCGTCTGGTCTGGAAACTCGCCGATCTGTTGGAGCAGCACACCGAGGAGTTTGGCTATATCGAGAGCCTCGACAATGGCAAGCCTCTTAGCATCGCCAAGGCCGCCGACGTTCCGCTCGCAGTCGATCTCTTCCGCTACATGGCAGGATGGGCGACCAAGATCGAGGGCAACACCATTCCTCTCTCGGTTCCGTACACTCCTGGCGCAAAATATCTCGCGTATACACTACGAGAGCCGGTCGGGGTTGTCGGTCAAATTATTCCGTGGAACTTCCCGCTGCTCATGGCGGCGTGGAAACTTGGGCCCGCTTTGGCTACCGGCTGCACGGTGGTGTTGAAGCCCGCCGAGCAAACCCCGCTATCCGCGCTGCGTCTCGGCGAACTCATCACGGAGGCCGGCTTCCCCGAAGGCGTAGTCAACATAATTCCCGGTTACGGCGAAACAGCCGGGGCTGCGTTGGCCGCTCATCCCGACGTGGACAAGATCGCCTTCACGGGATCTACCGAAGTCGGCAAGCTGATCGTCCACGCGGCCACCGGCAATCTCAAAAAAGTTTCTTTGGAACTCGGTGGCAAGTCTCCGAACGTAGTCTTCAAGGATGCCGATCTCGAGACCGCCATCCCCGGCTCCGCCAGCGCCATCTTCTTCAACCACGGCCAGTGCTGCTGCGCGGGCTCGCGATTGTATGTCGAGAAATCGGTTTACGATCAGGTTGTCGAAGGAGTCGCGGAGCATGCCCGAAGAATCAAGGTGGGCTCGGGCCTTGATCCCGATACGCAGATGGGTCCCCTGGTTTCAGAAGAGCAACTGAATCGCGTTTGCGGATACCTGGAATCCGGATTCTCCGAAGGCGCGAAGGCTGTTGCCGGAGGCCACAAGGCTGGCGAGCGTGGATATTTCGTTGAACCCACAGTACTGGTGGATACTCGGGAAAACATGAAGGTCGTGCAGGAAGAAATCTTCGGGCCGGTCGTTACGGCGATGCCGTTTACGGATCCGGAGGAAATCATTCCTCGCGCCAATGACAGCGACTACGGCTTGGCTGCGGCGGTCTGGACGCGCGACATCGGCAAGGCGCATCGTATGGCGGAGCAACTTCGCGCTGGCACTGTCTGGATCAACTGCTACAACATTTTCGATGCAGCCCTGCCCTTCGGCGGCTACAAACAATCGGGATGGGGACGCGAGATGGGGCACGACGCCCTCAATCTTTACACTCAAACTAAGGCGGTCTGCACCAGAATCGCTTAACAATTTGCGTTTCCGAACACAAAAGGACGATGGGTCAATCCCACCGTCTTTTTTCTTGACGATTTCGAGTGATCAGTTATTTTTCCATCAGCAAAACTTTTTCCGCTTCATCGATCTCCTGCAGCTTGACCTCAATCACTTCGTTCATCGTAGTCTGCACATTGCGGCCCACGAACGTCGCTTCGACGGGAATCTCGCGATGACCGCGGTCGATCAGCACGCACAGTTGCACGCGCCGCGGCCTGCCGTGCGAAAAAAGAGCGTCGAGCGCGGCACGCGTTGTGCGTCCCGTGAAGAGAACGTCATCGACCAGCACAATATTTTTGTCCTCAATCTCAAATCCAATCTCTTTTTCCTGCACCACCGGCTTCGGCCCGAGTGTCGAAAGATCGTCGCGGTAAAATGTGATATCCAAAGTCCCCACTGGCACTCTCGCGCTCTCAATTCGCGTAATGATCTTGCCCAGCCGTTCCGCGATGGGAACTCCACGGCGGCGAATTCCCACCAAGCCCAGGCCATCGACGCCGCTATTTTTTTCCACGATTTCGTAAGCCAGCCGCACCAGCGTGCGCTCGATTTCAGATGCGGACATGAGTTGCGCCTTCTGGCGAAGGCCGCCCGTCTTGCGCGAAGGAGTTTTTGCATTCATTATTTGTTGTGTCCCAGCGGGAGGTGAACCCGGCTACTCAATGTAGTCAACGCGCTCCCCGCAGGTCAAGCTGTTGAGAAACCTGCAGAGCGTGGCAGACAATTTAGAGACTGGACTTTTTGACCGGCTCCGCAGTCTCACGAAACTCCTGCGATAGAGTTTCACGGATGGGACACTCGGTTCTTATCGTACGTGCAAAGGGAGGACTTCCTTCTCGTATTGTCACTAGATTAATAGCTTCAGAATTTTTCCCTGCGGCGGCCGTCGCTACGATCCCTACGCCCTGATTTCTCCCCAGAGCCTTGGCTCGGTACAGAGCCGCGTCCGCCAACGCAATGGATTCCTCGGCACAGATCGCCTCGAAAGCGCCGCGACTCCAGGGATACGCGGCCCATCCTACTGAACAAGTCTTTTTCACCAGGATTTCCTGGCCAAGATCGAAGGGTTCCGACGCCACTACCTCCAAAATGCGGCTGCAAAATGCGGGAATCCCCGCAGGATCGGCCGACCTGCTCATGATTAGAAATTCTTCTCCGCCCCAGCGCACCAGCACGTCGGACTTGCGAACAACCGTTGATAGCCTTTGCGCCACGAGCTGCAGCAGGCGGTCTCCCGCGGGATGTCCATGCCGGTCGTTTACTTCCTTGAAAAAGTCCATATCGACCATCATGAATACGAGATCGCGATGATCCATCTTGCGGACGTCCCCGCCACGCGCGCGTTGATAATTTCGCAGGACTTGCCCGGCCTCGGCAGTCAGGATTTCTTCGAGATAGCGCCGGTTCCATACCCCAGTCAGCACGTCGGTAAATGAGATTTCTTGCAGCTCCAAATTCTTGCGCTGCAATTCCAAACTATGCCAGCGCAGCGAATGTTCTTTATTTTCCAGTTCATCCTTCAGGCGGCACATCTCGTCCAGGTTCTGCCGGGATAACCGGAGCACGCTTAGTAACTCCTGATCCAATAAATGTTGCCGCACAAAAACTAATGCGCCCATTACCAGCATGACACCGACGGTTAGCAGCAGCCGGTAGTCGCGAATGCTCTGCGGCGCATCTCCGCCAAATTGCGCCCATGCCATCATCAACGGCGTCATGAACACCGCCACCATAGCCAAACGCGCTTTCCAAATTTCATAACCCTGGCTCGGAACTTCTTCGAACGAATTCTGCGCCATGATTTCGCGCGGCAAGAACCCAAAGCGCACAAACCAGACCATTCCCGCTACCAGCGGCACATCGAACAAACTTCCTGTGAAATAGAGATGCAGGTCAATCGCCTCGCTGGCCATCAGCGACGCCACACAATACAGCAACGTGGCGACGAATAGATTGAAGTAAAGAGTTCGCCAGGCTCCGCGACTTCTGCGCCATACCAGCATCAAGCCAGTCGCCAGCACCAGTTCTTCAGCGACGTAGAGCAGGTCAAAACTTCTGCCGTACACCAACTCGCTGGGATATACATACTGCCAGGGAATCACGACGAAGAGATAGAGGAAGAGCCACCACGTAATCAGCAGCGCGAAATCAAGCGTTCCAACTCGCTGCGAGCGATTATCGTGTTTAACATGCGGCTGGACTGCTACCGCGGCCATCATCGGAACAATATGCAGAAATAGAATCACGTCCCCGACAAATGGATTGGGCGCCTCATGGCGGACAACCACTTCCAGGTAAGTCCACATGAGTTGCGAAGCCAGCCATATTACAAAACCCAGGCCCAAAAGCGCCCAGAACAGGCGAGCCTTCGCCGAGGTCTTCCTCACGTTGGCAAGAACGGCCAATGTTGCGCAAACCAGAATGATATTCTGAAGAATGTCACCAAAAGCTGTGAGAGCAAATCCGCGCGGTGCCAGGAGCGATAGCAAAACGTGCACGCAGACCACGGCGCACACCAAGGCCGTCCACCTGCGGGCGTACTGGAGCGGAGTTTTCCCCACACTGCAGATTGTATGATCGCGACAACTCCCGCTTTTATTACCGAGGTAACCAGAAAACTACGAAAAGAGGGAAAGTATTTACGCGAGCGCGGCAAAAAAGTGCTGCACGAAACGATAAACATCCTGATACGAGTTGTACAAAGGCACTGCCGCAACCCGAAAGGTGTCAGGCTCTCGCCAATCCCCAATCATTCCCGCCGTAGCCAGCTGATCGCACAGTTTGCGGCCGCCGTGTGGCAAACGGATCGATATCTGGGCGCCTCTTCGATTCTTTTCGCGCGGCGTGATGAGGGAGAACTTGGGTGCGTCCTGTTGGTCGAGCAAGAATTGTATATACGCCGTAAGTAACAGGCTCTTAGACCGCAACCGTTCCAGGCCAGCCTCGTAAAAAATCTCCAGCGAGGCCCGCAAGGCGGCGAGCGCTAGAATCGGCGGATTGCTCAATTGCCAGCCTTCCGCTCCCTCCATCGGACGAAAATCCGGTCCCATCTGAAACCGAGTATTCTCATCGTGGCCCCACCATCCAGCGAAGCGCGGCAATTGCCAGGCACGCGCATGCCGCTCATGAACAAAACATCCTCCAACGCATCCCGGACCCCCATTCAAGTATTTGTAATTGCACCACACAGCGAAGTCCGGTCCCCAGTCGTGAACCTGCAGCGGTATGTTTCCCACAGCATGAGCCAAATCAAATCCCACGACGCATCCCTTGCGCCGCCCCGCCTTTGTAATTTCCGCCATGTCGAACGCTTGTCCCGTGACGTAGTTCACTCCCCCGATGAGGATTAGAGCAATCGAGTCCCCCTCGCGGTCAATTAGCGCTTCGATATCTTCATCGCGCAGGCAAGTCTCGCCCTCGCGAGGCGTGAGTTCGAGCAGCGAGGAATCCGGATCAAAACCATGAAAGCGAATTTGTGACTTCACCGCATACTGATCCGAGGGGAAAGCTCCGCCTTCGACCAGAATCTTGTGCTTGTTGGTCGTGGGCCGATAAAACGACGCCATCATCAAGTGCAAGTTCACCGTCAGAGAGTTCATCACTACCACTTCGCCTGGATGCGCCCCGACCAACGTCGCCGTCTGCTGCGTCAGCAACCGGTGGTAAGGCATCCATGGATGGCTTGCGTGGAAGTGCCCGTCCACGCCGAGTTTCGCCCAGTCGCGCAGTTCCTGCTCAACATACGCACTCGCAGTTTTCGGCTGCAACCCGAGCGAGTGCCCGCACAAATAAATGCAGTCATCCCCAGTTCTTGTTTTTGGAACGAAGAAGCGACTCCGGAAGTGCGCCAGAGGATCGCGGGCATCCATGGCAGCGGCAAACTCCTCGCCTATCTGAAACTGAGGAACGGTCACGCAACCATCTCCAGGGGCGTGAGTTGACTCCGGATCAACTTGTCGGCCTGGTTCCAGTCAAGGTCTTCGATGCGCTCGATCCGGTCACAGAGTTCCGTCAGCATCAGGTCCTGAACCTGACCGCGCTTCAGGGCCGTCGCATACGGAATTCGATGAAATGTAACCATGGCATACTTTGGAACAAACAACCGGGGGTACTTTTCTTCCAGCGCCAGCTCCACCTTCTTGCGAAACAAGAATCGGGGGGCCGCAACACGATCCCGCATCTCCACAAAATTCTCGACGGCCAGGTCGGCAATGGCGTCCGTATTGATTTTCCGCACCTCTTCGAACTCGGTGAAAACACGGTTCCAGTCCGCTCCATACTGGTCGATGAGCGCCAGCAGAAAGGTGCAGTCTTCGAATCCACAATTGATTCCCTGCCCGAAAAAAGGAACAATCGCATGCGCCGAATCGCCGAGCAGAAGCACTCGCCCTTCCACATGCCATGGCAAGCATTTGATCGTCACCATCGAACCGGTGGGATTGGCAAAAAAATTGTCGGCCAGGTTGGGCATAACCGGAACCGCATCGGGAAACCGCGACTGAAAGAACTGGATTACTGCGGACGGCGTGGTCAATTTGGCAAAGCTGTCGACCCCCTCGAACGGCAGGAAGAGAATGCTGGCAAATGTCCCATCCACGTTGGGCAGCGCAATCAGCATGTGGTTGCCGCGCGGCCAGATGTGAAGAGCGTTCGTTTCCAGAACATGTTTTCCGTTTGGGCCGGCCGAAATTGTCATTTCCTTGTAGCCGTAGTCCAGATATTGCTGCGAAAAGTTGAACCGGCTTAGTTTCAGCATTTCGCTGCGAATCGCCGACGCCGACCCATCACAACCAATAACAACGCTCGACTCGATCGTTCGCTCCTCGCCGCTCCGCTCATCTTTGAATTGGACACTTCCCGTCTTAAGGTCAATTCCGGTGCAGCGTTGTTGAAAGTGAATCTTTGCGCCCTGCCGTTCGGCCGCATTCATCAGCGCAATATTCAATTCGGCGCGGGAAATGGAATAGATGACTTCTGCTTCATCTTTTCCATAGGGTTGAAAGGTGAGCGCGGATGAGGCGGAGTGCATCATCCGTCCCTTCATCGGGATGACGATCCCCCGCATCTCATTCCATAGTCTGGCTTGAGAGAGCGCGTAGATGCCGCGTGTGGACAAAGCCAGATTGATCGACCGGCCTGCGCCGATTCGAACTTGCCGCATGTCCGGCCGTCTTTCATAGATCTCAACACGGAAACCGCGCTTTATCAATCCCAGCGCCAGCAGAGGGCCAGTGAGTCCTGCGCCAATGAGTGAAATAGTTTCGGTGTTATGAGTCATGCTCTGCGTAGCAGGCCGAGATCCGTGCGGAAACCTGGGCGGATTATTCCGTCAATAGCGTCCGCGCTTCCCATAATTCCGGAAAGAACTTTTTGTCTAGCGTATTCTTCAAGTAAGATGAGCCCGCGCTTCCGCCGGTTCCCATGCGCGCGCCAATCACCCGTTCCACCAGTTGAATGTGCCGAAGCCTCCAGCTCACTACCAGTTCGTCAAACTCCGTGAGCCGTTCACACACATCAATCCAATCGCGATGGCTGTGTTCGTCCCGATAGAGCGCGAGAATCGCTCGCGCCCGCGCGTCGAATCGCTCACGCTCGGTTGCATTGTCATCCACCTGCAGCTTGCCCATCGCCCGTAACGCATCAAAGAATACATCGTGCAGAGAAGGCTCGCGCAGCCTTTGCTCCAGCAGGGCATGGGCTTCCGGAGTGGGCCGGTGATAGCGCAACATCTTCTCGTCCTTCAGGCCGCAGAGAAATTCCAGCTCGCGAAACTGTTCCGACTGAAATCCGCTGGCTGGCTCCAGCTTGCCACGGAATGCCAGAAAGTGCGTGGGCAGCATAGTTTCAAGAATCGTGAACTGCTCCACCAGCACTCGCGTAATTTCCGTACAGCGGCGCAGCAGTCGTGCCGCTTCATAGACTTCATCGCGCGACTCTGGATTCGTCCCCGCTGCTTGCAGGTTCGCGACTACCGCATCCAGATCGTGCAGCAGCTCCCTGAACCACAACTCGTATGTCTGATGCACGATGATGAACAGCAACTCATCGTGATGTTGCGGCGAAGACTGTGGGTGTTGGAGCTGCAGCAGTTCCGGAACTTTGAGATATGAGCTGTAGGTAAGCTGCTCGCCGTGCGGCGATCCGTCCTTTGAAGCGCTCACGTCCGCTGCATGGGTGGCGCTTTGTTGTTCCAGACCAAGAAACGAAACCGCATTCCCGCCCAGCAAGAGCGCTTTCACATCATCTTTCAAATTACTCGATCGAATTAACGAACCCACACGATGCTCGCCCAGAGGAAACGGATAATCGGAGCCCAACATCACGCGCGCGGGTCCCATCGTTCCCACCAGAAACTCCAGGGCGCGATCGTCGAAGACCGCGGAATCCACATAGAAGCGATTCAAGTAGCGGCTGGGCGGCAACTCGCAAACGCCATGCGCCCCGGAATGATGCTGCCATGCATTTTCCAGACGCCCCAACAGAAACGCAAAACTTCCTCCGCCATGCGCAAAGCAGATATGCAGCTTCGTCGGCAACTTGTCGAACGCACCGCCCAGAATCATCGCGACAATGCCGAGTTGGGTCTCCGCCGGCATACCCACAGTCCAAGGCATCATGTACTTCGGCATGCGCTGCGGCGCCAGCATGTCCCAGGGATGAATCAGCACGGCCGCGCCCTCATCCGCGCAGTGATGCAAAAACGTCACAATGCCAGGATCATCAAGATTTTTCTCTCCAACGTGATTACCGATCTGCACGCCGAGATGGCCGGCGCGAACGCATCGGCTTAATTCTTTACACGACGCGTCGATATCCTGCAGAGGAACTTGGCACAATGATTTCAGCCTGCCCTTGCCCTGCGCGCACAGTTCCAGCGCCGCATCGTTGAACAGACGCGCGCTATCCAGCGCTTGCACCGCCGGGCGCTCGTATGCGAACAGCACCGGCGTAGCCGACAAGACCTGCATGTCGACGTCGTCCCGATCCATTTCGTTGAGGCGCACGTCAGCGTCCCAGCACGCGGAATAAATCTGCCGGAAGAATCGGTCACCCACCATGATTTCGGCCTTCCCCGGCTCCGGGTGCTTGATCCACGGCCAATTGGGAGTGCTGTATCGCGCCGCCAGATCAGGCCAGTCGCGCGGGAAGAAATGATTGTGGATGTCGATGACTGGCATTTTTACTGTCTGCCGACTTAGTGTTTGCCGGGATGAACCGCGCCACAGCGTTTGCACTTGCGGAGGTTCTCGTTGCCGTAAAACTGCTCAAACAAGGGAGGCAGATCGCGCACGATACTCTTCAACTTCATTTCGGCCCGATGCAGCAAGTGATGGCAATTCTGGCAATACCATTCGAATCCATCTACCACGCCTTCCGGGCGCGGCATCTCGACGACCAGTCCAATGCTCCCCGCCTGGCGCTGCGGGGAATGCCGCATGTGTTTCGGCAGAAGAAAAATCTCGCCTTCTTGAATTGGAATTTCGATCGGCGGCTTGCCGGGCGTTTCCATGATGCGAATAGAAATGTTGCCTTTCATCTGGTAGAAAAACTCCTCCGTCGGATCGTCGTGATAATCGCGCCGTTGGTTCGGACCTCCGACCACGGTCACCATCATTTCTCCATCTTCCCACACCTGCGCATTTCCCACGGGGGGTTTGAATTTTTCCTTGTTCTCTTCGATCCAGGCCTGAAAGTTGAACGCTTTGAGGTCTTTGATGGACGCCATAGTTACTCCTGTTCTTCAGGCTTGTATGCCATCGCCCGGATTTCAATCAGCAGATGCGGATGCGGCAACTGATGCACGGCGACAGTCGTGCGAGCCGGGCCATCGTTGTCGAAGTATTTGCCGTAGACTTCGTTATATCCCGCGAAATCGTTCATGTTTACCAGGTAGGTCGTTACCTCAACGACATTCTCGAGCTGCGCGCCCACGCTATCCAGAATGTCGCGCACGTTCTCGATGACAGCTTTTGTCTGCTCTCGAATATCGAGATGCTTATTTCCTACCTCGTCGACTTCGGCGCCGGCAATCGTGTCGTCACCGCGGCGCGCGCTCGTCCCCGATACGAAGAGAAAGTCGCCCGCGCGCTTGACATGCGGATACTTGCCGCGCGGCCTTGCTTTGCCCTCAATAATTTTGCTTTCGACTTTCTTCATGGTGCTCTTATGACGTCGCGGTCAGGCATCACAACCGAATACAAATATTGTTCAGCTCCGAATAGAAATTCAAGGAATGCATGCCGCCTTCACGTCCGATTCCCGAGAGTCCCATCCCTCCGAAGGGCGTTCGCAAGTCTCGCAAGAACCAGCAATTCACCCACGTGATGCCGGCATTCATCCGCTGCGCTACCCGGTGGCCGCGCTTCAGGTTCGTCGTCCAGATCGAGGCGGCCAGACCGTACTTCGTATCATTCGCCATGCTGATTGCTTGCTCTTCTGCATCGAAAGCGGCGAGATGGCACACCGGCCCGAAGATTTCTTCCTTCACGCAGCGCGCCGATTCCGGCAATCCAGTATAGATCGTCGGTTGTACATAAAATCCGTTGTCAAGAGCGTTGCCGAACTCAGGAATGCCGCCTCCGGTCACTACGGTCGCACCTTCTTCGCGTGCCAGCCGATAATAAGACAGCACTTTCTCGCGATGCTGCGCTGAAATCAGCGGCCCTAGATCTGTCGTTTTTTCCAGCGGAGATCCAACGCGGAGACTCTCCGCCTTGCGCTGAAGCGCTTCGACGAACCGCGCAAGAATCGTGCGCTCAACGTAAACCCGTTCGGTGCACAAACAAACTTGTCCGGTGTTCAGGAATACCGCTTCACTGATCCCGTTGACTGCCTCCTCAAAGTCGCAATCTGCGAACACAATCGCCGCATTCTTGCCCCCGAGTTCAAAGGAAACCGGCTTCACCGATGCCGCTACCGTCTTCATGATGGCCGCGCCGGTCTGCGATTCGCCGGTGAAAGTGACTGCGTTCACATCATTGTGCTGCGTAAGAAACTCCCCCGCCGAGTTAGGGCCGAACCCGTGGACGACGTTGTAACCACCGTCGGGAATTCCAGCTTCCTTCATCACCTCGGCAAGCAACGTCGCAGTCGCAGGAGTTTCCTCGGAGGGTTTCACCACCACGGTGTTGCCGCAAGCCAGGGCCGGGGCCAGTTTCCACGTGAGTAATAAGAGCGGAAGATTCCACGGGGTGATGATGCCAACAACTCCGAGAGGCTTGCGGACAGCATAGTTCAGTGCGCTCTTGCCGTCTGGAGTTTCCGTCTGGAAGGATTCCAGACCAGCCGTCTTGATCAGGTCGGCGAACGCGCGAAAATTCGCCACCGCGCGCGGAACATCCAATTTCGAAGCCAGCGCAATGGACTTGCCCGTGTCAGCAACCTCGGCGGCGACGAAGCAATCGAAACGTGCTTCGATCGCATCGGCCACTTTATGCAGCCGAGCCGCGCGTGCGGGAATCGACAACTGACCCCACTCTCCTCGGAGCGCTTTGCGGGCGGCCTGCACCGCATCATCGACAAGACCATGATCCGCTTCGGTAACCTGAGCGATCACGCTACCGTCCGCTGGATTCACGTCGGGAAATTCCCGCTTCCCGCGAACGTACTGTCCGTCGATGAAATTCAGGATGGATTTCAATGACACACTCCGCGGCATCGTAGCAGCGTCGCCTCAGAAGAAGCAACGGTGGCAAAGGCTTAGTTCTCTCGTTCCCGCAAATATCTCTCTAATGCATCCTGCCATGTGGGCATGGCAATTCCATACTGCTGCAAGCTCTTCGCCGATAGCACAGAGTACGCCGGGCGCGGCGCGGGACGCGCCATCTGCTGACTGCTGACCGGACGCACTTCGGTGCCAAGTCCAGCGTCCTTTATGATCTCGCGCGCAAACTCAAACCACGAACAATCCCCAGAATTGGTCGCATGCACGATTCCATGCGCACGGTTGCGGCATAATTCGACGATCGACCTCGCCAGGTCGACGGCGTAGGTGGGGCATCCGCGCTGATCATTCACCACGTCCAGGACCGGCCGGGTAGCTGCCAGTTTCAGGATCGTGTCCGGAAAGCATTTTCCGCCCGTCCCGAACAGCCACGAAGTCCGCGCGATGCAGCATTCCGGTAGCACTTCCAGCAATTGAACTTCCGCCTCAGCCTTGGAACGCCCGTACACGCTCTGCGGATTGCGCTGATCTCCGGTTTCGTACGGCGACGTCTTCTTTCCATCGAAAACGTAATCGGAACTGAGAAACAAAAGCTTCGCGCTATTCCGTTTCGCGGCCTGAGCGACATTCACCGCGCCATCGCGATTCACGGCAAACGCCAGATCGGGATGACTCTCGCAATCATCCACGTTGGTATAAGCGGCGGCCAATACAATCCAATCCGGCCGGCTCATTTCCACCAACTTCTGCACGTTATCCGCATCGCGAATGTCGACGTCGCGCGAGGATAGTCCGAGAACCTCATCAGACGTCCATTCGCGGAGGAGTTCCTTACCTAAAAGCCCCGAGGCGCCTAAAATCATCGCTTTCATTTCAGTCGTTTTCTGCGCCTATTCGAAAGTCTCGGCATCGCGAAGAGCGACGCCGAGCTGATCTTTGGCGGAGACTATCGGTTCGTCTTGCAACTCCCAGTTAACTTTCAAATTCGGATCATTCCATGCCACAGTGCGTTCATGTTCCGGAGAATAATAATCGGTCGCCTTGTACAGGACCTGCGCCTTTTCCGAAATAACGCGAAACCCATGTGCAAAGCCCGCCGGAATCCAGAGCATGCGCTTGTTCTCGCCCGACAAGCGCACCGCCTCCCATCCGCCGAACGTTGGAGAGCTCCGGCGCATGTCCACCGCGACATCGAGAATCTCTCCCTCCACCGCCCGCACCAATTTTCCCTGAGCATGTTCGATCTGATAATGCAGCCCGCGCAGGACGTTCCGTTGCGAACTCGAATGGTTATCCTGAACAAAACGTTCCTCAATTCCGAGTTCTGCAAAGGCCTTCTCGTTATAGCTCTCCAGAAAAAATCCGCGCTCGTCGGCAAACACGCGCGGCTCCAGAATGACGACACCCGGCAGAGAAGTCGAGATTTTATGGATCGCGCCCATTGCCTTTCGGGTCTGTGGAACCGCAGTCACCTCAGAATACTTTCTCTCGCAAAAGCTGGAGAAGATAAGCGCCGTAGCTGCTGTTTTTCATGGTGCTTCCAATCTTTTCAACCTCTGCCGCCGTAATGTAACCGGAGCGATAGGCGATCTCTTCCGGACACGCCACCATCAACCCCTGCCTTTTTTCGATTGCCTGAATGTAGAGCGCCGCATCCATCAACGATTCATGCGTGCCCGTATCCAGCCAGGCCATGCCCCGCCCCATTACCACCACTTCCAGCCGCCCATTTTTCAAGTACTCCTGGTTCACATCGGTGATCTCAAGCTCGCCGCGCGCGCTGGGTTTCAGCGTCTTCGCAATCTCCACCACGCGGTGATCGTAGAAATAGAGTCCGGTGACAGCGTATCGCGATTTTGGCTGCTTCGGCTTTTCCTCAATGCTCAATGCGCGCCCGTTGGCATCGAACTCCACCACACCGTAGCGCTCTGGGTCATGCACCGGATACGCGAACACTCGAGCGCCCTCCACTTTGCGCGTCGCCTCTCGCAGATCTTTCGCCAGATCGTGGCCATAAAAAATATTGTCCCCCAGAATCAGCGCGCAGGGATTGCCATCCAGGAATTTGTCTCCCAGCAAAAATGCCTGCGCAATTCCCTCCGGTTTGTTTTGCACCAGATATTGCAGACGAATCCCATACTGGCTGCCGTCCCGCAGAACGATCTGGAACTTGGGTACATCTTCGGGAGTCGAAATCACCAGAATGTCGCGGATTCCCGCCAACATGAGGGTGCAGAGCGGGTAATAAATCATGGGTTTGTTATAGACGGGAAGCAAACTCTTTCCCATCGCCTGCGTCACCGGATACAGACGCGTCCCCGACCCTCCCGCCAGAATGATCCCTTTATATCGCGTGCTCTCTGCCATAATTTAGTCGATCTTTTCTATTCTATGGCGTTTGCGATTGCGATTCGCGGCGACTTCTGCGCAACTACGTGGAATAGTGCGTAGCCACCCACTGCCGATAGCTTCCGCTGGTCACGCCTCGCACCCACGCCTCATGTTCAAGATACCAGCGAACCGTTTTCCGAATCCCATTTTCAAATGTCGCTTTGGGCTTCCATCCCAGCTCGCGTTCGATCTTGCGCGCGTCCATCGCATAACGGCGATCGTGTCCCGGCCGGTCCTTCACAAAAGTAATCAGCTCCCGGCGAGCGGTTGGTCCCGGGGGCGCCATCTCATCCACCAAATTGCAGATGGTCTTGACGATCTCAATGTTTGGCATCTCATTCCAGCCGCCAACGTTGTAGGTTTCTCCAGGCCGCCCGCCGCGCAACACGGTTGCGATCGCCTCGCAGTGATCTTCCACATAAAGCCAGTCTCGGACATTCTTTCCGTCTCCATAAACCGGCAGTGGCTTGCCGTCACGCGCATTCACGATCATCAACGGAATGAGTTTCTCCGGAAACTGATAGGGCCCGTAATTATTCGAGCAATTCGTCGTCAGTGTCGGCAACCCATAAGTGTGGTGATAGGCCCGCACCAGATGATCCGATGCGGCTTTCGACGCGGCGTACGGACTGTTGGGAGCGTACGGAGTAGTTTCGCAAAAGGGCGGATCGTCCGGCCCGAGCGAACCGTACACTTCATCGGTAGAAACGTGCAGGAATCGGAATCGTTTTAGCGGCTCGCCTGAAAGCGCGCTCCAATACGCTCGCGTCTCTTCCAGTAAAGCGAAGGTCCCGTCAACGTTGGTGCGAATAAAATCTTCTGGCCCTCGGATGGAGCGATCTACATGGCTCTCCGCGGCAAAGTGCGCGATCGCGTTCGGCCCGTGCTTTTCCAGAAGACGACCGACAAGACCGCGATCGCCGATATCGCCGTGAACGAACTCATATCGAGGACTCGCTGCGATGCTCTCCAGATTATGCAGGTTCCCCGCATACGTCAGTTTGTCCAGATTTACGATCGAGACAGATTCGTCCCGCATCTGCTGCAGGATAAAGTTGGACCCGATGAAGCCTGCTCCGCCGGTGACAAGAATGGTATTTCTCATTCGTAATCTGATTTGCTTCAGGGCCATCGCCGCACCTCGGCCCCTGGCAAGACAAGAACATGATTGTAATAAAAAAGGACGGGGTTCGCCCCGTCCTCTGGTCAGACGTCGTCATCTCTTTTTGTCTGCAGCCGGTAACTACCCTGCTTTCCGTTCCGAGCCCATGCGCTCGTCTGCCGCCACCACCCTCGCGGCAGGCTTCTTGCTGGTCGAATGCGGAGGATCCGATCCCATCAACTGAAAGTATGTTTTCTCAATATCCCCGGTAATCTTCTGCCACTGATACTGTTCCTCGACTCGCCTCCTTGCCGTCCTGCCCGCGGCTTCGCGCACCGCGGGATTCGCAATCAGAAAACGCAATCGGTCTGCCAGATCGGTTGCACTCCCGCGTTGGAAAGTAAATCCTACTCCGTCCACTAATTCGCGATTCTCTGGAATGTCGCTGGCCAACACGCAGAGCCCTGCTCCCATGGCATCCAACAACGCCAGCGACAGCCCTTCCAAATCCGATGGCAGCACAAATAACATGGCATTGGTGAGAAGTTCGTCCAGAGTCTCGCCCGACGTGCAGTCGAGAATCCGGATGCGTTCGCTGGCATGCGTCTGCAAATCCCGGATGTACTCGTTGGAGTAACTCGATGACCCCGCCATCACCAGCGTCGCATCCGTATCAACGTTCTCGAAGGCTTCGACAAGCAGATGGCAACCCTTCTCCGGCGACAATCTCCCCAGAAACAGAACGTATTTCCCCGGATCGAGTCCCCACTCCAGAATCTTCCTGGGCTCGCTGCGTTCCCGCAGGACCGCACCATTCGCAACATAAAAAGGTTCGATCCCATGAACGTCTCGGTAGTGTCGTTGCAGAGTCTGCGAAACCACCATCGTTGCGTTCGGAAGATAGCCCGACGCTCGCTCTCCCAGTCGCAGCACTGCGGATGCAACCTGACCCCATTTTTTTCGTTGCCAGTCCAGCCCCTGCACGGTGACCGCCGTCTTTTTTCCTAGCAGCCGGGGGAAAAACGAAAACAGCGCCGGCCCAAGGGCATGATAATGAACTACGTCATACTGCTGGGTCATGGCGTGGGTCGTGCTCAGTAGCGTGTGCACCAGGGTTTCCAAATGTTTTGACCGGATCGTCGGCAGCCGCACCAATCGCAGGCCGTTGTATTCCGTCACCGCCGGTGTGAAGTAATTGCGGCAGTACACCGTAACTTCGTGCCCCATCTCCGCCAGCCGTTTTCCGACTTCCTCGTAATAGGTTTCAATCCCGCTATATTTCGAAATCACCCCGCGTCCGCCGATAAAGGCAACCCGCAGCGCAACTCGGTGTTCGGGAGTGATTGGAGTCTGTTTCTCTCCCGAGGACGTTGTTCGCGATAGTTGCGATGGGGCCTCTTCCAAGGTTTCTGGTCGCGTCGGAGTGCGCGTCTTTTTCTGTGCGACAAGGCCTTCATATAGACTCAGCAGTTTCTGATAGTGTCCCTCAGGCGTGTGGCGCTGCCGTACCATCTCCCATCCCGCGCGTCCCATCTTCTCCGCCCACTCCGGCCTTGACGCGAGAGATTGAATGGCGTCCGCGAGTTGATCCACGTCGCTCGGACGATACAGAAGTCCGGTCTCCCCGTGCTGAACCAACTCCCGCCTTGAACCTAGATCCGACGCCACCACCGCACGTCCCTCCGCATACGATTCAAGGATGGTCTTTCCCAGCGTCTCGTAAGCATGGGAAGGCAGGACAGTGAAGCACGACTTGGCAATCAGCGTATCCCGTTCTTCTCCGCCCACATGTCCCACAAACTTAACGTTGGACAAACTGAGAGAATTTGCCAATCTCTGCAACTCTCCGCGCTGCGGCCCGTCGCCTGCCACCATCAACCGCATCTGCGGAAGTTTCTGCATGGCTCGCAGCAAATCCGCGATACCCTTCTCCGCCGACAGCCTTCCGAAGTACAGTACTGGCCCATCGTTCTTCGCATCCAGCTCACGCAATGTGTGAGCCGTCTGAAAATGCGCCAGCACCTCAAACTTTCCGCCGTCCCATCCATGCTCCACGAACTTGTCGCGAACGAACCGGCTGGGCGCCAGGAACAGGTCCACGCACTTCTCGTACGTGCCCAGCCAACGCTGTGCATAGGCTTCCGCGGTCAAAGCCACCAGCGCTCCAGTCCCTGGATAACAACGTTTCTCAATCGCATGCCAAAACTCGCCCCCCTTGCACGCCTCACATGTTTCCCCCTGCGACACCAGGTTGTAGCTCGGACACAACAGTTTGAAATCATTCAGGTGATACACCACGGGAACGTTCTGCGCTTTCAACTCCCATAAAATCGACGGCGACAAATGATGGTAGATATTGCGTACATGCGCCACATCCGGCCGGAATTCCTCGATCATCGCGCGGACCCGCCTCCGCGCGTCCGCCGAATAAATTGCCTGTCCCACCTGCCGCGGCTTGTTCCACCACCGTGACCTGGCCTTGAAGTCGATGTGCGGCACAAAGTGCTGATCGAATGGAGTCGGCTCCCCGCGTGGATCGGCCATGGAAAATAGCGCGACCTCATGGTCCCGCTCGCGCATCAATTGCATGAGTTCGAAGAGGTAGACTTCAGTTCCACTGAAGGGATAGTTATATTTGTTGCAGTATAAAATTCTCATGAGCAACGCTTTCCGCTTGCGAGGCAATCCGCCGCAGAAACAAATCGCCGAATAATTGCAGATTCTTCCTGCGGTTGAAGTTGTGAAGAATATGCGC
>Ga0073928_10004167_pt1 | contig 21789 bp, 15 predicted proteins | sample PaiPotPPA55metaG_FD_76969 | JGI IMG/M metagenome (GOLD analysis project Ga0073928, IMG submission 76969) | Iron sulfur acid spring bacterial and archeal communities from Banff, Canada, to study Microbial Dark Matter (Phase II) - Paint Pots PPA... ...
GGCTCCCTCAACCGCGTGCGCTCCATCCCTTTCCTGATGCACGCTTCGCCGCCACTCATCCGAGATAAGAACCGGATGCGCTAATGAGCGCCCGTCCGGATCTGTGCGGGGGCTCCGGGAAACCGGTGTCCCTACCGCGATCGCCAGTTTGGTCAGAGGCAACCTGACAACGTTTTCATGGGATCGAGATCAGCAGACCGCCATTGATGCCAAGCGATTGCTCATGCCCTCGCCCAAAGTTGTATTCATAGCCCGGTTCGAGGTACCAACCGAACCTGCGTTTTGCGGATGGCCAGAACATAAAATCTAGCACGGCTTCGCCACTGACGGAGTTCGTGGTCACGCTGTATTTTGTCGCATGAACCCACTCCGGCCCAATACCAGCCATGAACTCCGCTTTTTTCGAGAGCGTCCAAGGTTTCTTAAGAAGAAGATCGATATCCCATTCTGTCGAGTGACGCCTGAAGAGCGGCGTGACTCCAGCCTCAAGCTCCAGCCAATTCTCTATCGGCGTAACTTCCACCGCGACGGTGGGGCCGAAGCTCGATCCGCCTTCTGTGATGCTCCAGTCTGTTCCCCCCAGCTCCACAATGGCAGCGGGCTCCTTCTCGACATCCTGCGCGAGGGCATATCCTGCGCAGAGAAGTGAGAATGCCAGCAAGATAGGTTTGGCCGCGTTCACGATGTGCTCTCACGAGTGTACGCGATAGCTGATGTAACCAGGCGTTTGCGCTTATCGAGAATTGATCGAAGAGGTCAATGAGTACAATGGCGATTTTTCGACAACAACCCTTTCGAGACGGTGCCAACTCTAGGGGTTTCATTGACTTGCCTCCTCACCAGACGTAAGATTTGCCCCCAGTGATCGGCCCAACCATTTCGCACTACCGCATCGCCGAGAAGTTAGGCGGCGGTGGCATGGGTGTGGTCTACAAGGCCGAGGACTCGCGCCTTCACCGTTTTGTGGCCCTGAAGTTCCTGCCCGATGAAGTGGCGAAAGATCCTCAGGCTCTGGAGCGCTTCCGTCGGGAAGCGCAGGCGGCGTCGGCTCTTAACCATCCCAACATTTGCACCATCTACGACATCGGCGAAGATCTCGGACGTCACTACATCGTAATGGAGTACCTCGAAGGCAGCACGCTGAAGTACCGCATCGAGGGGAAGCCAATTTCAGTCGAGCAATTGGTGGATTGGGGGGCGCAGATTGCCGATGCGCTGGATGTGGCGCACACAGCAGGAATAGTTCATCGCGACATCAAGCCCGCGAACCTGTTTATCACCAAACGCGGACAGGCGAAGGTGCTTGATTTCGGATTGGCCAAAGTGGCAACGCGTCCGCTCCCGCAAGTGGAACCGGCGGGAGTGACCCTGGCGACAGCGGCGGTTGATCCGGCAAACCTCACCAGCCCGGGCAGCACCGTGGGCACGGTGGCCTACATGTCGCCGGAACAGGCGCGCGGCGAAGATCTCGACGTACGTACCGACCTGTTTTCTTTCGGCTCCGTTCTTTACGAGATGGCGACCGGGCGGCAGCCCTTCACCGGCAACACCTCCGCCGTGATCTTCGATGCCATCCTGAATCGCGCGCCAACGGCGCCGGTGCGGCTGAATCCGAATCTGCCGGCCGAAGCCGAACGCATCATCAACAAGGCGCTGGAGAAGGAACCTGACCTTCGTTACCAGGTTGCGTCGGAGATGCGAGCCGACCTGAAGCGGCTGAAGCGCGAGCTCGACTCAGGAAAAAGTTCGGCGGCGACTGTCGCGTCGATTGCGGAGCCGACGGCAGCTCCCAGTTCGGGTTCATCATCAGGTTCGTCGAAGGTTCAGACGGCGGCGTCTGCATCCGGACAGAAATTGAGCGCCGCCCCAGCGCTGCCGAGTGGACGCAAGCGCTGGCCTTGGGTTGCTGCGGCGTGTGTTGTCGGAACCCTCGTCGCCAGTGGAATATTCTTCTACAGCCATCGAGCCCGCGCCCTCACAGCGAAGGATTCCATCCTGCTCTCCGATTTCGTGAACACCACGGGCGACCCGGTGTTCGATGGAACGTTGAGGCAGGCGCTGGCGGTGCAACTGGAGCAGTCGCCTTATCTGAATATTTTTCCCCAGGAGCGCGTGCGGGACACACTGCGCTACATGGGTCACTCTCCCGACGAACGAGTGACGCCGGATCTCGCCCGGCAGGTGTGCCAGCGCGAAGGCGTCAAGGCGGTTTTGAACGGTTCCATCTCCGCGGTTGGAACTCAGTACGTGGTTGGAGTGGAAGCGGTGAATTGCCTCACGGGAGACGACCTGGCGCGCGAGCAGATTCCAGTCGACAAGAAAGAACAGGTTCTCGGCGCCGTGGGCAAGGTGGCTTCAAATCTGCGGAGCAAGCTGGGCGAGTCGCTGGCTTCACTGCAGAAATTCGATGCCCCGGTAGAAGAGGCGACCACCTCCTCGCTTGAGGCTCTCAAGTCCTTCAGCCTGGGTGAGGCAGAGAGAGACAAGGGCAGCGAGCAGACCGCGATTCCTTTCTACAAGCACGCACTGGAACTGGATCCGAATTTTGCCGTGGCCTACGCGCGGCTGGGCCAGGCTTACACCAATATCGGCGAGAGTGTGCTCGGCACAGAAAGTACCAAGAAGGCATTTGAACGAAGGGACCGCGGCAGCGAACTGGAAAAGCTCTACATTGAGACCCACTATTACAACATTGTGACTGGGGAAACAGACAAGGAGTTGGAGGCATTAGAACTATGGCGGCGAACCTACCCGCGCGACGACATCCCGTCCACTAACCTCGCGGTTGGCTATGAAGTTACAGGGAAATGGCAGCAGGCCCTGGAAGAAGCACAGGAAACCATGCGACTGGCCCCCGATTCGGCGTTTAGTTACAACGCCCTGAGCGCGGCCTACCAGGGGCTCAACCGACTCCCCGAAAGTAAGGCAATCCGCGAAGAAGAGGTTCAGAAGAAAATCGACAGCGCCTTTGACCATTCCAATCTGTATGTGTTCGCATTCCTGGACGGAAATGCGGCCGGAATGCAGCATGAGGTGGAGTGGGCAAAAGGCCGCCAGGATGAGTATGTAGTGGTGGAGACCGCTGCCGAAGTAGACGCATCTTCAGGCAAGATGGGATCGGCCCGGGCTGCTTATCAACAGGCGGTCAATCTCGAACGCCAGAGAAAACTCGAGGAAATCGCGGCGACAACCCTCGCGCGGGAAGCTGTTTTTGAGGCGGAGATGGGAAACTTCAAGGCTGCCCAGGATGACGCTTCGACGGCGCTTTCTCGTTCCCGGGCGCGCACCACTCTTGCCCTTGCGGGGCGGGCGCTGTCACTTGCGGGGGATGCACGAGAAGCGGAGGCCGCTGCCCAGGAACTCGTCCGGGAGAATCCCCTGGACACGATAATCAACATGGTACGGGTGCCCGCAGTCCGCGCTGGAATTGCTGTGAACCAGGGGAATCCCGGGAAGGCAATTGAACTCCTGCAGACCGCGACTCCCTACGAGTTCGGTTTTGCGGCTGGTGTCCAGCCCAACTACGTGCGCGGTCTGGCCTATCTCAAGCTTCATCAGGGAAAGGAAGCCGGGGAAGAGTTCCAGAAAATTCTTGATCATCCGGGCGTTTGCATGCTGGCGCTTCCAACCTGCAGGCTGGCCCACTTGCAACTCGGTCGCGCCCGGGCGGAAGCCGGTGACGCAAGCGGCGCGCGCACTGCCTACCAGGATTTCTTTGCTCTGTGGAAAGACGCCGACCCCGACATCCCCATCTTGGAGGAAGCCAAGGCTGAGTACGCGAAGCTGCAATAGCAGCGTGGCGATCTTCCAACCATACCTGACCTGCTTGCCAGAAAATTGTCAACTGACGCTATCAGGCGTTTACACTCGATGCCGGTTTAAGCCCGAATCGCACTGCCCGGAAGCAGGCGGCGCTTACCGGCGCGAAATCGGAAAGGGGACAATGTGATGAAACTTAGCCTGTCGAAAACTGCCTGTATCGTCTTGGCGTTCTGTGCCCCCACGGCGATCGTCTCGCCGGCACAGACCGAGTCGCCGGCACAGGCCAACCTCACCTGGGTGTACAGTTTCGACGGACAGGGAGCGCACGGCGGTGCGAATCCTGGCTACGGCAATCTCGTTCAAGGCCCGGATGGGTACCTCTACGGAACAACCGAGGTGAGCGTTGGCACCGAAGGCACGGTTTTCAAAATCAGCACGGCGGGTAAGCTGAAAACGCTCTGTATTTTTTGCACGAAAGGTCAGCCGTGCCTGTTCGGCGCCACGCCTCTTGGAGGAGTGACGCTCGCTAGCAATGGGATGTTTTACGGTACGACCTCATTGGGCGGGTACTATAACCTTGGCACGGTCTTTCAAATCACCTCGGCGGGCAAGCTGACCCGCCTGTACGCCTTCGGCGGCGGCGAAGGCGCCGAGCCAGCGGCTGCCCCGATTCAAGCTGCCAATGGACTCTTGTACGGAACCACATCCATTGGCGGGGCCGCGAACGATGGCACGATCTATGAAATGACCACCACGGGCGCCAATCCTTTTTCCGTGAGCTTCACTGGCGCGAACGGTATCTATCCTTACGCCAGACTGATACAGGCCACGAACGGAACCTTATATGGCACCACCAGCCAACTGAAATCGGGCAATGGCACGGTCTTTGCAGTCACGGAGAACGAGGGCTTCAAGACGCTGCACAAGTTCACGGGAGCGACTAGCGGCGGTTACCCCCTCGGTGGTCTGGTTCAGGCCAGCAACGGCACCTTTTACGGGACCACGAGCACCGGCGGAGCCCACCTCACAGGCGGTACGGTTTTTTCCATCACGGCGGCAGGCGCGTTCAAAACCATCTACAGCTTCTGCGCCAAGACGGATTGCACGGATGGCGCCCATCCCATGGCCTCACTGATTCAAGGCAGCGACGGAAACCTGTACGGGACAACTTATAATGGCGGGACGAACACCACCTCCTGCAACGCTGGTTGCGGCACCATCTTCAGAATCACCACCGCGGGGAAGCTCACTACGGTCTACAACTTCTGCTCTCAATCGGGGTGCACCGACGGGTATTATCCTCAAGGTGGACTGGTGCAAGCCACTAACGGGACCTTTTACGGTACGACCTACTACGGCGGGAAATTTGGCAGCGCCGGCACGGTATACAGTCTGTCCCTGGGATTGGCCCCGTTCGTGAAGGTACTACCGACCTTGGGCAAGGCAGGAGCGACTGCGATGATCCTTGGAGACAATCTGACAGGCGCGACGAAGGTCAGCTTTAACGGCTTACCCGCACCGTTCACGGTTGTCTCCAGCACCGAAATTCAGGCCACCGTACCAGCCGGTGCAACCACCGGCACTGTAACCGTCGATACACCAGGCGGCGGCACGCTGACAAGCAACGCGATCTTCCAGGTGGATTGAGTGAATTGATAGTAGCCCTCGCCACACATCGAAACGCCGCCCGCTCTCGGTCGGGCGGCTTTTTCTTGTGTGCCGAGCATGCTCGACAGCTTGGAGGTGTAAGTCCTCTACCCAACCTGATGGAGGTGAAGGGTTAGCGAAGCGCAAGGGTGAAATAACACTCGTCGCGAGGCGGGGCCTGAAAGAAGCGTGGAGCAAAGACGCGAGCCGATGAACAAGAACCGGATACGAGGCCTACGGTGGCGGGCGAGCGAGCAAGTGATCGCGAAGCCGATATCCATCAAGTCCACCGGTGGTAAATCCGTCGGTTGCGCGTCGAAGGCGGTCGAACTTACCTCGGGAGATCTGCGGCATGTCACATAACGTGACTGAGGATGAAGCGATTCACCCTGACCGTGTCGCAGAAGTCAGCAGAGGGCAAAATAGATCATGCAGTCGGCAAGGCTATTGAGGCACTCCAATGCCGAAAGGCGGAGCACAGATAGGCTGAGCCGGGAACGATGATCGAAGGCCCGAACGGTACCCCGCAAGGGGAATAAAGGGAACGGCAAATAAGCAGTGCGATCTCAGGGACGATACGCGGCAGAAAGCCAATATGGTTTGGCCTTCCGGAGGCAAGTAGGGGTGAAGCCCCGAGGGGCTTCCAGGAAGGGACCGAATCGTCTCCTGGCGACGCACTATGCAGAACGCCTGGCTATTCACACTTAGCTCAACCCGCCGAACCGCCGTATGCGGACCCGCATGTACGGTGGTGTGGGAGGGGAGGACAGGCGACTGGAGTGCCCCTATCCCGATTTGCATCACGCGGAAGTGGTTGCGAGGTAACTTCTGTTAGCAGGCGATTTCAACGTTTTGACTGCTGGTCGGTGAGCGTAATCGCGATTTAATCGCCCTATCGCAAATGCCCCGGCGGGACACACTTGTGGACTCACGCGACTGCACGGCGCCGGCTCATTTGCGATAGGGCACTAAGATTTAACGCCAATAATGTCAGCAGGGTTGCATCACTTATCTGAGTAAGTCTAGCTTGACTTTGCCGAAGCTGAGCGTATCGTGGTTCCGTTCAGCGGATTCACTTCAGGCTCGGTTGGGTTGGTTTCCCCACCGAATGACGACTCGGCGGTTGAACGTTGAACTGACGTTCAGTTGACATTTCCAGCCAAAGGAGGCCACTATGGCCGCAACTCCAATTCCAATTCCAGAATTGCAACTCGAAACAACAAGATCTCCTGAAGAAACTCTCGTACATTGCGTCGGAAGGATCACATCAACCAGTTCGGCTATGCTCCAGACCGCAGTGCGGAATCTCATCCCGGAAAGCAAGCGCGTCGTGCTGGATTTGACTGATGTCACCTACATGGATAGTTCCGGTCTCGGAGCGATAGTAGGCATTTACCTCTCTGCGAGAAGGCAACAACGCGAACTGAAGCTCATCAACCTGAACCAGCGTGTGAAGGAACTGTTCCGAATCACGAATATGGCTAAGATATTCGAAGGACACGAGGAGATGTTGGGGTTGACCCCGGATTAGTTGGCAGCCCGTCAACATCCTTAGAATCGTCGAGAAGCTGGGCGGCGGTATGTGTGGGGTCCAAAAGCCAGCCTGTCCTGCCCCATTCAGGTTAGACAGGGTGTTGAGGTTCTGACATGTTGCGCAGCAGGCAGCTGATTGCGCTCGAAACCCTAGTCAAGGCTGTCGCGATTTTGCAACAGTGATCCATGAGCTTAGTTTTCTGTGCCTCTACGTGCGGGTATTTGACCGGCATGTTGAATGGTATTAGGAGGGGGCAAGCCTACATTGTAGGCGACCCAGGAAGTCAAGCGAAATTCCGGTCCCAAGTTGTCTCTGGCTGGAGGTGCGGAATGAATTCACGCCGGGCCCTTCGCGGGCCGCTCGTCGTGCTGATTGTCATCGCGGGGCGGTTGTGGTGGTGCCGGGTTTAATTCCATTACCGCGGTTGCGACCGCTTCACCGGCAGCTGTCACGATCCCTGTAAACGGCCATGTCACATTGCAAGCCACAGTGAGTGGTGCTGGTAATTCCAACCCTGTTTCTTCTTGGGGCGTCGAGCAGAGCGCCGAAACGTGCCTCTGGATGGGGAACACGCCGCTGGCTGGACCGTGCCCCGATGGCTCGATTCAGGGTGGTGGCTCCGCGCCAGTGACGTATCATGCCCCGAGCAACCCGGGGTCGTTCCAGGTCGACGCAGTGTGCACCACATGTTTGTCTAAGAATGTGACCTCTGTTGAAACCGGAACTTCAACTATTTGGAGAAGAAGAACCGCCACCGCAGTCCGACAGGAGAGCAAGAAGCACCAACACCAGGGTGGCGAGCGCAACTCGGCGACAACCTGACGCATGGCAGATCACTTTGATTTACTCCGAAAAAATGATTTCGTCCTGAATAATCAGGACGTCAGCGGGCTACTAAGAACTTAGGAAAAACTTGCGGACTGCCGGGGAAGCGTCCAACTGTACTGATGTCTGCTCTTAACTGAAAAACTACGGGATGGAGTTTATCTTAAAGCAAGTTCGTCAAGCAAGAGTTTGTTGGGGGTAGCGAATGGGTGCTGTGTACCCCAGCAGGGCGACGAAGCGATCAAAGCGCGTGTCCTTCGCCCTGTAGACCATGCCCATCCTCGATCGCCGAGGTTCCCCTCCAGGATGCGGTAGGGCGAGATAGTCTGGCCGATCATTGGCCCGAATCTTATGCCGGTGAAACCAACAAGTCCTGAACGCCGGGGAGTTGACCGATTCGGCTGAGAGCCTTGCCTCGGCCGCTCAAGCCCAGCTATTCTTCTGATCTATGTCTACGCTAGTAGAATGTGTGCCGAATTTTTCGGAGGGGTGCGAAAAGGGCAAGGTTGATGCCATAGTTGCAGCGATGAAGATGGATGGAGTCTACCTGCTCGACCGCGAGATGGATGCGGATCACAACCGGTGCGTGATCACGCTGGTGGGGGAGCGGGAGGCGATTCAGGAGGCGGCGATTCGCGGAGTGGGGAAGGCCGCGGAGTTGATTGATCTGAACGTGCATAAAGGCGCGCATCCGAGGATGGGCGCGGCCGACGTGGTGCCGTTCATTCCGATTGATGGCGTAACGATTGAAGATTGCGTGGCGATGGCGCGGCATGTCGGCGCGGAGATCTGGAAGCGGTATGAGATTCCGGTTTATTTGTACGAGGCCGCGGCGGCGACGCCGGAGCGGCAGAATCTGGAGAACATACGGCGCGGGCAGTTTGAAGGGATACGGGCCGAGATTGCGACGAATGCGGCGCGGACGCCGGATTTTGGCGAAGCGCGCGTGCATCCCACGGCGGGCGCGACCGTGGTGGGAGCGCGCAAGTTCCTGATTGCTTACAACGTATTTCTGAACACGCCGGATGTGGAGATTGCGAAGAAGATCGCGAAAGCGGTGAGATTTTCGAGCGGCGGAATGCGGTTTGTGAAAGGCGCGGGATTTCTGGTGCGCGGGCTGGCGCAGGTCTCGATGAACCTAACGGATTTTGAGCAGACGCCGGTGCATCGCGTGTTTGAGGTGGTGAAGCGCGAGGCCGCACGATATGGAGTGATGCCGGTATCGAGCGAGATCGTGGGATTGATTCCGAAGAAAGCGCTGGAGCAGGCGGCGGAGTGGTTTCTGCAGGTGGAGAATTTTGATTCGTCGCTGATTTTGGAGAATCGTCTGGCTGCCGTGATGAGCGGAAAGGCTGCAGCGGGAGGATTGCGCGCAGGAGTAGAACCGTTTGTGGAACAACTCGCCGCAGCGACGGCGACGCCGGGCGGCGGAAGTGCAGCGGCTGCGGCGGGTGCGATGGCAGCGGGACTGGCAACCATGGTGGCCTCAATGTCGCGGGGAAAGAAAGCGTATCTGCAATATGAAGCGCAGTTAAGCGCCGCGATCGGAAGGTTGGCGAGGTTGCGGGAGGAGTTGAAGGCTGCCGTCGATGCTGACGCTGCCGCTTACGATGCGGTTATGAAGGCGTATAAGCAGGCTAAGCTCGATGCGGGTGCTGAGGATCAGATCGATGCAAGTGTGAAGCTCGCGACCGGGGTTCCGCTGGGAGTGGCTGAAAAGGCGAATGAAGTGGCGGAGATCACGCAGAGCTTGTTACCAATCACGAATCCGAATATGAAGTCGGACTTGACGACTGCGCAGGCGCTGGCTAAAGCAGCGATTACCGGAGCGCTGGCCAATGTGGAGATTAACTTGGGATCGTTGAAGGATCAAGGGTTTGTGGCAGCGGTGCGGAAGCGAGTGGAAAGCGTTCGGGTTTGAGCGGGCGCCCCCTGACGTCGAATTCAAATTCTCGACTCGATCGCTGTCGGTTTGGATCGTGAGAGCTTGCGCACTCCGGAAGGCAGAGTACGCAAGCAACAATGCGAAGGTTGGGCGGATGAACGCCGCGAACTCCATACGCTCCCGTCCGCCGCTTATTGGGGCTTCTCCTTGTCCTTGTCTTTCGGCGGTTCCTTTTTTGGCGGTTCCTTCTTTGCCGGAGGAGCGTTTGGTTTGGCTGGAGCCGGATGTTGCGCCTGCTTTGCAGGCGGCCCAGTCGCAGGCTTGGCTTCGGGTTTCGGCGCCGCCCTGTTTGCAGCCGGCGCGGGTTTTGCTGGTTGGGGATGAGCGGCCGGTTGTGATGGTTGAGCGCGCCGCTCGGGAGTTGCTGGCTTCGGGGGCGCAGGCTTTGAGGCGGGTTGGCCAGGTCTAGCCGCCGGTTGTCCAGGCTTGGTCGCAGGTTGTGCCGCATTCCTCATGGGTTCAGAAGGCCGTCCTGGTGCAGGAGCAGCGGTACGTCCGGGAGCCGGGGCCGGTTGAGCTCGATTGGGCTGCGCGTTACTGGGCTGACCAGGGGCTGGCGCTCGCGGCGCGACCGCGGCGCGCGCGGGAATCACGGGAGCGATTGGTTTGCCGGCAGGGATAGGCTTGGCCGCTGCAACAAGGGCGGGATGGCCATGATTCACTGAGGCAAATTGCTGGCGGTTCTGTGACGCCGCCTGCCGTGCCTGCAATTGCGTGGTCATCGGAGGAATGCGCTGCTCGCGGACCGCGGCAACTTCCGTTGGCAGCGGCCTGCGAGTGACGCCACCGGGGCCGTTGAAGCTGGCGCGGCTATTCGTAACGTTGATGGTGGTGTTGTTGATGATGACGGTATTCGTTACCGTGCGGTTATACACCTGGACATTGGTCACGTTGGTTACGTTGTTGACGGAGCGGTTGTAGTTGAAATGATCTCCGTTCCAGTAGCCGCCCTGATAGCCGGCGCCCACGTAGCCGAATCCATAGTTAACGCCGCCGTAGTAGCCGATGTGGCGACCCCAGAATCCGTAGTGATAGCGATATCGGCCGCCGACAAAGCCCCAGTAGCCGGGGGTCCACAGAAAGCCTGCCTCGGGCGGGCGCGCCCATGCGCCGGGCACCCAGTAATAGCCCTGCGGAGCATAGCTCCAATAGCCGGGGGTCCACAGGTAACCATCCCCGGGGCAATCAGGCTGGGCATACTCGGGCAGCTCTGGCGGGGCGGCGGACGCTTCGAGGGCAGGCTGGCCGTAGCTCGAGTCGTCGCTGTCGTAATCATTATCGTTGTCGGAATCGCTCTGCGGCGATTGATCATTGCTTGAGGCTGCTGGAGTTCCAGTCGCCGGCGCTGCGGCCGGCTGAGTCTCGGTCGCGGGAGCCAGGTTGGCCGCCGCCGCAGGATCCTGCTGTGCGGCGGGCTGCGACTGATCGGGCTGCGCTGGCTGGGGTTGGGCCGCGGTGTTGGGGTTTTGGTTGTTGTTGCAGGCCACGCCAAACGTCAGCGCGATGGAGGCGGCTGCCAGAAGAATAAGAAAAGGTGCTCTGCTGGTTTTGCTCATAAGAGGTTTTTCCCCGGGGAACTTGAATGCAAGATTCCACCATGACGTCATGGAAGAAAACAGTTCTTGCTGCACGTTTAACGACCCGTCATCAGACGTTGCGGGCAATCATTACATCGCTTAGGAACAGGGCTGCGAAAGATTGTTGCTGAGACATTGCCACTACGACGGACACTCTGTCAATGTATTTATGAGACGAAGGCTAGTCTCCCGCGCTTGTGGCCGGTGCTGGCTGGGACTTCGATCGAGAAACCCACCAGGCTTCGAATCCCTGCCGGCCTAATTTGAAAATGGTACCGCGGTTTTCGGAGATCACTTTCCACCAGGCGAAACGGCCGAGCATGGGGAAATAGATTCCACGGAAGCAGAGGCGCGCGATCAGGATGTTTACCCGGAATCCAATGGGCTGGTCGGCGATCGAATCCACGGCTTCAGCAATGGCTTTGAAACCGTAAGAATGAGACCAGCCGTAATTTACCTCGGCATGGGCTTCATCGATGGTCATTTTCAGCGGAGTGTGAGCCATGGCGAAAGGGATGAATTCTTGCCAGTGCTTCGGCCGGGTGAGGCGGCCGGCGACGTCGAGACGCTTGTATAGCGGAGTGCCGGGTAAAGGTGTGAGCAGGCCGAAAATAGGTAGGCCTGGCGGCCAGGTTCGCACTTGAGCGAGCGTACGCTCGGCTGCGCCTACAGTGTCGTTGTCCATGCCGAAGATGAACGAGGTGATGGCATACACATTGCGCTGGGCGAGGCGCTGCAGAACCGCGGGATACTCTTCCGGCTTGTTGAATCCCTTATTCACATCTTTCAAGTTGGCGGGATCGATCGATTCCATGCCGATGAAGATCCACTTGCCGCCGGAGGCTGAAATGAGATCGACGAGTTCCTGATCGCGCAAGAGATTGGCGCTGATTTGGGCGATCCAGTTGAGTTGCGCGCCGGCAGCAATGATGTCGCGAAGCAAGGATTTCGTGCGCTTAAGGTTGATGGCGAAATTGTCGTCGATGAAAAAAACGGCGATCTGTCCCAGTTCTTTTTTCGCGCGTGCTTTGAGCAATAAGAGTTCGTTGACGACGCTTTCGTTGGTGCGAAAACGGATGGAGTCACCGAAGAATCCGGTTACGGTGCAGAATTCGCACCCGTAAGGACAGCCCCGTCCAGATTCCACGGGAATAATGCGGAACGTTCCCCAACCCTCGCCATGCTTTTGCAGCCACCGAGTAAATATCTTGGGCACCAGGTTGAACTGCTGAAGATCGATAGAGTCCCAGGGAATCACGGGATATTGCTTGAGCGAGGGCTTGAGTTCTTTTCCGGCGGCGTCCACCGGCGCGTAAATCTCTTTTAGCTCTCCGCGTTCGGCGTCCTCAACGATGCGCGGCCATGTGTTATCAGCCTCGCCGAGAGCGACAGCGTCAGCGTGACGAGGGCCACCATCGCGGCCCAGCGCTTCATCCGCCATTTCCGTAACGTGAGGTCCGCCCATCACAACGGGCACACCGGCGGCGCGGACGGCGTCGGCCATTCGGTAGGCTTTGGCGATCATGCGAGTCATGGCGCCGATGCCTACCAGATCAATCTTCTGTTCACGGACATACAGAGCGATCCCCGCTTCATCGATAGGCTGGGCGTTGCCGTCGATCAGCAGCACTTCATGGCCCGCGGGGGTGAGAGACTGTAGAAGGAACATCCAAAGATGAGGCATGAAATTCCGCGTAACCCCGTTATCGGGGTTGTACAGTAAGATTTTCAACAGTTCCCTGATTTCTCTAGCGCCCAGATGTGGGGCGTCTAAGTGCGGTGGCGTACTAAGTCATAATACGCCAGTTTGGTCTACGTAAAGGCGGGATCGTTTTCCAAAGGATTGTGGTCCCAAATTGGTTACAGGGCTAGCACTTTAGGATTTGGCATTGGCTAGCGTCGGGGGCTTAGAATAGAACTACAGCAGTTAACGGGAAGGCGAGAATCAACATCTAATCTGCAAGGCGCTGAGTTTGTCCCGTTCATTCTTCAGGAATCAAGTCAGGAATGAGATTCAGGATTTAGTTCGAGAAAACTTATGAAGACTGAGGTTGTCATGAAGACCGTCAAGGCTTGTTTGACCGCTGTGATGCTGGCTCTTGTCTGGGTGGGCGTCGCGAATGCTATGCCGCTGAATTCGTCGGCGCGGGCGGTGGTACCCGCGGAAGTGCAGCAGTTGATTTCGGTAGATTACAGAGCGCTGAAGGACTCCGCTATCGCAATGCAATTGAAGCAGCAGGTGCTGCCCGATAATCTGAAAGAGTTTGAGGCGGCGCTGAAGGGAATTGGAATCGACCCAGACAAGGATGTGGATTCGCTGGCTTTCGCAGCGTTTCGCACCGCCAAGTCGGGGACAAAGTCTGTGGGTGTCGCCGCCGGGCCATTTGCCATGAAGGCAGTCATAAAGAAGATGACGCTACGGAAAATTAAGCCGACGAAGTACCGCACTTCGAGTATTTATCCCACGGACGGGGGCATGGTGATGGTGTTCCTGGATGACAGCACTCTACTGTTTGGCGAACTTTCATCGGTGAAGCTGGCACTGGACACGCGGGATGGAGAGATTTTGGGAGTGGATACGAACTCAACCATGGCGGACATGATGTCGGATGTGGATTCGGCGCCGGTGTGGAGCATTTTGGATCAGCAGGGCACGCAGAACGTAATGCGCTCGGCGCTAGGCGAAGCCGCCAAGGTTGCCGATTATGACACGATCAAGAAGCGCCTGCTCGGCTCGCGCTACACCATGAGCTTTACCAGCGGGGTAAATTTCGATCTCACCGTAGTGGCCTCTGATTCCGTCAGCGCGGCTACGCTGTCCTCTCTCGTTAAGGCGGGGCTGCTCTATAAGAAGATGAGCGCCAGCGGGGCAGAAAAAATCGCCATGGACAACACGAACGTTGAGTCCGATGGCTCGAACGTGCAGTTCCACTTCAAGTCGAGCGATCAGCAGTTCCAGTCGCTGATGCACTCGGAATTGTTTGCGGCCGTCTCACATTAAGCTTTCCACGCGTTCGTGTCTCTGGGTGAAGCAATTCTGCGTGAGTTTAGGGCGACTTCCGCACCGCCCGCCTCCCGCGGGCCCAACCTTCTTTTACCATTTGCCGGGCACGCCCGATGGCCAATGAGTCTTCCGGGACATCGCTCGTGATGCATGAGGCTGCGCCCACGTACGCGCCCTTACCCACTCGTACGGGCGCGACCAGGGTGCTGTCACTCCCGATGAAGACTCCGTCTTCGATGACGGTGGTGTGCTTGTGAACGCCATCAAAGTTGCAGGTGATGGTTCCGGCGCCGATGTTGACGCCCGCGCCGACTTCGGCATCGCCCAGGTACGTTAGGTGGTTGGCCTTCGAGCCCTTGCCCAGCTTGATCTTCTTGGTTTCTACAAAATTGCCCACGTGTGCGCCTTCTCCGATGTCGCTGCCGGGGCGGAGGTGGGAATAAGGGCCGAGGATAGCGTTGCGTTCGACGCGGGCGCCATCGAGAATGCAGCCGTTGCGAATGAGGACGTTGTCGCCGATTTCGGAATCTCGAATCACGGAATAGGAGCGAATACGGCAGCCCGCGCCGATGAGCGTCCTTCCCAGAATCTGGACGAAGGGCTCAAGAACAGTGTCAGAGTCAATTTCCACTTCGCTGTCGATGACGCAAGTGGCCGGATAACAGATGGTGACGCCGTCGGCCATCAGCGCATCGCACTTGCGCGCGCGAATCTGAGAATCAATGATAGAAATTTCGGCGCGCGTGTTGGCTCCGAGAACCTCGCCTGAGTCTTCGGTTTTCCAGACCACAACCCGTTGACCGGCTTTGCGCAGAACCTCGGCGACGTCGGTCAGGTAGTACTCTCCGTGGGGGTTTGCGGTGGAGAGTTTCTCAATGTGCGAGAACAGTTGCGGCACGGCGAAGACGTAGAAACCGGCGTTGATCTCGCGAATTTGTTTCTGAGCGGGGCTGGCGGATTTTTCTTCGACGATCGCTTTGACTTCCGAACTGCCGGGGTTTTTTCGGAGGACGCGGCCGTAGCCGGTGGGATCGTCGAGATCGGCGCTAAGCAAGGTCATGGCAGCCTGCTCGTCCAGGTGAAAGTTGAGCAGGCGAGCGATGGTTTGCGGTGTTATCTGCGGGGCGTCGCCGGAGAGGACGATTACATGGCCGTAGCCTGAGAGCGCCCGTCCGGCCACCATGAGGGCGTGGCCGGTGCCGCGCTGCTCCGACTGGAGGATGAAGTTAACGCCGGTGTCTCCCACGGCGGCGCGGACGCGATCGGCTTCATGACCGATGATGGCGAAGATATCGCCTGGTGGCACCACGTGCGTGGCAGCGGCGATTACGTGCGCGAGGAGCGGTTTGCCGCCGACTTCATGGAGCACTTTTGGAAGTCTGGACTTCAGCCGCGTGCCTTTTCCGGCGGCCATGATGGCGACGGCGACGCGGGGGGCCGCGGCTGAGGAGGAGTTTGAAGGCGTAACGTCTTTTATTGCTTTCTTCATCTCGTTCCACTATATCGTCCGGTGACCGCACGGAAGAATTTACGAAGCGGGTTCGCCGTGCAGATCACAAACCCAAGCCGCCGTCGACGGCAAGAATCTGGCCGGTAATGAATTGCGGCGCGGTGGCGAAGAACAGGACGGCCGCGGCAATCTCGTCACCGCGACCGTTGCGCTTCATGGGAGTCTGGCTAGCCATGTGCTTCAAGAACGCCGCCTTTTTTTCGCCAAGGTCGATCACGCCGGGAGCGACGGCATTGACGGCAATTTCGGGAGCCAGCGCGATTGCCATGACCTTAGTCAGCATGTGCAGGGCGGCCTTCGAGGAACAGTAATGCGCGTGCGTGGGCCAGGGGCGCAGGCCGCCAAGGGATCCCATCTGGATGATTTTGGCCTCGATCCTTTGCAACGGCTTTGATCCAGTTCGTTTCCGGCGCATCCACTTCAGGGCCTCGCGCGAAACCAGAAATGGGCCCCGAGCGTTCGACGCGAACATCGCATCCCACTGGCGGACGGTGAGGCGCTCGAAATCAACGTCGGCGTAATTGGCGGCGTTGTTGACCAGGATGTCGATGCGCCCCAATTCGCGTCCGGCGTCTTTCATCATGGCTTTGACGCTGGCTTCGTCCGTGATGTCGCAGTGCAAGGCGAAGGCGCGTACGCCCAGGCTGGAGAGGTCGACAACCGTGCTCTGAGCATCACGGGCGGATTTGCGAAAGGTGATGGCAACATCGGCGCCAGCCTTGGCGAGAGCCAGGGCAGAGGCGCGCCCGAGTCGGCGGGCGCCACCGGTGATGAGGCAGGTTTTGCCCCGCAGAGGCTTGAGTCCCGGATCGATCATTTGGGGATTTTACTCCTGCTGCGGCCCGGGACCTTGTGCCGATCTCCCGGGTGATTTTTTCTTGCAAGCCTGTGCTGCTGGAGGGCTACAATCGCACCGTGCCGGAATCCCGCCAAGTGGTGGTTTACTCGCGGAAGGGATGCCATCTTTGCGAGGTGGTGAAGGAGAGCCTTACGAAGCTTTCCCGCCGCGGCGGTTTTACGTGGCAAGAGGTAGATGTCGACGGCGATAGTGAATTGCATCGGCAATTTAATGATGAAGTCCCCGTTGTGTTTATCGACGGACGGAAAGCCTTCAAGTACCGCATGGACGAGCAAGAATTTCTAAGAAAGCTGGCGAGCTAGCGCTTAGAAGCGTCTGCATTCGTTCGCGTATTCTCTAGAATCATCCTGGTTATGTTACGTACCGAACTCTACGGTGATCCCACCAATGTGTTTGTGCATGACGCGATTCTGGCGTCTTGCCGGCGGAATGCAAAAAAGACGGCGCTGGTGGATACCTCCTCTGGGCGGCGGATTACTTATGCGGAATACGGAGAGACGGTCGAAGCGCTGGCGCGCGGATTGGTTGCGGCTGGGTTGAAGGCGGGAGAAGTGGCTGCTATTTTTCTGTGTAACTCGTGGGAGTTCTGTGCGGCTTACCATGCGACAACTTTGGCGGGAGCTGTTCCGACGCTCCTGAATCCGACCTACCGCGAGCGGGAGGTGCGGTACCAGTTGGGAAACTCGGGCGCGGTGTTGCTGATGACCGACCGGGCAAATATTGACGGTGTCAACCTTGCCGGGCTGCCGAACTTACGCCGAGTCTATTGCACGCGAGAGCTGGGAAACGGAAGCGAGCGGTTCTCTGACCTGTTCAAGCCTGTGAGTCTGGCGCCGCCGAGGCCGGAACGCGGGTCGACGGAGACTTTGGCGGCGCTACCTTACTCGAGCGGAACAACTGGGTTGCCTAAGGGGGTGATGCTCTCGCATCACAACCTGGTGGCGAATGTTTATCAGTTTCTGGGGCCCCGCGCGACTCCGTTGAACTGCAACGACAACATTCTTTGCTTCTTGCCGCTTTATCACATTTATGGGTTGAATGTGGTGCTCAATCCGGCTTTAATTCTCGGCGCCACGGTGGTGCTGATGCCGCGCTTCAGTGTCGAGCAGTTGACCGCGATGGTTGCTCGGGAATCGATCACAATGATGCCATTGGTGCCGCCCGCGTTGAATGCGTTGTGCCAGGCTGCGGAAGCGGGACAATTTCCCAAGGATCACAAAGTGCATTGGGTGAAGTCCGGGGCAGCGCCGCTGGCACCGGAGCTTGCGCGAAAATTCACCGCGCTGACCGGCATTCTGGTGTGCCAGGGATATGGCATGACCGAGGCTTCGCCAGTAACGCATGTGGGCTATCTGGAGCCGGAACTTTATTGTCCGGATTCGATCGGGCATCCTATGGCAAAGACAGAGTGCAGGGTGATTGGGTCAGGAGATTCGGACGTTTCCGCGGGCAGTGTAACTGAGGTTCCTGCGGGTGAGGCGGGAGAACTGGTGATGCGCGGTCCGCAATTCATGCTGGGCTACTGGAAGGAACCTGAGGCGAGTGCGGCGGCGCTACGCGACGGATGGTATTGGTCAGGGGACATTGTGACGCGCAACTGCGAGGGCTTCTACAGAGTGGTGGACCGGCGCAAGGAGATGATCAAGTACAAGGGCTTTCCGGTTGCGCCTGCGGAGGTTGAGGCAGTGTTGCTGGAACATCCGGCGGTGCTGGAGTGCGGAGTGGTTGGGCGTCCCGACCCAGTGGCGGGAGAGATTCCGGTGGCATTCATTGCGCTACGGGATGGATTTGTGACTTGCCGGAAGATGGAAGATGAGTTGTGCGCGTTCGTCGCCGACCGGTTGACCCACTACAAGCAGCCTCGGGAAGTACGTTTTGTGGAGGCCGTACCCAAGACGGCCTCGGGGAAAATTCTGCGGCGTGAGTTACGGCAGTCGATGAAGTGAATCAAGAAAGCGATTCAGGCTATCTATTTCTCACAGATCTACACGGGAGCACTATTTTTGCATGCTGGTGTCGCTTGCGATTTTCTGCGCGGCCAGAAAGGTCCATATGCTTTCATTGGCGCTTAGGGCGTTACTGGTTTTCCCAACTTCTTTTTCCGTCATATATTGCTCACCGCCGGGCCAGGTATTACCGCCATTCTTGACGCTGTAAAGCGCTACTTGAGCGTTATCCGCGCAAAGGCTGAAGGTTAATGTCTTAGTATCTTTGGCGCCCTTGTCTTTGTCCTTATCTAATGCCGGCAGTTTGTCCTGGGCGGGCTTTTCCGCGCAGCGGTCAAACTTGGCCCAGGTCTTGGCACTGTCCTCTGCAGATAGAACGTGGAAATGACCCGGCTTGAAGCTGCCGCCGGCATAGGGGGCGATTGGGTCATCTGTGCCCTCGATAAACAGAGCAGGTATGGGACGCGAGGGCAGGCAGATCATAGTTTTCGGGAACTCGGCGCCCACTGCTGCAATCGCGGCGATACGGTCGGCCATATTGCAGCCCACGCGCAGCGCCATAAATCCGCCATCACCCAAACCGGTCGCGTAGATGCGGTGCGGGTCGACAGAGTATTTGAGGGCAAGCTGATCCAGCATTTGGTTGAGGAAAGCGACGTCGTCGGCGGGCTCAGGCCTATTTCTGGATTCGTTGGGATTCTCTCCGCCGGTCTGGCCGCCGCCGGGATATCCTCCCCCACCGCCGGGGTAGCCTCCGCCACCCGGATACCCTCCTCCACGGCGCCCGTAGCCACGGCGCGGCATGATCGAGGGTTGCTGTTCCGCCCGCACTGCGATGTTCCATTGTCCGCGCGTGGCGTTCGGATAGACCGCAATAACACCCTTCTTCTCGGCGAACTGGCTAAAGTGCGTCAGCCGCCCCATATCATCGGCATCTTGATTTTCGGCATGAAGAACAATTACCACCGGGTAATGTTGTTGCGCATCGTAGCCTTGGGGAAGATGCACGACGAAGCTGCGGCTCACGTTATCGACGTCAATCTTTTCCTGGGTTTCTTGCGCGCGGAGGTCAGATACAAACAGACCCGAGAGGCAAGCGATGAGCATGTACATCCGGCAGAAGTGAAAAAGGAGCTTTGTTCTTGCGGGCTTTGCGGTCATTGCTGGCGACCTTCCTCTGACCCATGGCATATGTGAACCCTCAGTGTAAGGGCAGGGTTGCTAGAGGAGGCAGGAAGTTTTGCAAAGTTTTGTCAGGGGATGCCCGAACCGGCACGATCGCAAAGGCGGAACTTTAATCGGCAGACCTTCGTACCCTCGATCATACGGCGCAGAGATCAACAACCGCGCCATTAAGGAGGCGTTATGGACGGCAGCTTTGTTGGACTGGCAGCGGTAGTGATGATCTTTGGCATCCCAATGGCAGGCATGTATACGTACTACCGGGTGCGCAAGCTCCGTAGCGAGGAGCGGCTGGCGGCGATCGCGCGGGGAGTCGATGTACCCATGCAACCGGAGCTCTCCGAGGCAGCGCGCTCGCGGCGATCAGGAATTTTGCTGGTCGCAGGAGCGCTCGGTTACATCGCGACCTTCGTGCTCATCGGACGCGCCGAGCCCGATGCGATGATCGCGGCCACGTTCGGCGTGATTCCCTTGGCGATTGGAGTCGGCTTCTTTGTGGATCACGCGTTGATCCGGCGGGATGCACGAGCACACTGAGGGAACCAGGCCCTAATCGCTATCTTAAGAATCCCGCATATCAGCAGCGTGCCAACCGAGCCGAAATAATGCAGGATTGATTCCCTTATCGAGAGCAGCCAAAAATTGCCCCACTATTTTTCTGCACGTAGTTCGCTTTCGATTGCTCTTTGTTAGAATTCGGGCCTGTGGGATTGATAGCGCAACGACGTCGAACCTCGGCAGCTAACCGCCTGCGTACAGTTCTTAACGACGAACTCTTGCGCCGTAAACGGATGAACCCTCGCTACTCTTTACGTGCATTCGCACGATCAATGGAAATCGAGCACTCCACGCTCTCTCAACTTAAATGCGGCAAACGCACTATGACAGGGAATTCGATTCGCCTTATCGCGAGCCGGATGCGTTGGAGGGGCACAGCTGTCCTTCGGCTTTCGAATCGGGGCCACGGATTCGATTCCAGGAAGATTGCACGGCAACTTGGTATTTCGGTTGACGATGTCAATGTTGCCCTGACTGACATGTGCCAATTTGGCCTCATCGAACTCAAAGGAGAATGAATTCATGGGCGATCCCGTCACGCAATGGCAGATCATCACCCAGGACCCGGAGAAACATGCGGCGTTCTATTCCGCGGTGTTTGGCTGGACCATTCGCTCCGACAATCCCCTTGGGTATCGTGAGGCGAATTCGGGTTCCCCGCGAGGTGTGCTTGGAGGGTTCTGGCCGGCACCGCCCGAGGCAGCGGCGTTCGTCCAACTCTTCATAGAGGTGAAGGACATTGCATCGATCATCAAGAAGGTGACACAACAGGGCGGGGAAGTGATCATTCCCCTTCAGATTCTTCCGAACGGCGAGCAGATGGCAATTCTGAGAGATCCAGTCGGTATTAGTTTCGGAGTGATGGTGCCGGCAGCGGCCTGAGGTAGACGCCGTCTGGATACTTCCGATGTTTCTCCTGCCTGACGAATTAGTGCGTGTGGCTGAGTGATGGCAGCCATGTATATGTACTACCGGGTGCGCAAGCTCCGCAGCGAGGAGCGGCTGGCGGCGATCGCGCGGGGAGTCTATGTACCGATGCAACCGGAGCTCTCCGAGCCCGATGCGATGATCGCGGCCAGGTTCGGCGTGATTTCCTTGGCGATTGGAGTCGGCTTCTTTGTGGATCACCCGTTGATCCGGCGGGATGCACGAGCACACTAAATAGAAACAGTGCTCGCGAAGTGCGAACTCCAGCGTGCGATATATTTTGTTGCCTTCGTCTTAGTTTACTGCGGGCAGAGTTGATTCTGTCGATGCTTCCTTGTCTCAGGTCATGACGGTATAGCGATTCTTCCGATCCGTGTGAAACTTGCATCCCCTAGGGAAGCTCTGAGCAACCATCGATTTTGAAGGCGGCGGGAATTTCAGGACCTGCACAGGTCACGAACTCCCCCCGTATTGCTTGCGGCCTCACCGAACCCGCTATTTACGCGAGGTCCA